>Ga0114999_10000517_pt1 | contig 57634 bp, 52 predicted proteins | sample ArcticOcean_MG_C_3_FD_89820 | JGI IMG/M metagenome (GOLD analysis project Ga0114999, IMG submission 89820) | Marine microbial communities from western Arctic Ocean - ArcticOcean_MG_CB8_126 | ecosystem: Environmental > Aquatic > Marine > Oceanic | place: Arctic Ocean: Canada Basin | collected...
GCGTCACCGGTGAGGGGCCGAATTTCCAGGTGATGTAGAGCACACCCCGTCACACGGTCAGCGAGCCAGTCTCCAGTCATCGATGGGCAGGTACCGAAATATCCAGTATCCCGATGCGTACACAGTCTTGCAGTCTCTTGTCATGAAGCTTCAATAGGGGCATGTTAGCCCCTGTAATTGTGGGGTTTTTTGTGCCTATTGGGCAGAGGATTTAATGTTGGACAAAGCGCGCGACCTCAAAGCTGAACGCATCGAACAAATCGTTGAGCATTTGCGAACACGCGTGGACAAGAAAAGTGCACCCTCGATTGAGCAGTTCGTCCGCCTTTTCTACCAGCGCGCAACGGCTAACGATCTAGCAGAGGGGTCGGCTGAGAACTTGTACGGTTCGGCATTGAGCCTGTGGAAGTTTGCCGAGCAACGGGAAGTTGGTGTCCCGAAGATCCGGGTCATCAATCCGCGCATCGACGAACAAGGGTGGAAGTCGTCACACACGGTCATCGAGATCGTGCATGACGACATGCCGTTCCTGGTCGATTCCATCACTTCCAACCTCAACCGAAAAGGTTACACGGTCCATCTCGTCAATCACCCCATCGTGCGGGTTAGGCGCGACGCCAAAGGCCAATTGCTGGATATCCTCGGTGCGAAGTCGCGCGCCAAGACGGACAAGACCGTCAGCGAATCCCACATGCACGTCGAGATCAGCGCCCAGTCTTCACCGCAGGTTCTCGACGAGATTCAAGCCACGATCCAATCCGTGCTCGTCGACGTGCAACACGCGGTCGAGGATTGGCAGCCCATGATGGCGAAGGTGGACGATGCTATCGCCGATCTGCAGAAAAACCCGCCGCCCGTCGCAGACGAAGAGACCGAGGAAACGGTCTCATTGCTCAGGTGGCTGGCGGACAACCATTTCACATTCCTCGGTTATCGCGAATACGCGCATAAGTCGACGGCAAAGCGCGCAACTCATAAAGCCGTCACGGGTTCGGGCCTCGGCGTATTGCGCAACCCTGATTTTCACGTTCTGGCAGATAACAAAGGAGGCCCGACGGAGTTGTCGGCTGAGGTCCAGTACTTACTCGGTCTGACTGAGCCCGTCATCGTCACCAAGGCGAACATCCGCTCGACCGTGCATCGCGCGGTACACATGGACTATATCGGGATCAAAACGTTCGATTCGAAAGGCAAGGTCAATGGTGAGCGCCGATTTGTCGGGCTCTTCACATCCGTGGCCTATAACCAGACACCGGAACAGATTCCGTTTCTTAGGCGCAAAGTGCGCCGGACCATCGAGATGTCGGGTTTGGGTGTATCGAGTCACGACGGTAAGGCATTGGCTAATATTCTCGATGCATTTCCACGCGACGAGCTGTTCCAGATTTCGGAACAGCAGCTTCTCGACACAGCACTTGGAATTCTCGAAGTCCATGAGCGGCCGCGCATCAGCGTTTTCTATCGCCGTGATCCGTTCAGCCGTTATGTCTCATGCTTGGTGTATGTGCCGACATACCGTCACAGCACGGAGCTCACCGGTCTAATCGGGAAGGCCGTGGCGCGAGCGTTTAATGGCTATGTCTCGGTATCTTTCTTCCACGTCGGGAATTCGCCGCTGGCGCGAGTCCAATACATCATCGCGACCAAGGAGAAAGAGAAGCCAGAGCCGTCCCGTGAGGAGCTCGACGCACTTTTGCATGTCGTGGCGCGAACATGGGAGGAAGATCTTCACGACGAATTGCTTGAGCATTTCGGCGAGGAGCAGGGCAATCAGCTTTGGCACAAATATGGGAATGCGTTTCCCGCAGGTTATGCTGCGGCATTTTCTGCCCAGGAAGCAGCGCTCGACGTCGCAAAGATGGAGGAGATCGTGGCTTCGGGTCGCGTTGGCCTGAACCTCTATCAGGCGATTGAGGCGCCGGAGAACTCCTTGCGGTTCAAGCTATTCCATCATGGCGGACCGCTGCCTCTCTCCGATACGCTGCCGATGCTCGAAAATATGGGCTTCCGGACAATTGAAGAACACCCCTTCGACATCCAGCTCGACGGAGACGAGTCCTCGATCTGGATCCACGACTATGGTTTAGAGGTGTCTGCAGGCATCAAATTCGATCTGCATGACTTCAAAGAGAATCTCCAAGATGCGTTTGGGCGTGTTTGGTATGGCGAACTTGAAAACGACGGTTTCAATCGTCTCGTCATGCAAGCGGGCCTCGAATGGCGCCAGGTCGTCATTCTGCGGGCATTTTGCAAATATTTGCGGCAGACAGGGATCACGTTCAGTCAGGCGTATATGGAATCTACGCTTGCCGCGAACCCCGGGATTGCCCGCGACATCGTTAGCTTGTTCCAAATCAGGTTTGATCCGAGCAACCGGAAACGGGCAGCACGTGACGAAGTCACGCTCATTCAGAAGATCGAGGGTGAACTCGACGCCGTGGTCAACCTCGACGAAGATCGGATTCTCCGCCGATTCCTGAATGTCGTTCGCAGCATTCTGCGAACAAACTTCTTTCAGCCTGCCGAAGACGGTGGTCCCAAGCCCTACGTCTCTTTCAAGATCGACAGCCAGAACATTACAGAACTCCCTTTGCCGCGGCCGTCCGTCGAAACGTTTGTCTATTCACCGCGTGCCGAGGCCATACATCTCCGGGGTGGGAAGGTGGCCCGGGGAGGGCTGCGCTGGTCTGACAGGCCGGAGGACTTCCGTACCGAAGTTCTCGGTCTGATGAAGGCGCAGATGGTGAAGAATGCCGTTATCGTGCCGGTCGGCGCGAAGGGTGGATTTGTTGCCAAGCGGTTGCCGTCGGAAGGTGGCCGCGACGCCGTCCAGGCGGAAGTAATCGAGTGTTACAAGACTTTGATCCGAGGTCTCCTCGACCTCGTGGACAATTATGTCGACGGAAAAATTGTCCCACCAGAATACGTGATCCGGTTCGACGATGACGATCCCTATCTGGTGGTCGCGGCGGATAAGGGCACGGCGACATTCTCTGATATCGCCAACGGTGTGGCGATCGATTACGGATTTTGGCTCGGTGACGCGTTCGCTTCGGGCGGGTCCGAGGGATATGACCATAAGGGAATGGGTATCACGGCACGCGGTGGCTGGGAGTCCGTGAAGCGCCACTTCCGGGAATTAGGCCGTGATATACAAACCCAAGATTTTTCGGTGGTTGGCGTTGGCGACATGTCCGGCGATGTATTCGGAAACGGAATGCTGCTGTCCAAGCACATCAAGTTGATCGGAGCCTTCAATCATCTCCATATATTTGTCGACCCCAACCCCGACCCCGCCAAAGCCTGGGCCGAGCGCAACCGCATGTTCGAACTCCCCCGTTCGTCTTGGACGGACTTCGACAAGAAATTAATTTCAAAAGGTGGGGGTATTTATGATCGTACGGCGAAGTCGATATCCCTGACACCCGAGATAAAGCAGGCTTTCGGCATCAAGACGGATTCGCTGACGCCGAATGCGTTGATTCGCGCCATGCTGACGGCCGAGGCAGATCTTCTATGGTTCGGTGGAATTGGGACTTATGTGAAGTCTGAGGATGAAACCAATCTCGACGTCGGCGACCGCGCCAATGACGCGTTGCGCATCAACGGCAAGGAACTGCGTGCGCGGGTCGTGGGAGAAGGCGCCAACCTGGGCGTGACGCAGTGCGGCCGCGTCGAGTACGCATTCGCTGGCGGACGTATCAATACCGACGCCATCGACAATTCGGCTGGTGTCGATTGTTCGGATCACGAGGTCAACATCAAAGTGCTCGTGGATTCCGTGGTCGCCGCCGGCGATATGACCTCGAAGCAACGATCGAAGCTGCTGGTTGCCATGACGGACGAAGTCGGGGAACTCGTGCTGCGGAACAATTACCTCCAGACGCAGGCGATCACGACGGTACAGAGTCGGGGCACCGCTTTCATGGAGCCGGAAGTTCGTTTCATGCGCGCCCTGGAGCGGGCCGGGAAACTTGATCGGGGCGTGGAGTTTCTGCCCGACGAGGAGATTATTGCCGAGCGTGAAGCGAAGGGAATCGGATTCTCGCGCCCGGAAATTTCCGTCCTTCTCGCCTACAGCAAGATGACTCTGTATGAGTCGCTGCTCGAGACGGACCTGCCGGAAGATCAATATTTTGCCGCCGATCTGGTGACGTACTTCCCGAGCGCGCTACGTAAGAAATTCGCCAAGTCGATCGAGACTCATAGTCTTCGCCGTGAGGTTGTGGCCACCCAGATCGCGAATTCGATTGTCAATCGCGCCGGCATGACATTCGTCAACGATGTCATCGAGGATACCGAAATCTCGGTCCCGGATATTGCGAGAGCCTATGTGGCGGCGCGGGATTCATTTGATCTCCGCACGCTGTGGGCCGGGATTGCGGATCTCGACAACAAAGTCGATGCCAGTGTGCAAACCGAAATGATAATCGCTGTCGAGAACCTTATTCGCCACGCTGCAATGTGGTTTCTCAAGAATGTGCCCCAGCCCATGGATATCTCCAGCGTCGTCAAAACGTACGCCCCGGGCGTCGCGGCGATGGCGAAAAAGCTCGAAGGTCAATTGGCTGATCTCGAGGTAGCGGATCTGCAGGAGCGCACGGCGAGTTTCATCGAACAGGGTGTGCCGGAGAATTTGGCGCGGCGCGTGGCAGGACTGGAGGCAATGCGATCGGTCTGCCATATCGTCCATGTCGCGACTAGCTCCGGGCGGCCCATAGACGAGATTGGGCCAACCTATTTTGCCATTGGCGCGAGACTTGGCCTCGATTGGTTGCGTTCCGCAGCAGAGGGAATTGAACTCCAAAATCATTGGCAACGTCTGGCCGTTGGCGCCATCATCGAAGATCTCTATGGCCAGCAACGAACACTGGTGAACCGCGTCATGGACCGGGCAAACGGGTCTCTCGATGAACAGGCCATCACTGATTGGGCGGAAGTCAATAAGGCGGCCGTGATGCGGACGTCGAGCCTCATCAGCGAATTTCGCCTCAGTGGGAATGTCGATCTCGCCCAGCTCGCTATTGTTAACCGCCACATGCGTAGCTTGCTCATCTCATAGGGCTGGAGACATCCACTTCGCTTTCAGACAACGGGTGTAATGAGGTGAATGCGCGTCTGAGCCTGAACAGATGAATGAGCCGACTGAATCCTCGATGCCTACGTCGCGACGAGGTCTTGTTGGCTGGGCACTCTATGACTGGGCAAATTCCCCTTTCACCACACTGATCATTACGTTCGTGTTCGCGGCGTACTTCAGCCAGGGCATCGTGGGCGACGAAGTCCGGGGTCAGGCCTTGTGGGGGTATGTGGCCGGAATCAGCGCGGTTTTCATTGCCATACTGAGTCCGATCCTTGGCGCGATTGCCGATGCCGGGGGCCGACGGAAGCCGTGGATTCTCTCGTTCAGTGGACTTTGCATCGCGTGTTCGGCACTTCTCTGGTTTGCCGAGCCCGTGCCCAGCGCGATCTTCCTGGCAATGGCGTTGGTAATCTTGGGAAACATCGGTTTTGAGTTTGGGATCGTGTTCAACAACGCGATGCTGGGTGACCTCGTCGGACCAAAGAAGTTGGGCCGGTGGTCCGGATGGGCCTGGGGGGTCGGCTATTTCGGGGGCCTGGCCGCACTCTTCGTCATGCTTTTCGGCTTTATCCAGACTGCTCAACCTTTATTTGGGATCGGCACGGAGGACGCCGCAAACGTCCGCGCCGTCGGTCCTCTGGTGGCCGTTTGGTTTGCTCTTTTTGTGCTTCCCTTGGTTTTCTTTACGCCAGACCGACCTGCCAGCCCGCTTTCGGTCAGAGACCGAATACGTCACGGACTTGAGGCTCTCGGCGGCACACTTCGTGGATTAGTGGGTGAACACGCCAACGCTGCACGCTTCCTGGTTGCGCGCATGTTCTACAACGATGGCCTCGTGATCGTGTTCGCGCTTGGTGGCATCTATGCCGCGGGCCGGTTCGGCATGGGACAGGCCGAACTCATCCAGTTTGGCATCGTGCTGAACGTCACCGCCGGGCTTGGCGCGGTGGCATTTTCTTGGTTCGACGATTGGCAAGGATCGAAAGCTGCGATTGTCATCGCCCTGATCGGATTATCGATCGCTGGTCTCGGCGCGGTTACCGTCGACGATGTCACGTGGTTTTGGGTCTGGGGTGCGGTGCTCGGTATTTTCGTGGGCCCGGCTCAGGCGGCGAGTAGATCGTTTATGGCGCGTATCGCACCAGCCGAGCTACGGACTGAATTCTTCGGGCTTTTTGCGCTATCCGGCAAGGCAACCGCGTTTCTCGGTCCGATCATCGCGGCCACCGTGACAGCATGGAGCGGCAGCCAGAGCATGGGATTGGGAGTTGCTGTCGTCTTTTTTCTAATCGGACTGTGCGTAATGTTGACCGTCCGCGCGCCGAACGATTCTTGAACGGAAAAGGCCGGGCGGAACCCGGCCGACAGGAAACACCGCTCAAGGAAATAGCCGGCTCTTATTCGACGAACACCGCGGTACCGCTCGCCGATACCATCAGCATGCTGCCCTTGTCACCGATAGCTTCGTAGTCGAGATCGACTCCGACAACGGCATTCGCGCCACGAGCCGCGGCCTCATCCGACATCTCCTGGATGGCGACGTCGCGCGCGTCCTTGAGAATTTTTTCATAAGCGCCAGCCTGTCCGCCGACGATATCCCGGATGGCCGCGAATAGGTCACGGAAGATGTTGGCACCCATGATGGCTTCTCTCGATACGAGGCCGGGGTAGGCGACGATCCGTCTATTCTGAAGCGTCGGTGTTGTAGATACGATCATCGTGCCCTTATCTAGTTTTAGTGCCTGAAGTGACGCATGCCTGTGAACACCATGGCGATCCCGGCATCGTCGGCGGCATCGATCACCTCGTCATCACGCATTGAGCCGCCCGGTTGAATCACGGCAGTCACGCCTGCTTCCGCTGCCGCGAGAAGACCATCGGCAAAGGGGAAGAACGCATCGGACGCCGCCACGGATCCTTTTGTCGCGGGTTCTGCATGCCCGGCCTCACGGGCCACCTCCTCGGCCTTGCGTACGGCGAGACGAGCCGAATCGATCCGGCTCATCTGACCAGCGCCAACGCCAACTGTGGCGCCGTCTTTGGCGTAGACGATCGTGTTCGATTTGACGTGTTTGGCGACGGTGAAGCCGAATATGAGATCGGCCGACTCCGAATCGGTTGGCTTTCTCTTGGTAACGACTTTTAGTTCGCCGCCCGTCAGCCGGTCGTCTCGTGTTTGCATAAGATAGCCGCCGGCGAGTGATCGCAGAGTCATACCATGCGACGCCGGATTGGGCAGGGATCCGGTCAACAAGAGCCTGAGGTTTGCCTTCTTGGCGAGAAGGTTTTTGGCCGCCTGATCGGCGTCGGGTGCGACGATCACCTCGGTGAAAATCCCGGAAATCTCTTCAGCTGTCTCGCCGTCCAGGACACTGTTCAGCGCAATGATGCCGCCGAAGGCGCTGACGGGGTCGCAGGCGAAGGCCTTCCGATAGGCATCCGAAAGCGAGCGGCCCAACGCCACGCCGCAAGGATTTGCGTGCTTAATGATGGCAACGGCGGGCCCATTTTTTTGCGGATCGAATTCGGCCACCAGTTCGTAAGCTGCGTCGGTATCATTCAAGTTGTTGAAGGACAGCGCCTTACCTTGGACTTGCTGTGCGGTGGCAACACCCGGCCGGGCATCGCCGCCGAGATAGAATGCGGCCTCCTGATGCGGGTTCTCACCGTACCGCAGAATTTCGCCGCGACGTCCCGAAACGATGAGCTTCTCCGGGAACGAGTCTCCGAGCTGCCGCGCGAACCAATTCGAAATTGCCGCATCGTAGGCACCGGTGTGGGCATAGGCCTTGGCGGCAAGGCGGCGTCGGAGTTCGTCTCCCACGGCGCCTCCGTTGGCACTCATGTCGCTCATCACGGCCTGATAGTCGTCTGGGTCAACGACCACTGCGACGTGGGCGTGATTTTTCGCGGCAGAGCGAATCATGGCTGGACCGCCGATGTCGATGTTCTCGATGCATTCATTGAAGGGCGCACCCTTGGCCATGGTTTCCTCGAACGGGTAGAGATTGACCACCACTAAATCGATGGCTTCTATGCCGTGCTGCGTCATGGCATCGCGGTGGTCGGGCGCATCTCGCAATGCCAGGATGCCGCCGTGGACCCTGGGATGCAGGGTTTTGACGCGACCGTCCATCATCTCGGGAAATCCCGTGTAGTCGGAGACATCCTTCACTTCCACGCCCGCTTTGCGGAGCGCCCCGGCCGAGCCACCGGTCGAAAGAATCTCGACGCCGCGGGCAGCGAGAAAAGTTCCCAACTCCCCCAATCCTGATTTGTTGGATACGGATAGGATAGCGCGGCGGATCATCTTGCTACTCGAGTTTGTCAGGGGATGTGGCTACAAATCGGGTTGTGAGTCTCTCATCGCGGCTATAGCATGATTGCCGGGTTTCCGTCAGCGTCATCGCGCATCATTACTCGGAATTCGCAACCGCACGTTCCTTGGAGCCGTCCGTTTGCGCCCCCCGCGCCCGATACCCAGGAATCAACGCCGAGATCAGTTTGAGCATGTCATCCGTCCGGCGTTCTCGTGCGGCATCTTTCAGCTTGTCGATCTGAGAGCGCACAAACCCGACCTCCATGGCGGGCGATGAGGCGAGGCGTATTGATTGATGCGCGGTCGCCGTAACCTGCTCATCTGCATCAAACAGTTCTTCGTGAAGCTTCTCGCCGGCACGAAGTCCCGTAAACGACACGGCAATGTCTTTTTCAGGGCGGAGCCCGGCGAGCCGGATCATCTGGTGCGCGAGATCGAGGATGCGTACCGGTTCGCCCATGTCGAGGACATAAATTTTTCCGCGTGCATCGCTGTCGTCGTCCTGCAGCGCACACGCCTGTAGGACGAGTTCGACGGCCTCGCTTGTCGTCATGAAATATCGTGTCACCGCCTCGTGCGTCACCGTAACCGGTCCGCCTGAGGCAATCTGCCGCGTAAACAGCGGGACGACAGAGCCCGTGGAACCCAGCACGTTGCCGAACCGGACAGTTAGGAACCTTGTGGCGGCAGCAGAGTTGCCGGTCGTCTGCGCGCTCAGTGCCTGGCAATAGCGTTCCGCGATTCGCTTGGTCGCTCCCATCACGCTTGATGGCGCCACGGCCTTGTCGGTTGAGATTAGAACCATCGTGCCGACGCCGGCGTGCTGGCATGCTTCGGCAACGTTGCTGGTTCCGATCACGTTGGTGAGTACGCCCTCTTCAGAATTCTCCTCCACGAGAGGGACGTGCTTGAACGCCGCGGCGTGGAACAGGAGATCGGGAGCTTCCGTGATCATGATGTCAGTCAGCCGGCCAGGATCACGGACGTCAGCCAAAGCGGTCCGCCGCGGCAGTTGCGGGTGCCGCTCTCCAATTTCGAGGTCGATCCGATACAGATTGTACTCGGCGTTATCAAGGAGGGTCAGGCTTGACGGTTCGAAGTCGGCGACTTGGCGGGCCAATTCCGATCCGATGGTACCGCCCGCTCCGGTAACGAGAATGCGGCGTCCTGCGATGAGAGTCCGCATGGCGTCGCGATCGAGAACTTTCTGCGGCCGGCCCAATAGGTCCTCAACGTCGACCGGTCTTGGTTCGAATGCCTGAACGGTGCCATGTCCTGTGTCCGAATCGATGCCGCCACTGCTGTCGAAATCGGTGAGTCGCGGCAATCGGGCGAGAGTCATGCCAAGACGTTCGCAACATTGCAGTAACCTCTGAACTTGCTCCCCATCGTAACTCCCGCCAGCGATGATTAGCCTTTGGGGTCGCATCGCATCCCGATCGAGGGGTGCGACGACATCGTCGATGTTGTCCAGCGAGCCGAGAATCCTGACACCGCGGATATCGCGGCCGATGCGTCCCGGCTTGTCGTCAACGATGCCGACCACGCGATAAGCGGCAAGCGCCGAACGCGACATTTCACGAATGAATGAATCCGCCTGATCACCCGCACCCGCAAGCAAGACCGGAATTCGACCTCGATCCGTATCGAACCTACGGAACGCCGCGCGCAGGTTCCCGTCCTTCAGGGCGCGATAGAGGAAACGTGGGCCGGCCAACATCACGATCAGCAACGGCCAATTGATGATTAGCGACGTACGCGGGAAGTCCTCAAGGCGGGTTAAAACGAACATCACGGGCAGGAAGATCAGGATCGCGAGGGTAGCGGCCTTGAAGATCGCAATGAGATCATTGAGTGACGCGTAGTACCAAATTCCCCGATAAAGGCCGATGCGCCAAAACGTGAGCGCGCAGACGATCGTAAAGATGAGAGTGCCTTCCCAGAGAAAGAACAGGTCTTGCGGGGCGCCGTAGGTGTAGTAGCGAAGTGCCACGGCGGCCTCGAAACTCAGCGCTGCCATGATCACGTCATGGGCGGCAACGATGAGAATTCGGGAATTAAATCTCAAGCCGTTATTCCTTGTCTGCCGAAGGTTGATCCCCTGATGGTAATTTCGCCGACTTCGGGACTGGAATCGGGCGATTAACAAATGTCCACAGCAGGAAGCCGACGATACCTGCAGCAGATAATAATGCGAGAGGCGCGATTTCGGGATATTTCGCGGCCAGGACCGCCAAAATAACCAGGGCGAAGTTGGTCGCGTTGATGCGGCGCACGGCGGGGGCATGGGTTCCGGGCGCGCCGGCCGCCCGCTGATAGAAATGAGTCCGATGAGCCTCCCAAGGCTTTTCGCGCCGAAACAGTCGCTTGAAAAGCGTGATCGTCGCGTCCGCGAGATAGTAAAGGGGAAGAATGAGAGCCGGAATCCATGCGCCTTCCGCCACCAGCGTCAATAGCAGCCAACCGATCAGAAAACCCATGGGAACACTGCCGACATCTCCCAGAAAGATCTGAGCAGGTTGCCAATTCCAGCGTAGAAAGCCGAGTGCGGCGGCGGCCAACGTGACGCCGTAGAGAGCGAGGTCCGGACCTAAGGTGGCAATGACCGCGACAAGCGCGATTCCGAACCCGAGCGCCGCCGTTTCGGCGCCCGCGATCCCGTCGATCCCGTCCATGAAATTGAAGAGGTTGATGAACCAAAGCCAGATGAGCGCCACAATGATGTGATCGGCCCACGGTGGCAGCAGACCTTGGAATATCGGTTCCCCGGGCAGCGTCCATAAGCCGACGATGACCGCCACGGCCTGGATCATCAGACGGAGAAACGGATTGAGGCTGCGGAGATCATCCAGCCAGCTCATGGCTCCGAGGGCGACCGCGAGGGCGAGAACCGTAAATAACTGCGGAGCGACGGCCGGCACCAGGACGCCAAAATGCCCCCAGGCAATGACCAGGATGGCCACGACCGCGATGCCCCCGCCTCTGGGCGTCGGACGCACGTGGCTGGATCGGTCGTTTGGATGATCCAGTACGGCACGCCGGCGTAGGAAACGGACGACGCGGCCGGTCGCAAACCGCGACAACGGATATGTCACCAGGAGAGCCAGCAGCAGATAGTTGAGAAGGTATCCGTCGATCACGAGATAAAAATATTTAAAAGACCATGAGGTCGCGTGCGTGGGCGTCGGTCGCTAGCATACGCCCGGCGGCGATACTTAGGCACATCATGATCGAGGTTTCCAACGTCAACCACCGCTTCGGCGAACGCCACGTGCTCCGGGACATCAACCTGAGCATCGGCGAGCGCCGTGTCGGCGTCATCGGCGCCAATGGTTCGGGCAAGAGTACCTTCGTGCGACTGCTGAACGGGCTCTTGATACCCGATGAGGGCGCGGTGGCTGTGGACGGTATCGACACGCGGCAAGACGTGAAGGCCGTGCGGCGTAAGGTCGGGTTCGTCTTCCAGAATCCCGACAATCAAATCGTCTTTCCGATCGTCGAGGAGGATATCGAGTTCGGTCTCAAAAACCTAAAGCTGCCGAAGGACGAAATCGCGCGGAGGGTCGATTCGATTCTTGGACGGTACAGGCTTGAACACCTTCGCGAGAGTGCCGCACATCTGCTCTCCGGTGGCGAAAAGCAGATGCTGGCGATTTCATCCGTGTTGGTGATGGAGCCGCAGTACGTCGTATTCGATGAACCCATGACATTGCTCGACCTGCGAAACAAAAAGCTCGTCCTTGATACCATTCAGACGATCGAACAGTCCGTCATACTGGTCACCCATGACCTCGACCATCTTCATGATTTTGAGCGCGTCATCGTCTTTGATAGGGGGGAGATCGTAGCCGATGGACTTCCCGAATCCGTGATCCAATACTACACGCGGGCGATGACGTAATGCTCTCGCTGTATGTTCCGGGTGACTCATTCGTCCACCGCATCCCGGCGGGGACGAAGCTGGCGCTTCTCTTTGCCGGCAGCATCGCCCTCTTCGCGATCTCGAACATCCCGCTGCATGTCGGTGAACTTCTAGCCATTGTCGGTTTGTTTTACATCGCCCGCCTGCCATGGCGCGCGACGCTTCGACAATTGCGGACGGCGTTATTCTTCATGGTGCCGATCTTTCTTTTCCACGTCTTCCTCACGGATTGGGTGCTCGGCCTGGAGACCGTTCTCAGGATTTTGGCCCTTCTTCTGTTTGCCGTGCTCGTGACGCTGACGACAAAACTATCGGACATGATCGACGTCCTCGAACGCGCCTTCCGACCGCTGGCTTATCTGGGTATCAACCCTTCGAAGATCAGTATGATGCTGTCCATGGTCATTCGTTTCATTCCGTTGATGATGCGGGAAGCTCAGGAAATCCTTGAAGCCCAGCGCGCGCGGGGCCTCGACCGCAATGCGATCGCAGTTCTGGTGCCGTTGCTGATAAAGACCTTGAAGATGGCGGACGATCTGTCGGATGCGATTGATGCGCGGGGCTACGACGCGGAGACGGTCGTGCCCATTTGGCGGCGGGTCCACTGAGGGGTCGCGCAGCGGCACCACTTTGGTGTAAAAGAAGTTCCCAGGTTGTAGATTAAGTTTCTTATATGCCGGCAAGTCGCCGGAAATTCCAGCCAACAGTCATTCCGCACCTTGGAGAGTATCATGACCACACGAGACATGGTTTTTGTCGCGCTGTTTGCCGCGATTATGGCAGCCTGTGCCGTCTTTCCGCCGTTTCAGGCACCGTTCGTACCGGCGCCGATCATCGTGCAGAACATCGGCGTCATGCTGGCGGGCTCGATTCTCGGCGCCAGGCGGGGCGGCCTGTCAATGGTCCTGTTCGTCGTCCTGGTGGCGATCGGCATGCCCATACTCACGGGGTGGCAGGGGGGCTTCGGTGTTATCCTGGGACCGACGGGCGGATTTATCCTTTCCTGGATTCCGGCGGCGTTCGTGGTCGGCTGGCTCGTCGAGAAATATTGGGGTCGCCTCAATTTCTGGAATTTGCTGCTGGCCAACGTGATCGGCGGGGTCCTGGTCGTTTATGCGATCGGCATCCCCTGGCTTGCCGTGGTTGCCAATATGGAATTTGGGAAGGCACTGGCGGGGTCGAGTATTTTCATTCCCGGTGACGTGATCAAAGCGATCATCGCGTCGGCTGTCGCGCTGATTGTCAAACGCTCCTACCCATTAATCCGCGCATAAAAACATTGGTTACGGCGCGGCGGTTTGTCGCCGCGCCGTAACGCCGACTTCAATTGTAAGGTTGGCTGCTTAGTTCGGCGGCGGTTGGGAATCCGCGACCGAGATTTTTACGGACACCGCCGCGAGTATAAGAGTGGCAAGCCACCAATGCTGCCAGATCCCGAATGACAGCGAGGCGATGGCAAGTGCTGCCGTCGTCGCGGCAAGCGAGGCTGCCTGGGCCTCGTTCGGCAGGCGCCGGAAGCTGAGCAACGCGATCAAGACGATCGCGGCGAGTCCCAGGGCTCCCGGAACGCCGAGTTCCAGCCAGACCTGGAGAGGCGCATTGTGGGGATGGAGCTGCATACTCGCCCCGTCCTGAATGACCTCAATATTGCCGCCAGGAATGATCCGGGACGCATCCAGACCCCATCCGGCCAAAGGTTTCTCTGCAATACGCTCGGCCGAGAACTGCCAGATATGAAGTCTATGGATTGCAGAATCCGTCGTCTGTGACAAAACCTCCGTCCAGCGTTCAGGCGACAGAACGATTGCTGGCCAAAATGGCGCACCCAAAATTCCAAGCACCGCGATGATAACCATGGCCCGACGTATCATCGCGGGCCAATGGAGCGATAACGCGGCAATCAATGCTGCCAGTCCGAATGCCACTCGCGCAGAATTGCCTTCACCCAATATGAGAACAGTGACCGCCAGCAATAGGAGGGTGATGGCGAACCAGGGTCCTTTGCTCTGACGCAAAATCAGCGCCGCTGGCCAAGCCAGGATCGCGACGATGCTCAGCGCTCCGTTAAGGATTGTTGGCTTCGCCACGTTTTCTTCGCCGCGCACCAGCGTGTTGAGCGGAAGTTCGGCGGACAGTACGACGATCAGCAATACACACGCAACCAACAGACCAGCTACGATGGCCTTGCGCGTGAATCGTCGTTCCTCTTCCACAAGAGCTTCGCTCGCCGTGAGCAAGGCAACGCCGGCGGTCGCCAGCAAGGCAAGAGTGCCGGCCCGGTAGAGCGAAGCGAGGGGATCGAGGGCCCAAAGGGCGCTCACGCCTCCCCACAGGAAGAGGAGCACCAGGACGACAACAAGCGACGATTGCAGGGACTGACGATATGAGCCCCGCGAAATTGCGCGTGCCAGGAGAGGCAGTGCGACAAACGCCACGAGGATCACTTCGCCTTTCGGAGCGACCACCGCGAGCGGCGCCATGAGAAAGAGGGCCGATCCCAACCAGTGTCCGGCGTGGAACCATCTCATGCGATCGTGCTTTCTGCGACGGCGGCGTTTGGCTTCCTCGGCAACACGACCTCATAGACGGCAAGGGTATCAGCGATAAATCTGTCCATCGCGTATTCGCTCTCCGCGATCTCCCGGGAGCGAGATGCCATTCGCTTTCTCAGTTTGGGATCATCCAGGAGCCGTTCGATCGCGCCTGCCGTGGCAATGCCGTCTCGGGCGGGAATGAGTATTCCGTTCTCGCCGTCCTTGACGATCTCACGGCAACCGGGAACGTCTGCAGTAACAATGGCGCGTCCGCACGCCGCCGCCTCAATCAGGACCCGTGGAAGCCCTTCGCGGTAAGAGGGCATGCAGACGATGTGCGCTTTGGGCAACGTATCGGCCATGTCATTCGAAAAGCCCCACCATTCCACCAACCCTTCCCGTTCCCACTGGCGGATTGTCGGCTCACCGACATCGGTCGGATTGTCTGGGTCCGTACGGCCAACGATGATAAAGCGTGCCCGCAAACCTTTACTCTGGAAAGCTTTGGCTGCAGCCACGAATTCATGGATACCCTTGTCGCCGATGACGCGCGCCGGAAACATAACGGTGAGCCCACCCTTTGGTTCGGGGAGGACCCGGTACTTCTCCATATCGACCCCTGTTCCCTTGACAATGACGGCGTTGCCCGGGTCAACCAGCCCGTTTTCCACAAAGAGATTGAGGTCGTCAGGGTTCTGGAAGATGGCACGGCTGTTCGGGTGTCCCAAAGCGACCCTGTAAAGGCGTTTGATGATGGCCCTCTGGAGTCGTGCAAGGGCGCCCTCGATCAAGAACAAATACCCCAGTCCCGTGATTGCGTTCACGGCCGCTGGAACCCTCAGTAGCCGGGCCAGACCACCGCCGTAAAGAGCCGGTTTCATGGTGACCGTGTGCACCAGATCAGGGCGGAGCGAGCGGATGAGGCCCGCGAGACGGACAATCAAGCGAAGCTCGCCGAGCGGCCTTCGTGCACCGCGCTTCAGCGGGATGTCGTGGTGGTTAAGTCCCGCTGCTTCAATGGTCGCGACCGCGGCCGGATCATGGGCGACGGCAACATGCACCTCGAAGCCCGCATCGCGTGCAGCGACAGCTAGAACGAGGCGATGTGAGACGAAAAACGGCGCATCGTTCAGGATGAAGAGCACCCGACCTCTGGATACCCGGTCCTTTTTCATGCCGATTTTTGGCCGACGTAGTTGAAGTTCGTGAACAGCGGGGCCGGCGTATTCGATGAGGGCCTGGCCTCAATGCCGGAAAAGCAGTCAAAAACAGGCCGGCTGGGAAACGTGCGAAAATGCCTAACGCTGACGCGCTGAACGCCGACCCCTTCGAGTATTTCGGCGGCCCCCCCCGCCATCGTGGCACGTTGCGCTCCGTACGGATGGAGCTTCCGGTCAGGATCTTCTTCGGTTGCCGCGCGCGGAAGGCCTTGGCGAATAAAAAGTTCCAGTTGGAGGATGGGATTGAGGGCATTAGGTTCAGATATGACAAGATGACCGTCGGGCTTTAGCAGATCAATCGTCTTACGCAGGACGTCGCGGCGAGGTTCCAGATGGTGGAAGGCTTGCTCCATCCAGATCACGTCGAAGCGTTCGCCGTCGTCGAGTTCGAGGAAAGAGCCACAATCGAACGCATATGTGATGGAGCGGCCGATCTCCCGTTCGAGGACAGATTGGCCTGCCCGTGCGGTATTCACGCGGTCCTGACGCACATCGATGGCACTGACCTGGCCGCCCTTCAACGCAAGCCAGAGCGGTTCAGTGCCAAGTCCGCACCCGACTTCGAGGATCGTCGCCTCCGATTGCTGCGTGAGTACATTTTCGGCTTCCCTGATTTGACCGGCGTAGAATTTCCGGATGCGCGATGTGAAGGACTTGGGATAACTCTCGTAATAGATGGAGAATACCTGTGCCTCCTCACCAGAGAGCAGGTCGTTGAACAACCAAACATCAAGGAACTGAACGATATCGGCTGCTGCAAGGAACGCCTGGCTTGGTTCGCTCACATTCCCTATGTCACGAAAAATTGCGCCGGACATCACGACTGCGATGCGATGGACTGGTGAACCGGCACGATCCCGATCATCGAGAAATCCATGTCTGGATAGTGGCGAAAGCGGTCGACGATGCGCTGACGTTGACTGGTGGATAACTGATCCTCACCCCGGCCGCTGACGCCCTTGTTAAACCGGGTGTGGGAACCATTGTCGACGTGTGAAATTGCGGCATCTACCTCGCTGTTGAACCGGGTGAGGCCGTAAAACTCGAGAATGCGCCGAACCGTACCGGCCTTGTCTGCCATCATGTCTTCATACGCAACCCATAGTGTAGGCGTTCCTTCGGCCTCAGCTGATTTCCAGGACATGACGAAATTGACATACCAGGGAAGCGCAAGATCAATCAGCTCGTCGAACTGTTCGCTGTGGGGCTTTGCGTGAAATTCGTCGGTTGCGTTGAACACGGGCGTACGTCTCGACTCTCGCTCCAGGTGGTCGCGCAGTGAGACGAGGCAATCGAACACGTTGCGCACCAAGACGACGGGTTGGATGCCGAATTCCAAGATTAGCTCGAGATTCGGAGCAGTGGCCCGCGTGTGCTGATGGCACACAATATTCATGTTGTATGTGTCGATCAGGTTGGGGAGATAGAGATCCTGCTCGTTCAGGTGGTCGTAGCCGAGAAATTGGCGCATGTAGCCGGTCGTCGTCGCAAGCGACGAGACCAGGAAAGTCGATCCCGACTTGGGAAAGCATGTTACGAACAGGCTATTGCGGCGACGGGTGAAGAGGCGTTTGACGCGCAGATTGAGCCGCAATGATCGCAATGCAGTGGTCTTCAGGCCGCGATCGAATCGCTGTGAAAGTGTTGACATTCCTCGTATTTCCGGCGCCGTTATCCGCTCCGCACCATCCGGTTACGGCCGTGACTTCGAACGCCGGCGGAGTATGCTTGCGTCACCTTGGAAAATGGCAAGATTTCTACCTCACAAGGGTGTCTGACACGAAATGAATTCTGAAGCGCCTCGAGATGGAACCCACTCTGCGGATCGTATCACTGTCGCCGACGTCAAGGCTTCCTTCAATTCCCGAGTACGCCCTCAGATCTTCGTAAGGCTGTTCGCCCGCCCGATCGCCATTTTCCTGACACCGATGTTCTACAACTGGGGCGTATCCGCGAATACGGTGACGGTCACGCGCTGTTTGATCAACCTGCTGGCGCTGGCGGCACTGGCAAGCGGTAACCGTTATCTCATTCTCGCATTTATGGTGCACGTCTACCTCAATCTCATTCTGGATTGCCTGGACGGAAATATCGCCCGGATGTCTGAAACCGTCACGTACTGGGGGAAGTTTTTCGATGGGTTCGCGGACCGGTTCTTGTCGCTGCTCACGCCGGCCGCGGCTGGGGTTGCATACTGGCGGATCGCAGACAGCGAAGGGGGATTGTTGGCGGGGTTTGTCGTAACGGTGCTGGCCATCTACGCGGAGTTGACCAAATCGCGCATCAGTCATCATCGCGAATGGATGGTGCGAGAGACCGGCGCCCTGACGGAGCGGGATGCAGAGGAACAAGGAGGATGGTTGAAGGTCGAGCAGCGCACCACCGGGCTAGTCTACAATGTAACCTTCCTGTCGCCGTTGCTGCTTATGTTTCCCGAGGGCCTGACCTATTTTCTCTGGGTGCTGTTCCCAATTCAGGGTGCCGGCGCCATCATCGTCGGGACGGCATTGCTGGGACAGGGCTGGTCAATCATGCGGCGGGGCCGGACGAGCATCCATTCGCGCAAGGCCGCGGAAGACGCCGACCGGTCCGCAGTGGAGTTGTAACGGCAGCGTCCCAGCGCGACTGCGATCAGCTGATCAGGGATATGCACTGTCCGTCTTCGTGACTGCGCCGTGCCGCTTCGATGACATCGAGCACGCGGACACCATCTTCGATGGTACAGGTCGGCAACCTCTTGCCGTCCAGAACTCCAAGGAATTCCTCAGCCACACTCATGAACATGTCGTTGCGCTCGCACTCGAACAGAGTTTCGTCCCATCCGTCTGCCTGCTCGCCCGAGAAAGCGACGCAGTTTGGTGATTCGGTCCATCGACAACTCCCCTGTTCACCTACGAACAAGATGCTCTTTTCGTGTGGCCGGCCGAAGAGATCGAGATGCAGGGTGGCGCGCAGTCCATCGTCGAATTCGAGAATCATGTCAACGTTGTCGTCGGCATCGATCTCCAGGTCGCTGATCTTTTCAATCCTGGCATAAACCGATCGCGGCATGCCGAAGAACCACAGCGCGAGATCAATCCAGTGACTCTCGTCGAGCAGCGCACCTCCGCCGAGCTCCTGATTGGACATGAAGAAATCCTGATACCGCTCCCAGGGGTGCCAGTCCGCAAGATGGGCTGACATCGTGAACCGGATATGGCGCAGGTTACCGATGGAACCCGATTCCAGCTTCGCCTTGGCATGTCGTAGAGGCGGCCACCAGCGCCAGGTATAGCCGAGCAGAAGTGGGGTTCCCGAGGAGTTGCAGGCTCGTGCAAGTTTCCTGGCGCTAGTCGCATCCGGTGAGACAGGTTTTTCGAGAAGGACGGGGAGGTTCGTGTCTAGAGCCGCGATAGCCTGGTCGACGTGAAATGCCGGCGGCGAGGCAACGACGACGCCGTGGAACTGTTCAGAACCGCTGAGCGCATTTTCAACCGAGTCGAATTCGCTGGCCACGGGGGTCTCTTCGGCCAATTCCTGGCGACGGTCCGCCCGTGGATCGACGCATGAAACAGCGCAGCCCAGCGCTACCAGGTTACGGGCGTGCCGCTTTCCTGCGCTGCCGCTGCCGACCACGAGAATGTGTCTGTTCACTGACGCGACCGCTTTGTTACGACTGTCGGAATTCGAGGCTTTAGGCTTGCGCCCGCTTCGGCAGTTCTTCATTCAACTGGCCGTTTGTCTGGTCATAAGCGAGACGCTTCTGGATGTTTGGTTTTACGCTGGCGAGCACGTCCGCGACTTGTCGTCCGGCGCTTCCGTCCCCGAACAGGTTAGCGCTCGGGTAGCGGCCATGTGAGATCTGTCGCGCGATGGCGCTTCCGATCTGGTCCGCATCATAGTCAACATGGATCACGTTCTCGCCATGTTCCCGCCCCCGTTGGCGAGTCCCGATGTTGACGGTGGGGACGCCAAGGAAGGCGCCTTCCCGTAGTCCCGAGCTCGAATTGCCGACAAGGCAGGTTGCGTGATTTATGAGACGGGCGTAGTCCTCGGCTCCGAAGTGTCGATAAAAGTGGAGCCAGTCCGGATTGTTGCGCTCACGATAGACCCGCAGTCCCTTGGAAATGTCATCGGATCCGGCATCCACGTTTGGCCACAACCAAGCGGCCTGAATGCCGATGTTTTCAACGGCCTGCAATGTCTGGCGAATTTGCTCCAATCCAGAGCCATATTCTGTCGTCACCGGATGCTGGAGCACGACGAGATAGGGGCGGGAGGGATCGATCTGCGCGCCGACTCCTCGGTACCGCTCGAACATATCCTTGGGCAGCGTGAGATCGAGGTCAGCAATGAGATCGATCGACGGACATCCGGTGAGAAAAACCATTTCCGGATCCTCACCCATGCGCACAACATTGTCCCGGGCTTGCGCGGTGGCCGGAAAATGGATGTGTGCAAGCTTGGTCACGGCATGCCGCACGCTTTCGTCAATGGAGCCCGTCACCTCGCCGCCCTGCGTATGAGCGACAGGAATATTCATGTAGCTCGCGGCGATGGCAGTCGCGATGGTTTCGAATCTGTCCGCGACGGTCAGCACGATATCGGGGCGAATATTCTCGAACTGCGTGGCGAGTTCGATGATGCCCATGCCGGTGGACTTCGCCATCGTGGTCGGCGTTTCCCCTTCGACGATTGAATAGACCGTTGCGTCTGGCGTGAAGCCGTCTGCCTCTATGATGTCGCGCACGGCGCCGAAGCGGTGCAGGAGGGCGGATGCCCCGATGATCAGTTTGAGGTCGAGCCCATCGTGGTTTTGGATGGCCCGCATCACGGATTTGATCCGGGCATAGTTAGCCCGGCTATTCACGACAATGCAGATCTTGCGTTTATCCGTCATCTAAATCCTCAAGTGAGAGAAGCCGATCGGGAGAGACGTCACGGATGAGAGTTCGGCCGACGATGTTGTCGATGTCGCCGGTTGGAATTCCCGTTCCAGGTTTCTTAGCGGTCAGCATATCGAACGCCAGAGTCGTCCCGACCGCCAGCGGCCGCGTGACCGCCAGGCTCTTGGTAAAGAGGTCACGCATCGAGTCCAATTTCTCGGCCATCCCGTCCTTGTCAACTGGATTGGCATCGAAGGTGGCAAAGGCATCACGTGCTTCGCAAATCGTTTGGAATTCGCCGGGTGTGAGCGATGCAGGAACATCGGGGCCGAATAACCGTCTGTCCAGGGTGAGGTGGGCTTCGACCAGACTAGCGCCGCGTGCAATCGCCGCGAGCGACGGATAGATACTACCGGAGTGGTCCGACAGACCGACAGGCACACCGAACTGTTCGCGCAGGTCATTGATGATATTCAGACCAACGTCTTCGAAGGGTGTCGGGTATTGGCTGGTGCATTGAAGAAGCGCTAGCGGCGACTTGCGCTCCTGAAGTAACATCACGGCGGCCTCGATTTCTTTCCATCTACTCATGCCCGTCGAGAAGATGATGGGAAGTCCGGTTTCGCATAGCCTCTGGAGCAGATCATCCGACTTGAACTCGCCCGAGCCAACCTTCCAGGCGGGCACGCCGACGGCTTCAAGGAGTTCGATGGCCGCGACGGAAAACGCCGAACTGAGGAAAACAATTCCCTTGGCATGCGCGTGTTCGGCTAGGCCCGACCACTGCTCCGCCGAGAATTCCATGCGTTTCCAATAGTCGTAGCGCGTTGCGTCTTGTTTGCTGAAGGCGACGCGAAACATCTCGTCGAGCGTGGATTCCGCATCGGCGATGTGGGTCTGAAATTTTATGGCATCCGCCCCTGCTTCGGCCGCTGCGTCAACGAATGCGTGGGCCAATCCCAAAGATCCGTCGTGACTTTGAGCCACCTCGGCAATCAGAAATGCGGGGTGCCCGACGCCGATCAGTCTGCCTGCAATCTCGATAATGGAATGCGTCATGTGTTCGGGTGTGGACGAGAAGGCATCAAGCTATACAGCAATTTCAGAGAACTCGCGCTGGTTTGCGTGCCCTTTGTCGTCGAGTTCGTAGATGATGTCCGCAGATTTAACAGTAGATAGGCGATGCGCGATGATGACGATCGTTGCATTGCGCGCAAGACGTTGGATGGAATCCTGTACCAGTCGTTCTGACTCCGTATCGAGCGCGCTGGTCGCTTCATCAAAAATGTACAAGTCGGGCTGTCGCAGAATGACGCGCGCGATCGCGATGCGCTGTCTCTGGCCCCCGGACAGCTTAACGCCGCGATCCCCGACGACGGTATCGAACCCATCTGGAAGCTCAGAGATGAAGCTGAGTGCGTGGGCGTCGCGCGCAGCTGTTTCCAACTCGGCATCGGATGCGTCGGGTCGGCCGATGCGGATATTCTCCCGTATCGAGGTGTTGAATATTTCCGGTGTCTGACTGACGTAGCCAATCCGCTGACGGACAGAGCGGAGATTGAATTCCCGGAGTTCGCGGGTTCCGATATGGATATCTCCGGTGTCGGGTGCGTATAGCCCAAGGATGAGATCTGCGAACGTCGATTTTCCCGCACCGGACGGACCGACGAGCGCGGTGATTTGTCCCTTGAGCACCCGGAGGTTGATGCCGTTAAACACCTGCTTCCCGTTGTTATGCCGGAATATCACGTTCTCGAACACGATATCGTCGTTGAGACTCTTCAGTTCATCGCCAGTCTCGGTGTCTTCGCGGTCGGGAATGTTTTCGATCAAATCGTACATCAACATCAGCGACGGGATCTGGGAGGCGATTTTCATGCGGCGCGATATGATGAAGTTCACGTTCGTCAGGAGCCTTTGACCAAGAATGACATAGAAGCCCAACATCGCTGCGATGCTTTCGGGTGCCACGTCGCCAACCTGTTTGAGAGCAATTAGGGCCACGCTTAAAAACAAGACAATTAGGAACTCGGTAGATTGAAGGGGAATTTCGTTGAGGACGCGGAAGATGGTTTCGGCGCGCGTGTGACGCTTGAGCCTGGCCGTCAGCTCCTTGGTCACTTGATCGTAAATTCCAAATAGCTTCACCTGCAGGACCGCGCCCGTGGCTTCCGCGCCGATCGATGAGATTTGTTGATAGAGCTTCTGACGAAGTTTGCCGAAGTGAAGTGAATAGCGGAAAGTCGATTTCCGTACAGCGAAGAAAAGTAAAGCACCTGCCAGCGAGATCGCGATGGTCGTCTGCCAGTTGGTGAACAGCAGCACTGTGAGCAGGACGGAAGCCAGAATGATGCGGTTCAGGAAATCGAGCAGAACGGTAATCGCTCGGGCTGCCCGATAGGGCTCAAGCGTAATATTGTTGACCATCGCGCCCTGCCGCTGCGATGTCGTGTACGCATAGCGCGCGCGTAGATAGTGTTCGAACACCTGAGTTGCCCAATCCTCCCGCAGGCGGAACGAGAAATAGTCTGCAGCACCCCGCGTTAACACCAGCAGGGTGCCCTTGAGCAGGAAGGCCAGGGCGAGCAGCGCAACGAGACCTTCCAGCTCGATGCCGTCAGGGATGAATTCCCGGAGCTTTATGCTGATCTCGGCGACCATTCCGTTGCCTTCTGGCACACCCGTAAGGCTTGAGATCAGGGGAAGGACAAGGGCCAGCCCCATACTCTCTGTGACCGACGCCAATAACATTAGACTGCAGAGCCCCGCGACGATCCATTTACGGCCTGAGATGAGATGGCGAACCTTGCCCAGTGTTGTAGGTCCCGAAGTCAAGGATGGTCGCTTCTGCAGCAACAAGACAATTTATGCTCGCTGGGGTGCCGGTCGTGCAGGTTCCGGGGATGCAACAGAGGCGCGCGATTCTGTGCCGTTGGTTTGTGATTGCAGGGGTACATCCGTTCTTTACAGCCTATGCCCGTGTGACGCATCATATCGCGTGTATGTTCATGAAATGAACGCTATGCCGTGAATCGGAGGTTCGTCAAGGGTTCGCGCTGGATTCGAACGGATATAGAGACTCATGAAATGGCCTTGGTGGTTGCGTTGCGGGACGCGGTTCGGCGTCGCACCTTGAGATAAGAAGCAGGATGTCACCGCAAAAATTTCAGCGGGAATTTCAGATCGGTGATCGGGAAGTCGGCCCGAAAGCCCCGGTTCTGGTGATTGCGGAGGCCGGTGTCGCGCACTTCGGCGATATGGATCTTGCGCGCCAGCTCGTCGATCTCGCCGCAGAGTCGGGCGCAGACGTTTTTAAGACTCAAGTATTCGATGTCGACGAATTGATTGCCGACACGGCTCAGGACTGGCGTGATCGACTGAGGTCTAGAAATTTGTCGTTGCCCCAGTTCCAAGAGCTTAAGGAGCGATGTGAGAAGGCTGGACTTCTGTTCATGGCGACCGCGCACGATCCTTCACGCATTGCGTGGCTCCAAGAGCTTGATGTGCCGGCGATCAAGGTCGGTTCTGGGGAACGGAACAACCCCCGCTTCCTCGCTGAACTTGCGGCGCTCGAAAAGCCGATGATTATTTCCACGGGCATGTATCGCGAAGCCGACGTGACCGAGGCACTGGCGGCGCTTTCCGGGGCGGGGGCCGATCGTGTGGCGCTTCTGCATTGCGTCACGAGCTATCCGACGCCCACCGCCGACGTGAACCTCTCGGCCATGGATGCGTTGCAGTCTATGTTCCCCGGACCTGTGGGATACTCGGACCACACGGAAGACCATCTCGCCGTATTGTCGGCGGTTGCACGTGGTGCCGCGGTCGTCGAGAAGCACATAACTATCCTGCGCGACATTCCTGATGCCCAGGACTGGAAGGTATCTGCGGGACCTGAGGATTTTCCGGAACTGGTTCGAAATATCAGGCGCATTGAGGCGTTGCTGGGCCATGGGCGCAAGGAACCAGCGCCGTCGGAACAGGATGGCCAGGCGTGGGCACTAAAGTCGGTTGTCGCGGCGCGGGACCTCGCCAAAGGACTCAAAATCGAGCCGGGCGACTTGGCCGCGAAGAGACCGGGAACCGGTATCCCCGCAAATCGCATCGAAGACTTTTTCGGGCGGACCCTGAACAAGGATGTGACAGCTGATGAAGCCCTGTCCTTCGAGGACCTGAAGTGAGGCGGCGCATCTGCGTCTGGAATGGTAAGCGCGGTGGATTCGGGGCCCTTGCGCCAACCATGGAAGCGATTGAGGAAAGCCCTGATTTGTCGCTTCAGCTTGTGATTACCGACCAGCATCTCTACGACCGATTCGGCAAGACGGTCACCGAAGTGGAGGCCCGCTTTCCGGTAGCAGCGGCAATCGACATGCAGCAGGAAGGTGATTCCAACGAGGACCGGGCGCGGGCGGTTGGACGATGCCTGACTAAAGCCGCCGGGGTCCTTGCGGAACTCAGGCCCGACATATTGCTCGTGATTGGCGACAGGGGCGAAGTCTTCGCTGCCTGTATCGCTGCGCACAACATGCGGGTAGCGATCGCCCATGTGCAGGGCGGTGATATTTCCGGAAGCTTGGACGAGCCGGTGCGTCACGCCATAACGAAGCTCGCACATCTGCATTTCCCCTCAACCCACGCATCCGCCGATCGCATCATCGCCATGGGAGAAGAGCAATGGCGTGTGCACGTCGTCGGCGATACCCATATCGATCAAGTGTTTCTCGGCGATATTACGCCGGAGGCCGACCTCCGATCGGTCTACGCTCTGCCGGATGATGGTCCGTTCCTGTTGGTACTGCAGCACTCTGACTCGACAGTTCCGGACATGGCTGCAGAGCAAATGGCAGAAACCGTTGCCGCGGTGTCGGCGACCGGGCTGCGCGCCCTTCTCGTGTATCCCTGTTCCGATCAAGGTTTTGAAGGGATCATTTCTGAAATCGAAAAAGCGTCCGGCACGCCCAACATTTCCATTCATCGCAACATTCCCGCGCCTGATTTCATCGGCCTCGAAAAGCTAGCCACCTGTATCGTGGGCAATTCCTCGGCAGCATTGATCGAGGCGCCGTATTTCGGCCTGCCGTCGGTGAACGTGGGCGAACGGCAGAAGGGTCGTGAACGTGCCGCAAACGTGATGGATGCCGGGTATGATCGTCATGCGATCCAGGCTGCCATCGAGCGTGCTATTTCGGATTCGGCATTTCGTCAGAGCTTGGCGACCGTGCAACCGCCGTTTGGCGACGGGAACGCCTATCGTTGCATCACAGAAGTTCTTGAGACCGTCGCCGTGGACGAAAAGCTTCTCAACAAGCGGATGACGTACTGAATTGGCAGATCGAGCCCGCGTTCTCTACTACGGCCTTCTCGCCTACCAGCCCGACAACTTGGAGCTGTTGAAAAGCGAGTTCGACGTTATCGAGCTTCCGACGCCGGTCGAAGATTCGGACGACGTGCTGGCCGGGGTTGACGCCTGTTTCGCTCCACTCGGCTACCGCTTCGATTCTGCCAAAATGGGTCGTTGCCCGAATCTGCGCGCCATCATCAGCAACACCACCGGCGTGCCGCATATCGATATGGAAGCGACGGCGTCCAGAGGTATCCAGGTGTTTTCCCTGAAAGACGAGCAGGATTTCCTCGATACAATCACGCCGACGGCCGAACACGCTTTCGGCTTGATGCTGGCTCTGTTGCGCCGAACGCCGTGGAGCTTTGATGCCGTTTTGGACGGGACCTGGAACCGGTTCGACTTCGGTTCGCCGGCGATGCTGTCACGTCTCTCTCTTGGGGTGATTGGTCTCGGGCGGTTGGGTCGAAAGCTGGCAGCGTACGGTGCCGCTTTTGGTATGAGCGTGCGCTATTTTGATCCCTATGTCCCGCAATCGGCGGAAAGTCCTGAGCGGATCGACAGTCTGACGGATCTCCTTGCATTGTCAGACGTGGTTTCACTGCACGTACCAGCCAACGAGTCGACCCATCACTTGCTCGATCGCCTGGCTTTTACCCATTTGAAACCTTCGGCCGTGTTGATCAACACCGCGCGCGGGGAAATTGTCGACGAACGAGCACTGCTCCAGGCGCTGGAAGCGGGGTCTCTTGCCGGGGCGGCCATTGACGTGCTTGACGGAGAGTACGAGCCGGGGTTTCGGGCCGCGGACCATCCACTCGTTGGATATGCCCGATCCAACTCCAATCTCCTGATTACTCCACACATCGCGGGTTCGACAGTCGACGCCTGGCGCGAGACGCAGCGCCGGGTTATCGATATGGCGGTCTTATATTTCGCGGGGAAGACCGCGCGCGCAAGATGAAGATTCAACGGGAAACTTGCTGGGGACTTGTCCCCGCACGCGGCGGGTCGAAGAGTGTCCCGCTCAAGAACATCGCCAGGCTTGGGGGACGGCCGCTGCTCGACTACTGCGTCCTCGCCGCTCAGCAGTGTGTTACCGTGGAGCGGATCGTATGCAGCACCGACTCGAAGGAGATCGGTGCCCGTTGCTGCGACCTGAAAGTAGAGATCAGCGGGCGGCCGGAAGAGCTGTCAGGTGACGCGGTTCCCGTTGCCGACGTGGTCGTCGACTTTCTCAACACGGTTTCAGAGCTTGAGGGGAGTGTCGCCGAATGCATCGCACTTCTGCAGCCAACGTCGCCCTTCATTCTACCCCAGCATATAGACGCGTGTGTTGGGGGACTTCTTTCAGATCCGTCCGCTGGATCAGCCCAAACTGTGATTCCCTGTCCCCACAATCACCATGCTTTCAACCAGCGGCTCGTAAACGACGGCTACGTGAATTGGCGGTTCGCGGAAGAACGCCGGCAGGCGTACAATAAACAGTCGAAACCCGCACATCATCTGTTCGGAAATCTCGTTGTACTCAGAACCGAGAGTATTTTGGACACAGGCGCCGTTTTCGCGGAACCCTCAGTCGCTGTGGAGGTGCCGGCGGTTTACGGCTTTGATTGCGATGGACTCGAGGACTTCCGGCTGGGCGATATCATGATCGAGTCTGGATTTGTGTCTTTGCCTCACGTTGGACGGTCCGCTTGATGCCCGGCGTCATTCGTGAGACAACGGCGCCGCTGTCTTCAGTGGCGACACAACTCCCGCCAACGACTTTGAACTAGCCCAGGTGTCTCATGCGCGTTTTGGTCTTGGGCGGTGATGGCTACCTTGGGTGGCCTACCGCGATGCACTTTTCGGCCGCCGGCGACGAAGTATGGGTCGCTGACAATTTCGCGAAACGTCAGTGGGAATTGGAGCTCGGTGTTGAGCCGATCTCGCCGGTGCCGACATTGCACCGCCGTGTCAGGCGGTGGAAGGAGCTGACGGGCAATGCCATCGAGCTTAGAGTTGGTGATCTGACCAACCACCGCTTCGTTTACAATCTGTTCGAGGCGGCGAAACCCGAAGTCATCATCCACTACGCGGAACAACCGTCGGCGCCCTATTCAATGCAGGGGCGGACGACGGCTGTAGAGACTCAGGTTGGTAATGTGACGGGCACGCTCAACGCGCTGTTCGCGTTGCGGCGCCACTGCCCAAATGCCCATCTGGTCAAACTCGGGACCATGGGTGAGTACGGGACGCCCAACATCGACATTGAGGAAGGCTATCTCACGGTCACCCACAATGGGCGTACCGACACCGTCCTTTACCCGAAGAAACCGCATAGCTTCTACCATCTGTCGAAGGTCCATGACTCAAACAATATCGCCTTTGCCTGCCGTATCTGGGGGGTGAGAGCGACAGACCTCAATCAAGGCGTGGTCTACGGCCTCGATACCGAACAGACGCTGCTCGACGATGAGCTCGCCACATCATTCCACTATGACCATGTGTTCGGTACGGTCCTGAACCGGTTCGTCGTCCAGGCTGTGATGGGGCAGCCGCTATCGGTATACGGCAAGGGCGGCCAGACGAGAGGATTCCTTAACATCCGGGACACCATTCAGTGTGTCGAGCTCGCGGCGCGCAACCCGGCTGACCTCGGTGAGTTCCGTGTGTTCAATCAATTCACCGAGCAATTCTCGATCACGGACCTTGCGAACCTCGTCCAGGAAGTAGGCTCCAAGCATGGTTTGGACGTGACTGTTGAGAATGTCGAAAACCCTCGAGTCGAGCAGGAATCACACTACTACAACGCCAAGCATTCCAAATTCGCCGACATGGGGCTCCAGCCCCATCTCCTGACCGATGAAGTCATCACCTCAATGATGAATCAAGTTGAGAAGTTTCATAATCTCGTCAACCTCGACACGATGGAGCCACGCATTCGGTGGGTAGGCGGGGAGGATGTGGTGCGCTAACAACGCCCTGTGCGTCAGATCATGTGGCACTGATCCTGAAACAGTGCCGGAAGGGTGATCGTGCCACGGATATGCCTGAAAATCGTCCGGACGCCTGTCGCAATTGAGAAATCGCGACTTCAACCTCCGAGAGAAGGATGCCGGGGAATTTTTGCTTTGCGTATGACGTCGCCTTGTGGCTGCGGCGCAGCCGTCTGAGCATCGGCTTTAGCGCCGATACGGCGTTCGTCTTGACGATCCGTGCGCGCATCAGAGGGTCGATGTCATGCTGCCCGTCGTGCTGCGCGATTTCAGATAGTTCGTCCACAACCCGATCGGCAGCAAACGCACCATCGAGAGCGGCAACATATTTCTTTACCTCCGATTGCGCAGCAGATGGCTCACCAGTATGGCCATCAAGGAGTGTCTGGATAGTGTTGATGAGCTCCTCGCCATCATAGGCCTGGTGACTGACGGCATTCGGTAGATGGGAATCCAACGTGTTGTTCGTCGCGGGCCGATAGGCGGCGACTGGGACATCGAGCAGATAGGCCTCAAGCCCTGTCGTGCAGCTGTTGTGGATGACCGTTTCCGCCCCGGAGATCCAGGGGATTGCGCTGTCCTCATGGATGACGGTGACGTTCTTGAGCGTCGCCGCTTCACGTAGCCAGACATCGTGATCCTCGGACGGGTGGGGGCGGACAATAAGGTGATGGTGAGGAAATGCGGACGAAAGTGCAGGCAGGACCTCGATGAATCCGGTGAAGACCTTTCCAAGAAAGTCCCGCCAGTGATGATAGAAGGCCAGCTGCTCGTCGTTTGTGATCGTGCCCCGTTGCTTTAAGGCCTCGATCCAGAAGTCGTAGCCCATGAAGTGGTTGTACCGACTGAAGTTTGAGTTGATCAGGATGTAGGGGCCGAACTGCTGTTTCAGCACGCTGGCGGCCGGTTTGAAGATGTCGCGAAATTCCGGTCGCAGCATGTCGAAGCGGGGGTTTCCCGTAACGTGTACCTTGCCGACTGCCTCAGGAGCCTGCTTGTGGATGTCGTTGGCCTGCACGTCGCCCCAGGCGAAGAACCGTTCGGTGAGGGCTAGGGAGGCGTTCGAGACCCTTTCGTGGAGATAGGCGTCGCGGTCCCGGTAGACCAACCCTTCTTCACACCATGCCACGATCTGGCTGCCTTGTGCTGCGAGCCGCTCGAAGTATCGGGTCTTTGTGCGCCCGACGCTTTTGTCGAGGTAAATACCTCTGGGAATGTTGTCGAGCTGGGCGAGCATGGCGTTCTGCTCTCCCAGCAGAACATTGAATCCACGCTCCGCGGCAACCAGTGACAACAGAATCTTGCCGTAGAGTTCTCGGTGCTTGATCTCGATGGGAAGCGCAAGCCACGGCCGGACAGAGGACCGCTCAGACATGCCCGCCTGCCGACGCTCCATTTATCTCTGCGAGCACCGCCTCAGCAACGCGATCGCCTGCCTTGCCGTCGCTGTTGCCAGCCCACATGTCGAGCATGGCTTGCTCCGTTGGGTTGAGGTCGATTTTCGGTTGTGCTGCGTCAAGCATATGACGACAAACACGTTCGACGAGGTCGGCTTCTGAATCCGCGTAATCTGCCGCCTCATCGAGATCAAAAACGAATTCGGAAAGCTGTGGCGTAGCCGCCTCGGCAAATCGTGGCACGACCAACGGTTTGCCGGCGGCGATCGCTTCCAGAAGTGCGGTCGTACGAAATCCGCAGATAGCGTCGCTGTTGAGGATGAGCTCCATTGGGTCACCACTTGAGATCAGCGTCAGGTTGTCGGGTAGGGGGCCGTTACGGCTAAGCAACTCACGTATCGCTAACACCTCGAAGGGGACGGGTTTGGCCTTCACGATCACTCGTGCATCGGGCATACGTCGAGCGACTTCGATTGCGGCCCGGTGATACGAGAGAGCAAGTTTATCCCAAGAGAGTTCGTCGCGTTCGTCTCCGAACTGCTCAAGACCGTTTGCGAGTCCGAATCCCAATTTCCGCGCCATACGCGGAAGGCCTGTCTTTGGCCCAAAGGCAAAGAACAGTGCCTGCGGCCGCCTGGAAATTTCTTCGCGGTTCTCATCCTGAGATTGCCCGTGCGTCACACGCCAATGGTGGATGCGATCGAGTCGAGACATGCCGGTCACGGTGATTCGGTCTTCGGGTGCGATTCCCGCCGCCACCTGCAAGTTTTTTTCGATGCCGTTGTAAACGAGGATGCGACGACCATGGAACGGCCCGCGGCGCGAGCGGTACACCCCTTCATAGAACTTGTAGATGCCGGGTGTCTTCAGATTCTCCTTGTGAAGGGCGATAAACGGCACGCCAAGGTGCTCGAAGGCGGCCGCCACCTCGCGTTCGGCGTAGTAAGAGAAGCTTGCCGTGAGCACCGCGTCGAACTGGATGCGACTCAAGAAATAGGTCAGGACGCGAATCGAAAACTCCCGATAGCGTCGCTTGCTTGCTTCGATGTCAGGATTGTCCGAAAGATAGTTGAAGTCGTCGATCTCGGGCGGGAGAAATGCGGACACTATCGCCTTGAAGGGCTTGACCTCAACCATGTCAAGGTACCGGGTCTCGAACCGAAAGTCGTCTTCAAACGCCGTCGCAGCGTCCTCGAACAATCCCCGTTTTGACAGCAACAGGAGCTTGACAGTGCCCGGAGAAGTGGCCCGCGATCTGTCACGTCCGCCGAGCGCAACAGTCAGCAGCCAGGCAGCGACAACCGCGAGGTCAAATCGGGCAGCGGTCTTGAAGGCGAACCACCAGATGTGACGCCGGATCTTGGCGATCATGAACTGGAACCGGTAGTCAGGCTGCTGCCTGCCGTTCGGATTTGACAATATCGTGCACGAATGATGCGATCCTTTCGCCGGCCTTTCCGTCGGGATTTCCCAGCCAACGGTCGAGTGCTCCGAGTTGGGCGTCAGCGAGGACGGTGGCGAGGCCCAATGCGTGCGTCGATCGAGAAAGTACCGCCAGGGTCTCTATCAGGTCTTCCCGGGACAACGCCCGTTGTGCGGCGTCCTTGAGATCGACAACGTAACCTCTGGTCTGTGGCGCTGCGGCTTCCTCGAAGTACGGTGAGACTACGGGGACATTCGCGGCAAGGGCCTCGAACAAGCTCGTACTGTTGAAGCCGCAGAGCACGTCTGCCTGCGTAATGAGTTTGAATGGGTCACCCCCGACAACGATCTTCAGGTTTGCTGGTGCCTGGAAGCCTTGCCCGAAGCTCTCTTCGATTACAGCAAGGGCGCGCGCGTGGTCCTTGGCCTTGATGATGACGTCGATATCGGGATTGCGCTTTGCGAGGTCGACCATGGCCGCATGGCATTCAACGACGAGTTTGTCCCAGCCTACAGATTCGTGTGCGGTGTCCAGGATTTCCCGGCGTCCCGGTAGTTTTCGTGAAATCAGTGGCGCGCCGGTTCGGGCGTTGAACGACATGAACAATACAGTTGGGCGCTCACCAGTCGTGCGCCGCTCACCTAGAAATCGTTCACGCCACCGGTGAATATGGTCGAGACGCGCCATGCCGGCAACGATGATACGGTCGGCCGAGATGGATCCCGCGCGCACCTGAATGTCACGTTCTATTTCGTTGTAGGTCGAGACAGCCCGGCCCTGAAAAGGGATCTTCCGTTCGCGATACACGTGCTCGTAGAATTCTTCAAGGGCCGGGCTCTTCAGGCACTCTTTGTGCAGCGCGATCACAGGTATTCCATGGAGTTCGAGTGCTGCCGTGAGTTCCTGCTCGGCGTGGTAACTGAAATTGCCTGTCAAAAGAACGTCGATGGCGCCCCGGCTCACGTGCGGCCAAGCTGCCAGCCAAAATTCTCTTAGCCGACGTTTTTCCCTTTCTGTTTCGGGTGGAGCGGATCGATAGTTGTTGTCATCGACCGTTCTTGGAAGAAACGCGCGATAGATGAACTTCGTATAGGCGCGATCCAGTGAAATTATGCGAAAGCGGCCGTCGGGAACGAGGCTCGTATGTATGTCCTCGGTGAATCCCGGTTTGGGAAGGATGAGCGCTGTGATGGCCTCGGACTCAGGGACTTCCGGTTGCTTCACGGTAATGAATTGGCTGCGGATAAGTTCTCCAGCAAACGCAGCCTTGCCGTTTGTGGCAAGGCGCGTCAAAACCGGCCCCAACACTGTCGTACCGACCTTACGTTTGAACCGCTGTGCGTAGGTTGGGATGCTCAAACCGAATTCTGCTTCATATCGTGATTCTCTTGACCGTATGATAGCAGGATTCCCAGAGTCGAGGATTGCTCATTGAAGTTCCGGTATTCCGGCAAGCCGGCCAAGCAGCTGCTTTGGTACTTTCTGATGCGCGACATGCGCCTCAGCACTGGTCGAGAAATTGGTGTCGATGCCGGTTGCGGGCACATGGAGAACAAACGCTGGTTCGGGACAGAACGTTACATCGGCATCGATGTCGACCGCGAGCGTCTCGCGGCTGCGCAGGCCAATCATCCCGATGCCGAGATCATGTGCGCGAAACTTGAAGATGTCGACGGCGTAACCGGCGATATCGTCCTTTGTGTCCAGGTCATGAACAACCGTTACTTCGAAATTTCCAACACTTTCCTGGCGACGGAAAGGCTGGTGCAGATGGTGCGCCCCGGCGGCGTTTTGATTTTCAACATCAGCAAGCGTGCTTTCTCGTTTGAGGAAGACATTCTGGCTCTGCTCAAGCGCTCGTTCGAGTCGATCAAGATCGAGAAATATGGAGCACTATCAGCGCCCAGCACGGTTTTTTCCCCATTGATTGCCGGGCTGATGTACTTTTTGCCAGTCCTGCGGAAGGGCCGGGGGTATCAGAAGATCTACTATGTCTGTCAAGGACGTCACTGATCGAACGAAAGACGCTTGGGCATCCGATCTGGCTGTTGATGTGAGTGACGGCGAGATCGAGATCCTAATTGAGCCGTATATTCGCCGCGAGTTCGAAGCCAACGACCCTGAGTGGCGCACGCTCATCGCGACTCAAGAACAAAAGTGGCGGCGGGCCTATTGGAAGAGCCGATTGCGCGCATTTATGGGTTTGCCGCCGCGGGGGCAAAAACATGTCCAGAATGAATATCAACGGCAATGGGGCGGGCGCACCGCGTTGGACGTCTTGGTGCCGAAGGAAAGCTCGAGCGCTGTTGCTTGGCGCGACAGGGGATTCCTGATGGACGCAAATGGGCTCAAACGGATTTACCTTCTTTACCTGATGCGTCTGATCGAGGCTCTGAATCCTCGGTCGGTGTTGGAAGCAGGATGTGGGACTGGCGTGAATCTTTTTGTTCTTGCATCCCGGTTTCCGGATATCGAATTCTCGGGGATCGAGCTTACGGCCGAAGGTGTCGAATCAGCCCAAGTCTTAAAGAAACACGACAAGCTTCCAGAGGTTTTCACGACTTATTCACCCTTGCCGCCTCGCGATCCGTCAGCTCACAAACGAATTCGCGTTCGCCAGGCGAGTGCCGCGGAGTTGCCGTTCGAAGACGGCGCATTCGACCTGGTATTTACCTGTCTGGCACTCGAACAAATGAAGGCGGTACGCGACCCGGCTCTTCGGGAACTTCGCCGGGTCTCGTCACAGTCCGCCGTGATGATTGAGCCGTTTGCAGATTGGAACACCGAAGGCATGCGCGATCACCGTATTCGCGCTCACGCCTATTTCGATGCTGCGGTCGATGATCTTGATGGCTTTGGGTTCAGGCCGGTTTTCGTATCTGCCGATATCCCGGCCAAGATCGCGATGGGTGTCGCTATTGTGGCTGCCGCGGCCGTCTAACATCACGCACCTATTCAGTTCTCGCGACCCAGCAACGTCCGCCGTAGTGGATCATCCTTGAAGCGCGATGACGGAATTCGAAATAGTGGCATTCCCGGCATGTCGAACATGCCTTTGTTCATCTTGAGGTCAGGAAAGGGCATGTAGTTGAACATAAGGACCAATCGATAACCTCTGCGGGCCCGGCTGCCATAGTGCAGGCAGCGCGAAGTATCGACGAAGGCACCGCTACCCACGCTACCCGTGAGTACAATCGCGTCGGAAAGATCCGTGACACTTCCGACATCCTCGTCCGAAAATCTTCCGAACCCCCAGGGGTGTTTGAGTTTCTGAAGGGCAGCTCGCGTTGTTTGCGCCGGAAGAAACGTGAACGCTCCCTGTTCGGCTCCGGTTTCTACGAGATTGATAAAGCACTTCAGTTGTCTGAAGTCGTCGTTGTCGACATGGAACAACTGGCTCGACTCGGTCATCTCGTTGGCCATCGAGACGAAGATCCCCATGCATTTGAGACGCGGGATTGTGCCGAAATAGTCAGTCACGGCTTCGGCGACTTCCGGACTCAGGACAAAATCCAGCAATTCGGGATGCGCTTCGACATCCCCATCATCCAGGATGTTCACAAAGAACGGCTTCTTACCCCCGGTGACTGCGTCAATGCCGCCTTTGTCTTTAAATATCTGGAGGCTCGCGGCGACAGCAGCCTTGGCCGATGGAAGCGCACCGGGATCTAGCATCCGGTATCCCGATGCCTGATCGATAAAGCCCCGGAAACTGGAATCCTGCGGAAGCGTGGCTGCCAGGCGCCGACGACGAAATACATCGTCCGCATGCACAATGGACCGCCGCGCTTTGACGAGACCATGCGCAAGTTTGTTGGGTGTGCCCAGGCGTTTGGCTAGGCCGACCAAGGCAATGTCGAGATGATCCATCGATTCCTGTGTCGTCATGGCAAGTGTGTTCGGAGGTTCAATGTGCGCCGATGGGGTGCGGACCTGTGGCTTCCGGGAACCGTTCATCCGCGATCGCCTCGACCTCATTGGTGTTGACCCGATTGAGAAGGAACGGAGATTCTGTGTCGGAATTCCAGCCAACGTTCAAGCTCAAACCGATTCTGAAACGGTAGCGTCGGCAGAACTTCTCCGGATCTGCGGGAACGGCCCAATCACGGCCGAACGGGTAGGAAACCCAGGCCGGTTTCACACTTGTAATTGCCGTAAGAGTCGAAATATTTTCCTCAATCTCCATCGAATCGCCTTCGGGAATACGCGTAAATGGAATGTGCCTGTGGCCGTGGGCGCCGATCATGTGTCCAGTCTGATGAAGATTACGGACGTGCTCTTCCCGCATGTACGTCGCGGCACAGAAATCAGCCTCCACAATTCCTCGGTCCAACAGCATCGCGCTGGATATTTCATCTGCAAGCGTATCGGGAAGGATGAAATTGATCAGGTATTTAACTCGGCCAACTTCGGGTGTGTCGTAAATGTATATTCTTTCAGCGGCGCCCTTGGCATCGGGTTTGCCGATCCGATCGCGCCAGGCCAACGGCAATTGTTCGAAGAGCTGGTTTTGAAAGGTGTCGGGTTTTGTTGTAGCGCGAAGCCAATGCATTTTTTGTAACGTGTTGGCGTGCCCATCGGTCAGGGGTTGCGACGTTACGAAGAATACGCCCTTGATGCCGCGTGGATCCAAAACGGTGACCGCGACTTCATACTGGTCCGTCAGGCCGTCGTCGAATGTCAGCACCACACTATCCGACGACAGGGTGCTTTCACCCCAAACGAAGGCCTCCGCCTCCGCGGGTGTTGCCATATGAAACCGATCAGACAGCCAGTCGACTTGGGCGGCGAAGGCATCTGGAGAGATCGGGTGGATGCCCGGGTGCTTATACTGAGCGGGATCCCGGATGTAATGATAGTTGACGAACAGAAGTGAAGCGTTGTTGGCGGTTGAGGGCATCATTAAAGACTTGGAATAAGGTAGTTCGTGATGTCAATGGAAACTGGCGGACGGTGTTGCCTCGATGATCCGGTCGTAAAGGTTCCCAAGATTTCGTTCAATTATGAAATTCCTCAGTGACACCAACTCGTCCGCCCCGATCAGGTCTCGCCAAATGCCGATGCGGCTGTCAGTAAGGGGGTGGCGCAACCGGTCGAGCGTGGAGCTCGCGACGCCCGAAAGGGCCACGACTTTTTCATAGTCGTCCGATTTTCCTGAAAATTTGGCGACGTCTGATTCCCAGGACTCACCGATGAATTTTAGAACTCCCTTCATACAAGTCTCCGGATTCAGGATCAAATTCTCGTAGCGAATTTCGTACAGCGCGCCTGCCGTGTTGGCTTTGGGGTTGCCCGCTTCATTCCCGGCCCCGAGGAATTTGCACCAAAGGTTCCCGAAGACCTCAACCGAGTCCCACTTTCTTGTTTGGCGCAGCGAGGCGTAGACATCCCGTGGGTCGCGAACGATATGAATGAGCTTGGCATTGGGCCAATAATCAAGAATTTGCGCGACATGAAGGATGTTGCCAGGGGTCTTCTCGGCCCAGCGCGGCTTGTTCTGCCGTGCTGCAAATTCATCCAGCATTCGGGACACGAACTCGGGCGCGCTTCCCGATTGTTCGGTTGCTGTTCGTGCCCATTCGCGGTCGATATCGAAAAAGCTCGCGACTCTCTCGACGTAATCCTCAAGGGGTTCACCGTTGCGCCCGTGCTGTCCTTCCCAATCGACATCGAACCAATAAGTTTCAAGACCGGCCGCGATGCGGGAATGTTGCCCAAGCATGGCCCTCAGCAGGCTGGTCCCGGACTTGAAGAGACCACCAATGAAGATTGGAGCAGACGTCATGTAAGCATTTCTTTTTGACCCTGGCGGGCCATCAGCCATTCGGCTAGTTCCAGATCAAAAGGTTCGTCGATGTTTACCAAGGGACGATCGATGACGACTGCGCAGCAGTGTCGATCGACGATATAGCGGTTGTCGGGATCCAGCAGGGACTCCCGATGAAGGGCATAGCAGATTCCGTTGCGATGATAGTAGTCGGGAATGCGCTGACGGATGGAATACTGGCCGCCACAATCCAGATAGAAGTCGAGACTGCCGTCGTCAGATCGGACCAATGTCTTGTGCGGTGTGTAAGATGGCGAAGTCGGGCTTACAGTTGCGGCAGCTTGCCATTTTCCGTCTACGACCGCAGCCACCGTGCGCTCGACATCTTCGGCCATGCGAAGAGGGCTCGTGGGTTCAAGAAGGATCGTCACATCGAACTGCCGTCTGAAATGCTCCTCCGATGCAAGAAGCGCGTGACGCCAGGCGTCGATGGACAGAGCAGTGTCGTCGGAGAGCTCCGGCGGTCTGAGGAAAGGACATTCCAGGCCGCGCCGAGTGGCTTCCTGGGCGATCTCCTCGTCGTCGGTCGAAATCACCGCAACGTCGATCCAGTCCAATTGATGACAGATATTCGCCGCGTGACCGATGAGCGATGTGCCCCCGACGACACGCAGATTCTTCCGAGGGATCGACTTCGAGCCGCCGCGCGCCGGCACGACCGCCAGTATTGTGAGGCTTTGAAAAGTCATGATGCCTCAATTCGTGGCAACGGGTGAAAGGTTCTCATGCTCAGCCTTTCGGCTCGCTAAATCCGCAGTCAGCCACCGCCCGAGCGGCGAGACCTGCAGCTCCAGAAGCGTTCAAGTGGTCGGAATTCGTGAACTGTGAGAAGTTGCGGAGAGCGCTCCAGTAATCCATCCGCTGGAGTCCGAGGTCGTTGGCAAGTTGGTCAATGTAGCGGCGGGTGGCCAGTACCTCCGGGTACTTCACGGAAAGCTCAGCCTGATCTGGCGAAACCGGAAACGTAACGAGACAGATCTGGGCGCCCTGTTGGACTAGAGCGCGAAGGGCCGTTTCCGCGAGGCGGGCGGCCTTGGCTTCGGACGGTATTACAGGGGGAATTTGATCTCGCACGGCTCGCTCGGCCTGTGCGCGACGGTCATCGACAGACATCCCGACTAGGTTCGACCCGATGATTTGCGCACCGTCGGGCTCGAGCCGGCGATTCACCTGAAAACCGTCGCCGCGCAAATAAACCTGCCAGAAATCCAGAATTCGGGGTCGATACCAGGAGGACAGCGTGCGTAACAGTCCTGGCTTCCAATCAGCGTTCCGGTAATCGAGGCCGACTTCACTGTTCCGTCGTTCGGAGAATTGGTGGGGTCCTAATTGGAAGATCACATATCCCGGAGATTTGTTTGAGAAGTAATAGTCGACCTTGCTTGCGATGGTTTGAAGATTCTCTCCGGGAAACGCAAGGTTGATGAAATGCGCTTGTCCTGTGAAGCCGAGTGATGCGTGCGAATCCCCAAACACAGCGTTAGCCGTACGGGATGCCGTCATGAGCGAAGCATGTTTCAGCAGGAGATCGTTGGGTTCCACCTGGAAGCGGACCAGAATTTCGCTGGCGCCAAGAAAAATCAAGAAGGTGGTGACTAGCGATGCCAACCACACCGCCGTATAGCGCCGCGAGTAGCCGGTGAAATCCGTTCCACTCTCTTGGCTCAGTCTCATGCTAGAACTGGAAATAGAGGAACTCACTGTAGCCGCCGACGAAAAGCCGGATCATCGTGTAGCCGCCGATCAAACCGAATCCGGTAGCCGCCGCGACTCCCAGTCGCCACTGACCGACCGCTTCTTCGCCGTTGAACTGCCACTTCACCCATTGTTCCGTTGTTGGCGCGAACAGCGCGAGAAACAGAATCATCCCCGTCGCCAGCACTTGTGTGGAGCCCGTGAAGTAGGGCGTCGGGCCTGCGCTCAAAAGCGTGGTGGCGAGAGGCATGAGTGCCAAGCGGCCCGTCCAGGCCTCTGGAAGAATGACCCCATTAAAGCCACCCATTCCGCTGAGTACGCCGATGGCCCCATTGAATGTCTCCGCCCGGAAGAAGACCCAGGCGACAACGACAGCAAGGAATGTGAGTGCCCAGCCTGCAAACCTGCCAGTGGCCGACGCAGATAGATCAATCCCCAACCGATCGGCAACATATCGCCAGAGGTGGTTGAGGCACAGATAGAAGCCGTGAAGGCCGCCCCAGACGACAAATGTCCATCCGGCGCCGTGCCACAGCCCGCCGAGCAACATGGTGATCATCAAGTTGATCCAGCGGCGAGTCTGTCCGTGTTGATTTCCACCCAACGGAATATAGAGATAGTTGCGGAGGAACATCGACAGCGTTATGTGCCATCTGCGCCAGAACTCGATGATACTTGTGGCTTTGTATGGGGCGCGAAAATTGATCGGCAGGCGAAGACCGAACATCCGACCCAGTCCGATTGCCATATCCGAGTAGCCGGAAAAGTCGAAGTAAAGCTGCAGCGTGTACGCGAATGCGCCGCCCCAAGCCTCAATAAACGTTAGCGTGACGCCGGCATCAGCGGCTTCGAACACCGGCGTCGCGTAAGCGGCCATCCCGTCGGCGAGGACAACCTTTTTGATCAAGCCGATGGCAAAGATCTTGCTTCCGATCCCGAGATCCGCGGCACGGAATGTGAATGAGTCTCCGCTGCGAATCTGTGGCAGCATATCTCGGTGATACACGATGGGCCCCGCAATAAGCTGCGGGAAGAAAGTGACGAACAAGGCGTAGTCGAAGAATCCGTGTGTATCCACGTTGTCGTGTGCACAATCGACGATGTAGGCGATTTGCTGGAACGTAAAAAATGAGATTCCGAGCGGCAGGATAATTGTCCCGAGCATCCAGTCGAGTCCGGTAAGCGAGGCGGCAATGTCTGCCAGGAAGCCGGCGTACTTGAAATATGCGATTGCCCCCAGATTTGCTCCGATACCAACGATCAAGAGAACGTGCGCGAGTTTGTGTCGGGCTTGACGGGCCTGGTGCCGCAATAAACCGCCGATGACATAATTGCCAGCAACGGAGAGCACCAACAGGGCGAGGAATGGCGGATTCCACCATCCGTAGAAGAACAGCGAAGCCAGAATCAGAATTGCGATCGCCCCTGATCTTCCAACACGTGAACCGACGAACCACGTCAAGACGAGGACCGTCGGCAGGAAGCCGAGGATGAAGGGGAATGAATTGAACAGCACGACGGGGAGTTCTAGCGGACGCCGTTGACCATGCCCTGATAGGCGTTGGAGTCGAATGATATCTCGAGGTAGCGAGGGCCGGAGGTTGGGTCCCAGGATTGGAGAGCAGAAACTAGGCTTTCCTCTGACGATGCGAAGATGCCGGGAATACCCATTCCTTCAATTGCGGCAAGCCAGGAAGGTTGATCGATGATCAGTGGAGTTTGGGTGAGCCCGTCCCTGATCGCGCGACTGCGGACAGAACCGTATCCACCATCAGACAAAAGACATATCAGAAGGGGCAAGCTTCGCTCGGCGGCGATCTTCGCTTCTGCCAGGTACATGCCGATGCCGCCGTCACCGAGAAAAGCGATGGTTGGGATCGAGGTGTCGTATTCCGCTGCGGCGATGGCCATGGGCAGTCCTGTCCCCATGTAGCGGCCTTGTCCTGACATAAGGCAGAGATCCGAGCGCCTCGGTCTCCAGATATGTTCGGCAATCGTGCAAAAGTTGCCCGTGTCGAACACGCCCCGGACACACCCCGTGAAATGATGCGCGATTGTGGCAAAGACATGGGCTGGGAGGAACTCTGTTGAAAAAAGCACCGAATCAAGTTGGGTTAATGAATTTGCAATGAGATCGCCCCCCCAATCGGAGGAGGTAAGTGCGTTGAGAACCGGCTCCACGCTTTTGGTGCGAGCCGTTGCAGCAAACTCGAAGCTTCGGTCTGACTGGACTGGATCGATATTGACGGAGGGGCACGAAAACGCTTTGGCGGCCAGTACTTCTTTTGCACGAAGGCCCAGGCCGATGACCAGATCGGCTTTCGGAAGTATCGTGGACTCGGGCGTGCGTTCCAATCCGACACCCGTGTAGACACCGGCTGCGTATGGCAAGGTTTCGTCGAGCACGCCTTTGGCTGAGGCGGTGACGAAGACAGGAACCGTCAAGTTTTTGAGGTGTTTGGACCATGCCGACCGGACTGCGAGCGAGCCCGCGATGACGACCGGCTGACGGGCCATTTCGACATGGCGCATTACTGTATCGATCGCCTCGTCCTCTGCCTCGGAGGGTGGCGGGGTTGCTTTACTATCGTTGAGATTGAGAACGACAGGTCCTGGTACTTCGGCTGCTGCTAGCGCGACGGCACTCTCAACCACTCGTTCGCCGGCTAGGCCAAAGGCACCCTTACTCACAGCCGCCGCCAGCTCCGAGTGGTCCATGCCTTTGTGCCGTTCTCGCCAGGCGGTATCTCGGGGAAAGGCTTCACAGATTGCCAGGAGCGGAAAACTCTCCAACGCGCTGGCGGCGAGACCCGGCACCATGTTGGCGAGGCCAGGCCCTTTGATCGAAAGACAGGCGCCGGGCCGGCCACTCATTCGTCCTACCGTGCCGGCCATCAATGAGGCACAACCCTCGAAGTGCGTTCGCACAAAATCGCCACCCTTTTGCTCCAGGGCGTCTAGAAGCTCAAGGCTGGCGCCGCCACCGGGGATGCCAAAAACGGGACCCGAGGTCGCGGCCAATATTCCGTCGGCAAGCGTGCCGATAGACAGGATGTCAGGGTTGTTCAATTTCCGTCCAGATAAGGAAGGATTTTTTCGGCGGCGCGGCGGCAAACCCGACGGACCGCGTCGGGGCTGAATCCACCGCAGTGCGGCGTGATCAGCAGGTTGTCGTTTTCGCGCGCATAGGCCACGAGGGGGTGGTCTAAAATTTCCGGTTCACCGTCGAGGACGTCAAGACCTGCCGCGCCGATACGGCCGGACTGAAGTGCCTTAAGAAGTGCAGCTTCGTCGGCAACTCCGCCCCGCGATGTATTAATGAAGATCGCTCCCGGTTTGAAACGTTGGAAAAGATCCGCAGATATCAAGCCCCGGGTTTCGTCAGATAAATGGACATGGACGCTGATGACATCGGAGGATTCGATCACCTTCTCAATAGACAATTTCTCAATCTCTTCGGGCCAGGGGTCGGCATACGGATCGTGACCTACAACGTGCATACCGAAGGCAATTCCATACCGCGACATCCAGCGTCCGATGCGCCCGCACCCGATAAGACCGAGTTGCCGCCCATTGAGCATGAGCCCGGGGAACTCTTCCCGCACCCAAAGGCCTTCTGACGTATGACTGAGGGCGGGCGCGAGGCGGCGTGCTGCAGCCAGTATGAGCGCCCAGGAGAGTTCAGCGGCGGGGGTGATGCTCTGCAGCAGCTCGCCATCTTCGCGTAGGGTATGGACCGGGATTCCTCGTCGGTCCAGCTCGGGCCGTTCGATATGATCGGAACCCGTTGTCGCGCAGCTGATCACCCGTAGCATGGGCGCGTTTCGAACTATGTCGTCGGTGATGCGCACCTTCATTGACGCGTCGAGCAAAGCATCAGCGAAGGCGAGGGAGTCGCACAATACATCGGCATCGGCTGCCACATGTTTTGTTGTAGCACGATCTGAGGCCTCGTCGCGGAGAGCCTCGTAACCCTCTACGGCACCAACATAAACGATGAGATTCTTAGTCAAGATTCGGCGCGTTTGAAGGTTGCGTACAGCCAATCCGAGGTGCCCGTTGTTTCGAAGTGCCGTCGCCACACGGCATCGAGAGTGGGGTGATCGACTGACTCGATTTGTGTGTCCCCGCCAGGTCGGCCGTCTCTTATCCAGATCATCGCATTCGAAATGCTGTAGCGCTGAACGTACGCGACACTTTCGAGTTCAAGTCTGCACAGGCGGGCGCATTCAGTCAGGGACTCGATATCAAAATACCACCGATGATGAACTCGATAGAAGAACTGTCGGTACCGCTCGCCGGCGAGGTCAATCATCGCATCATTTCTGTTTGGAGTGCTGATCGCGACACGTCCTTCGAGTGTCAACAAGTCAGCGATCTCCGTCAGGAAAATGCGTGGGTTCGGTATGTGTTCGATTGTTTCAAAATTGATGGCCCAATCAACGGTTCCTTTGTGATCCGTCAACGCGTCCGATGTAAAACTATAGGTCTTGAACCCACGGGCCTGCAGGGACGCGTGGTATGCGGTTCCCGGTTCAACGGCAATGATCTCTCTCGGCAACCCTTTGATGTGATCTAGGAAGCTTCCTGCAGCACAACCAATGTCTGCAACTTTTCGCTCCCTCAGCAGCGCGGGTGGCAGAACTTGCAGCCTCTCAGTTTGCATGATGTCGTGCTTGTGCAGAAACGCCACAGCATCGGCACCCTGACCGAGAGATTCTCGATAGTCCTTACCGACATAGAACTCTTCTTCTTTGCAGTCATCTTCGTTGAGGCGGTCCACCTTGCACGTGCCACATCTCGCGACTACAGACGACTCGGTAAGGATGCCAAAACCACCATCTCTAACCGGCCCGGTGTAAACCGCGGTCCATGAATTTGAGCCACAAATCTCGCACGGACCGAATTTTTCTCGGACACTGGTCATTCCATCACCGTTTCTCGGCTACCCGTGGCGGTCCTTGTAAACGAAAAGTTTGAGCACCGGGATTCATAGAGGTTACGCGGAAATGCCGGTCTACTAATCTTGCGCTATCGGATTGGTGCACCGGAAATCGTTGACGGGCACGCTGCCGCACGCCGGGTGCAAATGGGTAGCTCCCGGCGTGCGGTCCAACAAAACGTCCGCTCAAAAATCGCTCGAGACGAGCGAATCGATCGGCACTTTGACCCGAGTCAGACGGCCCAGGAGATCAAGCAGAATGATTACACGTTCGTTGTCTGTGGGACACTCAAACAGCCCCACGTGATTGCACAGCGCGCCGTCGCTGATTTTGACGCGGTCACCCCGAGCGTATTTCTGGCCGCGGCCCAAACGGATGAAACCGTCGTCGTTTTCACGACCCTTGATCTCTTCGATGATCGGGTCGGCTATGGCTGCCGGCTGGTCGCCAAAGCTCACGAGATAGGAAACTCCTGGCGCCGTGTTAACGCGTGGCCGATGTCCGGCGTCGACGTCGGCGCGCACGAAAAGATATCGCGGGAACAGAGGCCGCGGAACCATGTCTGTGCGGCGCGCGTGCCGACGCTGTTTGAGATAGCGGGGAAGATAAACCTCGAGGCCGCGCTCTTCGAGGTTGTTCTTGGCCCAAACCTCAAGCTGCATCTTGGTATAGACGGCGTACCAACAGTTCATATTGCCGTTTGCTCCTCTAAGCCATGCGCGCGCGACACCCTGAGCAGAGGAGGCGTCAGAATTCGGACAGGCGAGAAATCCCGGGATAGTGTGTCGTAAGAAGATTGGGGTCGAGCGACGTCGGTAAGAAGAATTACGTCTAAGCCACCGGCCGCTTCGACCGACGACTTGATCGGAACGTTCATGAATTCGCCGCGCCCGACCCGATCGTCGATCACGGCGACCAGTTGTACATCGTGCTGCAGGCTACAGAGGACCGCAATCTCAGCAAGTTCTCCCAAGCCAGCAAGAGCCATGCGTTGCCACCGTTTTGCCGCGCATTGGCGCAAAAGCTCTTCACATTCGTTTCGAGCTTCTCGATAGAAATCGAATGACCGCTTCAGGTATCGTGCCGTCAACCTGCTCTTTTCCGAAAACCCTTGAGGCGTGAGATAGTAGACATACCGATTTGCGGGTGCCTGGGACATCTTTACGAGGCCCTTGCGAACGCAACGCTTGAGATATGCGTTTGTAAGCCCGAGCGCGATGCCAAGGTCGTTCGACAGAGACCGCTGGGAAACTCCGCTGTTTTCGTGGACAGCATTCAGCAGGCCGAGTGTGATACGGCTCTCCGCGTCAATCGGTTGTCCGTCGGCGGAAGTCTTGTCGTTCAGGATTTGGGCTCTCCGCTCAAGATCCGAAATCAGGACATATGACCCAACCCGGAGAGTTTGCGTTCGTGGCGTGAACGCTATACCGTTCATCAAGTGAACGTCAAGCGGAACTTCCTGAGATTCCGCCATTTTTCGAGAGTCTATGATCGTTGACAGGCGACGAATACGACCCTCAGTATGCGCCGGCCCGAAGGGTGTGGAGCTGATCGAATCTCGAGACACTGCCAAAGCGATGACATGACATCAGACAATACGATCTCGGTGATTGGACTCGGATACGTTGGCTTACCTCTCGCCATCGTCTTGGCCCGTCATTTTAGGGTGCATGCCTTCGACATCGACAATTCGCGCATCTCCGAACTCGGCGAAGGTCTCGACAGGACCGGTGAGGTGGAGCCAGCGGTGCTGAAGTCATCGGGTCTCCTGCTTACCTCGGACGCCGACGATATTGCCGGGGCAACCGTACATATTATTACCGTGCCGACACCCGTCGGCGCGGACAACGTGCCGGATCTCTCTGCCGTGTGTGATGCGTGCGAGCTTGTGGGAAAGCGTCTCAAATCCGGGGACATTGTTGTATTGGAAAGCACTGTCTATCCGGGAGCGACGGAAGAGGTCTGCGGCCCAACCCTTGCAAAAGCCTCTGGTCTGAAATGTGGGGAGGATTTTTTCCTGGGCTATTCACCCGAGCGAATCAATCCTGGCGATAAGGAGCATACGGTGGACCGGATCACGAAAGTCGTGTCCGGCCAGACTACTGCTGCAACCGATCGGCTTATGAAAATTTACGGGCGGGTCACCAACGATAACCTGCATCGCGCGCGGGACATTCGCACAGCGGAGGCCGCCAAGGTTATCGAGAACGCCCAGCGGGATATCAACATCGCATTCATCAACGAGATCACGGAGATTTTCCACAAGCTCGGTATATCAACGCATGATGTCCTGGAGGCGGCTGGTACCAAGTGGAATTTCCTGCCGTTCAAACCGGGATTGGTTGGGGGGCACTGTATCGGTGTCGACCCGTACTATCTTGCCCATCGGGCGCAGCAGATCGGCTATGATCCGCAGGTTATTCTTGCTGGGCGCCGTATCAACGACAGAATGGGTACATTCATCGCTGATTGCATTGCCGATCAGCTATCCGGACCATGCCGCATCCTCGTTCTTGGATTGACCTTCAAGGAAAATGTTTCTGATTTGCGGAACAGCAAGGTCATCGATCTGATTCGGCGTCTGGAGGAACGCGGGTATACCGTCGACGTTCATGACAGTATGGCCGAGCCGGGTGAGGCGCTCCAAAGATACGGCGTCGAGCTGCTGCCCGATCTGTCAGGCAGCGATTATGGTGCGATTGTCGGTGCGGTGTCGCACGACGCGTATTGTGAACTCGATGCGGACACTTTGGCCCGCCTCGTACAGAGTGGTGGACTCGTTGCCGATATCAAGGGTCTCTGGCGTGACATAACGCTGCCGAAAAGCTTGCGCTATTGGCTGCTGTAACTGCGGCAACTGTCATCATGCGCCAGGGGGTCAACGCGAATAGAGCGTAATCCCCCATTTCAGGGTCGTATGGCCCGCTGGATCCGTGTTTCCGTAAATGATCAGCTGCCGGGTGCTGCGCACTCCGTCCGAGGTGCCAAGGTAGACGCTTTCCTCCAATGATACGTTCGAACTCGATCGAAACCGCATTCCCGTACCGCGGGGAAGGCGGAGCAGAGCAGTCATCCCATCCGTTGCCAGAGAAGCGTTCACCTGCGGGTGCAAGTGGAACCGGATGGCGAAGTGTCTAATTTTCTGGCCTGTCTCGTTGATGGCAATCAGCGAGTCTTCGCCACGGATCTGATCACCATCCGCCGACATGTAGATCGCTCGATCGTGACGTAATCCGTAGCGCCGAGCGTAACCGTCGTGGCTCGCTTCAATCAGCACGTTGCCACTGTCCTCGCGGCGGCTCGCCCAAACAGTCACTTCTTGTCCTTGGCGTGCACCTCGCCCAGAGACTTCCAAAACGTTCGTGTCGGCAACCGTCAGTGTGGAATGAGCCGCCGTCGACCGGCCCACTTGTTGCCATTGGGAACCGCCGTTTGCTCCGCAATTCACGATCACCCGATCGGGGCCTACACTCAACTCGAAACTCACCAGACCGGCATAACTGGAATGCAGAATCGAGCCTGGCTGACCAACGTCGAACAGGACCAGCGACTTTCCGGCCACAATCCTGTGGAATCCAGCATCCGGCAGGATGGAAGGTGCTGCTCCCCGGGCTTTGGAGGCGGCAAGGATGGCATCGATATTTGCCCGATCACCTTCGGAGCCACCGTTGAACACGCCCAAACGCCCGTCGCCGTGGCGGAACGCCTTTATACCAAGCGGCATTCGCTTTATGGCGTCGGCGAGCGCTTCGGGAGTCTCCAATTTCAGGTCGTCCAGTATCGATTTTACAGCTAGGAGGAGCCTCAGAGCAGTGAGTGCCTGGTCGGCATTCCGTGATGGCAATGTACCGTCCGTCGGCAAGTTTTGGATCACCAGGTCTTTCAACGCGTTCAGATCAGATGTGAAGCGCTTTGTTGCACCCGAGAGTGCTGCCTCGGCGACCACGCGACCGACGAGCGCCGGCAGCGCCCAGACTTCATCGGACAGCAGGCCTGTGGCTCGGGCCAGGTGGCGGGCTTGAGCTGCGAAGCTTGTAAAGAAATGGCGTAGAAAGGTGGGTTCCGCTCCGTCGCACAGGAATTTGGCATGGCAGGTCCACCACACAAGGCGGCGGCCCAAAACATCGGAGCGCCAGGAAAGTGGGTGCCATTTGTCATTCAGGTCAATCCACGTGCGGACGAGTTCCCGCGCACGCAATCGCGCCGTTTCGGCTCCCGTCGCGCGGAAGTCCGCGAGCCACTCAAATCCATTGATATTCGCTTGCCACGCCTCACTCGCATCCTCAATCAACCACGGTGGTTCATTGAGAGCCGATCGATGCTCGCCGCCAAATACGTAACGCCCTTGAAAGAGGGCATTCGCGAACTCCGGATCTCCCGGCGCGGGATCCACGGGATGGCATTGCAGCGAAGTCGGTGCATTCCCTTTCAGAGATCGTGCGTACAGCCTTGTTGTAAACGCACGTTCGGCCAGCGCTTTGGCCGTGCGGCGGGTAACGCTCGAGGATGACTCCCTTGTAGCCATCAGCAGTTTGACCGTGGTGTATCTATGAACGCCATTGCCGCGCTAAACGGCACCGCTCGTCATTTACCGGCAACTTTCGCGCAATGCTTGAATGTTTTCCCGGTACTTCTCGGGTCCGCCTTCGAAGATCGCCGTTCCGGCGACCAGCATGTCGGCGCCTGCTTCCACGGCGAGCGGCGCGGTTTCAAGTGTAATGCCGCCGTCCACGGCAAGATCGATGTCTCGCTCTGTGGAGTCGATCAGCTTTCGGATAGCCGCGATTTTTTCCAGTGTGCTGTGCAGGAACATTTGGCCTCCAAACCCCGGGTTGACGCTCATGACCAGCACGAGATCAACTTCGTTGATAACGGGTCCGATCGCGTCCGCCGCCGTCGAAGGATTGAGTGATACTCCTGCTTTCGCGTCACATCGCTTAATCAGCTGAATTGTCCGTTGCAGGTGAGGGCCTGCCTCCGGATGAGCCGTAAGGATATCAGATCCCGCCTCGGCGAATGACTCGACGTACGGATCAACGGGAGAAATCATGAGGTGTACGTCGAATGGCAAGTCGCTGTGTTTTCTTATCGCTCTTACGATCGAAGGGCCGACGGTGATGTTGGGGACGAAATGTCCGTCCATGACGTCGATATGAATGAAATCTGCGCCTGCTTTGGTGATTGCTCGAACTTCCTCACCCAGGCGCGAAAAGTCGCTGGCGAGTATTGAGGGGGCGACGCGCACGTTCTTCTTCATGTGGTGTTGTCCTACCAGCTTCCCTGAGACCCTGCAAGCAAGAGCGGGTTCATGCCTTTCGACGCAGGCGCGAGATGAAAAATCCGTCTGTACCCCCGAAGTCAGCTAACTGATGTGGAAGGATTTGGACGTCGCCGTCCGGGCGGATGGCTTCTTCGAAACCCGGCAATAACACCGGCGATATGGGCCATCGTTCCAGATCATTATCGATCTCAAGGATACGTCGAATTTGGTCGACTCCCTCTTCCGGCTGCAGAGAGCATGTGCAGTAAATCAGAAAGCCATGGGGAGCCAGCATGCGGGAGGCGGAGTCGAGTAACTGCGATTGCAGGGCCGCGAGTCGTTCGACGTCCACATAACGTCTTAAGTGGAGAATATCCGGATGGCGGCGAATGGTACCGGTGGACGAACAGGGGGCGTCGACGAGTATGGCCGGGTACGGCTCGGGCGGACGCCATGAACGAAGATCGCCCTCGATGATATTCGCTTCGAGGTGAAGCCGTCGCAGATTGGCCTCGACCATCGACAGGCGGCTCGATGAAATATCCAGCGCATCGACCGCCGTTCCGGCCGCCGCCAATTGTGCGGTTTTTCCGCCCGGCGCCGCACAGGCGTCGAGCACTCTTGTCCGCGCGCCTTCGCGATCGAGTGATGCAAGCAGCAGGCGCGCGGGCGTCGCGGCCGCCGTGTCCTGTATCCACCAGGCGCCCTCCGCATATCCGCACAGATCTTCGACAAGGCCGCCCCCTGTTCGTCTCAGGCTCCCGGTGGGTAGAAGAGTTGCTCCTAGTCGCCCCTCCCAGGTTTGAGCGTCTGATTTGACGGAGAAATCAAGTGGTGGCTCCGACAGATGCGTTTCCGCAATGGCTCGAGTCTGCGCTTCTCCGTATGCCGAGCGCCACGAATTCCACAGCCAATCGGGGGTGTTGAGACGGGCGGCGTCTTGACGCGCAAGGATGGTTGCGGCCTCATGCGAAAGACGCCGTAGAACGGCGTTGACGAGCCCTTTGAAAGGACTTTTGCGGCCGACCAGACGCACCGCCTGGTCGACGGCTGCATGTGGTGGTGTGCCGAGAAACAGAAGCTGGGCGGCCCCCAGACGCAATGCTGATTTCACCCGGGTGAGGCGGGCCGGAAGCGGGCGGTCAAGCAGTGCGTCGAGCGCATCGTCTAGTTGGCGGAGGCGCCGCAACACAGTAGTTGCCAGCAGGCGTACGAATGCCCGGTCACGCTGATCCAGTGCGGCAAACCTCTGTCCGCCGAAAGTGCCCTCCAGCACGTCATCGAGTTGCTGGTGTTTGTCGAGTACCGCGGTGGTGATGTCCATGGCGGCAGTGCGAGGGTCAGGCTTTGTTGTCATCCTGACCGATTAATGCACGATTATGGCCGGGCCGAATACCGCTAGGCCACCACTCACGGTAGCCCTGTCTTGACCTCCTGTGCCTTGCTGATGCATGTCATTGTTGAGTTGATGGATGGATCAAGGTCATGAAGTCGAAGTCAGAAAGTACATTGGTGACGCCGGACGGATCCGACAGCAGTCCGGACAAGGTCAGGCAGAAACGATCACCCGCGGAAAAACCAGACGAGTCCGTTGCCGAGCGCAATGGACCGAAGGGACCTGAGCCGACGCGCTACGGCGATTGGGAACGGAACGGCATCGCCAAGGACTTCTGACGGGATTTTTCAGTCAGCTTCCGGAATTGGAGCGGCCTCGCCGACCAACCCTTCGTGCTTGAGTTCTGCCCAAAAGTCAGCCGGTATGGGCGTGGCCATATGCGCCACATTTGCTTCGACCTCTGCCGGCTTTACGGCCCCGGGAACAACCGCGCTCACGCAGGTATGGCCCAATGGGAATTGGAGCGCGGCTGCTTGCAGGGCCACATCGTGCCGTTGGCACACAGAGTCGATGTTGCGGACTTTGTCCAAAATACTCTTTGACGCATCGCTGTAGTCGTACATGGCGCCAGCTACTGGACCGGTCGCCAGGATGCCCGAATTGAAAGGTCCGGCGATGAGTACGCCGACACCCTGCTTCGCACATAATGGCAGCATGTCGTCGAGTGCCCGTTGATCGAGTAGCGTGTAACGGCCCGCCAGCATCATGCAGTCGAAATCTCCGGCACGCTGGAAGCGGGCACAGGATTCAGCGTCGTTCAGCCCGCCGCCGATGGCGCGGATAACGCCTGCGCTGCGGAGCTCGTCCAGGGCGACGTAGGCACCTTCCATCGCCGCGCCGAAATAGCGGTCCACCAAATCGGGATCCTTGTGGGTGTACAGATCGACATCGTGGATGAAAACGATATCGATGCTGGGTAGGCCAAGGCGCTGGTAGGAATCCTCGATCGACCGCATCGTCCCGTCGTAGCTGTAGTCGTAGGTGGGTGCGAAAGAGAGGCCTCCGTCACGATAATCCTCGGGCCGTTGTGCCCCCGGCGGCAGCGGATTGAGGACCCGGCCAATTTTCGTCGAAAGTACAAAGCTTTCCCGGTTAACTTGGCGCAGGACCTGACCGAATCTGTGCTCTGAACGGCCGTATCCGTAGTACGGAGAGGTATCGAAGTAATTGACACCCGCGTCGTAGGCTGCCTGAACGGTGTCCAGCGCCTCATCCTCGGGAATTGGGCCCCGGAAACCGCCCAACGGAGCGCTGCCAAGGCCGAGGGTCGTCAACTCCAGGCCAGTCCGGCCGAGTTCACGGAATGATGTCGGGTCCATTTAAGTTCCTGTCTGATGGCTGCTTCAAATGAGGCGCTAGGCCCGGGCCCCCTCAAGGGTTTCAGGATTCAATACCAGATCGTCACCCGGATTCTCTCCTCGGGATATGGCGATAATCGACTCAACACATCGTTCGGAGACCCCTTCCACCGCGTCGGCGCTGGCGCCGGCCGAATGCGGCATGAGAAGGACGTTATCGAGCTTCAAAAGAGGTGAATCGCCTGGTGGTTCGGCGGCGAAAACGTCAAGTCCGGCACCCGCGATCCCGCCGCTCGTCAGTGCGTCGATGAGTGCCGTCTCATCCACGACATTGGCCCGAGAAGTGTTGATGAGGTAAGCGCTTGGCTTCATGAGGGCCAGCGAGTCACGATTGATGAGACCTTCGGTTTCCGGCGCCCGTGGTGCGTGCAGAGAGACGAAATCGGAATCCGCGAGCAATTGTTCAAGTGGCACGAGCTGAACGCCGAGGTCGCGCACGGCGTCAGCGGGGATGAGGGGGTCATACCCCAGTATCCGTGTTTCAAATCCCTGGCAGCGCCGTGCAAAGGCCTGGCCGATGCGTCCCAGGCCGACAATTCCCACGGTCTTCTGATGCAGGCCGACGTGGTAGCGGCCACCCCAGCCGCCGCCTGCAACAAGTTTATGGTACGGCAAGATATCGTTTGCCTGCGCTGACATGAGCGCAAAGGCTGCGTCGGCGACCGCTTCATGGTTCGCGCCGAAAGCCATCGCAACCGCGACTCCATTGCGGGTTGCTGCGTCGATGTCCACCTGATCGTACCCGACACCCCAGCGCGCAATTATGCGGAGCTCCTTCGCTGCGGTGAAGGAGCTGTCGTTGTAGGGTTCGCTACCCGCGATCGTGGCGTAGGCCCCCGGCAGATGGTCGATCAATTCGGCTTCGGTGAGTTTTCGGCCAAGTGTATTGAATTCGACTTCGAACCCGGCATCTTCCAGCTTTTGCAGCCAAACGCCGCGCCGTTTGTGAAGCTGCATTGCGCAGACCAGGACTTTCTTCTTGCTCATCTTATTCTGCTCTCTCAGTACCCGCCGGATGATCCGGAACCGCTCGTGCTTGACATATCTTCTCCTCGAGCGCTCGTAACGGCTGCCTTGGCAGCGACGGCCAATAGCCGTGTATCATTGCCGATGGTCACCAGGTCGAATCCCTTCTCGCCCATTTCGTATCCGTATGCTCCGCTCGCATTGTGAATGCCGGCCATCAAGCCATTCGCTTTGGCCGCGGCTAATATCCGTTCTTGCGCCTCAATCATGATTGGCTCCCGCGAGTCCTGATGCGGCGTCATGCCGAGGGAGAGCGATAGATCTCCGGGACCGATATACAGGCCGTCGAGTCCAGGCGTTGCCGCGATTGCCTCGACGTTCTCCAATGCCTGCTGTGTCTCGATCATGCCGATAACAAGGACAAGATCCTTCGAATCCTCTACGTAGTTGGGCCCGACGCTCATTAGGGCACGTGTTGGGCCAAAGCTGCGATTACCCTCCGGGGCGTAGCGGCAGGATGCGACCAGTTCCGCAGCCTCCTCGGGGGTGTTGATCATCGGGCAGATCACGCCCAGTGCACCTGCATCCAACAGCTTCATGATGATGCCGGGCTCATTCCACGGCACGCGAGCCATCGGGACGGCGCTGGTGGTCGAGATCGCCCTCAGGCACTCAAGCGCGGATTCGTAGTGTATGAGCCCGTGCTGGGTGTCGACCGTGACCGAGTCCCAACCTTGCCGCGCCATGACCTCTGCCGTGTGACCGCTCGGAATAGTCAGCCATGCGTTGACGGTTGTTTGGCCTTCACGCCACAGCGCTTTGAGTGGATTTTCCTGCATGTGCCCTGTTCCTGTGCTCTTTACCTGTCAGTCTACCAACGTAGCGAGCGCGCCCACCACCAGCAACTGCAGCGCAGCCCCGCGATCGGGCCGACGAAAAACGCGGGCGATGTGGTTATCGCCCGCGTTTCATGTGATCGGTCCCTAACGTGTTACATCGGACTGGCGGCCCTACTTCTTCTTGCGTGCTGGTCTCTTTGCGGCAGGTTTCTTGGCAGCGACCGCACGTTGTGAAACGCGATTGGCCGCAGCCTGTTCTGCCTTGCTCTTCTTCATCTTGGGTTTCCAGTTGAGGACTTTCATCAGCTTCTTGAGTTCCGCATCCGCCATGTAAGTCGTGTGTTCGGGTCCGGGATAGGTACGGCTCCGAACGTCATCCATGTAGCGCAGATAGACGTCCTCGATGATGGGGATGAGGTCCGTATAGATCTTGGAGTGGCGCGGCACGTGCTCTTCGTAGAGATGGAACAGATCCGAGCCGATGATGTGGACGCCGTGTGCCTTATTTCCGGCTCCCAGGCTGATCACGGGAACCGGCAATGTTTCTGTCAGAAATTGGCAGACCTCTTCGGTTGTCACCTCGCAGAGTATCGAGAAGCATCCCGCATCGACCATCGCCCAGGCATCGTCGATCAATTCTTTGGCTCGATCAGATGTCTTGCCTTGTGCCGTGAATCCGCCGAGCTGAGGCATGCGCATCGGTGTGATGCCGATGTGCCCCTGGACCGGAATGCCGGCCTTGATGATCGCTTCCATGTGTTTGGCGTGATGCTGGTTACCCTCGCACTTCATCACCTCAGCATTGGCTTCGGCGACGAAACGGCCGGCGTTGTCGACGGCTTGCTCGGGCGAGACGTGAAAACTCCAATACGGCATGTCGACCATGCGCAATCCGTATTGTGAGCCTCGGTCGATCGCCTTTGCCATCATCATCACTTCGTCGAAGGTGACGCTGACGGTGCTTTTGTGGCCGAACAAAATCATGCCGCCGGTGTCGGAGACACAGAGAATGTCGACGCCCAGGCGGTCTGCGACCACGGCGTTCCGGTAATCGTACACGGCGAGTTGAACGATCCCTTCGCTCTCACGCATCTTGCGCTGCAGCATCGGGATAGTGACTTTGCGTCGTCGTACTTCGCGATCCATCATGATGAGGTCTCCCTGTTAATTAGATTCGGCATTAAGTGTGACGCGACTCGATGTATCTGGAATGCAATGTCCAGGCTCGCATATGAATGCGACGTCGATTGAATGCGACGTCGGTAATATAGCGAATCAAGACTCGTACTACCTATACCGATGCGGCGGCAGTATTGGGATCCGCCGCTGTTCCGGTATTGATTCGGGTGTCGCGATTGAATGCGGCCCAACTGAACCAGAACAACTGGTTGTAATGGGCGGGGCTTTCCAGGCGCTTGCCCTGAAGTGCACCGGACGTCGCACGCCCTGTGATATCCCATTGGGACCCGGTCTCGGTATCTTGCGCGATGAACTCTCCATTGTTGGTGGCGGCCGAAAGCGTAAGGGTCTGGCTGTCGACGGAACGACTGAATATCTGCCCAATTTCCCGTGACTGGTCGTACAGCACGACAACCGGTTTGCCGCCTACAGTGTCGTTGATCACTGGATTCTTTTTCAGGTCATCGAGAGGATAGGCACAAGATTCGTCTCCGATCTTAACGCCGAACACGAAAGACATGGCGGGCAGGCGGGTATCCACACCACCACGCACCAGGTGCCAGGGCTCATCGCGGCCAGCCAGCCGTTCAAGCGGGATCATGGTCTCCAGCATTTTCTGGGTGACCTTGTCCCGAATTGAAAGAGGCGGCGCATAGTTAAAGGTCCGTATCCGGGTGGAGGACTTTCCACTCGTCCCACTTGGCCATCACGACGGGATAAGCCTCGAGCTCTTCTCCTTCGTTCGGCCCACTCACGACCCGGCCTTCCAGTTGCTGGATAAAGTTACCCGAGATGGTGTCGTGATAGACGGTGTTGTTGTCGAACGCGGTCATGTTGCGGAGATCGAGTCGCTGCCCGTTCTTGAGGACCGGGATGAATGCTTGGCACGTATTGCAGAGGATGCAGTACGAGACCATCAGCGGTTTGCCGTCAATTTCGTCGTTGAACCAGTGTGGACGGGCGATGAGATCGCGAGGATAGGCGCGGACCTTACCTTTCAAGTCGAGCCCCAAGACCCAGGCCCCGGGTTTCAGAAGCTTGTCCCCTTCTTCCTTGCTGGCCACACTGTGCTTTTTCGGCGGTGCCATCACCACGGGCACGAAGGTCGCCCAATGCAAGACTCCAAGCAGCCCTGAAATCAGAACCAGAACGACCAGCCCAACGCAATGGTCCCGACAGCCCAGTAAAGCCGCCGGTATTTGAAGATGGTGATCTGCTGGTCGCGGGAGAGAAAGACTACGAGGTCACGGGTCATCGGTGAGAACGCCAGGTAGGCCCAAATAAAAGCGCTGGCACCGACGACGAACAGGATGAGGTTCCAAATAAAAGTCTGCATCGTTGGCCCTCCACAAGATCGCCCTGTCCCAAGTGTATCGGGTTGTTGGCGATGGCGGGTGAGCCGTGCATTCGCATTTCACGAAACGGGTGCACGGCAGCTGGCGGTCACCTGATTGTTGTCGAAAAGGCAGGGAATTGGAGCTGGTACTCGATAAGGCGTCTGATCTCCCATTGCATCGCCAGATCCGGCGCCAGTTCACTCGTCTGATCGGGCAGAACCAGTTGGCCGTCGGTGATTCTCTTCCATCGACGCGTGAAATCGCTCGCGATTTCGGAATCAGCCGATTGACGGTTCTCAAAGCATTTCAAGCAATGGAACGCGCCGGAATCGTCGGCGTGCGACCGGGAAGAGGCTACTTCGTCAAACACCGTCAAAGTGAGGCCGACGGTGAAAGACCGGCTGATCTGGTTGGCGTACCCGCCAACCTTCGCGTTGCCTTCGAAGAATCGTATTCGGAGACGGTCAGATCTGCACGGGAAATGCCTCTCTCGTTTGCGGCAGGATATCCGGATGTGCGGCTCCTGCCGTTGAAACAGGTGCGCCGCATCATTGCCCGCGTTACCGAAGCAGATCGCTGCGGCGATTTGTTGTACCAGGCACCTGGCGGGCATCCACGCCTCAAGTCTGAACTTCACTCTGCTCAACGAAGAGGATATTCGAGGCGGCATGGAACGATTCAGCCGGGAGGTCGCGGCCCTCCTGGATTAGCCACATTGGCGGATGCCTTCGGCGCATTTGGTACGTAAC
>Ga0114999_10000520_pt1 | contig 57246 bp, 35 predicted proteins | sample ArcticOcean_MG_C_3_FD_89820 | JGI IMG/M metagenome (GOLD analysis project Ga0114999, IMG submission 89820) | Marine microbial communities from western Arctic Ocean - ArcticOcean_MG_CB8_126 | ecosystem: Environmental > Aquatic > Marine > Oceanic | place: Arctic Ocean: Canada Basin | collected...
ACCCGGTCCCCCTCAACAATCGGTGTGCCACGCGGGCCGTTGCCGTACGAGTTCTTGAACGTCGTCCCGGAATGCACCTTCCACAACGTCGAACCGTCACCAGCGTCCAGGCAATACACGTACTCGGCCGACTCCTCAGACCCCATCGTGAACAACCGGTCGCCAACAACACTCATCGATGAATACCCAATCCCCAGTTCCCTCTGCCAAATCCGCTTGGGCTTGCTCGTGGTCCAATCGAGCGACAAACCGGTCTGACGCGAAATGCCGTCGCGCCGAGGACCACGCCAGTCGGGCCAGTCCTCCTGCACAGGCTTCGACTTCGTATCTGCCGCGTCCGTCGCCGAAGTCGGCCACAACGCGGCAGCTGACAGAATCACAAGAGCCAACAGGCCGGCTGGGACGAGAGTCTTCATCAAAGCAATTCCGGAATCACCTCGCCGCGGTCCAACAATGGCCGCGTGCGGGTGGCTCCTGCAATCGGAGTGAAACGGGGATCGATCCCCAGGTGATGGTACATCGTGGCCACCACGTCGTAGGGCCAAAGCGGTCGTTCCTGAGGCACCTCGCCCTTGGAGTTGGAACTGCCAATCACCTGGCCGTGCCGGTAACTGCCTCCGGCCAACAATACGCTCTGCACGTTCGCCCAGTGGTCACGGCCACCGTTGGCGTTGATCTTCGGAGTGCGACCGAACTCGCCCCACACCACAACCAGCACACGCTTGGCCAAACCCCGCTCGTGCAAGTCGTTGATCAATGTGGTCACTGCCAGGTCCATCGGCGGACTGGCCGTGTTGGTATGAGCCTCGAGTGTCTTGTGGAAATCCCAGCCTGAACTCGACAACCCCACGCCCGGATCGATCAACGTCACAAACGTCACACCTCGCTCGACCAATCGCCGTGCCAACAACGCCGACTGGCCCGCACGATGGTAACCGTAACGCCGCCGAGTCGACTCGGCCTCCTGCTCGAGATCAAACGCCGAACCCCTCTCTTCGCCAGCCACCAGGTTGAACGCGCTCTCATGAAATGCCGACCACGATGCCGTTGCCACCGGGTCAGGCTCGCCACGGATCTGCTCGAAACGAGCCAACAAGCTGCGCCGCTTTTCCAGGCTCGCTCGCGACAGGCCTTCCGCCGGAGACAAACTGCGGACGACGAAGTCCTTGTCCTCGGCCGGTAACTTCCCGTCTCCGGTTCGCTTGATCAGGATCTCCATCGGGTTGAATCGAGCCGGAAGATAGGCGCCCCGGTGAGGATACATCCGGTGAGGGCCCTGGTTGTCCAACGGATAACCCATGAACACATACGGCGGCATGCCCGTGTGGTTCGCGCCGCGGACCATCGACACCAGGCAACCACTGCTCGCGTGACTCGACTTCTTGAACGGGTTCACTCCCGTAGCCTTCGCGTCATGACCGGTCTGACACCAGTGCATGCCGTGCTGATGATCGCTGTTGTCGTGATGCACGCTGCGAATCAATGTCACCTTGTCCATCAACTTGGCATGCAAAGGCAACGACTCACACACGAACGTGCCAGGGACGTTGGTCGAAATCGGATGGAACGGACTGCGGATGCCAAGAGGTGCATCCGGCTTGGGATCGTACGTCTCGAAATGACTGGCGGCTCCGTTGAGCCAGTACTGGATCACCGCCGTATCACGCGGCACATCCCCCAACTCGACAACCCCGTCGCTGGCAACACCCAGACTGCCTAGCGAAAGACCGGCACCCAAGCCACTGCCCAGCACAGCACGACGCCCCATGCTGCTGCGGTAGTCCCGACAGCCACTTCCGCTCATCACACGGCCTCCCGACACCCGTCCTTGATCTCCCCACTCTTCCTCGGCCCAGCGCCCCTCATGCTACCACGCCGCATCGCTCGCACCGAAACCCAACCCAACTCAACCCAACTCAACCCAACTCAACCCAACTCAACCCAACACCTCCCTAATCACCTCCCGCGGCTGCACACCGGTCAGCCGCTGCTGAAGTCCTTCATGCAGGAACGTCAGGCGGTGGTGATCGAGACCGAGCAGGTGCAGGATCGTGGCGTGGAGATCCGAAACATGCAAACGCCGCTCGACCGCCTCGAAACCCGTCTCGTCAGTCGCCCCGATCCGCTGACCACCCTTCACTCCACCACCAGCCAACCACATCGTGAACCCGAAATGGTTGTGATCCCGGCCCGGCTTGCCCACTCCCTCGCTCGTCGGCGTCCGCCCGAACTCGCCACCCCAGATCAACAGCGTCTCGTCCCACATCCCCTGCCGCTTCAAATCGGCCATCAACGCCGCGATCGGTCGGTCGATCTCGTAGGCATGCCGACCATGATTGTCGGGGACGTCATCGTGAGCGTCCCAGGAATCGGCACCGCCACCGGAATACAACTGCACGAAACGGACGCCGCGTTCGAGCAACCGCCGAGTCAACAAGCACTGCCGACCAAAGTACTCGGTCCGCTTGTCCCCCAGACCGTACATCCTCTGAGTCGCCGACGTCTCGGACCCAATGTCCACAGCCTCTGTCGCGTCGGTCTGCATCCGGTAGGCCAGTTCGTACGACGCAATCCGAGCCGCCAACTCGGAATGGCCGCCGCGGAGTTCGAGATTGCGGCGGTTCAACTGGTCGAGAAGATCGAGACTGCGACGCTGGGTGCCCGGTGCGATGCCTTCGGGCCGCTTGAGATTCAAGATCGGCGCACCCCGGCTGCGGAACATCGTGCCCTGGAATCGAGCCGGCATGTATCCGCTGCTCCACGCTGCAGCTCCGCCCCGAGGACCACCCCGGTGGTCGGTCATCACCACGTAACTGGGCAGGTTGTCGTTGAGATTGCCCAGGCCGTATCCCAACCAACTGCCCAAACTCGGTCGACCCACCACGATGCTGCCCGAATTCATCTGCAGGATGCCGGGGCTGTGTGTCGGCGTCTCGGCGTACATCGAGTTGATCACGCACAGGTCGTCGGCGAACTGGCCAACCTGGGGAAACAGGCTGCTGACCATCAGGCCGCTGTCGCCGTGAGGACGAAATGGAAAGACCGATGGGGCCAACTTGCCGATCGCTCGACCGTTGGAACCAATCTGCAATCCGCCGTCAAACGTCTTGCCCCGGTACTTCTCCAACGCCGGCTTGTGATCGAATGTGTCAACCTGGCTGGGACCGCCATTGAGAAAGAAAAAGACGACCTGCTTGACGGTCGACGGGAAATGAGACGACCGCTGACTCGACTCGGACTCGCGACTCATCAAGTCGACCAGCGGCAACGCCGCAAAACCACCACCCCACTGCCACAAATGCTCCCGACGCGTGTTGCCACACGGAGGCTGATTGAGAACAAAATCGGTGAGCGGCACTGGCATGGCTAATCAGGGTATACGAATTCGTTGAGATTGAAGACCACTCGGCAGACCTGCACCAAGGCAGCACGCCGCATCTCGCTCGATGCCGACTTCAGATGACGCGTCTCGGATTCCAGAAACACTAGCAGACTGTCTCGCTCGTCATCCGTCGGCTCGCGACACAATGCCAGACGGAAGATCCGACGAACCTGGGCCTCGCTCCGATGCCCCACCTCGGCAATCACTCGATCGGCAAAATGACGCGACTGACGATTCACAAATTCGCCGTTGAAGAGTTCCAATGCCTGAGGAGCCACGGTAGTGACCTCGCGTCGATCTGTACTGCGAGCCGTGTCGCAGAAATCGAGCGTCTCGAGAAACGGGATCACCAGGCTCCGCTTCAAAAACGAATACACCGTTCGACGCGATGCCTCGATCTCGTCAAACGGCTTCCAGACCCCCGCAGGATCGTACCCGCTGCGAAGAGCATCCTTGGGAATGAACGGGTACATCGGCTCGCCGTAAAGCCGATCGTTCAGACGTCCGCTGACGAACAACATCGAATCGCGGATCGCCTCGACTTCCAATCGACGCAACGGAAAATGCGACAGGTACAGATTGTCGATGTCTCGGTCCCGATCCTGGTCCAAGTTGGCCGGATGCGTGCGGCTGCTGGTGGCGTAGGTGCGACTGGTCATGATCAGACGATGCAGTTTCTTCAGCGAATACTCGGCCTGGTCCGAAAACCACGTGGCCAGCCAATCGAGGAGTTCGGGATGAGTCGGCAGGCGGCCGCGGACGCCGAAGTCGTTGGGAGTCCGGACCAGGCCCGCTCCGAAATGGTACTGCCAAACCCGGTTGACGATCACGCGGCGCGACAGAGAGTTGTCGCTGGACATGATCCAACGCGCCATTGAAATCCGCCGGCGACTGGTCCAATTGTCGGCCGCCTCGAAGATCGGCTGCTTGGCAACAAGGGCCGCCGGCACCGCGGCCGACACCAGCACACCCGGTTGGTTCGGATTGCCTCGATTCAACAAATGAGTAGCCGGTGGCGTCGGGGTCGGTTCGAAGAAGAAGTAGCCCTGAGGCTGCTGCCCGAGATCCTTGCCGGGCAATTGTGCGGGAGGCAACGCCGCACGTGCCAACTCCATCCGCCCCTTGTGCTCACGCTTCAGACCTCGAAAGACGGCCACGAACGAGTAATAGTCCCGAGCCGTCAGTGGATCAAACTTGTGGTCGTGACACCGGGCACAGCCTATTGTCAGTCCCAGGAAGACCTGTGAGGTCGTACTGACCATGTCGTCGAGCGCGTTGTAGAGCTCCGCAATCACCTCGCTCTGCTGAACACTCGCACCCCGCTCGGCATCCCACGGACCCACCCGATGAAAACCGGTGCCCAACACCGTCTCGGTCGTCGCATCGGACATCTCGTCACCGGCCAGTTGCTCGGTCACGAACCGGTCGTACGGCTTGTCGGCATTCAGCGAACCAATCACCCAGTCCCGGTACTTCCAGGCCAACGGCTTCACACCATCGACCTCGTACCCGTTCGTATCCGCATACCGCACCAGGTCCAGCCAGTGACGCCCCCAACGTTCGCCGTGGTGCGGATTGGCCAGCAAACGATCCACCACCCGAGCAAACGACTCGGGCGACGCCTTGGCCACAAACCGATCCAATTCTGCCGGAGTCGGTGGCAGACCGAGCAGATCCAGAGAGGCCCGCCGCAATAGGTGTCGGGGTTCGGCCCGTGCAGAGACTCGCAACTGCCGAGCTTCCAGTTGGGCCTGGACGAAGTGGTCGATCGGGTTCTGCAATCCGCTCGCGTCTTGCACATGCGGAATCGCCGGTCGGCGAATCGGACGCAGCGACCAAAGGCTCAGGCGATCCGCATCATCGTCAATCCCGTTCGGCCACGTTGCTCCTCGAGCAATCCAATCGCTGATCACCCGAATCTCATCCTCACGCAACGCCCGACCTTCACCCTCGGGCGGCATTCTCGAATCACCATCACCACCGATCAACCGCACCAGCAAACTGGCTGCCGAATTCCCGGCCACGATCGCCGAACCGCTTGCGCCACCCTTCATCGCCAACAGCTTGCGATCCAGCCGAAACTCGCCCTCACTTTGGCCCGCACCATGGCAGCGGAAACAGTGAGCCTTGAAGATCGGCCGCACCTCGCGAAGGAAGTCGGGACCGTCGGCGGCCTGCAATCCACCACCGACCGCTGGCAACAACAGCGCCAGCAACGAAAGACGAACCCAAGTCCAGAGGCACTTCCGATCCATCACCGTCATCCTCACAGTCAATACCTGACCGACTCCGATCACGCCGTCATCCTACCACTCCGAGTCTTTAGAGACAGTATCGCACAGGTCATCCGTCATGCAGCCCCATCGAACTGCTCGGTTCGGAAGACTCCCTCCTGCCGAGCCAGGTAATCGTCGCGAGTCATCTGCGGAGTGAACTGTTCGAGCACCCGGCGGCCGGTCTCTGCGTCGTCGGCCAGCAGGTCGACCGCCATCATCGCCAGGGCCTTGGCCGGCGAGACATACCCGTTCTCCTTGTCGGCAATGTGCCAGTCGATGCTGTGGGCCTCGCCATCAGCACCGGCCATCACCGGGTGCAGCACCGGCATCAACTGGCTCAGGTCGCCCGCGTCGGTCGAACCGCCGCCGTGAGGATAATCGCGGTAGCCGGATTCGTCGAAAATTGTCGCCGCGTTCTTGCGAAACAGATCGGCCAGGTTCGGATCGTTGCACAGCGGCAAGTTGCCCGGCACCGTGTCGATCTCGACACGACACCGCATCGCCATCGCTGCCCCCTTCAGGCAGGCATCCACCCGAGCCGCCGCATCGGCAATCGCCTCGGCCGTCTTGGCACGCACGTAGGTCTCCATGCGAACTTCCGACGGAATCACGTTCACCAGATCGCCACCCTTGGTGATGATCGGATGCACTCGCACGCAGTCCTCGTCGCGGAACGTCTCGCGGTGCGAGTTGATCCCGGCCAATGCCAATTGGGCCGCGTACAACGCATTGACACCCTGCTCGGGAGCACCTCCGGCATGAGCCGCCACGCCGCGAAACGTGACCGTCTTGGCCAGGAACCCGTTGGACGACAGGCCGACGCCGTGAGTGCCGTCGGATCGAGCCGGACTCTTGGTGTGGATCATCACCGCCATGTCGATGTCGTCAAAATGACCCAGCTTGATCAGCTCCTGCTTCCCGCAAAGAAACGAGGTCTTCCCCTCGCGAACCAGCCCCAGCCGGTAGTCGATCTCGACGTACTCCTCGGCCGGCACGGCCAAAAAGACAATGTTCCCGGCCAGTTCCCTGGCGATCCCCGAAGCCTCTAAACCCACTGCAGCACCCATCAGACCGGCGATCTGAGCGTTGTGGCCACAGGCATGAGCGGCCTGAGTCTCGGGGTTGCCCCGAGGGTGACCGGGGACCTGCAGAGCGTCCAATTCGCCCATCAGTGCGACCGTCGGACCCGGCCGGCCGCCGCGCAACACAGCCTTCACGCCAGTCACACCCAGCCCACTCTCAAATTCCCAACCCAACTCGTCGAAGACCTCTTGCACCTTCGCCGCTGTCCGATGCTCCTTGAACCCCAATTCGGGGTCATCCATGATCGCCTCACCCACACCAATGATCCGCTCACGGTGCTCTTCAATCGACCGACACACGGTCTCTTTCAACGCCAGAGTAGTCATCACGTTCACACTCCTTGTCATGGCGGGCATTCGGGGGGCAACTCTTTAAACTTGACACTTTGGGGTGTTCCGTCCGAAACGACGCAACGTATCCATTGTAAAGAGTTGTCCCCGGTGTTGCAGACACACGTAGCAGACGGTCGATCAGAAGAGTAGTATGGATTGAAACGGCCGCAGCCATGCCTCATGTCTGACCCCGCCCTTCCCTGCCCTGCCCTGCCCTGCGTCACACCATGATCACTCTCCAGGACAACCCGGCAGCGGCCCACGGCAACTGGACCCGCCGCAACCTGCTGCAGGCAGGCCTGATCGGGATCGGTGGCCTGACACTCGCAAATGCACTTCAACTCGAATCGGTTCGCCGCGCCGCCGCGGCTCGAGTCCAACGGCCAGCCAAGAACTGTATCTTCATGTTCCTCAACGGGGGCCAGTCCCAGATCGACACGTTCGACCTGAAGCCCGACGCTCCGACCGGTATTCGTGGCCCCTACCAGCCGATCGCCACCAGCGTCCCGGGTACCCATATTTCCAACATGCTGCCCCGACTCGCTCGCCTGACCGATCGCACCACCATCCTCCGCTCGGCCTCTCACCCGCTCTCTGGACACAACAGCTCCGCCGCCTACGTGCTCAGCGGACACACACCCGGAAACGATTCCAGTATCCAACCCACCGCGATGGACCACCCGACCTACGGTTCGGTCGTCTCACGCATCCAGCCCGCACCCACCCACCTGCCCAGCAGCGTGCTCACACCCCGGCTACTCTTCGACATGGGATTCCCCACTCCCAGTGCCGGTGGCGGCTGGCTCGGACGACAGTACGATCCGTTCCCCGTCACCCGGAATCGCATGATGTCCAAGGCCCCGGCCTGGGACGGCAAACTGCCAGGACCTCGCTCGCTCGCTCTCCCGCCCGACGTCTCGCACAACCGACTCAACTCGCGACGTAACCTGCTCGGATGCCTCGACCACGCCTTCGCCACCGCCCGCGACGATGCCTCGACCCGCACCCTGCAGGCTCACCAGGACAAGGCACTCGACCTCATCCTCTCGCCACAATGCCAGGCCGCCTTTGACCTCTCACGTGAATCCGCCACCACGCACGATCGCTACGGCCGATTCGAAATGGGACAGGTGCTGCTGCTGGCCCGCAGACTGGTCGAATCCGGAGTCCGATTTGTCACTGCCAATGCCGTCTCGAACCCCAAGAATACCAAACTCTCGTCGTTCCAGATCTGGGACACCCACTTCGACCACTTCCGACTCTACAACGACACCCTGCTCCCGGAATTCGACCAGGCACTCTCCGCACTGCTCGAAGATCTCGACACCCGTGGCCTGCTCGAAGACACAGTGGTGATCGTGATGGGCGAGATGGGACGCACGCCCACCATCAACAAGAACAAGGACGGCGGGCGGGATCACTGGGGCCGAGCCTACTCGGTACTGTGGGCCGGTGGCGGGATCCGCTCGGGTGCCGTGATCGGTGCCACCGACAAGAACGCCGGCGAAGTGATCGACGCCAAGGCCTCGCCTGACGACATCGCCGCGACACTCTACGAAGCACTCGGGATCCCACACGATACCGTGCTGACCGATATCGCCGGGCGACCACGACGCATCGCCGAAGGCCACCCGATTGATGAGCTACTGGCGTAGCCAGTACCGACCTACGGCCAAACGTGATTCTCGGGATCCAACAGACGACTCGGAGCAAAGTACGACTCGGGATAATCGTCCGGCTCGTCGTCCAGACCCAGGATCCGGTTGACGATGCAACGGGCCCCGTTGAACGACACGCCGCTGCCCGATCCGCACATCCCCGCCACGATCCAGCGACCGCTGCCGACGCCCGGGCCGTCGATCAAACCCACGATCGGGTACTCGTCCGGAGTGTACCCCACCGTGCCGCTCCACTCGTTGTCGAGATCCAGTTCGTAGGGTCCGAAATGCTTGCGCATTTCTGCCGCGGCAAAACGCGTCAGGAACCGCGACGGCTTGTTGCGGCCGGCCTGGTGATCGGGCACACGTGACCCACCCGAACCCCACAACACCTCGTTGCCATACCGACCGGTAAAGTACCACGTGCCGCTGATCCCGATCGAAGGCATCATCGAAACCGGACCACCCTCGCCCGAAGCCGCCTGCTCCTGCATCGGAACGATCGCGTCGTGAAACGACGGGTCGAGCATCGGAGTGTACGACTCGGTGGCGTAGAACACGTGCCTGCACGAAATCGCACCACGAGTTGTCTCGACCACGTAACCGCCAGCGGTCGACACCACCCGCTCGACTTTCGTCCGAGTGTACAGCTCGACATGCTTGGCCTTCAAAGCCTCCTCCAACAAGCACCAGACCCACTTGGCCGGATGCCAGCTGGCAGCCTGTTTCGAAAAACCCGCCGGGTGATTCAGCCGCATTCCCGACAACTTCCGGGCCTCCCCCGCTTCGATCTGAGTCCAGTCGTCGCAACCGGATTGCTCGGCCAGCCGAACCGACAAACGCAACGACTTCTGTTCCTCCTCGGTCCGAGCCTGCACCCAACCAGCCCGCTTGTAGTCGCAACGGAACTCGTGAGTAGAAATCGCCTGCTCGATCAAATCGGCGTTCTGATACGCCGCCTCGCAATACACCTTCGCAAATCGACTGGCCAACTTCTTGCGAGACGACTTGTCCAGATCGCTGCGAACCTCCAACAACCAACGGCCCACCGTGTCACGGACCATCTTGAAATGACGGCCCATGACCACCAAACCCTCGTTGCGACCCGACGCGCCACTGGCCGGATCATCCATCTCCAACACCACCAACCGACGATCGGATCCCGCACGTCGCGACCAATGATAGGCCGCCGCCGAACCGGTGAAACCAGCACCAATCACCACCACGTCGGCAGACTCGGGACACCGCGCCCGCTCGTCAACTCCCCACGGATGATCCGACCACGGGTTCTCGTCCTCGAGCCACATCGGTGTCCGGGACACTCGGCCGCTTGTGTCCAGACAATAAATCGCACGAGGCAAATTGATGAAGCACTGGTACAAACCCCAACCGACAAACTTCAAACACCGCATCGGCAACGGGTCAGCACCCCACTCCAATTTCGCGAAGTGCATCGCCGCCTGGAAGTCCTGCTTCCGCAAACCAATCAACAACTTGATGACAAACGACACCCGCGATAACAGGCTGACGTGCCGCTCCGAGAGATACCGATCCACCTCTCGCCTGTCCCGATCCCCACTCACGCTATCCCCCCCATCATTTCCCCGCTCCCCGCTCCCCGCTCCCGTTACGCGCGCCCCGTATGACACCGCATGCATGCCGTCGTCAAGACGCTTGCGCTGATCCGATGAGTCTCCTCGCGGTACGGAGACAACTCTCCATGACACGCCCGACAATCCAGCTTCTGTGACAGCACCGCGGCATGAACTTTCTCGAAGTGCCAGTATCCCGGTCGCTGCTCGTCGATCTCCTGGGCCAAGTCGTGGCAATCAACACACCGCTCGACATCAATCGCCTCGACCGGCCGTTTCCACCTGGCGGTCTTCAGAATCGACCGAGCGGCAACCCGGCCGGTGATGACACACGGGCCCAAGAACGTCCCCTCCAACGCAGCCTTGCCGTTGATGATCGCCAGCCCCGTCAACTCGCCCACGGCATACAGCCCCGGAATCGGTTGCTGCTGCTTGTCCACCACGCGGCAACCCAGATCGATCGCCACACCCCCCATACTCTTGCGAGTCAACGGAAACGTCTGGATCGCATAAAATGGAGGGGTTTCGATCTTTACCGAAGCGGTGTTGTTGAACTTCGACTTCCCAGGCCCGAATCGTCCAAAGTCCAGATCGACTCCCGCCTCGATCATCTCGTTGTACCGCAAAACGGTCGCCTCGAGCTCCCCGACAGGCAGCCCGGCTTTCTCTGCCAATCCACCAATCGAATCGGCCGTTTGTACAAGCTTGGGATTCCCGAATATCAACCGCTCGACCTTGTCGGCATCGGCCCAGTCCGAACCCGAAACACTGAATTCGTGTTTTGTCTTCGCATCAAAAATCGCCCAACAGGTCACCTGCTCCTGTCGCAACAACGCCGGCATCACCTCCTTGGCCCAGCCATGGTCGTTGGCAAATCGCTTGCCGTGCGAGTTGACCAGGATGCCCCACATGTTGGCCGCGTTCAACCCCTTGTTGGTGTCGGGATTCCGAGGATCGGGCAGGCCCGAATAGTAGTTCCACTGGTAATCCATCTTGACCAACGCCCCGCCCACCTTGCGGACCATCTCGTGACCCAGCCCGATCGAATGACGCCCCGACCCGGACAGAATCCGCTTGGGAAACTCGAACTCGGCCGGCCAGAACTCGCGGACCAGGTCCAGGTTGCTCTGAAATCCGCCGGTAGCCAACACCACCGCATCGGCTTCCAATAGACCACCGGCACCGCCCCGCATACCAGTCGTCCGCACGCCGACAACTCGCAAATCCCGAACCACAAGCGAATCGGCCCGAGTGTTCCAGACAAAACTGACGTTGGACCGCTCGAGACAGGCTCGGTAGACCGGAGTCACCAGCCCGATGCCGCGACCGACCGGTTGATGAAACCGGGCAACACTGTTGCCCGGAGAATCCAGCACGCCGGAGAACTGCACACCCAGATCCACCAGCCAGTCGTGGATCTGCCGACGCGAATGATCCACGTAGTACCGCACCCACTCGCGATTGGCACCCTCGCCCCACTCGATGAAATCCCTGTAGGCCAACTCGGGCGAATCCTCCTCGCCAGCAGCCTCCTGAACCGGAGTGGCCACGATCGACACCCCGCCCTGAGACATCACCGCATGGCCGCCGTAGACACTCGACATGTCAATCACCACCACCCGGGCACCGCCGTCGGCCAGCTCCAATGCTGCCGAAAGACCCGACAGACCAGCTCCGACTACCACCACCCGAGGTGCCTCGGGGCCGGGTTTCGTGTAGGGATCGAGACCAGCCGATCCGTGCCGCGTCACCGCCGGACCGTCGTCAACCCGGCCGCCGATTCCAACAGCCCAACCGATCCCGACCGCCAGCATCACGCCAGCAACCAGAACCACGGTGACCAAAGCCGATGTCGACCTCATTTCCAACGACTCCCCACAGCCCAGGCACGCGGCACCAGGCCGCTTCACTTCGCCGTCGGCTCCAACGGCAGCAGCTCAACCTTGCGGAACTCGACCGGATGACTCTCGGACTGCAATGAAATCGATCCGCCGTCGATCAGTAAGGCAGCACCGCTTTGCTTTCCCTCGGGCTTGCCAGCGATCAACTTCTTGGCGTCCCCGTCGTTGGGATCCAGCTGAGGTTTGTTGTACTCGAGCACCGTCTTGCCATCGATCTTGTGACGGATCACCTCGCTGCCTCGCACTTCAATTTCGACCGTTACCCACTCGTCGCCGCGATAGGTCTTCGAAGTCGAATTCGTGCAGTGCCGTTTGTGGAGCTTGCCGTTGTAGACGACATGAGTCCCCGGAGTGCACAGGTTGGCGGTGGCCCGTTTGCCCTGGGCACGACCGCCCAGCAACTGCACCTCGATCGATACCGGGAACTTCTGGCCCTTCCCCATCGATTCCGGCGACTGACCATGCACCATGATCCCACTGTTGCGAAACGCCCAACTGGGACCGCCCACGACCTGGTCGCCCGTGAATCGGTACTCGCATCGGATGATGTAGTGCGAAAAAGGCTTCTCGTAAAACAGGTGCCCGAACTTCCCGGCGAACCCCGCGTAACTGTCGTAACCCACCTTCAACACTCCGTCCTCGACACGGAACGTCTTGCCGAAATTGTCGCCCAGGTCGTGGCCGGTGATCTTCACCTTCCAACCCGACAGGTCCTTGCCGTTGAACAACTGGATCCACTTCGCCTTGGGCGTGTCGGCTGCAGTCACCAGGCCGGACGCCGGCAACATCACGACACACAGCAAACAGCACAGCAGACCGGCGAGAGTGAAGCGGGTGGAATGAATCATGAGAGGAGTCTCGAGCGGTGCAAGATGATGATACGGAAAACAGGGATCCAACGACGCACACACATTGTGCGGTCTCAGCGGCCGACGGGAAAGGCGACAGGGCCTCCAGACTGCCACGACTCGCCGATTCGCTCGGGACGAGGACAATAGTAGATGTGGATCCACTCGCGCGGCGTGTGGTCGTCGCGGCCTTCGAGCAGCCCTCGAAAACTCTCTCCATCAGGCCGCCGACAACAGCCTAGCCCTCGTAGTGCTTCAGCCAGTGCTTCTGATAGCCCAGGAACTTGCGGATCGACTTGATCTGCTCGGCATCGGTCACCTCGTTCCGAGACACCTGTCGGCCGTCGGACGTATAGACCACATAGGCCGGCTTGCGGTCTCCCTTGCCACTCTCGACCACGAATCGAGTCCCACGCGAATACTCGCTGGCAAGTTTGGCCGACTCCAGAAAACTCTCGATGTTCTCCGTGTCCACCTTCGTGAACAACTCCTTCTGGTCCTTACGCACTTTCTTGGAACTCTTGAGAATCGACTTGATGATCCGCTTCGCCGAAACCTCCCGGACCAACAACACGGTCTCGAGTTTCTTTTCACGATCAGCGATCGCCTTGAAGAACTCCACGTCGCCCAAACCGTCCGTGACTCCGTCAAATCCACCCTCCAGAAGGAACTTCGTCCGATGCGTCGTCGTGCCCAACTTCGAATACTTCACACCGTCACTCGGACCCACCACCTTCAACTCGGCCGCAGACGACAACGTGGACATCCCGCCGACCACCAGGACCACGACCAGTCCGGTGACCATCGCACGCGATAGACCACACATCACATCACGACTCTCTGAATTACTCATCTTGAAATCTCATCATGTCTGGAGACGTTTCAACCGGTCACTGCATCATATGCACATTGCCCAGAACATGCATCCTGCGCAAACGTGGCGGCCATCTCGCTGACGGTTACAATACACAGGCCAGCGTCGGTACTCCAGAGTTCGTTCTTTCGAGGAATCCACGATGCGATTGTCGCCTTCCCTCTTGCCAGCCCTGCTTGTTGTCTGGTTGAGCGGTTCGAGTTGCCTGATGGCCGAGTCGACCGGCAGGTCGAACCGGCCCAACATCGTCTTCATTTTCACCGACGACCAGGCCCCCTTGGCAGTGGCCGCCGCGGGGGACACCCGGTTCATCACGCCCAACATCGACCGCATCTTCCACCAGGGTGCCCACCTGACCAACGCCTTCGTCACCACGCCGGTCTGCAGCCCCAGTCGACTCGGACTGATCGCCAGCCGATACGGCAGCGAACTGGGCATCACCGACTGGATCAACCCACGAGCCGAAACCAGTCTCGGACTGGCCAAAGGGACATCGACCTGGCCCAGCCTGCTGGCCGACGCCGGCTACCGGACCGCCCTGTGTGGAAAATGGCACCTGGGCACCCAGGACCGCCACCACCCCACGCAGTTCGGTTACCACGAATTCATGGGGATTCGCACCGGGGGCTGCCCGCCCAAGGGAGCCCGCCTGGAAATGCTCGACGGAACACAGAAAACCGTCGACGGCTACACCTGCGATGTGTTCACCGACCACGCACTCGACTTCATCCGCCGACAACACTCGACACAACACCCCTTTGCCCTCTCGCTCCACTTCCGAGCCCCACACGCCGCCTGGCTCCCGGTTCGCCCCGAAGACTGGGCCCCCTTTAAGGATCTCGACCCCGAAATCCCCAAAACCGTCTACGACGACATCGATGTGCCCAAGGTCAAGAAATGGACTCGCGAGTACCTGGCAGCCGTCAAGAGCGTCGATCGCAATGTCGGACGCGTGCTGGCCCTGCTCGATGAACTGAAACTGGCCAAACAAACCATCGTCATCTTCACCAGCGATCATGGCTACAACCTCGGAGACCACGGTGTCTGGTACAAGGGCAATGCCCAGTGGATCCGCAAGCCGCTGCCACCTCAGAAATGGAAACACATCACTCGGCAGCGACGACCGAACATGTGGGACACCAGCCTCAAGGTGCCCTGCGCTATCCGCTGGCCAGGTGTCATCAAGCCCGGCACTCGCATCTCACAAACCGTCACCAACCTCGACTGGTTCCCCACGCTGCTGGCCATGGCTGGCGTCAAGTTGCCCAACACGATCACCGTCCGAGGCCGCGACTTCAGCGGGCTGCTCAAGGGCCAAACAGTCGAATGGGACAACGACCTCTATGCCGAATACAGCATGCACCACGGATCGAAAACTCACATGCGCGCCTGGCGAACTCCGAAATGGAAATACATGACCGACCTGGCCAGCCCCGGCCGAGAAGAACTCTATGACCTGAACACGGACCCGGGCGAAACCAAAAACCTGGCCGCAAGCACTCGGCCCGAACACGTGCAGATCAAAAAACGACTCGGACAACTGATCCACAAACGCATGACCGAACTCAACGACCCGGCACTGCCCGCCTGGAAGTGACATGACGCCGCAAGAAACGACCGCTGTGGCAGACGGTTCAACCGCCTGACAACCACCCGGTCCGCTCGAGCTGTTCCAACTCGCCGTCGATGTCCGTCCCCGCGTAAAACGACAGCCAACCACGCAGCGTCCGAGTCTCGCCCGGCCGACAATCGGGGAACTTCGGGTCCGAATGCATGCACGGGCACAGATCGCTGCCCCACGGCCGCTGGCACTTCTCCCACGCCGTGATGATCCAACGGTCCCCCGCTGCGTTGCGACAAGCGACATACGGTGACGACAACCGCTTGTTGGTCGTCGTCTGCTGGCTGAAACCGACGGCCGAACCCAGCATCACGCAGTTCTGAACACTCAGACCGGTCAACGTCTGCTTCGTCCCGTTCCGAATCCAAAGCTCCATCCGCACGCCATCGGGACCCGGCTCGACCCGCGCACCAAACGACACTCCGCCCGGCAACTTGCGTTTGAATCGCAACGCGCCCTTCCCAAGCCGCTTCCATTCAAGTGGCTTCAGGATCACCTGCTGACGATCCCACGTCGTGGCGATGTGAGTGTGAGCCAAGTACAGCAACTCTCGCATCTTGGACGGACTCTCGGGTTTGGGCTGAGTCCGAGACTGCGGTGGGGGCGGGTTCCACCAGATCGCCTCGGGGACATCCACCACCACGTACCCCGCATCGTCCCAAGGCAAGAACACACTCACCTTGGTCTCTCGCTGAGGCCTCATCGCTCCGTCACGAAAGCCGATCCGTGGATGACGGCCACCGGGATAGGGCAACACCCGGATCCGCCCGTTGGTCGACGGGGGCTGGGAACCGGTATCGAACCCAAACCGATCGATCGCCTGACGCACTTCCTCGGCCGACAACCCGGTGGCAGCACAGATCTCCGGTACCGCGAACCGGTGCATTACCACCATGTTCTCCAACCACCGCTCCAGCGACTTGTCGCCTCCAGGAGTCCGGAAGTTGTCCCGCGACCTGTTGGCCACGATCATCCGCTTGCGGTCCTTGACCACTTCATCGGCTCGCTTCGGCTCGATCTTCGGATCGACATACTTCAAGGCGCCTCGCAGCGAAACCACTCGGTAGCCTTCCAACTTCAGGTACTTCATGAACGCCTCGAACTGGCGACGTGGCGTGTGGACCCAGGGATGAGCTCGATCAGGGACACCGTGGAACTGCAACACGGCAATCCGACCTCGCCCCGCCTGACGGACCGCTCGACGAAAGTCCCCCAATCCCCAATCCGGACGTCCATCGCCGGCCGAAGGAACCAGTAGGGGATGGTCCAGACCCGGCTCCCAAGCCACACCACGCCCGCCCTTGTAAGGAAACTCGGGCGAACCGCCTCGCCGGGCCAACAGGTAGCCACGCTTTCGCAACACCTCAAACGCCGCGGGCATCGTCGTGTTGCCCGGATAGGCAAACGAAACCGGCCGAGGAATCCTGTGCTCCTGGCATCGACGCTCGATCACCTGCAACTGCTCGTCAAAACTCCCAATCGTCTTGGCCGTCAACGGCTTGTGATCCCCCGTGTGATTGCCAATCTCGAAACCATCCCGGGACAACTGGGCAATCTCCTCCCAGGTCATGTAGTTCTCCTTGTCCTCCCGGAACGAGAACCCTTCGGTGATGAAAAACGTCGCACCGAATCCGTAATCCAGCAGGATCGGCCGCACGACGCTGAAGTGCGACTTGACCGAATCGTCGAACGTCAACACGACCAGCTTCTCGGGCACCGGCTCGACCGACCAGGTCGCCTCGACCGACACCAAACTCGCACTCAACACAGCCACCGCTGCCAGCAACCCGGCTCGCATCGTTATTCTGCCTCTCCTGCTTCACCACCTTCGTCACACCCCGCGACCGGTCGGGTTTCCGCCAATCGGGTGTCGAACCGAAACGCCGAGACCAGGAACCAGCCGACGACAACCGCCGCCAGTAAACACAGACCCTGAACCACCCAGGGATCGGATGCCGCGAAGGTGTAGATCGCCTCGGTCGAACCCGACTGAAACTCGGACCACGTCGTCACCGGACTGGAATTCATCTCGATCGACTCCAACCTGTCGTCTTGCCTCGTCCCAAAACACACAACTCGCCTGGCCGCTCAGCCCCAATGCTCAAATCTCGACCACGCCCAACTCGGCCACATCGAGTCCCGCCAATTCGACCTCCCGCGACACTCTCAACACACCGCACCGATTCAGTCCCAGGCTGATCAGGTACCCCGGCACAAAACCGACTCCGATCATCACCGCAATCCCGACCAGCTGACCAGACAGCGAGGTGACATTCTGGTGTTGAGGGTATCCGCTGGCCAACAGGCCCATGGCCAGCATCGACCACACACCGGCACCTCCGTGCACGGCGATCGCCCCGACTGCGTCGTCGATTCCGCATCGTTCGAGCCGATTGCCAACCCACACGACCAGGGCACCACCCCCAAACCCGACCAGGTACCCCAAGGCCGGGTGATAGACATCGACGCCGGATGCAATCGAGATCATCCCCGCCAACCCGCCACTGATCGTCCAGTACGGATCGCCCTTGGACACGATGAAGGCGCCCATCACTCCGCCCGCAAAACCCATCGTCACCGTGAACGCCAATGACCCCAATGTCATCGGTGTCCCATAAATACTCCGCCACGGCTCGGGATCCGCTCCCGCCTCGGCGATCCCGAACACGGCACACGCGGCGTAAAATGCATAGAACCCGGTGAAGATCAGCATCAGGCCCAGCATGGTCAGCGGCAGGTTGTGAGGCGGGATGGACACGGGCCGACCCTGTTCGTCGTACTTGCCCAGCCTCGGACCAAGATTCAACAACACGCCCAGCGTGAAGGCGGCCGCCACCGTGTGCACGCAACCGCCAGCACCCCAGTCGTGAAAACCGAACCGAGTGTACAACCACGCCCCGTCACTCCAACCCCACGCCGCAGCCAGAATCCAGACCACCGATCCCAGGATCATCGCCAATAACAAGTAGGCACCCAAGCGGATCCGCTCGATCACAGCACCCGACATGATCGATGCAGTCGTGAAACTGAACAGCAAGAACGCAAACCAGAAGACACCAGTGATGTTGTCGCCCAGGTTCGGACCCATCGTCTCGCTCCACGGCAACGCCGACGACGACGCCTCGGTGACAACCGGAATCCACCCGCCCTGGAAGGCGTAGTAGATCCACCAGCCGAATAGGAAGAACGTCGGAGTGATCACGGCACAGGTCAGCAGATTCTTCATCATCGTCATCAAGACGTTTTTCTGACGAGCCACTCCCGCCTCGTAAATCATGAACCCGGCGTGGATCAACCACATCAACACGCCAGTCCAGAAATAGAACGTCTCGATCGTCTTCTCGGCAAACAGCCGCACGTCACCGTCCACGTCGCCGCTCCCACTGCTCACAGTCAGTCGTTGGCCCGGAACGAGACTACCAGCAACACCGCTCGACTCACCACCGCCAAGCCACTTGCCATCTTGCTCGAGCGTCCGGAGTCCGATAACATTAGAAAAGACTGATGCATCCGCCGGAACGCCTCTCGACGGGATCACTCAACCCGATGCCTCCTCGAATCGCCCCGATTCCGACTCACCCCAGGCTCTCCAGACGTACCGCCCTGCAGGCCGGTTCTCTCGGATTGCTCGGACTGGGCATGAACCACGTCGAGGCATTGCGAAGCGAGGCGGCCGACACGACTCCAGCTCGAGCCGGATCGGGTCGAGCCCACTCGGTCATCTTCATCTTTCTGTCCGGCGGACTGACTCAACACGAGAGTTTCGATCCCAAGCCGAAGGCACCCCAGGGAATCCGAGGCGACTTCAATCCGATCTCGACTTCGACTCCCGGCTTCCAGATCTGCGAGCACCTGCCGATGCTGGCCGCCCGCAGCCACAAGTGGTCGGTGCTCCGCTCGCTCACATCTCCCTACAACGGTCACTCGTCGGGTCACATGGCCTTCCAGTCCGGCCGCACTCCGCTGCCGCCCACCTTCAACGGCAACAAGCCGATGCCCGAAGACTGGCCGTCGATCGCTTCGATTGTCGGAGCCGTCACCGAGCCGCGCAACAACAATCTGCCACCGGCTGCCGTGCTGCCCGAACGACTGGTGCATCGCACGACTCGAGTGATCCCCGGGCAGTTCGCCGGGGTGATGGGACGACGACACGACCCGTGGTTCATCGAAGCCTCGCCCTTCAATACCACCTCCTACGGAGCCTACCCCGACTACGAGTTCCACTTCACACGCGGCCGCGAACAGAACAAGAACCTGCTCTTCCAGGCACCCAACCTCAGCCTGCCCGAAGGCATCACTCAAGGCCGACTGGGCAACCGACGCGGACTGCTTGATGTGCTCGAATCGCAACGCCGCGACCTCGACCAATTCGCCGCCACACAGAACTTCAGCCGCTCACGACAAGGTGCCATCAGCCTGCTGACCGACAAGTCGGTCCAGCAAGCCTTCGACGTCACCAATGCTCCCGAAACAACTCAGCAACGCTACGGCAAGAACTCCTTCGGCTGGTCGCTGCTGATGGCCCGACGGTTGGTCGCGGCCGGTGTCAACCTGGTGCAGGTCAACCTCGGCAACAACGAGACCTGGGACACTCACGACAACGCATTCCCACTGCTCAAGGACTGCCTGCTGCCACCGACCGACCAGGCCCTGTCGGCACTTCTGGATGACCTCGAAGAAACTGGCCAACTCGACGACACGCTGATCGTGATGCTCGGCGAGATGGGCCGCACGCCCAAGATCAATACCAAGCTGCCCGGTCGAGACCACTGGGGTGCGGTCCAGAGTGCATTTTTTGCCGGTGGCGGTATTCGCGGCGGGCGGGCGGTCGGTAGCTCGGACCAACTCGCCGCATACCCCGCCTCCAACGCACAACGACCCGAAAACGTCGCCGCCACCATCTACCACTCACTCGGACTGCCCGACACCACCGCCTGGACCGATGAACTGAATCGGCCGCACCACATCTACCACGGTGAACCGATCTACGACCTGCTCTAAACCGCGTCGTGCCCCCGCACGCAACGCACCTGCAGGCGACCGAGTAACGACTCCAACTCGGCAATCACCATCGCACTCGGGGTGCCGAAACTCGCCACCGGCTGCAATCGCTCACGCAAACACCCGATCGCCGTCTCGACTCGCCAACCGTCGGCTTCTTCGACCGAATGGCACAGCGTCTCGTAATACCGACGCAGCGATTCGCCAATCGATTCGAAACGACTGTCCCCGTCGAACTCGTGATCCAGACACGTCAACCGGATCCCGATGTCAGCGATCAGAAACGCCGTCGCCAACGACCGCGACAGGCTCAACATCGTCTCGCTCGCATCGCCACCAGCGACCGTCGCAGCATCGTCGTAGTACGACTCGTCGTCGTCATCAAAGACCCAGCCATCATCGACCGGACCCACAGCAGACAACTCGCACTCCGCCTCCATACCCAGCTGCCACCGGCTTCGCTCCTGCTCAACCCAAGTACCCCGTTTTGCATCCATCCCGTGGCTCCCCATGCCGATGCGACGTCCGTCCCGCCAGGGATCGCAGTCGGTGGTTTCGGTCTCAGAGAACGGTCGGCGGACGGCCAACCGTGGCCCGACTCCTTCCTCCGTCCCCTCCCGATGCGACCGGATTCAGCCTGCCCGTGTGTCGTTGTGCCCATTGAACCCAACAACAGGGGACCACTGTCAATGTGAGTCCCAGCCGATTCCGGGTTTCTCCGGTTTCTTCACAACCCGCCTCAGCCATCCCTACTTCGCCCGCAGCACCGAATCGATCGTCTGATACGCCTCCCGACGCATCGCATCAGGAAAATTGTGATCGCTGTCGGGATGACGCACCATCAATCGACCCTCGGCACCCAACAGCCCATAAATCGGCAACGCCGCCTTGGCACAACGGTCCACGCTCCGAGAACGGAAATTCCCGTCCCGCAACGGTGCGTTGACAAACAACCGACGTGGAGCCAATGCGCCGATCAGTTCCTGGAAATCGAATGGAATCTCGGTCAACCGACCCCGGTAATTCGACAGCCGAGGCATATAGCGGATCTGGCACCAGCCGGCTCCGAAAAACCACACCCGCTCGACTCCGTCGTAATAGTCCTGATACGAATCGAAACCACAACTGCTGACCACCACCGTGATCCGCTTGTCGAAGACCGCTGTGTAGATCGCGTTGTGACCGCCGAGCGAATGGCCAATCGCACCGAAGCCTCGGGAACTGTCGACGAACTCCAGCGAAGCCAACAAGTCCAAGCCTCGCGAATTGTCCCAGATCGCCTTCATCGTCCCGCTGACATACCCCTGCCCACCCAGGTTCGGCCAGTAATTGGCCAGGTGCGGATAGGCCGGCGACAACGTCACATATCCTCGCTCTGCCAACTCCTTGCCGTAACCCCGCCCGGCACGACCACCGAGACCCAACGCCACCTTGTGACCCACACGGTTGTCGGTCGGATGCAGACACAACACCGCTGCAGCTTTCCGCTTGCCAGACAAGACGTCCTTGGGAATGCAGAGGTAGGCCGGAGTCAACATATCCTGATCAACACGGTACCCGACCAGCCGACGCCGGAAACTGCCCGCGTCCACATCCTCCAGCACCTTCATCTCCACCGGACCACGACGGTCGTCGCCGGGGAAGGGACCCATCACCGCCTGCATCCCCAATACGATTTCGGAGCGACGCCGGGCCCAGTCCGCGGCCGTCCTGACCGGCTCAACCACGCCGCCCTCGCCGTGAAACTCCATCAGGTTGTCCGCATTCAGCCTCTTGCCGTCAGCCGCAATCGCACACGATGCACCCCACATCCCAACCAGCACACACGCCACCACACACGACAATTGCCTCGTCATCACACTGCCTCGCTCGATAAACACCAATTTCCAACCCAAGACAAACACCATCCCACACGGTTTGCAAACCCAAACACATGTCTCAGATTGGCGGCCGCTCGACAGCCGTCATAGAATCGACAGCCCACTCTCCCCAGACTCGTCTCCCAGGCAACTCCACATGACCCGCTCGCACCAACACATCCAACTGGCCCTGATCCCGCTTCTGCTTGCGATCGTCGGTGGCTGCGGTGGCTGCAGTAGCGAGAGTGGCGACCGACCGACGGCTGGCAACGTTCTCGTCCCCGGCAAACTCGCCAAGAACTCTGACGGAAAGATCGAAGGAGTCACCCTGAAAGAGCAGTCGGTGACGCGAGAGCAACTGCAGGCGATCGTGGCGGGTTGCGGAGGTGACTTGAAGTTCCTGAACCTGATTCGATGCCAGATCCCGACCGGCTCATTCAAACTGCTCACCGGCCTCGTGCAACTCGATTACCTCGACCTCCGAGGTTCCTCGGTCACCGACTCGGACCTCGAACCCGTCGGACAACTCAAGACTCTCACCGTCGTCGACCTCTACGACACGCGGATCACCAATGCCGGAGTCGCACATCTGCGTGGGCTGACCCATCTCAAGTCACTGGGTCTCTACAAGACCGACATCACCAACGACGCCCTCGCTCATGTCACCGACATGAAACAACTCGACCTGATCACCGTCACCGAGACCCGAGTCAACGACGACGGTCTCAAACACCTCGAAGCACTCCCGCAACTCCGCTACCTCGATCTGGCTCAGACCTCGATCACCGGTCGTGGCCTGAAACACGTCACCGGCATGACCGAACTCATCGACCTCAACCTGACCTACTGTCGCAACTTCAACGACACCGGCCTGGTTCACGTCGCCTCGTTCCCCAAACTCGAAGAACTGGTTCTGTTTCGCACGTCGATCACCGACAACGGACTGGTCCACATCGCCAAGCTCCACAACCTGACCTGGCTCGTCCTGCGTTCCACACGAGCCGGCGACGACGGCCTGGTGCACCTGGCCGAGTTGCAGAATCTTGAAGTCCTGCTCGCCGAACTGACACGGATCACCGACGACGGACTCGATCATATCGCTCGACTCAAGTCGCTCAAACATGTCGCACTCAGTCACAACCACATCACCGACGCCGGAATCCACAAACTGCTCCCGCTCCAAAACCTCGAAGAACTCTGGCTCGAAAACACTCTGCTCACCGATGCGGGTATCCCCGAACTCGAAAAGTTCAAGACGCTCAAGCGATTGGCGATCGACCGAACCCGGATCACCGACCCGGGCCTCAAACGGCTCCACAAGGCACTGCCCGATTGTGACATCAGTCGAGACCGAGGCCTTCTCGGAGAAGCCTATGCCGACGCCGACGAAAAACTGTTTCCCGCCCTCACAGCCATCAACGCCAAGACCACCCCAACACAGAGCCGACGACCCAGTGGCCTCGATCTCAGCAAGCTCCGAGTCTCCGACCGCTGCCTCGAACTGCTCGCCACCGACAAGACTGCATTCGCCAACCTCCGCATGCTTCACCTCTTCCGTACGTTAGTCACCGACCGAGGCCTCGAAACCGTCATCGGGTTCTCCAAACTCCAACAACTCGACCTGACCAACACTCAGATCACCGAACGAGGAGTCGCACGCCTGGCAGAGCTTCACGACCTCAGAGACCTCTCGCTGTGGGACACACCGATCAACGACGACGCACTGCCTCACCTCGCTAAACTCAAACAACTCGAACGACTCAACCTGCAAGTCACCCCGATCACAGATCGTGGAGTCGCCATCCTGGCCACGTTTCCTGCACTCAAACAGCTCCACCTCGGAGCCACCCTCGTGACCGATCGGGGACTCGAATCACTTCCACAACTCAAAGACCTCGAAACTCTCGACCTCCGCCAAACTGCCGTCACCGACCGGGGACTCGAATCACTCGCACAGCTCAAGTCACTCAAAATTCTACTGCTGACCGACACGGCCACCACCGTCCTGGGCCGACTGAAACTCGCGAACCAACTGCCCCGCTGCCGGATCATCGACTCGGCCAAAACCCGCACATCCCGCTGACTCCACGCGGACACCTCGACGACGCCTCCCGACCCTGACAAACACCACGCTCAGACTGCGTGATAGAATCACTGGCCGAATACCGATACTATTTATACAGTGCCCCGGTGAAACGACTGACCGGGTGCAGCCGACTCCTCGCGACATCCGCCAACACACACCGACTCCAACAGGCAGGAAACCGTACGCATGTTCAGCATCCTCGGACAAGCACGCGACCGAGACACCGGTTTTTGTGACCGAGTCTCGCGACGCGATTTCCTGACCGTTGGCGGCATGGCTTGCGGAGGCCTTTCGCTGGCCCAGATGTTGGCCGCCGACCAGCAGGCCGGTACCGGCTCGAATCACCGTGCCATCATCAACGTCTACATGCCCGGTGGACCCTCGCACATCGATCTCTGGGACCTGAAACCTAACGCTCCCAAGGAAATTCGAGGCGATTTCCAGCCGATCGCCACCAGCGTGCCGGGTATCGAGATCTGCGAACTGTTCCCGCGGATGGCTGCGATGATGGACAAGTTCATCCCCGTCCGCTCGATCTGCGACGCCGACGGACGCCACGACGCATTCCAGTGCATGACCGGCTGGAAAAAAGGCGACCAGATGCCTCGCGAAGGTCGACCCAACTTCGGAGCCTGGATCGCTCACGCACAAGGCCGGGTCAACAATTCCGTCCCGCCCAACGTCTCACTCTGCTACCCGACCGGACACCGAGAATGGGGTGAAACCCAGTTCGGTGGCTTCCTGGGTGCCGCCAATGCCCCCTTCGGACTGGTCGAGAAGGACCCGAACCAGAAATCCAGCAACATGGTGCTCAAGGGCATCACCCTGGATCGACTCGGACACCGCGAACAACTGCGACGGGCCTTCGATCGCTTCCGCCGCGAAGCCGATACGAAGGGGCTGTTCGAAAGCATGGACGTGTATCACCAGCAGGCCCTGGGCATCCTGACCACCAGCGCACTCTCGGATGCACTCGACGTATCGAAGGAATCTCCCGAAGTCCTCGCCCGCTATGGCATCAACGACCCCGCCTACCAACGTGACGGGGCCCCAAAGATGGTCCGCAACTTCTGCGTCGCCCGGCGACTGGTCGAAGCCGGAGCCCGAATCGTCTCGATGAACTACAGCCGCTGGGACTGGCACGGCGGCGATGGAATGAATTTCCCTCGCAGTCGACAGGAATTCCCACTCCTCGACCGGGGCCTCTCGGCACTCGTCACCGATCTCCACGAACGAGGCCTCGACAAGGATGTCTCGGTTGTCGTCTGGGGCGAATTCGGCCGGACGCCCAAGATCAACAAACGCAACAGCCGCGATCACTGGCCTCGAGTCTCGTGTGCCATGCTCGCCGGTGGACACATGCCCGGTGGTCAAGTCATCGGATCGACCAACAGCAAAGGCGAACACGCCGTCCAGCGACCGGTCAAGTTCCAGGAAATCTTCGCCACGCTCTACAAGAACGTCGGGATCGATTCCACCAGCACACGCTTCTTCGACACCTCGGGCACACCACAGTACATGGTCGCCCCGGGTATCCAGCCGATGACCGAACTCGCCTGACAGGCCGCCACCATGAGCAGCCTGGGGTTTCGGTTTGACGTGCAGGACGAAGTCGTCGAACTGCCGCGTGGAGCGTTCCACAAAACGCCGCGGACCTACGTCACCTTCGACGGACGACCCGTCCTGGGACTCAGTCAGAACGATAACCGAGCCTACCTGTTTCCGGTGTGCACGCCCGCCGGAGTGGCCGTGACCAGCGAATCGCCCACCGATCATCCACACCACAACTCGGTCTGGATCGGAGCCGATCACGTCACCGCACTGTTGCCGTTCGGGTCGGACAACGAAAGTCGCTTCGAAGAAGCCACCTACAGCTTCTACATCAACCAGACGTTTCAGGGCCGAGCCGCCGGACGCATCGTGGCCCGGTCACTCGAACACCATTCAAACAACAAACAGCACCTGCAACTGCTCCAGTCGCTCGATTGGATCGGACCGCCCGAATGGGGTGCCCCCGACGGCCGCACTGTCGCACGCGAACAAAGAACCACCAGCTTGCGGTTCGTCGACGGAGAAACCGACGGCCGGGCCGCCTTCCTGATCGATGTCGTCTCGACACTTTCGCCAACCGAATGGTCTCTGAAAATCGGACCGACCCGCCACGCCTTCTTCGGCATCCGGCTCGTCGAACCGCTTCGACCGGCACTGGGAGGACAACTGGCCGGCCCCGGCGGACCGACGTCGGTGGCCGATGTCGTCGGACAATCCGGCCCGTGGGTGCAAGCTTCGGCCGACGTCGTGGCCGGGCACACAGCCGGAATCGTCGTCGTGCGGGATCAGCAGACCCGTGAAATGCCCTGGAGCCTCTACGAATGGGGGACGATCGATGTCAATCCGCTCATGTCCCGCACCCACGAACTCGCACAAGACGATTCGCTGACCTGCCGCCTGAAGCTGATTGTTCACGACGGCCAGTACTCTACAGAACAAATCGACCATCTGACGAGACTTCAAGCATGACCCGCACACTGCTGTCCCTGATGCTGCTCTCGCTGCTGGCCATACAAACCAGCACCCACGCCGCACCACCCCAACCCACTGCCGTGCTTGACCTCTGGCCCGACGGTCCTCCCGATTCCAATGGACTCTCGGGACCAGAAAAAGGTACCCGCTGTGTTGGCAATATCAGCAAGCCGAAACTGCTGGTCTACCTGCCCCAGCCCACGACGCCGGCCGGGAAACCGACCGCCGCGGTGGTGATCACCCCTGGAGGCGGTTATGGAGTGGTCTGTGTCGAGACCGAAGGCTACCCGATCGTCGAATTATTGGCCCAGCGAGGCATCGCGGCGATCATCTGCAAGTACCGATTGCCCAACGGACACCACCTCGTGCCGGCACACGACGCACGACGAGCCATCCGCACTGTTCGATCCAACGCCGCGAAGTGGAATATCGACCCCGGTCGAGTCGGCATCTGGGGGTTCTCGGCCGGAGGCCACCTGGCGAGTACGGTGTCGACCGTCTTCGATTCCGGAAATCCCAAGGCGACGGACCACATCGAACAGCAGGGAAGCCGGCCGGACTTTTCGATCCTGTTCTACCCGGTGATCACAATGCTCGATGACGCCGCCCATAAGGGGTCGCGAAGAAACCTGATGGGAGCCAACCCGAAGGACGCGATGATCGAAAGGTATTCCAGCGACGCTCGAGTCACTGACCAGACACCTCCGACCTTCCTGCTGCACTGTAGCGACGATCGTGCGGTGCCAGTGGAAAACAGCCTGAGGTACTACCGTCAGTTGGCCAGGCACGGCGTGCCGGCCGAGTTGCTGATCTTCGAAACCGGGAGCCACGGCCCGAGCGCCTTCAAAAATAACCCGTCTTGGTTAACGGCCCTCGACCAATGGCTGAAGTCCCGCGGCGCCAGGTAGCGTCAACGGGGTTCAGACACCGAGAACAACTCACGGATCGGCTGCCCCTCGGCCAGCCGCCACGGTCGACCCGTCCGGTCGTGTACCTCCCGCTTCGGATCGATCCCGAATCGCCAGTAGATCGTCGCGGCCAAATCGGCCGGAGTCACCGGTAGGTCAGCCGGGTAGGCACCCGAAGCATCACTGGCCCCGTAATAGGTCCCGCCTCGAACTCCACCACCGGCCACGAGCACCGAGTAGCAGTCGGGCCAATGATCGCGGCCGGCCGTGCCGTTGATCTTCGGGGTCCGGCCGAACTCACCCAGCGCCACAACCAGCGTCGTCTCCAACAGGCCTCGATCTTCAAGATCCTCGATCAGTGCCGAAAGGGCCTGGTCGGCCTGGGGTAGCAAAAACTTCTTGTGCTGGTTGAAGTTGTCGCGGTGCGAGTCCCAGTTCTGACCCTGCTGTAGGAAGTCATAAATGTTGACAAACGGAACTCCTGCCTCAACCAGTCGCCGGGCCAGCAACAGGTTTTGCCCCCTCAGGTTTCGCCCAAATCCCTTTTCAGCCCCGTTGCCGCCTCCGCGAGGGATCTCCTTCATCATCCCGTATCGCTCACGCAACCGGGTCGGTTCACTGTCGATGTCCAGCGCCCGAGCGACCGTGGGCGATCCGATCAACTCGTACGCCCGCTCGTAAAACGAACGCAGATCGGTCATTGCCGTCGTGGTGGCCGAGACCGGCAGTCCCCGCTCAATCTGCTCGAGCAGGCTGCGACGCTCGGCCAGGCGGCCCGACGGCAATGTCTCCGGCGACGTCAACGCCTCGTTTCGATACGTCAGCGTCTTCGGATCACCGGTGATCTGGAACGGATCCAGCGTCTTGCCTAAGAACCCACCCCCCTGGCACGGCGTGGGGACCACGTTGTGAAAGACCCACGGAAGGGCAGCGTGAGGAATATTGATGTCTTTGTGCCGATTGAAGTGGTTGACCACCGCACCGTAGCAGGGGAAGAACTGTTCCATCGGTGCGAATTCTTCGCGGTCGCCCATCGGCCCCTGACGACCGGTCAAGGACTCGGTCGATGCCGAATCGTGCAGTCGATTCGAGTGCCGCATGCTGCGGATCACCGCACAATGGTGCATCACCCGAGACATCCGCGGCAGGTGCTCGCAGACCGACATCCCGGGAGCACTCGAAGTGACCGGGCGGAATTCGCCCCGGATCGCCGTCGGCCCCTTGGGCTTCATGTCGTACGTATCGAGATGACTCGGACCACCGTAGTAGAAGACGATGATGCACGAACGGATCGCCGACTGACGCTTGGAAGCCGCTGGCGAAGCGATCTCCCGAGCCCGCAGCAGGCCGCTTAGCGAGAGCCCCAATCCGCCGGCGGCCAGCGACGATATCGCCTGACGCCGGCCAACTTGCGGAATCCAGGGGCTGATCAACACGACAGAACTTTCGACAAAACGACAGAAACCGTGAATGACGCTCTCGACGATTCAGTCTATCACGACAGGGGCTCGGGTCGAGACCGCCTACCCCAGCAATTCCGGTCGCAGGCTGCCGGTCCCGGCGATCGGGTGCGGCTGGCCGTTGCGATCGGGCATCGTTGTTCTCGGGTCGTGACCCAGCAGGTGATACAACGTGGCCTGCATGTCCTTGGGCGAGATGGGGGTCTGGGCCACCTCGCCACCGTCGGGGGTCGTGCGGCCGACAACCCGACCGGCCGCCGTGCCGCCACCGGCCACGACCGACGTGTAGGCCCGCGACCAGTGGTCCCGGCCGCCGCCGGGCTTCGAGTTCAACTTGGGGGTCCGACCGTGTTCGCTCATCCACATCACCAGGGTTTCGTCAAGCAGCCCACGGTCCGACAGGTCTTCGATCAACGCCGAATAGGCCAGATCAAATCCGGGCAGCAGCAGCTCCTTCAGGCGAGGGTAGTGGTACTGATGAGTGTCCCAGCCGCCGTTGGCGAACTGGCCGAAACAGTCCCACAACACGGTGACGAACCGGGCTCCCGATTCGATCAGTCGACGTGCCGCCAGGCAGGTCTGCCCAAACAGCGTCATCCCGTATCGCTCACGCACACGACGTGACTCGCGGCCAATGTCCAACGCCTCCCGCACGCGGTTGGAAGTCAGCAAAGACATCGCCAACTGCCGCTGACGGCTCAGGGACTGCACGGCCAGGCTGGCGTCCAAATGACGCCGACCCCGTTCAAATTGTTCGAGCAATGATCGCCGCAGACCGAGCCGACTCACCGACACGTCCGGCGTCAATCGAGCCGACGGCGCCATGTGAAATCGGCCCTCGGGAATCGTTCCGCCGTAGGGATTCAAGAAACGCTTGGTCTGCTGCACTGTGCTCTTGGGAGCAAGATTAAGGCCCCTGCCGTCAAAGTCGGTCCAAACCGGGTCGAATCGACTACTCAGGAAACCCGAAAACACTCCGGCGTTGACCAGCGGATTGTCGGTCTTGGAATTCAACAGCCAGGGCAAACCCAGGTTACCCGGAACACCGCCCGGTGGCCGGATCCCCCGCTGGCCGTCGAGATAGTCGACGACCGAACCGACAAACGGCCAGTGCTTCAGGTCACGCGCTTTGGTTTCCAGGGCAGGAGTGTAACTCGGGATCCCGGTTAGAGCGTAGGCCACGCCGTGCAGGGGGTATTGATGAGTCATCGAGCGGACGACGGTCACCTTGTCCATCACGCCGGCGACACGAGGCAACAGTTCGCAGACTCGCAAGCCCGCAAGATTCGACTCGATCGAACCCAACTCACCACGGATCTCGACCGGTGCCGCTGGCTTGGGGTCAAACGTCTCGTGAGTGGAAGGTGACCCGTAGGGGAACAGCAGAATGCACGACTTCGCCGACCCCTGACCCACCGAACCCGGTGACTCGGACGAAACCGACTCGGCCCCCAACACATCAGACAGACCGATGCCCAGCGGACCCAACGCCCCGACCTGCAGCAGGTCGCGGCGAGTCAGGCCGTCACAGAGAGTTCGCGGATTACCCTGTATCGGCAACATCGCATTGGTGTCCTTATCTACCGAATCATGATGCACGAGGGGCTTGGCAACTCGATCGGATCGCCGATCGGACGCAATCCGTCAATATCGATCCGAAACACCGCCACGCTGTTGCCCGGCATGTTGGCACACAGCAGCAGCCGGCCGTCAGATGTGATCGCAAGATTCTGAGGCCCCTTGCCTCGGCTCGGGACAATCCCCGCCAACTTCAACCGGCCACTCTCCTGCACGTGATAGGCAGCGATGCTGTCGTGGCCCCGGTTGGTCGCAAACAGCAGACGACCGTCGGGCGTCACCTTGATGTCGGCACAGTAACTGGTGCCGTCGAAGTCCGCGGGCAAAGTCGAAATCGTCTGCCGTCTAGACAGTTGGCCTCGCTTGCGGTCGTAGCCGAAGACTGTCACCGAGTTGGCCAGTTCGTTGACGACATAGACCATGTTTCCACTGGGATGAAACGTCAGGTGACGTGGCCCGGCTCCGGGAGATGTGCGGACAAACGGATGCCGAGGAATACTCAGCTTTGCGGCGTCGGAGTCGAGTCGATAGCAAAGGACCTGGTCCAGCCCGAGGTCGGCGGCGAGCACGAAGCGGTTGTCGGGGCTGATGACGAAGCAGTGAGCGTGAGGCCCCAGTTGCCGCTTGGGATCGATGCTCTTGCCCTTGTGCTGTACGAAACTGGCCGCCTTACCCAGCGATCCGTTTTTGCCGATCGGCAGCGACGCAACGCTGCCTGACGAGTAGTTGGCGACGACCAGGGTTCGGCCACTGGCATCGACGTCCAGGTAACACGAGGTCGTCCCCAACGCCGACTGCCGGTTGATCAACTGCATGCGACCGGTGTCGCCTTCGAGCCGAAACGCGGCAATCTCGTCGTGGACCGTGTCGCCAAAGTCGGGGGTGTGGATTGAATAGAGAAACTTGCGGTTCGGCGAAAGAGCCAGAAAGAACGGGTTCTCGACATCAGACGTCCGGTGCACGAGTTTCATCGTGCCCCGATCCGAATTCACCCGAAACGCATGAATCGCCCCAGCCTCCCCCTTGGCAAAAGACGACACAAACACCAGTAAACCGTCATCAGCACCGCACGGACAGTTCATCACGCCAAGTGCCAATCCCGGAACCAACAGACAAATGTGCCACAAGCGACCCAACATCACTGCTCCCTGTTTCTCGCCGCCGAATGACGACTAACCTGGTGACTTCTCCTCAACATCCGATACCGCAAACACATGCAGCGGGGAATAATTGGCGACGTAGCCGCCCATCTTGTCACGCACGGCACCGTTGCCCTGACTGTTACGGTTCGATGCCGACACCACGATACGACCGTCCGAGTGAACCGCCACACTGTGACAGTTTGACATCTTTGTCGATGTGAAAAATGGCTTCTCCGCACCCGGTTCGAGCAACAGAAACTGGCCGTTGCCGGGCTGACCACTGGTCACGACCGCCCAATATCCGCCCGAGTGCCACGCCAGATCAAAAACGAAACCGTGGTTCTGGGCACCCAGACGAGCCGTGTGCTCGACCTTCAAATTCGGCCATTTCAACCAGTGAATCGTCGGAATCGCGATCGCTCGACCCGTCTTCTGAGGCTCACCGCCGGCACAAATCAACACACGGCCCTTGTCATGGAATCGCAACAACCGCAAACCACCAACGTCCTGGATCCGCTCGTAATAATGCATCTTCTCGACAGGCGTCTCGCCAAGACACTTCCCGCCAGGCAACTCGAAACGACGCAACACTCCAAATAAATCGCCCGTGACCAACAACGACTTGTCCGGATGAATCGCCACGGCAAACACCTCGGTCGGCTGATCCAACAACTCGTGCAACAACTTGCCGTCCGATGCCGACCACACCCGTATCGCTCGATCACGACCAGCCGTTACCAACACCTGCCCATCATCCGATACCGACAACGATCGGATCCAGCCGTCGTGAGCCGTATCGTGGTGCCAGGCCAACTCGGTCGCCCCGGCAATCCCACGAGTCGCCTGCAATCGACCCCAGGTGTCCACACTGAACAACAACTCTCCACCCGGCTGAAACTCAACCCACGATACCCAACCCCGATGACCCGACACCCGGTCCAACTCAACAGGCTTCTCGACATCCCACTGCCAACGCCTGATCGACGCGTCGTAACCACCCGCCACCAACATCCGACCACACGCACTGAACCGAACCGTCATCAACTGACGGTCGCAATCCAGCTTCAACAACTCCCGAGGCTTGGGGAGTTGCTGCGGTGGAGGCTGCGGTGGAGGCTGCGGTGGGGGCATCGTGTCTGTCTCCGGCCCTCGCGGACCTCTAACTCAACAACTCGTCAACCTTGTGCATGTCGTCATGAGCGATCGGCAACGGCTGAGTGCCGTTGCGGTACTCGGCCGTTGCCGAATCGAGACCAATGGCCGAATACCAAGTATGAAACATGTGACCGATGTCGTACGGAGTCGTCTTCACATCGGTTCCGTCTGCCAAGGTCTCACCCACGACCGTCCCCGGACGGATCCCGCACCCGGACATCGCCACGCTCCAGGCATTGGGCCAATGATCTCGCCCGACCGAGCCGTTGATCCGAGGCGTTCGGCCAAACTCGGCCATCACCACCACCAACACCCGCTCGTCCAGACCCCGATCAAACAGGTCCTCGATCAACGCCGACACCGACTGGTCGACTTTCGGCATACGACTGGCATGCGAGTTGAAGTTGTCTCCATGAGTGTCCCAGCCGTAGGACGTGACCTGCACAAAACGGACTCCCGCCTCGATCAAGCCTCGAGCCAACAGCGTGTGGCGACCCAGGTCGTGAGTCCCATATCGCTGGCGGTCCGAGTCCAAAATCTTCGTCTCGTCAAACAACTCGACGTGCTTCATCAGCGTCTGAGCCACATCGTAGACGTAACTGTTGGCCTCGTTGAAAACGCCACGACGGCGATTGGCAAACTGCCTGTTCAGCCGCTCACGCAACTCCTGCCGAATCCGGTCCGCATCGGAACTGATCGAATCGGGTCGGACCAGATTCGGAGGCGGCTTGCCGTCGCCGAGGGCCAACGCTCCATACCTGGCGCCCAGGAACCCGGCGTGCTTGGCAATGAACCCGCCATTGCCCGGCTTGACCCACACGTATGGCGGCAGGCCACTGTCGGTCGGACCCAGCAACTTGGCCACCGCCGATCCGAAAAACGGATAGGTCACGCCGCGGTTGCGCGGCTGACCTCGCATGATCTTCGGAACACCCGACGAGTGATTCGCATCCTCCGTCTTCATCGATCGCACCACCGCCAGCCGCTTCATCTGACGTGCCAGCTTCGGCATCAACTCGCTGATGTGCACGCCCGGCAACGTCGTCGGAATCGACCGGAATGGACCGCCAAACGGTGTGTTGGGCTTCGGATCCCAACTCTCCAACTGACTCATCCCTCCATCCAACCAGATCAACAGGATCTGCTTGTCATTGCGAGCCATCTCCTCGGCCAACACCGGCTGCAACAAGCCACCCAGTCCGCCCGCACCAGCCGCACCGACACCTCCGGCCATCGCACCCAACATGCGACGCCGCGACCAGTCGTGCTCATGCGAGCTGCAATGACTCATCTCGATCCTCAACTCTCTCAACGTTGGCCCGGCAACTTTTTTGCCCGACAACACACCCGTGTCAATGATTCACACAGAACTCCGTCGACGCCAACAACGCCCACGCCAATTGACCGATCGCTTCAGCCCGAGCCGTCCCGCTCGTCTTGCCCAGCAATCGCCCAACCAACTCGCGATCCGCCAATGTCGGCGGCCGACTGAACACCGCCAAAAACAACGCCTTGGCCGCCTTTTCCGAATCCGACATCGCCGACAGACGATCGACCAGGTTGCCCGACTCGGGCTTCAACAGCCCCTGCACGCCCGGATCGTGCATCAGGTACAACGCCCCCTTCACGCTCGGAGCAAAGTCCACCTCCGGCTCGCGCGGCGAATTCGCAAATGTCTTCAACCACTGCTTCTGCAACGCCGACAGACTCTCACTCTTGGCAACCACCTGCTCGAGACCCATCTCGGACTTCTGCTTCAGTCGGTCCATCTCGCCCGTGGCTATCACCGTGCTCCAAAACAACTGCTCGGCCGACAACCGTTTCTGATTGGCCACCGCATAAGTCGCCGCATCCGGCAACTGGGCGTCAACGGACAACCGCGAACTGCGTTGGTAGCAACGACTCCGAGCCAGCTGGCCCAGCAACCACTTGATGTCGAAGTCGTGCGACACGAACTCGGTGGCGAGCCGTTCGAGAAGTTTGGGATGAGTGGGCGGGTTGGCCGAATGGAACCGGTCCAGAGGCTCGACCAGGCCGCGACCCATCATCATGAACCAGAGCCGGTTGACAATGTTTCGAGCAAACAGCCGGTTCTCGCCGGCCGCCAGCCCAGCGGCCAACTCCTTCAGCGGACTGAACTTCAACACGCCCGGGATCTTGGCCTTGCGATCCGGAGACACCAGGTACTCCTCACCCTTGGCAAACGTCGGAATCGCAACGTCTCCGGCACCGGGAATCCTGAGACCGGTGGTCCGAGAATCCATCGTGAAAACCGATTGGAACTCCTTACGAGTCGTCATCACCCGTTCGCTCACAGCCGGGAACTTGCTGCCGCCTCGAGACTGCATGTTCTCGAAGATCATGTGCAAACCCTGAAAATCCACCTGCTTGTAGTCGCCGATGCTGACATGGTCGTGGCACTGAGCACACGCGAGATCCACTCCAGCCAGCAGACGGCCGACGTCTCGAGTCAACCCGGGCACGTCGACCGGCGCCATCGCCCCCTCGCTGGTCAACCGTGCTGTCAGGAAGTAGGCCGCTCCGCGAAGTGTCTCGTCGGTGGCATCCGGAGACAACATCGCTCGAGCCACCTGGTCCCACGGCAGGTTCTCCTGGAACGCATGACGCAGAAAACCGGTCCACTCGGCATGATCACCACGCCGCTCCATCAGCATCACATGAAACAACTCCTGCATCCGACGCGGGTAGTCGTCACTGGACAACAACTTGTCGATCAACACGTCGCGTTTGTCCGGCGTCTTGTCGGCCAGGAACGCCACCACTTCGGATGTGGTCGGAATGCGACCTGCCAGGTCGAGCATCACGCGACGAAAAAACTCGGAGTCGTCACTTCGAGACGCTTTCGGCAATTCGCCGATCTTCCCATCAATCAGCCGATCAATGGCAGCCGACAACGACTCGTCGGCAGCCGATGCCGCTGAAGCAGCAAGCCCCATCAAGCCAAACGTCACGACCAGAATCCACCGCGGCATTGCCCAAATCCAAAAAACGCCCGTAACACTCAACACAAACACGTTCAACGCCCAGCACTCGATCATACTCAGAGTCGCCCAGACCGCGACATGCCGGCTGGCCCGATCGCCCGACTTGTCACCGCTTCCAGCCTTGACGACAATCCAATCTCAGCGGCGTGCTCGGTGCACACGAATTCCACTCCATCGGAATGCGACCATGTCCAAAGCCGCACGGATCGAACCCACCTGGTTGCTGGCTCTGGTGTTGGCGACCGTGACCTCGCCGACGTCCGCCGAAGCTCAGCGTGTCACCGGTGGCCTCCAGACGCTCTACACCTTCGAAGCCGGCCAAGGCAACCGTGTTCGCGACCGCTCACAGGTTGGCCAACCGCTGGACCTGACGATCCCAAAACCCGCGGCCGTTAAGTGGCAGTCCGGATCGCTGCTCATCCGTTCCGCCACCCGCATCTCATCAATCGGCCCGGCGACCAAGTTGATCAACTCGATCAAGCGGTCCCGAGCCGTCACGCTCGAAGCCTGGATCCGACCGGCCAACGTTCAGCAAACGGGACCGGCTCGGATCGTCACGATCAGTTCCTCCACCAACTTCCGCAATATCACCTTCGGACAGGAAGCTAACCACTACGACGTCCGCCTGCGGACCTCCGCAACAACCGCCAACGGCATCCCCTCCACCTCGGCTCCCGCCGGCACCGCCACCACCAATCTGACTCACATCGTCTACACCCGCGACCCCGGCGGCACCGCCCGTCTTTACGTCAATGGCAAGTCCGGGAAACCGGTCACCTCGAAACGCATCACTGGCGACCTGAGCAACTGGGACTCCAACTTCCGCTTGTTGCTCGCCGACGAAGGCAACGGTGGCCGGCCGTGGCTGGGGTCTCTCCACCTGGTGGCCATCTACAGCCGTGCCCTGTCGCCCGCCGAAGTACAGATCAACCACAACGCCGGACCAGCAGCCGAGAGCCAGCCTCCCGAAGAACTGGCCCGGAAACGACGCCAACAACTCTTCGAAACCCGGATCGCTCCGCTGCTGGCTCGCCATTGCCTGGACTGCCACGACGCCGCCTCGGCCAAAGGCGGACTCGATCTCTCGCACAAGGCCACCGCACTCAAGGGAGGCAAGAACGGGCCGGTGATCGTTCCCGGCAAAGCTTCCGCCAGCCGGTTGTGGAACTCGGTGACCAGCAACCAGATGCCCAAGGACTCCAAGTCGCTGTCCGATGCGGACAAGACCCTGATCGCTCGGTGGATCGACGACGGAGCCACCTGGTCGGGCGACCTGATCGACCCGGCCGTCTACGCCAACCGGACCCGTGACATCTGGATCCAGCGATTGACCATCCCCGAGTACATAGAGACCGTCCGCAGTGCCACCGGCGTCGACATCGCCGACGATGCCCGCAAACTGCTGCCACCCGATATCCGGGCCGACGGTTTCAGCAACACCGCCTACAACCTCGCCGTCGACCTCAAACACATCGAAGCCTACTCGCGGCTGGCCGAAATCATCGTTGGCAAAATGGACGTGCTCAAGTTCACCTCACGATTCTCACGCAGCCGCAAACTCTCGACCGACGACACCATGCGGCAACTGGTCCAGACCATGGGCAAGTGGTTGCTGCGAGGACCACTCGAAGAACGCGAGGTGAACAACTACAGCGGGATCGCCACCACCGTGGCCAGTACCGGTGGCAACTTCCAAGAAGCCACCAGCACCATCGTCGAAGCCATGCTGCAATCTCCGCGATTCATCTACCGCATCGAACACCAACGAGGCGACGGTACCAGTTGGCCGGTCAACGACTTCGAACTGGCCTCGCGACTCAGTTACATCGTCTGGGGCGCACCGCCCGACGAACAACTCCTGAAAGCCGCCGACGCCAACCTCCTGAGTGACCCCAAGCGAGTGGCTAGCGAGACGGCACGGATGCTCCAAGACCCTCGCGCCATCAGACAATCCCAGCGGTTCCTCTCGGAATGGCTCGACCTCGATCGCCTGAACACCTTCCAACCCGACCGCGACCGCTTCGACGGCTTCGAACCGGAACTCGCCGCAGACATGAAACAGGAAACCCTCGCGTTCTTCAACGAGCTGGCCTGGACCAGACAACGCCCTCTGTCGGAACTGTTCAACGCGCAATTCACCTACGCCACACCACGACTGGCCCGACACTACGGCCTGAAATCCCTCGGGCCTGGACTCAGACGCTACGACCTGACCCAGGTCGCCGCTCGTGGCGGACTGCTGACTCATGGCAGCACATTGACCATCGGCGGCGACGACGCCTCGATGGTCACCCGCGGCCTGTTTGTGCTCAACGACCTGCTGCGAGGTCGAGTCAAGGACCCGCCGCCAGGCACCGACACCACACCCGTGCCACTCAAGATCGGACTCTCACAACGAGGCGCTTCCGAACAACGACTCGGAAACATGGCCTGCGCCGGGTGCCACAAACGGTTCGAAACCATCGCGTTCGCACTCGAAAAGTTCGACGGAGTCGGAGTGTTTCGGGAAACCGACGAGCATGGCAACCGGCTCCGAGAAGATGGATCGATCCTGATGCCCGGCGACTCGAAACCCGTCACATTCCAATCGTCAGCCGAATTGATGAACCTGCTGGCCGGCAGTGACCGGGTCCGCAAAACGATGACCTGGAAACTCGCCCAATTCTCTCTTGGCCGACCACTCGGAGCAGCCGACGCCGCGACAATCCGCTCGATTCACCAATCCGCCTGGAAAAACGGTGGTACCTGGACCGACCTGATCACCGCACTGGTCACCAGTGATCTTGTTATGCTGACCCGCACTCAACCCGATACTCAATAGAGCCCAGACAGAGCCCAGACAGGCCATGACACTCGACACCACCGCCCACCTCATCAGCCGCCGCACCATGCTCCGTGGAGCCGGCACAGCAACCGTGGCCTTCCCGTTGCTCGAAGAGATGATCCAGGCACCGGCTCAGGGTGCTCCGACAGCCAAGGCTCCGGTCCGAGCCTTCAATCTCTTCTTCGGACTCGGTGTCCCGTCGCCACTGCAGGCCGAAGGATTCGCCGGAGTCCTCGAACCACTCAAACCGCTCGGCAACAAACTACTGATCATGCGCAACGTCGACCAGTTGAGGTGTGACGAGCGAGGCATCAACGCTCATTACGACGGAGCCACCGGAGCCTTCACGGCCGAACCGCCCGATGGAGAAGCCAAGGCGGGAGGCGGATCGATCGAACAGGTGGTCCGCCGCGGTCGATACCCCAAAGGACTCCCCCCGGGCATGGTCGCCACGCTGATCGGGGGCACCTTCTTTCGCCGCAGCCGGGTCGGTCGATACGTCCACAGCTTCAACCCCGACGGCACCGTCGCCGCCACGATTCAGGAAAAGCCCCGAGACCTCTTCGAACGAGTCTTTGGCACGATCGCAATCACCGGCAACACACCCGACGCCCGCCGACAACGACTCAAACGCAGCATCCTCGATTCGGTCGTCCAAGACTACCGCTTCTACACCGGAAAACGCTCACCGCTGGGTGCCCGCTCGCGAAGCCGAGTCGCCGATCACCTGGACCGAATCCGAGAATTCGAGCAGCGGGCGTTTGCCATGAAACACAAGAAAAAAGGACAGAAACCCGCCAGACCCAAGCTGCCTCGCCGATCCATCATCCCGCACGGTGGACCCGCCGACCCGGGAGGACAAGGCATCGATATCACACTCGCTGAACTCACGACCGAATGGCGACTGATGGCCGACCTCTACGCACTCGCCATCCAGACCGACCGAGTCCGCTTCGGTTCGCTCACGTTCCTCGCCGCCGGAGAACGCATCCGGCTGACCGGCAACTATCAGTACGACGGGCGAACGGTCTGGGACTTCGACGACGCCAGACAACAACGAGCCGGCGGCGACAAGGGCTGTAGCCACGAGTGGTGGCACAAGTTCAACGAGAAACGCAAGAACGAAGCACTCAGAGCTCACGCTCACATGAAAATGAGAGAACTGGCGTACTTCCTCGGACGACTCGATGATGCCGATTCTCGTGACGTCAACGGACGCACGATTCTCGATAATGCACTGATTACGATCTCGACCGAATCCGGAGACGGACGCCACAACGACGTCAAACGGGAACTCTCTGGAGTGTTCCACGCGATCACCGCAGCCGACGGGCGGTTCAAGACCGGCCACATCATGGACGTCGGAGCCGAAGGTCTCGATGTCTACAACACCATGCTCGACGCCATGAACGTCTCGCAACGCATGGGCCCCAAAGACCGAACCATGCAGCCCGTCGACAAGATTCGCGCCTAAAATGGGCTGGCTCTCGACGCCGCAGACGGTGGTGCCTGTCCCCCCGCCCAACCCGCCTTTCTCGACAATTCCCAGCACCGACCGGGAACTCGACATCCCCCTGGCTCGTCGAAATGGCAAAGCGGGCCCATTCGACTGACCCAAACGTGGTCGCACACAACAGGGGAGACCGGTCCATGCAACGCGTCTTTTCAGCATTTGTCTTGGCCAGCCTGGCTCTGAACACCCTGGCCCAAACCGCCTCGGCCCAGGTCATCGTGATCGAAGGAGCCACGATCAGCCCTCGGCCTCGGACAACACCACGACCCCTGCCCCTCCCCGCCGACTACCGCATCCTCTCCGTTGACGTCAACGCGACACTCAACGACCAGATCGCCTCGATCCAGATCGCTCAGACCTTCAAAAACACCGGCAACCGTACACTCGAAGCCCGACTGCTGTTCCCCATCCCCCAGGACGCCGCCATCGATCGCCTGACACTGATCGTCGATGGCAAGGAACTGACCGGTCGACTGCTGAAGAAGGCCGACGCACGACGGATCTACGAAGCGATCGTTCGACGCCGACAGGATCCGGCACTGCTCGAATACATGGGACAGGGACTGTTCCAGACCAGCGTGTTTCCGATCCCGCCGCAGTCCAAGCGACGCGTCGAAATCCGCTACTCGCAACTGCTCAGACAAGACAACGGGCTCGTCGATCTCCACCTGCCCGTCGGAACACTCAAACACTCGCACCGCCCCATCGGCACTTTGAACTTCAACATCCGCATCAACAGCACCCGGCCGATCAAGACCGTCTTTTCCCCATCGCACTCAGTCGACATCAAGCGAGCCGACGACCACCACGCCAACGGCAAACTGACACTCAAGAACGTCACCACTCCCGACGACCTCAGACTCTTCTATGGAGTCAAGGACGCGTTGGTCGGGATGAACCTGATCAGCTACCGCCCCGATCCCAATCGCGACGGCTACTTCCTGCTGCTGGCCAGCCCCGAAGTGAAAGTCCGTAAGACCAAGACCCTGCCCAAGACCGTCGTGTTTGTTATCGATCGATCGGGCAGCATGAACGGAAAAAAGATCCAGCAAGCTCGCGATGCACTCAAGTACCTCATCGGGCGACTCGACACCAAAGACACCTTCAACATCGTGGCCTATGACACGCAGGTCGAGAGTTTTCGGCCCGAACTTCAGCGGGTGAATCCCAAGACACAAATGGCCGCACTCGGCTTCGCCGATGGACTCTACGCCGGTGGCAGCACCAACATCGATGGCGCCCTGACCACCGCACTCGGGATGCTCAAGGACAAGAGTCGCCCCAACTATGTGCTGTTTCTCACCGACGGACTGCCGACTGTCGGTGAACGGAACGAGTTGAAGATCGCGGCTCATGCCAAGACGGCCAACCGGGTCAATGCCCGGCTGTACAGCTTCGGAGTCGGCTTCGACGTCAATAGCCGACTGCTCGATCGACTCTCACGCGATCACCGTGGCCAATCGGTTTACGTGCGTCCCAACGAAGACATCGAAGTGCACGTCTCGAAACTCTACGACCGCATCAAATCTCCCCTGTTGACCAACCTCAACGTCCGCTTCGAATTCGACACGGTCGCTCGAACCGACGCGGCCGCTTTGATCTCACGCACCTACCCGCGAGAACTGACTGACCTGTTTCGAGGCGAACAGCTGGTCTGGATCGGTCGCTACAGACGCTCCGGCCAGATCTCCGTGACTCTCAAAGGCACCAACGCCGGTGACCGCAAGTCCTTCTCGTTCTCCACCACACTGGCCAAAACGTCAACCGACGAAACCAATGGCTTCGTCGAAAAACTCTGGGCACTGAGACGCATCGGCGAAATCATCGACTCGCTCGACCTCAACGGCACCAACCAGGAACTGATCGACGAACTGGTCCGACTCTCGATCACTCACGGCGTCATGACTCCCTACACGTCGTTTCTGGCCGACGAGAACGTCGACCTGGCGTCTCGAAACAATCGCGTCCGCGCCGCCGAAACCGCCAAACGAGACCTGGCCATCACCGGTGGACAAGCCGGTTTCGCTCAACGACGCATCAAGGGCCGGTTCCAACAAGCCACACGCGTGCCCACCGCAATAGCAGCCGATGCTCCAGCCGGCTCGAGCAGTGAAGCCAACGCGGGCCATCCGCTCGGAGACGATCTCGGACTGGCCCAATCGGGCCGCTCCAATGTCCGCAATATCGGACAAAAGTCCTTCTTCCGAAAAGCCAAGATCTGGCGAGACTCGACGGTCACTCCCGAACAGGAAACACAGGCCGTCCGCATCACTCAGTTCAGTCGACAGTACTTCGATCTCGCCGCCCGACACAGCGGCAAATTGGCCAAGTACCTCGCCTTCACCGAACCCGTCCTGCTCAACCTCGGCACTCGCACCTACCTCATCCAACCAGCAACCAATCCGTAGACTACAACTCCTTGCGAGACCGACCCAGTTCTTCCTTGAGCCACGTGGCCTTCAACCGCTCGGCCGTCGTCTTCTCACGCGATTCGAATTCCCAGTACCGCGCCGCCACATCCGCCGGAGCACTCGGGTCCTTCTCTATCCGCAGAGTGTCCTCGAACGTCGCCCCGTCGACGTCCAGCACCACACGGTAACTCCCCGGCCCAACCGCACGACTGCCTCCCGCTTGACCTCGCTGCCGTACACTCCGCACCAGATTCCAACTCACACGATGAAACCCCGCCTCGGTCTTTGCCTTCACCACGTACAACGACTGACCCCGGACATCGACGATCTTCAGTGACACCTTTTTCGCCGCCTTCCCCAGCACATAGTCGATCACCGCTCCGGTCGCCTGGTTCGTGCCACGGAACTGGTTGCTGTTGCTTCCGCGAACCGGATGCCGCTGCCAGCGGACGACCCGAGCCGGGGCATACAGCATCGTCGTGCCGGACAACTGCGACACCTTGAGTTGCCTCAAGGTCGTCACGTCGCAGACCCACAGGCTGCGACCGTGAGTCCCCGCTACGATCTGACCGTTCTCCGGATGCACCGCAATCTCGTGCACCGCCACCGTCGGGAAACCACCACCAAATCGGTTCCAGTTCTTGCCCCGGTCAATCGAATACCAAGCCCCGACCTCGGTGCCCAGGAACAACAGATCCGGATTGCCGACATCTTCGCGCAGACAACGAGTCGATCCCCACGACAGGTTCGACTTCAACGAACGCCAGGTCTCTCCGAAATCTTCCGATGCGAACACCAGCGGCGAGTCGTCGTCAGAACGATGCCCGTCGAAGGCCACATACACCCGACCGTCTGAAAATCGGGATGCCTCGATCGTCGACACCCAGCGAGGTCCCTTCAGCCCGACGGACTTCGTGATCTCCGTCCAATCCCGGCCGCCATTTCGAGTCACCCACAGCAAGCCGTCGTCGGTTCCGACATACAGCACATCGGGGTTCCGCGGCGATTCCGAAAGCGCCGTGGCCGAACCCTGCTTGGTTCGAGTGATCTCGGGCGAAATCTCCTTCAAGGCCGCACCCCGATTCAACGAACGGAACACATGGTTGCCCGCTGCGTAAAAGATCTTCGAGTTGGCGTGCGAGAGGATGAACGGAGAGTTCCAGTTGAAACGGTACGGCGGCTTGCCCTGACGACGAGCCGGACGGATCGAAGCCGTCTCGCCAGTCCGCATGTTCCGACGTCGCATGTTGCCGTTTTGGCTGGTGAAGTAGACCAGGTCGGGATCGTCCGGATCGACCCGACACATGAATCCGTCGCCACCGCCGACTCGGAGCCAGTCCGAATTGATCGGCCCGGTGCCGTGACGGCCCAGGCTCGGCCCGAACCAGGTCCCGTTGTCCTGCAAACCGCCAGTGACAAAGTACGGTTTTCGAGGCGAAATCGCCACGTGGTAGAACTGGCCGATCGCCGCCTGGTTCAGGTGGTTCCACGTCTCGCCACGGTCCCAGGTCACGTACGTCCCGCCATCGGAACCCAGCACCATGTGACGACCGTCTCGCCGATCGATCCACAGGGCATGCCCGTCGGCATGCACGCCACGCCCAAAATCGCCGCTGAACGTCACGCCGCCATCCGAGGAATGGTACTGGCCGACACCCAGTACGTAGACGTGGTTCTCGTCGGTCGGATCGACCTTGATCACGCTGAAGTACATCGGCCGCGAATGAAGACTGTTGATCCGCTTCCAGTTCCGACCTCCGTCCACCGACTTGAAGACGCCTCCGTACTGATATCCATCCTCCCCCTGCTGATCCTGGACGTTGGGGCGTTGGCCTCCAAGTGAAAACGTGTAGGGTCGCGAGTTCGAGAGACCCGGTCGAGTGCCCAGCGTGACGGTCAGCTTGACCGGCTTGCCCTTGCGAATCAGCTCCACAGGCATCTTGTCACCCGGTTTCCTGGCCTGGATCGCCTTGATCAGGTCTGCGTATTTGGCAATCGGCTTCCCACTCGCCTTGGTGATCACATCCCCGGCCTTCAACCCCGCCTTCTCGGATGGACCCGACGTCGTGATCCGTTCCAGCCGGGCTCCCCCCTCGGCGTCGCCGCCGGTGATGCCCATGAACACACGGCTCATCGGGCCACGCCCCCGGCCACTGGTGCCCGGCCGTCCCGTCAGCTTCACCTCGACGTCGCCCGGCTTCCGATCTCGACTTCCCTTGACCGGCTTCACCGTCAAGACCACCGAATCGCCCGGCTTCTTCTTTCGTAAGACCTTCAACAACCCGTCGAATCCACCAATCGCCTCGCCATCCACCGCCGACACCCGGTCGCCAACCAATAGCCCCGCCTTGGCAGCCGGACTGTTCGAATACACCTGGACCACTCTCAATGTCTCTTCATCGGCTTCACCCACCACGCCCAGGAAAGCCGGCATCGGAGCTGGCCCCTTGCCGATGTTCTCGCAATCCACCAATGCGAAGACCACGTCCGAGTCGCCCTGGTACCAGTCCAGGCCGATGCGACCGAGTTTTGATGTGGGCAATCCAGACGTGATCCGCTTCCACTTCCGACCCCCGTTGGTCGTGCGATACAGACCACTGCCCGCACCCCACTTGACTTTCGGATCGTAACGCCCGTAACCGTCGGTAATCTTCACTTCGTCACCCGGCCAGCTGTCAAACCCGTCACGCCGCCGCTGCCACGACGCAGCCAGCAAGGTGTCCGGGTCGCTGGGATGCATCACCAAGTCAATGATGCCCGTCGCGGCGTCGATGTACAAAACCTTCTGCCACGTCGTACCGCCATCGGTCGTCTTGAAGACACCACGTTCTTCATTCGAACCGTACAGCCGACCCAACGCACCCACGTAAACGGTCTCGGAATCCGTTGGATGCACCACGATCCGCCCCACCTGGAACGACTGACGCAAACCCATGTGCTTCCACGTCTTGCCGCCGTCGGTCGACTTGTAAACCCCGTCGCCGTACGACACCGAGTTCCGAGGATTGTTCTCGCCCGTGCCCACCCACACGATCTTCGGATCCGAAGCCGACACCGCCACCGCACCAATCGATACCGACGACTGCTGGTCGAATTGATGCTCGAATGTCGTGCCGTTGTTGATCGTTCGCAACAAACCGGCCGAAGCCGTCGCCGACCAGAACATCGACGGGTCACGAGGATTGACTGCCAGGTCCACGATCCGACCACCCATGTTGGCCGGGCCAATCGGTCGCCACACCAGGTGCTTCGACCACGACTCGGGAACCTGTGCCTGAGCCACTGCAGCAGGCACGGCGATCTGCCAACCGGCCGCCAACTGCCACAACACAAGCACCACTCGATTCGTGAAGCACACTCGACGCAAAGTCATCTGTCACACCTCGTACCAGGTCCACGCACCAGTCATCTGCATCTGTATCTGTCCATCTTCGTGACCACCGACCGGCTCGGTCAACGCTACACACCCTCGTCCCCGGACCCGCAATCGACCCGCAATCGACCCGCAATCGTCATGGACCGTTCGACCGCTGCAACCTGCATAGCAGTCAACATCCCCGCCAATGCCCTACCTTGCCCCTGCCAATGGCCATGAAGTTGGCCGCTGGCCTTGCGGCGTTTCTACGATGAAACAGGTGGCCACAGTCCCGGCCAACACTTCATCGACACGAACTGTATGCGAAGCACGTCCTTCCTTCAGGCCTTTGGCCCACTGGTAATCGTCGCCGCGGGTGCCGTCGCATTCGCTTGGCTCAGTTCGCTGCGCACTCCGCCAGACACCCAACCCCCAACAACCAGACCACCTCCAGTCCGCACCCTCACACTCGAACCGCCTCGCAACACATTCGACATCCACGTCGGTGGACAGGTCGTCCCGCGTCGCGTTGTCACACTCGCGGCCGAAGTCGCCGGCCGCGTCGTGATCCGACCCGACAACATCGAAACCGGCCGACATATCGCCAAAGGCACACTGTTGCTGCAACTCGATCCCGGTGACTACGAACTGGCCATCCAGGCGACTCAACTGGAGGTCCGAGCCGTCGACATCGAAATCGACCGACTCAATACCGAAACCGCCGGAATCGTCGCACTCGTCAATCTGGCCACCAAAGACCTCGAACTCGCAGCCGAACAACTCGACAGAATCGAGCTGCTTCTGGAAAAGGCAACCGCAACGCGGGCCGACCGTGACCAGGCCAAACGCATCGAACTCGCCGCACGCAACTCGCTTCAAACACTGAAAAACCAACACGACCTCGCTCCCGTCCGACACCGCCAACTCCGCGCTCGACGAGACCGACTGGTCACCGAATTGGCTCAGGGCGAACGAGACCTCCAGCGGACCCGGATCCGAGCACCACTCGAGGGACTGCTGACACTGGCCAACGCCGAAGTGGGTGACTTTGTTCAGACCGGTGACGTCGTACTGAAGATCGAAGAAACCAGCACGGTCGAGGTCGAATGCCAACTAGGGGCCGATGACCTGCACTGGCTCAGAGACTCGATGAACACGGCCGACGCGACACCCGATGCACCATTGCGCGTCGCCAGTCGTCTGGAATTGCCCAATAACGCTGCCGTGGTGACCTACCGTCAGGCCAGTCGAGTGCATCGCTGGACCGGACGGTTGACTCGATTCTCCGGCCAGGGTGTCGACCCGAAAACCCGGACTGTTCGCTGCCGAGTCGTGATCCAGCGAGCTCAGAACGACTCGGCCACTCCGCTGATGCGTGGCATGTACGTCACAGTCACTCTGACAGCCTCGCCCAGAACTCGCCTGATCGAAATCCCCTCCGAAGCGGTTCGACCCAATCGCCAGGCTTGGGCGGTCGTCGACAACACACTCGTCATCCACCCGCTCGACGTCGTCCGAGTCCTCGACAACTCGGTCCTCGTTCCACTCGAGAACTCGACTCTCCAACCCGGCGACCGATTGGTCGTCTCGCCACTTCCGATCGCCTACGACGGGATGCCGGTCCGCGAATCGGCAAACCCGACACACTCCAGTTCGACCCGACACAGCGGCCCGTCGCCCTGAAGTCGTCATGAGGTCCGCATGAAAACACTGGTCGGCTGGGCAATCCGCAATACGCCGTCGATGAACACCCTGATGGTCGCCGCACTGGCCGTCGGGGTCGCCTCGATGACGATGCTACGCCGCGAGCGGTTCCCCGAGTACCGCGCCGACGAGGTCCGGGTCCGAGTCCTCTACCCGGGCGCGTCGCCGATCGAGACCGAACAGGGCATCTGCCTGAAAATCGAGGAAGCGATTCGGTCGGTCGTCGGAGTCGACCGTCTGACGTCGCATGCCGTAGAAGGTCGAGGCACCGTCGTCGCACGACTCGAATCCGATGTCGACGACCCACAACAGATTGTCAACGAGATCCGAGCGGCCGTCGATGGCATCCCCAGCTTCCCGGAAAACTCCGAACGACCCGAAGTGCGACTGAAGACTCACTTCCAGTCCGTCATCTCCGTTGCCGTCCTCGCTCCGCCTCAACTCGACCCCGCCAACGACCCCGTCGCACAACGCCAGTTCCGTGACCTTGCCGAGACGATCCACGACGAACTGCTGCAATTGCCCGAAGTGTCACACGTCCAACTCTGGCAGGCCAAGCCCTACCAGATCGATGTCGAGGTCTCCGAAGAAACGCTTCGCGAATACGGCCTGACACACCGTGACGTCGCGCTGGCACTTCGAGCCGGGAACCTCGAACTGCCCGGCGGACTGATCAAGACGCCGCAAAACGAGTTCCTGATCCGCACGACCGACCGACACCTGACCGGCGAAGGCATCGCACGGATTCCCCTCAGAACCGATCCGGCCGGCACCGTTCTCACCGTCGGCGACATCGCCACCATCCGCGACGGATTCGCCGACATCGATACCGTCGCCACACTCGACGATCGACCGGTGATGTCGATCAAGATCCGTATGACCAACGATCAGGACATGCTGAAAATCCGGGATCAGGTCTGCGAATTCGTTGCCAATCGACCCATGCCGCCCGGCTATCACCTGAAGACCTGGGACGACTACAGCAAACAGGCCCGCGATCGACTCGAACTGCTCTCCCGAAACGGATTCTATGGGCTGCTACTGGTCTTCGCCGTGCTCGCCCTGTTCCTCGACCCGCGAATCGCCTTCTGGGTCGCCCTGGGGATCCCGGTTTCGGTCTTTGGCACCTGTGCCGTGATGCTCGCTGCCGGACACACTCTGAATATCTACTCGATGTTCGCCTTCGTCATGGCACTCGGGATCGTCGTCGACGACGCGATCGTGATCGCCGAAAACGTCTACTCGCATCGGCTCCGCGGAAACACCCCGCTCGACGCCGCCATCCAAGGTACCACCGAAGTCGCCCCAGCCGTCCTCAGCAGCGTGCTCACCAGCGTGATCGCCTTCATTCCACTCGCTTTTGTCACCGGAGAAATGGGCAAATGGATCGCCGTCATGCCGCTGGGACTCGTCGCCATGCTGCTGATCTCACTCGCACAGGGACTGCTCGTGCTACCCTGCCATCTGGCGCATTCGAAACTGCCCGACTCGACCGACCAAGTGCCAGGATTTCAACAGGCCGTGCAACGGGCCGTCGACCGGTTCATCGATCGCATCTACTCGCCAACACTCCAGGCAGCTCTCGCTCGCCCGGCCACCCTGTTCGCCGGTTCCATCGCCGCACTGCTCGTCACCGCCGGACTCTACCTCGGAGGACTCACACCATTCGTCTTCAATCAACAACTCGATTGGGAATTCGTCTACACCTTCATCGAATACCCCCAAGGCACTCCGGCTGCCACGATCGATGACGCCACCAAACGACTCGAAGACGCGTTTCGTGAAATCGAACAGGAAGAACTGAGACTCGACGATCACCAGGCAAGTACGCTGGTCCGCACACGCTTTCGCAGCGTCGGATACACCAACCAGCTGGACAACATGCGAGGTGAAATCTACGCCGAATTCGACCCCGGACGGATCTTCTCCGAAAAATCCAGCCGCGAAGTGATTTCCAAATGGAGACAACGCGCCGGCGAGTTCCCCGGTGCCCAACGAGTCGTCTTCTGGGGGATCAACAACTCGCCGGGTGGTCGAGCGATCGAGTTGGACCTGCTGGGCAGCGATGTCGATGAACTCGAATCGGTCGCCGCAGACATCAAACAACACCTGGCATCCTACGACGGAGTCTACGACATCCGCGACAGCCGGGGACCTGGCAAGTGGGAACTGAAACTGAAACTCAAGCCCGCCGCCCGCTCGCTCGGCATCCGCCTCGATGAACTGGCTCGTACCGTCCGCGGAGCGTTTCATGGTGTCGAGGCGATGAGACTGCAGCGGGATCGGCACGAGGTGAAATTGATGGTCCGCTACCCCAAGCACCAACGACGCAGCCTCCAACAACTCGAAGAACTCCACATCCTGACCGCCGACGGGTCCGAAGTACCGCTGATGGAACTGGCCGACCTGTCCTTCGCACCCGGCTACGCCGACATTCTCAGGATCGACCAGCAACGAGCAGTCACGATTACCGCCGATGTCGATAGCGACCAAACCAGTGGACTCGATGTGATCGCCGACCTGAAAAGCAAATTCCTTGCCGAACTGCTCGAAACACACCCACGTGTCACCGCCCGCTGGGAAGGCCAGCACAAACAGACTCGCGAATCATTCGACAGCCTGCTGGTCGGATTCCTGCTGGCACTCGCAGCCATGTTCGTGCTGTTGACGCTCGAGTTCCGCTCGTACCTCCAGCCACTCATCATCTTGGCCGTCATCCCGTTTGGCTTCGTCGGAGCCGTCTTTGGTCACCTGTTGTGCGACCAGCCACTGACCATCTTCAGCCTGTTCGGCATTGTCACGCTCTCGGGTATCGTCGCCAACGACTCGATCGTGCTCGTCGACTTCGTCAACCGACGCCTGGACCAGGGCGATTCGCTCGAATTGGCACTGCTCACATCCGGACAACGCCGCTTTCGACCAGTCGTGTTGACCTCACTCACCACAATCGCCGCACTGCTGCCACTGCTGCTGGAACGCAATACCCAGGCCCAGGTCCTGATCCCCATGGCCATCAGTATTACCTTCGGACTGGCCCTGGCCACCGTCTGGATCCTCTACCTCGTCCCGACGCTCTACCAGGTCTACGGCCGCCTCAGCGGTCGAGGTCAGGGCTGACGCTGAAACTGCTGCAGCCGCTTCCCCTGCACCTCCGCCACAAACAACCGGCCGCGGTTATCGACGGCGAGCATGTGAGGCATCTGGAATTGGCCGGGGTCGGTCCCCTTGCTGCCCCAACGCGAAACCACTCGGCCCGATTTCGAATCAATCTCCAACACCTGGCTGGCTCGGCCGTCGGCCACAAAAATCGCCCCGTCCCGCCCCTCGGCCAAACCGTATGGCGCAAAACCCGGCCAGGTGGCCAACCACTTGCCGTTGGCATCAAATACCTGCACCCGGTCGTTTTCGCGGTCACCCACCACCACACGACCCCCACGATCCACCAAGATCGAGTGAGGCAGATCGAATTCGCCGCGACCCGTGCCCGGCTTGCCCCAACTGGCCAGGTACTTGCCCCGCCTGTCGAACTTCATGACGCGGCTGTTGCCGTATCCATCCGAAATGTAGATCTCCCCCCTCTTCCCAAACCCAATATCCGTCGGCTTGTTGAACTGGTCGTGGCCGATGCCCGGCTTGTCGACCTGGCCCAAGGTCAGCAGTAACTTGCCCTTGGGACTGAACTTCATCACCACGTGGTGACCAATGTCAGTCACCCAGACGTTGTCGTCCCGGTCGACACGCAGCCCATGAGCAGTCCCGATCAGGTCGTCGCCCCATGATCGCAGCAGCTTCCCGTTGGAACCGAAACACAAGATCGGCCGAGGACCTCGGTGGAACAGATACAACCGACCACGGCTGTCCACGTCCACGGCCGAAGCGGCACCCAATGGCACTCCAACTGGAATCTTCACGAAACCAGTCACCGGCTTCCATCCCCCAGCCGCCGACACAGCGTCGACCGGACAGGCCGTCATCACCAGACATCCCAACAGCAACAACACAGATCTCATGACAGGCGACTCCCGATTTCACGACCAAACAACATCACCCGGATCTCGATCGCCAGGCTGAACAATGTCGGCACCAACACCAGTGTGAAGATCGTCGACACGATCAAACCACCCAGCACCACGCTGCCCAAGCCACGATACAACTCACTGCCCGCTCCAGAGAACAGAACCAGCGGCAGCAGGCCCAGTACCGTCGTCGTCGTGGTTATAAAGATCGGGCGGACCCGAGTCCGGATACTCGCCAGGATCGCCTCGGCCGCAGACATCCCCTCGTCATGCATGTGGTTCAACGATTGGTGAACAATCAGGATCGGGTTATTGACCACCGTCCCGATCAAGATCACGAAACCCAGCATGGTCAAGACGTCGAGTGACTGGGGGACGAACAGGTTGAGTACGAACAGTCCGAGTATTCCGCCGACGGCTCCCAGCGGGACGCTGAGAATGATGACCAATGGGTACAGCCACGACTCGAACAAGGCGGCCATCAGCAGGTACGTGATCAACAACGCCAACAGGATGTTGAACCGCAACGCCAACCACGTGGTCCTTAGCTTGTCAGCCGTCCCGCCAAGTGTCACCCGGTAACCACCGGCCAACTGGTTGCCGGAAATCAACGGCGCGACGATTTCCGAATCAATCCGCTGCATCGCATCTTCCAGAGCCATCTCAGCAGGCGGTGTGACCTGAATCGTGACCACACGAAACCGCTCGCGATGGTTCACCTGCTCGGGACCACTGCTCATCACCACCTCGGCAATCGCACCCAGCGGAACCACCTGGCCCAGCGGCGTCGCAACCGGCAAGGCTTCGATCGCCTGGGTACTGTCGGCGGTGTGCAACTGGCCCTTGATCGTCAGGTCGATCTTGTCGCCGTCCAGGTAGTAGTCCCCCGCATACGCTCCGTCGATCAACGCATTCGCGGTAAAACCCAAATCGGCGTTCGAAATCCCCATCTCCCTGGCCTGCAACAACCGAGGACGGATGTGGACTTCGGGTGTCGACAAATCCAGGCTCGGGACCGGCCGGGCTTGGGCATCCTCGCCCAGTACCGTGTGGATCTGTCCGAGGATCTGGCCGCCAAGCCGGACCAGCTGTTCGAGTTCCGGGCCGGTGATTTCGATGTCGATCGATCGCCCCGATCCCAAACCCCGTTCAAACAGACTCGATTGACTCGCAATCGCAATCGTCCCCGGCAAACTCGCACTCGCTCGGCGAATCACCGGGATCAACTCGGCTGCACGGGTCGGCTCCAAGGCACGCAACCCGACAAACACACGCTGGCCTCGAGCCACAAAGAAACAGTCGCCAATGATCGGACCATCCAGACTGGATGCCAGAGAACTGCCCGGATCGACGTCCCAATGAGGCGCCAGTTCCTGCTCGACCGCCTCGCCCAAGTGCATCAACTGCTCGACGTTGTAGCCCGGCGGTGGCATCAGGATGGCAAACACCAGGTTCCGGTTGCCCGCCGGAAGATACTCGACCTTCGGCCAAAACACCGAACTCAAACCGACAGATACACCCACCAGCAAGACCACCACCACCAGCCGACGACCCAGACTCTGCTGGATCCAACGGTTGGAATTCACGATGACATCAACCACCCCCCGCGCTAACTGGCGCGGCAGGCGAACCGGTAGAGCCCCACGAGATGACTCGACGGGCGAAACGTCCGACTGGCCGGAGAATTGACCATCGAACAGACGCGCCGAAGCCGTGCAGATGACGGTCATGGAAAAGAGCATCGAGAGACCAACGGCAGCACTGATCGCCAACGCGATGTCGCGAAACAACTGCCCGGCCTCATCCTGGATGAACACCACCGGCAGAAACACCGCGATCGTCGTCAACGTCGAAGCGGCCACCGCACCCCACACCTCCTTCGTGCCACGCAAGGCCGCCACACGAGCACTCTCACCCAACGAACAACGCCTGATCACGTTCTCCAGGACCACCACGGCGTTGTCGACCAGCATCCCCACCGCAAATGCCAGGCCGGCCAGACTGACCACGTTCAACGAACGGCCCAGCAGCCCGAGTATCAAAAACGTGCCGATGATGCTTGTGGGAATCGCGGCTGCGACGAGCAGTGCCCCGCGAGCCAACCAGAAACCGGCTCCGATCAGGATCAACAGACCAGGCACCGCAAACCACGGCGATATATACGTGGCGGCCAGTGCCGCGGTCACGAGCACCGGCACAACCAGCAACGTGCGGATGTTCAGGTGCAAGAACACCATCAACACGATCATCGTCAACGAACCGCCCAGGAAAATGTTCTGACGGACCAGGGCGATCGAAGAATAAATGTAGTCGGTTTCGTCATAGACCTGGCTCAACTGCAATCCCAGGGGATCCAACACGTCGGCGTTGACACGCCGGGTCGCCTCACGCAAACCCTCCATCACCTCCAACACGTTGGCACCCGATTCGCGGATGCAGTTCAACGAAATACTCGACTCGCCAAGACGCCTGACGATCCCCGTCGCCTTCTTGAAACCCAATCGCACGTCGGCCACATCGCGGACGTAAATCGGAGCACCGTTGTGCACCACCAGCAACTGGTTCCGCACCTCATCAAGGTCCCGAAACCGTCCGAGTGTCCTGACGACCCAACGACGCTTGCCCTCGGAAAAATCTCCGGCCGATGTGTCCTTGTTCTGACCACGCAATACGCGGAGCACGTCGGCGATGGTGATCTGCCGAGCGGCCAGCTTCTCGGCGTCGACGACCACCTGCAGTTCCTGTTCCAGGCCGCCGAGGACATTCGACTGAGAAATCCCTGGGACACGCTCAAACCTCGACTCGATCTCGTTCTCCGCAAATCGCCGCAAACGAGTCACATCCACATCCGGCGGCAACAACTCCGATAACTCCGGATGCTCCCGAGCCATCGATCGCAATCGAAACAAACCCAACCCCTCGCTGTGACTCGCTCGGATCGCTTCGATCCGCTCAGCCAAATCTGGATGACGGCCGGCAAAAGATGCCAACTGCTCGTCGCTAGGACGGCGGGCGCTAAGTATGAACCAGGCGATCGGACGGTCCGCGGAATTGGCCGTCGAAATTACCGGCTGATCGGCGTCCTCAGGGTACTCGCGAACCTGCTGAAGGCGACTGTTGACCTTCAACAAGGCCTCTTCCATGTCGGTCCCGACCAGGAACTCCAGAGTGATCTTCGAACGCGAGTCCGAACTCTCGGAACTCATCTTCTTCAATCCCTCGACACTCTTCAGCTGCTCCTCCTGCTCCAAAGTGATCTCACGCTCAATCTCCTGGGGACTCGCGCCCGGCCAACTGGTCTCGATGGTGATCGTCGGAGTCTGCACCTCCGGAGTCAGTTGCATCGGCATCCGGTCCAACGCCACCACGCCGAACAGGGACATCAACAGCACACCTACGGTCACCTTGACCGGATTGCGTATAAAAAACTCGATCAATTGCATGACCCTAACGCTGGCTCTTGGTAGGCGGGGCAGGCTTGGAGGGTGCCGGGGCACCGCGGGCCGAAACCAGCTTCGGTAGAACGGCCTGGCCGGGTCGCAATCGCTCGTTCCCCTGCACGACCACCCGCTGGCCAGACCGGATTTCGCCGCTGACCTGGATCAACGAACCAGTGGCCACACCAAGTCGGACCGGCACCGGACGAGCGACCTGCTTCGTCGAATCCGAAGGGTCGGCCACGACAAGATAGACCATCGGACCGCCTCGACCACCCAACACCAATGCGTCCTTCGGCACGAGCAACGCTCGGATCCGGGCACCGGTCGGTAGTGTGACTCGCGACAACATGCCCGACTTGATCAATGGATCTCCACGCGTGATCGTGTTCCTGAGCCGGATCTTGACCGGGAACGTCCGGGTGCGGGGATCAGCCTGAGGAATAATCGAGGCGATTGTGCCGGTCAGGATCTGCTCGGGCAACGCCGTGATTTCGACTCGGACTGGCGTGCCGATCCGAAGATGAGGCACCTGGTTCTCCAGCACGTACACCTTCACATCGACCAGGTCCAGCGACACCACATCGACAACCGGATCGCCACGGCTAACCCACTCGCCCACCTCGGTTCGCCGCGAAGTGACATAACCATCGAACAACGAAACGATTGTGTGGCGAATGATTCGAGTCTTCAGTTGATCGACGACAGCCTGCTGGACCGCCAATCTCGCACTGGCCTGCACCAGCTTCTCGGGCCGAGGCCCCGCGACGGCCAACTCGTGGCCGGCCCGGGCGTCGTCGTAGTCACGCTCGGCAGTGATCGCCGACGAGATGACCGACGCAAGATCGTCTTCGGTCACCGTCCCTTGCTTGGCCAAAGCGGAAAAACGGGCACGCCGAGCAACGTGGAACTCACGCCGGGCCCCGGCCGCCAGCATCCGAGCCTGCAGTTGTACGACCTCGCCAGCCCGTGTCCCGTTCTTCAATTCCCGCAACAACTCCTGCCGAAACAACAGCTCACCCTCGGCAGCCTTCAACTCCAACTTGATCGTCGACGTCAACAACTTCGCCAAGGCCTGGCCACCAGCGATCCGGTCCCCTTCCTCAACCGAAAACTCCACAACCCGACCGTCGACAGCACTCCCGATCGTCGCACGCTTCAACGGTTCGACCGAACCGACAAACGACTGGCCCGACGTCAACTGTCGCTCGACAACCGGCACAACAACCACCACCGCCGGACCTCTCTGAGCCAACACCGGAACGGCGCCGAATGACACCAGCACCGACGACGTGACCACGCAAACCCAAACCAAACGCAACACAGAATGACTCCTCACTCAACGTTCCCATCAATGCGACCGATGACACGCGATCGCCGTCTTGCCAGTCTCGATAATTATCCTAGCAGAGTCAGCAGCCGGACTGAGCCTGTCCGGGGGCATGGCGACGTCCGACAATGCGGATTCCGTGCGTCGAATTCGACTGATTGACAGAAATTCTCTTGCAAGTCATTTACTAAACCTGCCTGCTCTCTCAATACTGGAGCTTGGCACGAAGGATGTGTCGGACGACATTTCGTAAATCCCGAGTCCGTCGAGACCTCAGAAACGGTCGGACCAGATGCAGGTTCGCAGCCTGGACTTCGAGAACACAGGAAACTGACCATGGCCCCGATCGCCGACACCGCCGCCGACACCGCC
>Ga0114999_10000523_pt1 | contig 56965 bp, 48 predicted proteins | sample ArcticOcean_MG_C_3_FD_89820 | JGI IMG/M metagenome (GOLD analysis project Ga0114999, IMG submission 89820) | Marine microbial communities from western Arctic Ocean - ArcticOcean_MG_CB8_126 | ecosystem: Environmental > Aquatic > Marine > Oceanic | place: Arctic Ocean: Canada Basin | collected...
CCCAGGTCTGTCACCACTCTCTGCACCACACCAACTGCCGTTACCGGCAGGAAACACCGCTTAAGCAACCGTGGTTTGCCGTCTCGGGTTGTGTGTTCCATAGCAATCCAGACGCGCTGTGCGCCTACCGCAAGATCCATTGCGCCACCAATGCCGCCGCCTTTACGTCCAGCCGTCTTCCAGTTGGCAAAATCGCCGTTCTCTGCCACTTCATACGAACCTAGCACGGTCACGTTCACGTAACCGCCTCGGATAACCGTGAAGGAGTCTGCATGGTGCACAATGGCCGATCCCGGCCTGAGGGTGACGTACTGAACGCCTGCGTTCACCAGGTTTGGGAGTTCCTCACCCTCTTTGGCCAGAGCGCCATACCCTATAAGACCGTTCTCTGATTGGTAAATGATGTCCTTGTCTTTGAAATCATAGTTGGAGCAAAGGGTGGGCATACCTGCGCCTAGGTTTGCAATCCAGCCGTCCTCGAACTCCATAGCCAACCGACTACACATCGTCTGGCGATCAAGGGGTTTCTTCTCTGCGGTGGTCATCGTTCTCCATCCTTTATCTGCCACGGTCTGAAGGGAGCGTCCATAGTCCTTCAGGCGCAGGCGGAATTTTAATTACTCGGTCAACAAAGATTCCTGGAGTGTGCACGTTGTTGGGATCCATGCCTCCAACGTCTATGATTTCTCTCTCAATTTCCACTAGGGTGGTTTTGGCTGCCATAGCCATTATTGGATTGAAATTGCGCTGGGTTAAATCATATTGGAGGTTGCCAAACGTATCTGACGTGTACGCTCGAATAAAGGCGTAATCAGCATGTAACGGGTACTCCAAGACGTAGGTCTTGCCGTCAATGACCCTGGCTTCTTTGTTCTCTGCCAGCTCTGTGCCAACGCTGGCTTGCGTATAGAATGCACCAATACCAGAGGCTGCAGCACGCATTCGCTCCACCAAGGTGCCCTGAGGCATAAGCTCAGCTTCCATCTCCCCTGACTCCGTTAGCTCCTCAAACACCGATGCCTGGGACGGGTGGGGCGCAGCAGAGAAGGCACAGTAGACCTTCTTCACACGCCTTAACTCCACCAGGTGGCCGGTATTGGCCTTTGCAGAAGTCTGGTCGCCACGGTTTGTGATGATGGTGAGGTCTTTTGCCCCCTGCCGAATCAAGGCTCCCAGCAGGTTCTGGGGCAGTCCTGGAGGCCCGAACCCTCCAACCATAATGCTGGCGCCGTCCGGTATATCAGCAACTGCTTCATCGAAGGTCGCAAGGACTTTGTTCTTCATGTTCTCCCTAATTTCCAGCTAGCCAAGACTATCTAACGTCTTCGCTAAAAGCGAAGGTATTTGTATCATGCCTGTTCATGAGAAGCTAGGGTTCACGCAAAGCCTTAGCCCGACTAGGTCCACGCTTTTTGCGCTGTCTCCAGCACTAACTCCATTTTCCGCCACTGTTGGTCTTCCGTCATGATGTTCCCAGCCGCCATTGAAGCAAACCCGCATTGGGGGCTCAACGTCAGGTTTTCCATAGGCATGTACTTGGCGGCCTCATCAATACGCCTGAGCAGATCGTCCTGGGACTCCATTGTGGCATCCTTGGTGCTTACCAGTCCCAGCACCACTACTTTGCCCTTGGGGACGAACCGTAAGGGCTCAAAGTTGCCGGAGCGGTCCGTATCGTATTCCAGTAGGAACCGGTCAACATTCAATTGGTTGAACACCTTTTCCGCCAGCGGCTCGTACCCGCCTTCTGCATACCACTTGCTCTGGTTGTTGCCACGGCATAGGTGGATGGCAGCAACTGCTCCACCCCGTTGTGCGCCTTCCAGAACGGCATTATCAGCAGCAATAAACTGATCCAACGCGTCCTCCGGGTCCTGTCCGTTGTCCTGAAGAACCTGTCGCCACTTTGGATCCACAAAGTAACTGTAGCGCGGCGCGTCTACCTGAATGTACTCCACACCCTCCTGGATGAGTGCTGCAACCTCACCTTTGAGGATTGATGTGATCTCATGGAGGAGGTCAGTACGCGTGGCGTAGAACTTATCTGTAACGCCCGGTTGGAACACCAGGGCCGGAAACTGGTTGGGGCTGGGCACCGTCATCTTGATGGGACCTGATGCGTGAGCCTTCAGGAACGCGGTCTGCGTGCCCGTCAGCCTACGCGTCTGCTTCAACGTTGCGCCGACCACGTTGTCGGTTCCCTGAGCTTTAGGGTCACCGCCAGGGCCTTTCCATATACGAACAACAGGCCGGTCTGTAGCAACAAAGCCTTCTACAGAATCCATAAAATCGTTTTGAAAGCCGCTCCGGCGGAACTCACCATCAGAAAAAATATTGAATCCAATGCTCTTCTGTCGTTCTAACGCCTCCAGAATTGCCGTGTCTTCAATCCCTTCTAGCTCCTGCGTGCTCATCCTCCTCGCCTGAACCGATGCCCTGGCATCTTTCACCGATGAGGGCCGAAGAAAACTCCCTAGATGGTCTGCTCTGTATTCCAACGCCATAAGTACTCCTCCTCTTGGATGCTTGGAATTAACACGTGCATATTACCTGGAAAGAATCCCTGTATGATAGGGACAAAGTAGTGGGATATTGATCCGTTCCCGTTAGCCTCTCTATCATTCAGGGAATACTTCAAAGGCTGTTACATTGTTGAAATGCTTGACTGAATATGTTGATTAATAATAATATTCATATTAACCTCAATAAAAGAATTTTTATATTGTTTAAGCGAATGAGAAAGGGGTTGTGGGATGGATTTACGTGAACTTCGCAGCTTCTGTGCAGTAGCCCAATACGGTAGCATCACCAAAGCGGCGGATCAGCTATTGCTGCGGCAACCTGCAGTTACCCTCCACATTCAGGCGCTTGAACGGGAGGCCGGTGTCACGCTCTTGGATAGAAGCAAGCGGCCCGTGCAGTTAACACCAGTGGGGATTCATCTGGCAGAGTTGGCAAAGCCGCTGCTAAGGCAAATTGATTCATTACCAACAGAGACCGCAGTCTTTGCTAAACAGGGCAAACTGACTGTGGCTGCTACACCTGAGATGTCCAGGAACATGTTAGTGGATGGGATTGTCTCGTACCGCGATGCCTTTCCAGGCACTCGCTTGTTCGTGCGGGGCGGACGCCTGCCCGAGGTGCTGCGCATGGTACGAGAGAGAGAGGCTGACCTGGCGTTCGTGCCTATCAACGAACGGTTTGGGGAGTTCAATGTAGAAACCCTCTTCACCAATGATCGAGTCCTTCTGGCCTCCCATGGACACCCAATCCTTGACCAGCCTATAGAGTCGCTAGAACAAATTACCCAATGGCCCCTCATCGTTGGAGCCGGAACCAGAGACAACCCCTCGTTTATCGAGGACAAGTTCAACCAGATTGGTCTGGATTACAACGTAGTGATGCGGTTGGACAGCTTTGATGCGATTAAGCGATACGTGTCAAAGGGTATGGGCATCAGTGTGATGCCACGTATTGTGCTGGAACCGGATGACGAGGAGAATTTTGCCATTGTTGGTCTGGGTCACCTCCTGGATATTCAGCGCGTTGGCATTATTACTGTCCGTGACACTACATTGTCTGTTCCAGCGCAGAAGTTCATTGAAATCCTAAAAGAGACAATCCCACCACACATCTCTCCCCAGTGGCCTTAAGCGAATCTCTGTGTCGCAGCACAGATTTGATGGAATCAAATAAATAAGACCCCAGCACAAATAAGTGCTGGGGTCTTATTTATTACTACCATTACAATCTAGCTTACTTCTAGCGGGAACCTCGTGTCGTTCCCTGGGGTTCAGGGCCTACGGGGTAGGTTGTTGACCTGGCGTAATGCCAATCCCCAAGGGCTTCCTGCCAGTCTTCTCCCGCCGCCACAAACGATGTACAGGATCTGACTGTATACAACTCAGGGTGCTCTACTCCAGGCGGAGGAGTCCCGTTTTCTTGCAAATCCCGTGCCGCGGCAAGCAACTGCCTCCTAGCCCGAATGATGACCGCATCCGCTGTCCCCAAATGCTCCTTGGTACGATCCATGATGGGGCCCATGCTCCATTCCAAAGCGGCATCCTGCTGCCGAACAGTGGGGATACCTGTGAAGTTCCTGGTCTTCTTCGCCTCAAGGTTCATATAGAAATCAGTCTGAGGATTAATTTCTGACCACCAGTTGGCGAAGTATTTTCCCTTCTGCTCCGGCTTCAACGGCCCTGCTCCATCTACCAATACACCCGGTTCATCCGCCAAGTCAGGGATAGGCCAGCTTGAGCCCTTCACTGGATTGGTAGGATGCCATTGGAGGCCAAAGTGCATGGTGTACTCATCATCTATGGGGACGTATATGGAGAGGGGCACACCGTTATTGCTGCCTGGGAACATTCCGTAGAACGGAAAGAGGAAGTGGGAGGTACGGAAGTAACCGCTACCATCGGCCTCTGGTCGTTCAGCACCGTAGAGCAGACCGTAGTCCGTCTTCTGAAGATGGAAGTTCGCAGCCTGCTCAGGGTGGTAGACGCCATACTTGGGGTCATCGTCCTTGTTCAGGCGGCTGTGCAGGAAGAAGAGGTGAGTTGAGTCCAGTTCACCTTCCAACCCTTGCATCCAGTTGCACTCATAGATAAATCGCCGATAGTGACGTCGCTGCTCAGCGGGCACTAGGCCCCACTCAAACTGCGGCACACCGGGAGGGTTCTCCTGGTGTGGGCCCATGTACACCCAGGTCATACCACCAAAATCCGCGCCCTTATACGACGTGATTTTCAGCTTGCTCTTGAAGTTGCTGGTGGACGGCTCGTTGGGCATGTCCACGCAGTTACCATCAACATCAAACTTCCAGCCATGATACGCGCAACGCAGTCCATCCTCCTCGTTACGACCGAAGTAGAGGCTGGCGCCGCGGTGGGGGCAGAGGTTCTGAGTGAAGGCAGGGGCGCCGTCCGTGTTCCGCCATGCAAGCAAATCCTCGCCAAGGATTCGCACTCTAAGAGGCTGGCCGTTTGGCTCAGCTTCATGGGTATAGTTCACAGGGAGCCAGTACTGGCGCATCAGTTCACCCATAAGGGTACCTGGGCCGACTCGACTCAGCAGATCATTCTCTTCACTAGTGAGCATTGGTTCTCCTTTTGTCTATCGCCCAGTCCCCTGTTGTCGTTTCTTTTTTGACGCTGAACTAGGCCGCAGTTCGGCCAGTGGCCAACGGGTCAGGGTATTCCGGCGTTTTCGCGTTCAGCCATGGACCAAGGTCCTCCTGCCAGTTCGCTCCGGCGGGGAGAACCGTCTCACATGAACGAACGGTGTACCACTCCGGGTTCTGTGACCCAGGGGGTGGCGTTCCGGCATCAGCAAACTCTCGAGCGGCCGCAATCAGCTTCCTACGGGTCTTGATGATAGCCGCGTCAGCCGTTCCCAGATGCTCTTTGGTACGATCCATGACGGGGCCCATGCTCCACTCAAGTGCTGCGTCCTGCTGTCGAACGCTGGGGATACCAGTGAAGCTCTTGGTTTTCTTGGCACTCAGATCCATGTGGAAGTCCGTCTCATGATTGACCTCTGGCCACCAGTTGGCGAAGAATTTCCCCTTCTGCTCAGGCTTCATCGGCCCTGGGCCACCAAGCACTCCTGGCTCTTCGGGAAGCTCAAACTTCGGTCGACGTGACCCTTCCAACGGCTTGTTGGGGTGCCATCGGAGGCCAAAGTGCAGGGTGTGGTTATCATCAACCGGCATGTAGATGGAAAGCGGGACAATCCCGTTGTTCACAGCGGGGAACATTCCATAGATGGGATACAGGAAGTGAGCAACTCTCCAGTATTCACTTCCCTTTTCATCACGCTGCGCGCCATACATCATTCCATAGTCTTTGTTGATCACATGGAACTTGGCGGTCTGGCCGGGATGGTAGAGGCCGTACTTGGGGGAGTCCTCTTTGTTTACACGGCTATGGAGGAAGTACACGTGAGTGGAGTCCAACTCACCTTCCAACAGCTGCATCCAGTTGCACTCTTGAATGAACTTGTGGGTGTGACCGCGTTGCTCCTCTGGAATAAGGCCCCACTCAAACTGGGGAACCAGTGGTGCAGTCTCTTGATTTGCGCCCATGTACGCCCAAACAATTCCACCAAAGTCAGCGCCCTTGTAGGAAGTAATCTTCAGTTTGCTCTTGAAGTTGCTGGTAGACGGCTCGTTCGGCATGTCCACGCAATTGCCGTTAACATCAAACTTCCAACCGTGATAGGCACAGCGCAGGCCGTCCTCTTCATTACGTCCGAAGTAGAGGCTAGCTCCACGATGAGGGCAGAGGTTCTGGGTGAAGGCCGGGACACCGTCTGTGTTCCGCCAGGCCAGCAAGTCTTCGCCGAGCACCCGTACCCGTTGTGGTTGACCATCAGTCTCCAGCTCCCAGTCATAAATGACCGGCATCCAGTACTGACGCATCATCTCGCCCATAGGCGTGCCAGGGCCGACTTGGCTTAACAGTTCATTTTCTTCTTTAGTAAGCATTGTTTCCTCCGTAATTACGGTTTAAAACGATTTTACACCAATAAGGAAATTCCGTCTCCGCGCTAGCCCCAGAGCTGCTTAGAGGCAATCGCCGCGCCTTCAGACATCGCTTGGAACTTGGCCCAGCAAATCTGAGCATGCCCAACACGGGAACCGATGCCGCAGTCTGTCCCAGCCATGACGTTCTCTTTGCCTACGATGTTGGCGTAGCGAACCAGGCGTTGGGCTACCAACTCCGGATGCTCAATAAAGTCGTTGGAATGACCTATGACGCCGGGAATCAGTACCTTACCATCCGGCAGTTTGGCGTCCTTCCATACTGTCCACTCATGATCGTGACGTGGGTTGGAAGCCTCAATGGAATATCCCACGGCCTTCACATTCAAGATGATGTCCACAATGTCAGCTAGAGGGATATCGAACTTGTGGGGGCCGTGGTAGCTACCCCAGCAGGTGTGGAACCGAATGCTCTCTTCAGGGATGTCCTTGAGCGCGTGGTTCAGCGCATCCACTCTCAGTTGAGCAAACTTCCTGTACTGAGGCACAGTCATGTCAGGATGAATCTGCCATGCGTCTGGCAGGTCAGGGTCATCAATTTGGAGCAGAAAGCCTGCATCCACAATAGCTTTGTACTCAATAGCTAGAGCATCCGCTACCGCAAAGAGAAACTCTTCAGCGCTTGCGTAATACTCGTTCTTCAACCAGTGCTCCACCGTGCCGGGGGTGATTGCTGGGAGGAACGTCTCATTTGGCTTGGAGCCTTGCAGCCCAACCCGGAAGTTATCTATATCAGCTTGTAGATCCGTGTGGCCAATATAAGTGATAGGCCCTGAGCACACGGTCTGCCCAACCCTGTTTTGTCCCGTTGCAGCGGCAGAACGGTTGGCGCCTATCTCAAAATACTCAGCAAACGCAGTCAGGTCACGGCCGCCAATAGCACCCATCCTGGGGGCGGTTGGATCGGCGTCACGGGTTTCCAGACCGCCAAGGCGCTCTTTCATGTAGTTGCTGAAGCTGGACTTGCTCAACTCACCGTCGTTGACGCTGTCAATACCCGTCTCAATCTGCTTTTTGACGTTCTCTCCAATCACTCGCTGAAGGTCTTTGGTGAACGCGGCCTCATCGATGGCCTCTCCACGGCTCTTTGCCATCACCCGTTCCCGAAGGTCGGCGGGCGTAGGCAGGGTGCCTGCGTGCATGGTAAGAATCCTATCTGTGCTACGAATCATGGGCTATCTCCTTCACCTGGTCGTTTTAGTCTTATTACCGGTCTTTCTTTTGGAAAGCGCGCCCCTCGCTGGTGCGCAACACGCGCATGTTACAGAATTTATTCGGAAACGTCAGCCCCAAAGAGGCAATGAAATGGATTCGCATAGCGTATAGTGTCCGATGCTCAGTGTTCAGGCTTGGAGTTCCAGCCACAGGGCGTAAACGACTTTGCGAGGCAGGCCTGTTGACTGAACGACAAGGGCAACAGCGTCCTTGGCCCCGGTCCCTTGCGCTTTTAGCTGGAGAAGTTCTTCATGGGCGGTGGAACGGACTTCCGCTGAATCCACTGGAGCTTTAGACTCCGCCCCCTGGATGACCAGAGTAAACTCGCCACGAGGTTCTTGAAAGTAATCCACCGCAGCTTGTAATGTTCCGCGAAACACCTCTTCATGGAGCTTGGTCAGTTCACGGCAAACCGCAATGCGACGCGTACCCCAGACATCCAGCATATCGGCCAGGGTCGCCTGTATCCGATGGGGTGATTCCAGCGCAACAATGGTCTGCTGCTCATTGGTTAGTGACTGAAACAGCCGTTTACGTTCACCCCGACGCCGAGGAAGGAACCCAACGAACAGGAACCGCTCGCCAGGAAAGCCGGAAATAGACACAGCCGCGGTCACCGATGATGGCCCAGGGACGCTGACTACGGGGATACCTTGCTGACCAGCCGCGGCTACTAGACTGGCTCCTGGGTCACTGACACCGGGTGTACCCGCTTCCGTCACCAATGCCACGTCGTTCTCTTCCAATGTGCTCAGTAACGTAGGAATCCTAACTGCAGCGTTGTGTTCCTGGAAGCTGACAAGACGAGTATGTATATCGTAGTGAGTAAGTAGTTTTCTTGTAGTTCTTGTATCTTCGGTAGCTATGACAGCAACTCCACGGAGTACCCGCAAAGCGCGGGCAGAGATATCCTCCATGTTACCAATGGGTGTACCGACTACATAAAGACTTGGCATATATCCATTCTACAGCTAGTAATGCATCTGCCCTTGGTTAGAAATATTACCGCGTCACCGGGGACATCTCGTTCAGCTCTAGCGTAATACCGGCAGGATTCACAAAGTAGCAAGCCAATGGCCTGTCCGGAGTAGCCCGCATCGGCTCGCCTTTGAAGACAACCCTCTGGACCTCTAACGCCTCATAGGTTTCCTGGATATTATCCGTATTGAACGTCATATGCGCCACTCCTACATTACAGGTAGGAATCTCGGGTTGCTGCCCCTTGGGTTCGAGGTACTCAATGAGCTCCTGTCGCCCCCCCCCCCCAAGGTCAGGTGAGCCATCTTCAACTGGGCGTTTGACAAGGCTACAATCTGTTCAATCGCCTTCCCTTGAAGCTCATAGACGCGGTCTATAGCGAATCCAAGCACATTGGTGTAGAAAGCCACAGACCGCTCACGGTTGCTGACGGTGAAACTAGTATGGTTATGCCCGGAAATGCCATTGCTAGACATCCCTAGCCCCCTCGCGTATGCTCCGTGCAGTTTCTCGGCGGGCCAAACCTTCTCTCCACACCGCGCGCCACATCGCCGGAAACAATTCGATGCTATCAGAGGCGGCCAACAATGACCATCGCAGCCAAGATTCAGAAAGCAATGCAAGGGCAATCCTGGATTCGTCAGATGTTTGAACTTGGCATCCAGATGAAACAACAGTATGGCGCGGATAAGGTTTTTGACCTCTCTCTAGGCAACCCCATCCTGGAACCGCCGGAATCCGTCACAAAGGAACTTCAGCGAATTCTGGCTGACCCGCCTCCGGGGATGCACCGCTATATGCCTAACGCCGGATACCCTGAGACCCGTGCTGCCATTGCGGCCCACCTTGCCATGCAGATGGAGCTTCCCTTCACCACGGGCAATATCGTAATGACTTGTGGCGCGGGCGGAGCGCTCAACGTCATCTTTGAATCCATCCTGGATCCCGGCGATGAGGTCATCATTTTTGCGCCCTACTTCCCGGAATACCCCTTCTACATTGAGAACCACGGCGGCGAAACGCGTATAGCTCCTACCAACACAGCATTCCGGCCAGATTTAGACGCCCTCCGTCCTTTACTGACAGAGCGCACCAAAGCTATTCTGGTCAATTCACCGAACAACCCTTCCGGCGTTGTGTACTCAGCGGCGTTGCTAAAGCAGCTAGGACAACTCCTTACGGAGACCGAGGCGAAATACCACAGCACAATCTACTTAATCAGCGACGAGCCCTATGCTCAGCTAACCTATGATGGGCTGAAGATGCCTCCAATTTACCCGGCGCACTCTCGTTCAATAGTCGCCACTTCGTTTTCCAAGAACCTGGCGCTGCCGGGGGAGCGCATCGGCTACATTGCAGTGAACCCCAGTTGCCCAGACGCTGGCACATTGGTAGACGCGTTCACCTACTGTAATCGCGTGCTTGGGTTCATAAACGCTCCCGCTCTGATGCAGTGGCTGGTCAAAGATGCGTTGGACATCAGCGTGGATGTGAGCTGGTACCAGAAGAAGCGAGACTACCTCTACAAGGAACTCACGGGCATGGGGTACGATTTGGTGAAACCTGAAGGGGCTTTCTACGCGTTCCCAGCATCGCCAATCCCTGACGATGTGGCCTTTGTCCAGGAACTGCTCAAGTGGAACGTGCTGGTTACGCCGGGGACAGGGTTTGGGTCACCGGGGTACTTCCGTATCTCCTTCTGCATGGAGGACTGGGTACTGGAAGGCGCGATGGAGGGATTCCGAGAGGCCATCAAAGCACACTAGGGCGATTCCCTGGACCCACATTCTTGACGGTATCCTTTCTGTGCCCCTCACACCAGGCAGCGTTGACGCGAGGCAATAAAAAACTCCGGGTTCCGACGTATCGGAACCCGGAGTCACGGCTCTCACCCATCTCTAGGAGGAGTTAGTAACCTTTACGGTTACGCCCGTCCCCCAAGAGATGGAGCCGTACGGATACTACTAGCCATAGACTCTCACCTCCTTCCACTGTCGACCACGCTAGCACAACCTCTTTTGAGAAACAAGAGGGGTATCTTGTAATTTGACGACCTTAAGGCGTACGAGTAATCTGTGCTGTAATGGTGTCTGGTGAGCGTTCTGGGTAGGAACCAATGGCCCCACCCCTAACGGTGTAGCATCTCCTCAGAAAGCAATGACATTTACTTAGCGTCATGCGCTGAGTTCTACACGAAACACACCTCGGCACTTGCCCTACACCCAGCAACGGCTACCACGGAAAGGAAATGTGCTTGTCGCTCTTCGGTCATGACGACCGTCCCCAACTCAACAATGAAGGCGTTGAGCCCTTGGCGGAACCTTCTGTTGGCTTTGAGATAAGCGATGAAGCCACTTTCCCAGCTACCAGATATACAGGAATCTTTGCGTCGTTCCACTACGCGGACTTCCGCCTGCTCTGGGTGGGCCAGCTAGGTTGGTCTGGAGCCAACTGGATGGAGCAGATTGCTCGTAACTGGCTTATCTGGGAACTGACGGGTTCTGGCATCGCACTAGGGTTGGTCAACCTCTTCCGAGCGTTGCCACAGCTTTTAATGGCTCTACCTTCCGGGGTAGTAGCCGACCGATTCAACAAGAAGTATGTTCTCATGTCATGCCAGTCGGTTACCATGAGTAGCTATGTAATCCTCACTGTCCTTGTCTATACGGGCCTGATCCAGGTCTGGCATATCTATCTGTTCTCGTTCCTCATGGGCGTATCCATGGTATTCAACCAGCCAGCCCGCAACGCCCTCATTCCCAGCTTGGTGCCCAAAGAAAACATGTTGAACGCCTTCGCACTAAACCAAGTAGCTATGAACTCCATGCGAGTACTCGCCCCTGGCATAGCCGGCCTAATGATTGGATTCCTGAGTATCAAGTCCGCTTATGCCGGAGCCGTGATGCTATTCACCATAGTCATCGTTGCTACGATACTGCTCAAGGCACCCAGAGCGAAAAGCCTAAGCCAGACCAGCAGCGCCAGTGGGCAACTAAAGGAGGGCGTCTCCTACGTTGTCAGTAACAAGAACATCCTTGTAGTGATGATTGTTGCTCTGGCTGTTTTCACCTTTGTTATGCCGTATAACACCCTGATGCCCATCATGGCGGACGAGGTGCTGGACATCGGCGCACAGGGCTATGGACTACTTCTATCGTTAGCAGGCGTAGGCGCACTCATCGGAGGGTTGGTCATAGCCTCGTTCAACGATATCCGCCACAAAGGGATGTTGTTCCTCTTGTCATCCCTGTCTTACGGCCTCTTCGCATTTATCCTGGGGGCCTCGCCCCATATTGGTCTTGGCATGGCTGTGCCAATCATCGCTATGATATTCATTGGCGCCAGTCAGGCCATCTTCATGACGGCAGGAAACGTTGCGTTACTGGCTCAAGCGCCAGAGGAACTGCGTGGTAGAGTCCTGAGCGTCTACAACCTTGACCGTGGTCTCATGCCCCTGGGCTCTATGGGTGGAGGCGGTCTGGCAGATGCGTTTTCAGCTACCACAGCCCTCATGGTCATGGGAGGTACAGCTGCCCTGATAGTTGCAGTGGTAGGCGCTCTCTCACCCCGCCTTCGACGACTCTAACGCCCTCTTTTGATTGCCCTCATAGTATTTAGCCTGGTATGCAGGTGGTACTATAGCTTGGTGCTCTAATCTACTGGGGTATAATGGCGGCATTGTTCAATCAAGATAATGACAAGAAACATGTGCCTTCTGAGTCAGAAGGCACTACGTCTGGTTTGGATGAGCCAGAGGACGGCATTGCCCCAATCAAGCCTGGTAAGAGTGGAGTCTTTGCCTCGTTCCAGTACCGCGACTTCCGCTATCTTTGGTTAGGCCAAATATCCCAGGCCCTGGCCCTCTGGATGGAGCAAATTGCTCGCCCTTTACTCATCCTCTCACCTCTCATTAATGGTTCAGCAGTGCACCTGGGTCTTGTTTTCGCAGCTCGGACTGTCCCTCAGCTAGGCATGGGTATTTTTGCTGGTGTCATTGCCGACTGGTACGACCGAAGGACCATCCTTCTTGTAGCCAAGACCGGGTCTGCAGCTATGAATTTTATCCTGGCTGCCCTTGTGCTTACCGGGCAGATTGAACTCTGGCACATCTACGCGCATGCCTTCATCAAAGGGGGGTTCAACTCTCTGGATCAACCCGCGCGGCAGTCCATGATTCCCAGCATAGTTCCCCGTGAGCAGGTAACAAACGCCGTTGCCCTGAACAGTGCCACTATGAACACCATGAGAATTGTAGGCGCTGCCATAGCGGGGCTGCTCGTGAAGTACATCGGATTCGGCGAAACGTTCCTGTTAACCGCCATCATATTTATGGGCGCGGTCTTCTTCACCTACAAACTGTCCCTTCCGCCTCAAGCAAAAGTAGAGAACAAATCGGTCAAGACCGCACTTGTCAGCTTTAAAGAGGGTGTGCAGTACGGGTGGTCAACACCCTCAATCAGATGGGTCATCACTCTGGCGATGGTTTACTTTATATTCGGTATGTCCTACATGCAGGTCTTCGCCCCGCTATTTGCCAAGGATATTCTAGAAATCGGTGAGGACGGATTTGGGCTGATGCTGTCGCTAACAGGGTTAGGCGGGGTAATAGGAGCCATGACCCTAGCCGCTCTTAATCTCCGCAGGCACAGGGGCTATGCGCTCATGTTTGTCATGTCAGGCTTTGGAGTTATGTTAATTATTTTTTCCATGAGCACGTATTTTTCAATCGTACCTCTCTCCTTGGCGGTGATCATCATGGTCGGCATGTTCCAGACCCCGTTCAACACGCTGGCTAACTCTGTCCTTTTGGATTCCGCCCCAGCCGAGATGCGAGGAAGGGTGATGGCTCTAATTAGCCTGGACAGGTCGGTCATTACAATTGGTGCCACAGCGGCTGGCTTTACGGCTGTGGGTCTTGGCGTCCAGCAGGCCCAGATTATCTTTGGAGCTATTGTCTTAGCAGGGGTATTCATCATCGCTATAACCGTTCCGGCAGTCAGAAGAATTCAGTAATGTTGGTAGTCCAAGCTGACGGCCTTTATTGTTACCAGGCTTGTAGGAACGGATTATGCGGGTAGCTTCACTCGCTTCTTAGTGGCTGCTTTTACAGGTTTCACTGCTACGTGCCCGTTGAGCAGCGGCCTCAGGTAATCACCCGTTACAGAACGTTTCTCCGCCATGACCTGTTCCGGCGTACCCGTAGCAATGATCTCACCACCGCGTTCTCCTGCCTCAGGCCCAAGGTCAATAATCCAGTCTGCGTTCTTCACAACATCCATGTGATGCTCAATGACGATGACCGTGTTGCCAGACTCCACCAGCCGGTGTAGCACACGCATGAGCGCGGCTACGTCCTCAAAGGAGAGTCCAGTGGTCGGCTCATCCAGTATGTACAGCGTACTGCCGGTAGCCCGTTTGGAAAGCTCCGTAGCCAGCTTAATCCGTTGCGCCTCACCACCGGACAGGGTGGTAGCAGGTTGACCCAACTTGATGTACCCCAACCCAACATCCCGCAACGTCTCCATCTTGGAACGTACGCGGGGAAGGTTCTGGAATAACTCCAGGGCTTCCTCTACGGTCATGTTCAACACGTCAGAGATTGAGTAGTTGTGGAACTTCACTTCCAGGGCTTCACGGTTGTACCGAGCACCATTACACACCTCGCAGGGCACCGTTACGTCAGGGAGGAACTGCATTTCAATCTGAATGTACCCGCCACCCTCACAGGTCTCGCATCGTCCACCCTTCACGTTGAAGGAAAATCGTCCGGGTTTGTAGCCGCGAGCGCGCGCCTCTGGCAGTTGGGCAAACAACTCCCGCATTGGGGTGAACGCACCGGTGTAGGTTGCGGGGTTGCTCCGAGGAGTGCGGCCAATGGGTGACTGGTCTATATCAACCACCTTGTCTATAGCCTCTGTCCCTGAAATAGCGTCATGCACTCCGGGCTTGTCCTTAGCCCTATAGAACATCTGCGCCAGCTTCTTGTGCAACACCTCGTTCACCAGGGTGCTCTTGCCGGAGCCAGATACTCCCGTCACCACCACAAGCTTGCCAAGAGGGAAGCTAACGTTGAGGTTCTTCAGGTTGTTCGCCCTGGCTCCCCGAAGTTTGATGGCGTTGCCGTTGCCCTTTCTCCGATTGGCAGGGACAGGAATAGTTTTGCGCCCTGACAGGTACGCGCCGGTCAGCGAAGCCTCGCTAGCCAGAATATCGTCCAGGGTTCCCACCGCTACAACATGCCCCCCATGCTCACCTGCGCCAGGCCCCATATCGACGATGTAGTCGGCGGCGCGCATGACGGATTCATCGTGCTCCACCAACAAGACCGTGTTGCCCAGGTCACGTAGTCGTTTAAGGGTGTTAATCAAGCGGTAGTCGTCGGCAGGGTGGAGGCCGATGGTAGGCTCGTCGCAGACGTACAAAACACCCATCAGCCCGGAACCAATCTGCGTTGCCAGTCGAATACGTTGGGCCTCGCCGCCGGACAGGGTAGAAGCGGTGCGTTCCAACGTCAGGTAGTCCAACCCAATTTCCAGAAGGAAATGTAGGCGATTATCAATCTCCTTCAGTATCTGACGCCCAATGAACCGATCTCTGTCATTCAACGCCTTGTCTTCAGCAATCAGCTTTGGATCTTCCTGCTGAACGGCCTTCGTCCATTCCAGCGCTCGCTCAATATTGAGGGAGCACACATCAATGATGTTCTGGCCGCAAATCTTGACGCCCAACGCCTCTGGCTTCAGCCTGCGACCTTCACAACGTGGACAAGATTGTTGCGCCATGTATCGCTGGATGTCAGACCGAACATGGTCAGATTCTGTGTCCTTGTAGCGGCGCATCAGGTTTGGGATAACGCCTTCATAGCTTGTCTCCCATGAGAAACGCCGTCCCCGATGGGAGCGATGGCGCATGGTGAACTTGTGGTCCTTATCTCCGAACAACACCAGGTTCATAACTTCTTCAGGTAATTCTTTGACCGGCACTTTAGTGGAGAAGCCGTGGGCCTCAGCCAGAGAGTTCAGCAAGCTGTTGTACCAGGGGCCAGAGATACCGGCGCGCATCCATGGCGCAACAGCCCCTTCTGCAAGGGAGATGTCAGGGTTTGGAATCACCAAATCAGGGTCTACCACCAACTTGAACCCCAGCCCAGTGCACTCAGGGCATGCGCCGTGGGGGTTGTTGAAGCTGAAGGTGCGAGGCTCAATCTCGCCAAGGCTGATAGAGCAATAGGGGCACGAGAACTGCTCTGAGAAAATAATCTCTTTGTTTTTGTTCTGGCTAACGGGTTTTCTCCGCCTGCCTCTGCCGGTGGGGGGCGCTTCGGTGACGGCGACAGCAACGCTGCCATCGGACGACGTAGCATCGTTCAGCACTGAGACGGTGACCATTCCCTCGGCTAGACGCATTGCCATCTCCAACGACTCGTGTACGCGACTCTGCTCCAACTCTTCATTGATGACCAGGCGATCAACCACCACTTGAATGGTGTGCCTGTAGTTCTTATTCAGGGTGATTGTCTCTGAGAGGTCATGGATATCACCATTCACCTGCACTCGAACAAAGCCCTTTTTCTTAGCGTCCTCAAAGACCTCTTTATATTCACCCTTGCGGTCACGAACCACAGGGGCCATCACCATTATTCGGCTCCCTTTTTCAAGGGCAAACACCGCATCGGCTATCTGCTGGACAGTCTGTCGTTCTACAGCGCGCCCACACTCCGGGCAATGGGGCTTGCCCACACGGGAAAAAAGCAAACGCATGTAGTCATAAATCTCTGTAACAGTACCCACAGTGGAACGAGGGTTGTGGGAAACGCCCTTTTGGTCGATGGCGATGGCAGGCGAGAGGCCTTCAATATAGTCAACATCAGGCTTCTCCATACGACCCAAGAACTGTCGAGCGTACGCGGACAGCGATTCCACATAGCGTCGCTGCCCCTCTGCGTAGATAGTGTCAAAGGCCAATGAACTCTTGCCGGAACCGGACACTCCGGTCACTACCACAAGTTTGTTGCGGGGAATCATCACATCCACGTTCTTGAGGTTGTGTTCCCTCGCTCCCTTAACAATGATGTGTTCCAGTGTCATAGGCCCCTCATATTGAAATACATAGGTGAAACCCGTTGGTGGGGTTGCCGTATTGTAGCACCGCAAACCCGTTCATTGAGGGGTTCAATACGCAGTTTGCACGAGATTCATGAAGCACGTTAGCCAAGTTCCTGTATAACGCCGCCAGCCTCTAGATACTGGCTGAGGAGCATCATTCATGTTTAAACGCATTCTAGTGCCCCTAGATGGTTCACCCGCAGCCGAAGGCATCTTGCCGTACGTACGCATTCTGGGCAAGGCACTAGGCGCACGAGCTGACTTGCTCAGGACGTTCCAGAACCCCGCCCACGAACTGATTTCAACCGACGATTCCGGCATTGCAGCCCCACATATTCCTCAGCTTGCTGGTGGAGTATGTAGAGAGCGTTTCTAAGGGTCTGGAATTCGCAGGCATAGCAACGACAACAGACGTTCGCTCCGGGCCTGCCGCGCAACACATCGTCAATGAAGCGGAACCGGCAAGCGAGACATTTATTGCAATGTCCACCCACGGTCGTACGGGCATTGGCCGGCTGATTATGGGCAGCGTTACGGATGGAGTGCTTCAAACAGCCAAAGTACCTATGTTGGTTGTGAGGTCAAACGGCGATTCGCCTGCGCCAGGGACAACGGCAACTATTAAGATCCTCATTGTGCCGCTGGACGGGTCCGAGTTGGCTGCGACAGTCACACCCATCGTAGTTGAGTTGGCCAAGGCACTCTCTGCGGAAATGCTTCTTGCCAGGGCAGTAAGCATCCCTTTCAGTTTCTACGCGTCAGCCGATTACTCCGCGCCAGTGAACATTAATTTCCTTGGCGCGATGGAAGACGAGGCAACGGCATACCTGGCGGAATGCGCAGAGGCTATGAAGAAGAGCGGCGTTGCTTCAGTGAAGACTGCAGTTCTGCGAGGTGGCGCATCAGTGGAGATAGAGAACCTCTCCCAGGATACACCCGATTGCATGATTGTCATCTCAACCCACGGACGCACCGGCATTGGCCGAGCGGTGTTGGGCAGCGTTGCCGATCGCCTGGCCCGACACTTGGGGCAGCCTGTGCTCTTGGTTTGGCCTTCTTAGCACAGGGCATGCCCTGTGCCCATATGCCTTCGGGTACCAAAGAAAGTTGTTAAGACCGTTCACCGCTAGAGTATTTAAGCATTGAAAAGGAAGCCCGCTCATAATGAGCGGGCTTCCTTTTGCTATTCAGGGTGTAAGCGGGATGGACTAGGCGACTACCTCAATGTACGGCTTACTGGACTCCAGTATTTCACCGATGTTGGAGCCAGTAACACCACGGACCTTCAACGCAGCCATCATCGCCCCTTCCTTTTCAGGGGCAACCGACAGCAGCAGTCCGCCAGAGGTCTGGGCATCACACAGCAGGAGTTTGGCGTCTTCAGAGATGCCCTCACCCCATCGCGTGAATGCTTGCGCAGACTTCAAGTTCCGGTGGGTTCCGCCGGGCGCTGTGTCCTGGGCCAATAGCTCCCACACACCATCAAAGATGGGGACATCACTAAGGCGCAAACGTGCGGCCACCTTGCTTCCGTTGGTCATGCCGTTCAGGTGACCTATGAGGCCGAACCCTGTAACGTCAGTGCAGGAATGGACTCCCACTTCAAGCATTGCCTCTGCAGCCTTTGCATTTAGCTCAGCCATTGCCTTAACGGCAGCGTCAATGACCGATTCCGGGGCTAACTTAGCTTTGCCTGCCGTGGTGATGATACCCGTGCCTATAGGCTTGGTGAGTATCAAGACATCTCCGGGCATCGCACCGGCATTGGTAATCTGCTCACCAGGCTTGATGATGCCTGTCACCGCAAGGCCGTACTTTGGTTCAGGATCGTCTACCGTGTGACCACCGGCAATGAGCACATTGGCCTCGCCAGCTTTATCGTAGCCGCCACGGAGCACGTCTGTCAGGATTTGCTTATCAAGAGTCACAGGGAACGCAACGATGTTCAGCGCAAGGATGGGCGTACCACCCATGGCATAGACATCGCTCAAGGAGTTGGCTACAGCAATCTGCCCGTACATGTACGGGTCATCCACGATGGGCGGGAAGAAATCCACGGTCTGGATAACAGCCACATCGTCGCTGAGTTTATAGATAGCAGCATCGTCACCGGTCTCCACACCTACTAGGAGGTTGGGGTGCGTGTGCTTGGGTAGCTGGCTCAGGATCTGGACCAGATCCTCGGGGCTAAATTTGGCGGCTCAGCCTGCGCAGTGAGCCATTTCTGTTAGACGAACGGTGCTCTGTGCCATTGCTCCCCTTTCGTGATCAATGTGCGGCCCGCCAAAAGAGAGCGAGACACGCCGAGTGACCCATTATAGCAACGCTACTTGCCGATAGCTATTGGAGCCATCTTAGCTAAGGTGCCAACGTCAGCGTATACGCAGCGGTCTGGCCTGTGTGGCGGGTCAGCGAGGACACGATGACCGTGGCGCTCTGAATGCCATCGCCACCAACTTCCAGATGGATGTCTCCACTGTTGGCACTGTCTAGCTGCATGTCTCCGTCAATGACGACTACCTCGCCATCGTTGTTGATAATGACGACACGAACGCCGAAGGTCTGGGACAGGGTGTTGGTGGTGCGCACGAACCCGTCAGCGTTCCAAGGGCCGTCAGTCTCTGCATCATCGAAGAGGCCGATTTCCGGCACTTCTATGTCATCAATGCACGCGCCGTCCAGGTTGATGGCATCATCGGACACCTGTTCAAAGGCCAGCAGCACGCGGCCCCCCGCGTAGGGCGTTAAATCCATTGTCTCCTGTATCCAGCCATCGTTCGGGCCATTACTCTGGCCTGTCAGGCCGTGCCCGTAGCTTGTACCCACAGGGCTGTCTTCAAGGGTGTTCTCGCCAGCTAAGATGTCCCACGTTGCGCCGCCATCGTTGGAGGCAGTCACGTACAGGAAGTCCCAGGGCTTCTCCAGGTTGTACCACGCCCGGAAGCGCAGGGTAGCCTGGGTCACACTACTAAGGTCTAGCTCCTGGCTGAGCGTTGTATGGGTGGAATCGCCACGGTTGCTCCACCAGCAGGAAGCTCCGCTGTACGGAGTCGTAGGGATGATTGTGTTCGTCGCCTGTCCCTGAAACCGCAGGGTGGACGAGCCCGGTGGTAGCTCCAAGGTCACGTAGTCAGCGGAGAAGGGACCGACTGTGCCCTCCAACTCATTACCGGGGCTGAGGGACTGTCGGGGGAGGACTCCGTTGACGAGGGCACCCTCTCCATAGGTGTAGACACCAGAACCGGCATCGCCCAGAAGGTTTGCCACGGCCCAGTCCTGGAAGACGGTGGCGAAGTCCTCACCAAGCCCAACCTCGTCAAGGAACGTCTGTATGCCGTCAATGCCGTCCTCTGGTTGGGCTATGAGCCTCGACAAGCCATCGAATGATTGATAACGGTTGGTCATGTAGCGGAAGAAAAGGTTGGCGGTGGCGTAGTAGCTCCCCAGACCAGAGGTGTGGTCAGGCCAGCGGGTCAGGGATACCTCCAAGCGTCCGCCGGGAGGGGTAGTGCGGGAGCCAGGCACGACAAGATGGGCCACAGCTTCTGATAGCCCCTCATTCACCCAGGTACCCTCCGTGGGGTCTATGTAGGAGTGCAACAGGTGTTGAAGCTCGTGGGCAACAAGGCTTGTAAACGAGCTGTCACGAGAACGGAGCGCGGAGGCCTCCAGGTAGAGCATGGGCCTGCCGTTGGTGTAGTCATAAACGCCAGGGTTGTACAGGTCAACGGAGGCAAAGTACCCAAGGGCGCCGCTGAGTGCCGTATTGAGCATGGTGATGCGCGCACCTGGCCCGGAGGTGGCGGGTTCAGGGACGTAGCCAAGCATAGCCTGGGTCACCTGGGGATAGACCATGTCTTCAAACACGGCCGCTGCCGCTTCCAGGTCTGCCATTGTAAAAGCATCGTGCTCCCCCACGTACCAGGCAGCGTGGGGCGTGACCAATCGCAGGGTGGCGTTTACCTGATCAATGCGCGGGCCGGCAAGGTCTACCAGCCAGAACCGCTCCACTTTGCCCACATCTGACCCGCCAATCACAGGGAACGTGGCAAGGCCAGCCTGCACTCCAGGCCTGAAGCGTTGCGCCAGGGATACGAGGTCACGAGCCGGGAGTATGGGGATTACAGGAGTCGCCAAGTATGGAATGGGCGTGGACGTGGGGCTTCCTACATACGTCGCGGCAGGTAAGGTCAAGGTGGCAATTGCTACCGCTGTTGGGGGTGGGGGGGTAGGCGGTGGAGTGGGGTCGCTACCACATGCGGCTAGCACCAGGGCGAGAAGGGCGAGCAAGGTCAGCGATTTCATAACAGTCAAACGAAAAGGTGTTTTGAGGAAACGAATCCTCAGTCCGTAGCTAATCCAGTGCAGAATACGGAATGGATATTGTGCACTTGATAGCTTGGATTTGGGTTGGTTGACATGAAACGAATCCATTGTGCCTCTAGCTAGTACGTTGTTCCCGAGGGCACACCCTCGACCCCCTTGACGTGTCGATGAACGCAGAGTATCACAGCAAGCGTGTTGCTACGAGGCTGGGGTGGCGGGGTGTAGCTCTATGATGTTCTTGCTGAAATCAGCTAGGGCTCAGAAGTGTTATTGCTCCGTTTCCAGCTACGAAAGAGAGTTGCGTCAATCTAAGACTACGGTTATGGTGCAACTTCACCTTCTGACCTCACGAACCACTTCTGCTCAGCAGGCTGAAGCAATTAAAGCTTGATGCTATTGCGGTTATTGGGCATCGTTGGATGGTTGAGTTCCCTAGCCAGTGCCTGATTGGGGCACTTGAGAATTGTTGGATTAACAACCCATATAAACCAGCAAAGGATTGTTTCCATGAACCAAAGTTCGCTTGATTATGTAACGTCGTTATATGGTGGATACTGGAATTTCGATTTCCAAGATTCCTGTTACATGACAAACTCGTACTTCCCTCCAGATGACTTCATTGATCTTTTGGCATCTAACCTACGAACGCTCATACAAGCCTATCCTTCAACGAATCGACAAATTTCATCACTTGTAGGAGCGTTGATTGGGGTTGAGGGGCAAAAGGTAGTTGTTGGCAACGGCGCCAGTGAACTGATTTCAGCAATCACCGGTTCACTCATCAAGAACGTTGCAATCCCCATACCAGCCTTTGAAGAGTACCCCAACAGAGCGCAGGTCCTTGGGAAGCAGGTATCGCCCTTTATGCTCTCGGGGGACTTCCACCTTGATGTCGCTGAGTTTGTCGCTCACGTCCAGAATTCCGGAGCGAACAGCGCCATCATCGTCAACCCCAATAACCCCACAGGCACCATTTTGACCAGGGATGAGGTCACAGCGTTAGTTAGAAGCCTCTCTCACTTAGACTTGGTGCTTATTGATGAATCGTTCATTGAATTCTCGCAAGTGTCTCCCAACCCATCGATAGTAGACCTGGTAGATACGTACCCGAACCTCATGATTATCAAAAGCATGTCAAAAAATTATGGCGTCCCCGGACTGCGCTTGGGCTATATCGTCAGTGGGAACGCCGCTCACATAGAACGCATCCGGCAAAGCGTGTCCATCTGGAGTATCAATTCCATTGCTCAGAGTTTCCTGGAGAACCTTGACCGCTATCAAGCACAGTTCTTGGAGTCATGTGAGCACGTGGTGGCTGCAACACAGAAACTCTTCCATGATTTGGAGGCGATTCCAGGGGTGACGTCATATCCAACCGAAGGTAATTATGTTCTGTGCCAGCTAGACACAAACATGAACGGAACGCACGTAGCCACTATGCTTTTAGATCAATTTGGCGTCTTGATTAGTGACCGCAGCAACAAAGGAGGCCTAGGGCCAAACTTTATCAGGATTGCCTCCCGGACTGAAAAGGAAAACGAACGACTCATAACGGCGCTGGATACCATCTGCTCATCAATGGGTACGGTGTCCACTGCCAAAGCTGAATAGGTGGATAAAAACATGAATGCTGTAATACTGGCCGCTGGCCAAGGAGTACGGTTACGACCAATAACGAATACAGCTCCGAAATGCCTGACCCTAGTTAGTGGAAAACCGATTTTGGAGCATGAACTAGACGCACTAGATGCCGCCGGTATCCAGGACTGCACAATAGTGGTTGGATATAGGGGCAATCAAATCAGGGACCAGTTTGGGCCCAGGTTCAAAAGACTGCGATTAACATACGTTGAGAACCCGGATTACAGAACAACGAACAACCTGTATTCACTCTGGCTTGCCAGAAAGAATATAGCGTCTGCAACCATCCTTATTGAAGGTGATTTGGTATTCAGTAAGGAGTTGATGCAAAGGCTGATAAGCGCACCTGCGGCCGATGTAGCTGTAGTTGATGAGTTCCGTACTGAACAAAACGGAACCGTTGTCCGGGGCCCTGACTCACAGATTCAAGAGTTTATCCTCAAGTCAGACCAAGGTCCGGGTTTTGACTACTCTAATACGGCCAAAACAGTCAATCTATACAAATTCAGCAAAGCAACAATGCGCGACTACTTTCTACCCGGATTGGATCGGTACGTGGCGGCAAAACAGACAAACGTGTTTTATGAGGCTGTTTTGGCTGAGATAGTAGCGGATAAGTCTCTGCGTATGGACATGATTTTCCCGGATGGGTGCCCTTGGATGGAAATTGACACGCTTGAGGACTTACAAATTGCCGAAGCGCTCTTCAAGCCAACTGCTCGCATCGCTGTCAAACCAAAGCATGCAGCAAGGACCCTTAACTGGAACCCCAGAGTGACAAAGCGTTCAGTCTAGCGCAGTAAATCAGGATTTTGTAGCCTGAAAATGCACTGGTCGCGTCACAAGGTTCAACGCGCACTGTGACACGAGCAATCCGTTGATTATCCTCGCCGTGAAAACGGGTCACTACTTCATATATATCTATCGGGGAGGCTCCTACCTGTGAGTGCTTCAGATCAGGAACTAAATATGCCTGAATCGGCTCTGCCGCAAGTTACCGGTCGACCCAAGAGGCCGACCATACTCTCATTTGCCGCTGACTGGGCCAACTTGGTGACGCTGATGGGGCTGGCGAGTGGGATTCTCTGCCTCTACTTTGCGCTTCATGGGCAATTCCAAGCCGCGGCTCTCGCACTCCTATGGGCCGTTTTATTTGACTGGTACGACGGGCCTATTGCACGCAGAATGCGGGAGAGAACCGAGGAACAAAAACTCATCGGCGCAAGGATGGACTCGCTCGTAGATGTCATTAGCTCCGCAACAGTACCTGGCGTTTTGCTTCTGGCGTACGCCGATTTCAGCCCGTGGTTCTATCCTGGTGTCCTGGCGATTGTGATGGCTGGGGTTCTCCGCCTCGCTTACTTTGATGTCTTTGGCGTAGATAAAGACGGGACTATAGCGGGACTTTCCATGGATTTCACACCCCTGGTTGTCACCGGCGTGTTTTTGCTGGAAACTCCGTTGAGCCACAACGCTTTTGCCGGATTATTTTACGGGGTGCTTATAGCTATGGCATGTCTGCACGTTGCGCCTTTTCGGATGCACAAAATGTCAGGGGTTTGGGTGCCCATTGTGACTGCATACGTGTTGGTCTTGACCATCGCGCATTCGCTCATCCTCTGGGCCGATTAGCGCGAGCTAGGATTGCAGCTTGAAGAAGTGATTCTGTAGTTTTGGCCAAGAGAGATTTACTTTATTCAGGACTCTGGGCAAAGCCCAGAAGCTAAGGGGCGCAGTCCAACGCAGCATTGCCCAGGTGACTTGACCCAACATCGCAGATGTCTTCGGCAGGAACGGCAGCCATTTACGTCGCAAACTAACCAGTTCCTCTGCCGCAACCAAACTGTTGTAGCCATAGTTGCGGCGCACTTCTTTAACCCGTAGACCACCCTCTTGAAACAGTTGCCTGCACAGGCCGACATTTCGATAGATCGCCTGGTAATCTCCCTGCGGCACGTACACGCCTTTACGAACCGTTGATTCTCTGAGGATGACAAGGCCATCTTCAGCAAGGCGGTTTTTCAATTCAGCGACCAGCGTCACCACGTCTGCATTGTTCAGGTACATGCACATGCCGCCAAGAAAGATGAGATCGAAGGGGCCTGGCGGTAAAGCTTCCCGCACATCCCCTTGCAGTACCTGCGCATTGGGTAGATGCGCCACACGTTCCTTAGCAGCTTCAACCATGAGGCCACTACGTTCCACCCCTATGACAGATTCGTATCGATGGGCGAATATCTCCACCCAAGCCCCTGCGCCACAGCCTACATCCAAGACCCTTCCAGATGCAGGGACCGCGCTCATCCAACCATGAAGGCTGTTGGTTTCCCATTTCAGCCGGTACGCGACTGAGCTGGCCGGAAGGTTGTGCTCATGGGCCATCATGCTCATAGCCGCTGCGTTACCTCCACTGCCCTCCCAGTAGCGCTCAACCGTTGCATCATCGATCTGCTGTGTGTTTTCTGGTTCTTGGCTCATGCTTTTGCACCAATCCTACCGAGGGCGAAGTTGTGGAGCTAACCATCAGTGCCTAGCCTCCCGATAAATCGGGACAGGCCTGCACCTGAACTCCCTAGCAGTGAATACTGGGTATCACAGAGGTCTACGTCGCTATGAGGCTTGGTCGGTATTCTCGTCCACCAACACACCGCCTAATCGGTGTAGGCCCTATCTTCAAGACGTGAACAGCGTTGTACACTGTGGGTTGCAGAATATGTTTGTGGCGGGCAGTAAGAGGTGTTTGATTACACCCCCTACTATAGGATGGCCTATCGGGAGGGCCCTTCTTCCCCCCACACGATAGGGCCTGACTACGCATCCGAAACAATGCCAATAGAGAAGCAGTATACCCCTTCGAAGCAGGGCATAAAAGCCCGGTTGGAAAATATTCAAATCGGGCGCGTTAAGAAAATAGTGGTGGCGAGGTAAGTTTCCTTTATGGCCTTCATAAATATTCACGGAATATCCCTTGCCTTTATTGGCTCCCCACTTTTTGACGCGGTCAATTTAACCATTGATCGAGGAGAAAAGGTTGGTCTGGTAGGCAGGAACGGGTCGGGGAAATCAACGCTGCTGCGAGTGATAGAAGGAAGCGTCAAGCCAGACTCCGGCACTGTTTCAGTCCGAAAGGGCGTCCGACTCGCCTATCTTTCACAAGAGGTGCCCCATGAGTTACCCGGAACCGTGTTTGATGTAGTCGCTAGCGGAAGCAGAGAATACGTTGACCTGATCGCACGCAATCCATCCCCAAACGCTAGGTTACGACATGAAGGCAATCCACCTCCACACGAGGAGATGGACCGCATTCACCACAACCTTGATATGGAAGGAGAGTGGTACAAGGAGCAGCAGATCAGCAAAAGCCTCTCGCAACTTGGGGTGGATGCTGGTCGCACTTTCAGTTCTCTTTCCGCTGGTCTAAAACGTCAAGTTCTCTTGAAGAGGGCGCTTGTTGGTGAGCCGGACATCCTCCTACTTGATGAACCAACTAACCACATGGATATTGATTCCATCAAGGAACTGGAACAGATGATGGTTCGGTTTACGGGTGCCTTGATCTTCGTTACCCACGATCGAATGTTCTTGCAAAGAATCGCTACCCGAATAGTAGAAATCGATCGGGGTAGATTTTTTGATCAGACCTGCGACTATGAGACATTCCTGGTACGGCGAATCTCCGACCGCGAGGCAGAAGAGACGAAAAATGCTCTTTTCGATAAGAAGCTGCAGCAGGAAGAACATTGGGTTCGGGGAGGTATCAAAGCGAGGCAGACGCGTAACGAGGGCCGCGTGAGGGAACTGGAGAAAATGCGCAAGATGCGCAGTTCCAGACGGGACCGACCTGAAAAGGTGAAGATGGAAGCCCAAGAGGCTGAACGTTCCGGAACATTGGTTGCAAAGGCAGAAAATATTGGCCTTAATTTTGGCGATTTTCAGGTAATTTCAAATTTCTCCACCACGATTCTGAAGGGTGATAGGATTGGAATTTTGGGCCCCAACGGCAGCGGCAAGACAACTCTCTTGCGTCTTCTTCTTGGCATGCTCAGTCCGCTGACTGGAACAATCCTCCTCGGAACTAATTTGCAGATCAGCTACTCCGACCAGCTCCTTGAGCAATTGGACGAGAACAAGACCGTCATAGAAAACGTCGGCGACGGTAATGATACGGTTACCGTTAACGGGAAAAGTCGTCACATTGTCGGTTATCTGCAAGATTTCCTCTTTTCTCCTGCTCAAGCTCGCTCTCTTGTTTCAGTTCTTTCCGGTGGGGAACGCAAGCGCCTCATGCTCGCCCGCCTATTTACGCGACCCTCTAATCTCCTTGTGCTGGATGAACCAACCAACGATCTTGATATCGAGACCCTTGACCTCCTTGAAGGCCTCTTGATTAACTACACAGGAACGATTCTCCTCGTCAGTCATGATAGGACGTTCATCAACAACATCGTGACGAGCACCGTCGTTTTTGAAGGCAGCTCCGTCGTGAAGGAGTACGTGGGTGGTTATGATGACTGGCTTCGTCAGCGCCCCAAGGAAGCAAAATCGAGTGTGGCATCTGCCAGCAAACAAGGCGCCCCGCCGGCCCAGGAATCCAAGGCAAGGCTAAAATTAGGATTTAAGCAGGAAAAGGAACTCGATGCACTGCCCCGGACTATTGAGCGCCTCGAAAAGAAGCAGCAGGAGTTATTCCAGACCATGGGGGATCCGAGATTCTACAAAAAGGACAAGGCTGACATTGTTGCCAAGACCGATAGGCTAGAAGAACTGAAAAGGCATTTAGGTGAGGCCTACGAACGTTGGGAAGAACTGGAGCAACTCCGCATAAATGATGAAAATAGCAGGCTTTCAAAATAGAGAATGTCAACCAGCATAGAGACGAATTCTCGCTGAAGCGGTAAAGGCATGACTACAATAGCAAGTCACACGAATCCGACCCCGAATTGACAAAATAGGTACTGAATGGAAACACGACCAGAACAATGCACATATTCATCTCACTCCATGAAGACCACGCAAACGTCGCCATCTCCTTCTGGAATCTCTGGACCTTTGATCCTCTGATTATTACTGGGTTGTCAGTCTTAATTGCGCTGTACACACGAGGGTTATGGCTAAGCAAGGGGAGATCTGCCAACCTCTTTCCCTGGTGGAGGCCAACCCTCTTCTACATTGGCTGGCTCTCTCTGCTGGCTGGGGCGGTCTCGCCCATTGATGGGCTGTCCGGCGACCTGCTCCTGATGCACATGATCCAGCACATGCTGCTGGTGATGATTGCGCCTCCGCTTATCCTGCTAGGTGCCCCGGTGGTTCCTGTAATGAGAGGGCTGCCGGACGTGGTGCGCTACAACTTCGCCATACCCCTGCTGCAAATGCGGCGGGTGCGCAGAATGCTGCATTTCCTGACATCGCCTCTAATAGCGTGGCTATTCTTTGTCTTCACCTTGTGGATATGGCACATCCCCGCCGTCTACAACGACGCTACACAGAACGAGGGTCTGCACCTGCTCCAGCACACCATGTTCATTGGCGCCGCCGGATTCTTCTGGTGGTCGGTCATTGACCCAGTTCCGCTGCGCCCACGCCTGGCGTGCGCGCTTCGGCTACTCTACTTGTTCCTTGCTACCCTCCAGAGCGTTGCACTGGGAGGCATCATCACGCTCTCTACCGATGTGCTGTACACCTACTACGAGACGGTACCGCGAACGTGGTCCATCACCGTGGCGGATGACCAGACCATTGCAGGACTCATCATGTGGATACCTGGGGCAATGATGTACTTCATTGCAATGGCCGCCATCTTCTTGGTAATGCTGAAACAAGACGACCAGCGGATGCGCCGACTGGAAGGTAGAGAGGACACAAGCTGAACCGCCCTTGAGTCGTTCAATCGCGTGGCTAGGGGCAGCTAAGTAGGCATTGGCATTTGTTAGTGACCCTTAGAGTTTGCGCGATTTTTCACCAACCCATTGACTGCGTCTCTCACCCTAGATAAAATAGTGCCGCTGCAGAGGGTGTAACAACCCATTTTGCAGAGGCAGGGGAGCGCCCGGATTACTGAAGCTCACAGCCCTTTGGGGCAACGGGAACCGTAGCTATTCTGTCCAGCCCAGATATCGGTAATGAGAGAGGCCCATGGCGAACCTAACAAACATCTGTCCCAAGGCTCTGCTCGGTCTTCTAGTTATAGTGTTACTTCCTATACTTGCGGCGTGTAGTGCTGCCGATAACCCCATGACTACATGGTCGCCTAAGTCGGACGTCGCTAATAGCATCCAAGACCTCTACATGTTCATTTTCTGGATTGCCGTAGCTGTCTTTATTATTGTGGAGAGCGCGCTGTTATACGCGGTAATCAAGTTCAGACGGCGTCCCACTGATGGGATGCCGAGGCAGGTGCATGGCAACACGGTCATGGAGATTACCTGGACTATCATCCCGGCACTCATCCTGGTTGCCATTGCTATACCAACCTGGATGACTATCTTTGAAATTGACGATGTACCCGAAGACGCGTACATGATAAGCATTATCGGCCATCAGTGGTGGTGGGAAGTTACGTACCCCACGGGAGAGGTCACAGCCAACGAAATCCATGTGCCCTCTAACCGCACTATCGGCTTCACCCTGGAGACTGCCGACGTGCTCCATAGCTTCTGGGTTCCGCAGCTCTTTGGTAAACAGGATATTGTGCCAGGCAGGATCCACACCCTATGGTTCACTCCAGAAGAAGAAGGCCTCTTCTTGGGGCAGTGCGTAGAATTCTGCGGCATATCTCACGCTAATATGCGACTTGAACTGGTTGTTGATAGTCCTGCTGCCTTTGCAGCATGGACTGCTGGCCTAAACAGCCCTGCACCTGCCGCTTCTGGCTTAGCTGCTGCGGGGTACGACGCCTTCGCCAATAAGGGCTGCGTAGTGTGCCATACCATATCCGGACGAAACGACGCCGTTGGTGTCATTGGCCCCAACCTATCGCTCTTCGGTTCACGGCTCACATTGGCCAGCGCAACGCTGCCCAACACGGTAGAGAACCTGACCGCATGGTTGACTGATCCGGAGGACATCAAACCCGGTAACATCATGGCGAAAAATGCCGCGGTATACACAGACCCGGACTTAGAACTAACAGGAGCGGACGTAGCCGCCCTGGTAGCGTATCTGCACAGCTTAAAGTAATCACTGAACCCCCATCCTAATACGTAATAACGACCAGATTTTTGGAGGCAGTACATGGCATCGGCAGTAGGAGCGAATGGCGCAGCGGGACATGCTCCCTCCGTAGACGGAGTTTGGAGCTGGGTTACCACTGTTGACCACAAGCGCATTGGCGTCCTCTACGGAGTGACGGCCATTCTCTTTTTCATGCTCGGCGGCGCCGAGGCGCTCCTAATTCGTTTGCAACTTGCACAGGCCGACAATAATCTGATTAGCGCGGGCTTCTTCAGCCAGTTGTTCACTATGCACGCTCTCACCATGGTTTTCTTGGCCATCATGCCCCTGGGAGCAGCGTTCTTTAATTTTCTTATCCCGTTGCAGATTGGCGCAAGGGATGTGGCCTTTCCACGACTGAACGCATTCAGCTACTGGCTCTTCCTCTTTGGTGGAATCCTGCTGAATACCAGCTTCATCTTTGGAGGCGCTCCTGACGCCGGTTGGTTTGCCTATGCAAACCTGACATCCACGACCTACTCTCCCGGCAATGCTATGGATTTCTTCACTCTGGGACTGCTGGTGCTGGGCGTCTCTTCCCTGGCCGCAGCTCTGAATTTTGTTGTCACCATCCTGAATATGCGTGCTCCGGGTATGACCCTCATGCGGATGCCCGTGTTTACATGGATGGCCCTGGTGGTGTCCTTTCTGCTGGTGTTTGCGCTGCCAATCCTGACGGTGGGGCTGGTTGAACTGCTGTTCTGGCGGTTCTTTGATATGCCGTTCTTCTCCGCTGCAGAAGGCGGAGACCCACTCTTGTGGCAGCATATTTTCTGGCTTTTTGGTCATCCTGAGGTATACATTCTGATTCTCCCAGCAATGGGGATTGTCTCAGAGATTCTGCCAACGTTTTCACGAAAGCCGCTGTTCGGGTACACGGCGGTGGTGTTTGCCGGTGTCGCCATAGCGTTCCTGGGATTTGCCGTATGGGCACATCACATGTTCACCGTTGGACTCGGGCCTGTGGCGGTTGCAGCCTTCTCAGCCAGCACCATGATCATTGCCGTACCCACTGGCATTAAGATATTCAACTGGATAGCCACCATGTGGGGTGGTTCGTTAGATCTCAGAACGCCTATGTTGTTTTCGTTAGGTTTCTTAGCGCTATTTATCGTCGGGGGACTTAGCGGGGTCATGCACGCATCACCGCCTGTAGACACACAACATTCAGATACCTATTTTGTGGTTGCCCATCTACATTACGTGCTTTTTGGTGGCAGTATCTTCGGCCTGATGGCAGGAATCTACTACTGGTTCCCCAAGCTCACAGGTAGAATGCTGGGCGAGGGATTTGGTGTTTTCCACTTCTGGCTAATGTTCATCGGTATGAATTTGACTTTCGGTCCTATGCACATTGTAGGAATTCTTGGAATGCCCCGAAGGATTTACACCTATTCAGAAAGCTCAGGATGGGAAAATCTGAACCGGCTGGAGACGCTTGGCGCGCTCATCTTGGCAGTATCGATAATCGTGTTCCTGACCAACGTCATACGTAGCCTCCGCAACGGTGAAATTGCAGGCGACGACCCCTGGGACGCACGGACGTTGGAATGGTCCATTTCTTCACCGCCGCCTGTATACAACTTTGCGGTGATTCCCGTGGTCTACAGCAAAGAGCCGTTCTGGGACCACAAGTACCCCGAGTTTGCCCATGAAGAACCTCCGAAAAACGCCGTTGCGCCTGTGGCTGAAGACCCCGCAAGCATCCACATGCCAAACCCGTCCTACTGGCCGATTATCGTAGCCTTTGGGGCAGCACTAGCGGCAGGGTTGGCCCTTATTGACCCCTGGTATGCGGCAATCGGCGGGGTAATCACCCTGTTGGGTGTCTATGGTTGGGTATTTGAGCCGGCCGGACCGGAAGAGCACCACTAAAGAAGAGGATAACCGTGGCGACACATAGCACTACAGCCCAGCATCCAAGTCACCTTGAAACAACTACGGGGTTAGACCACCGTAAGTTGTTGATGTGGACGTTCTTAGCCTCTGAGTGTCTGTTCTTCGGCTCACTCATTGCTACGTTCCTGCTCTTTAAGGACGCCGCAGTCGTTGGACCGTACCCCCATGAAGTATTGAACATACCTGTTACCAGCACAAGCACCTTTGTGCTGCTGACCAGTTCTCTGTCCATGGTTTTGGCCCTAGCGGCGATACAGCGCGGCGACATTGTTTCCATGCGTGTGTGGATTATGGCAACCGCTGTCCTAGGCGCCACCTTCCTGGGGTTCCAGGTGTTTGAGTTCCAGGAGTTCATTCATGAGGGACTTAAGCCCTCAACCAATGTCTTTGGCGCTAGCTTCTTCACCCTTACAGGGTTCCACGGCGCTCACGTTGCGGTGGGAGTAATCTGGTTGATGTCCTTGTTCATCTACTCATTCAAGAGCAAGGACAGGATTCTGGCTTCCAAGAGTCTGGACGTTGAGTTGGCTGGGCTCTACTGGCACTTTGTGGACATTGTATGGGTAGTGATTTTCACTGTGGTGTACCTCATCAGCAGCTTAGAGTAACGACAGGGTATTCCTGGAGACTTAGGGAGAGACGTCATGGAGAACAACGAACAGGAACCGGTGGAGCACCACGATTCCGAGCACCCATCGCCTGCAAAATATATCCAAATAGCAATTATCCTCACGCTCATAACGGCCTTTGAGGTGGCGATTTACTATGTGGAGGCCATTAGCAATGGAGTCTTCATAACCATCTTCCTAGGCATGGCTGTAGTGAAGTTCATTATTGTGGCGATGTATTACATGCACCTCAAGTTTGATAGTCGCGTGTTCACCCTGTTGCTTGTAGCAGGTCTCTTTCTAGCGACAGGAATTCTTATCACGCTGGGAACCCTATTTAGAATCTTCACTTAAATGATACTAGAATATTCAGCATTGCTGACCTCGTGAAGCACCTCAACAGAACCACTCCAAGGTATCAACTATGAGCGCGCCTCCAAGTCTTGGACGATTACCCTTCCTCCTAGGCATCACCATTTTGGCGGTGTTTGGGCTTATCACCTTGGGCGCTCTGGTTCGCGCCACTGACTCTGGTCTAGGCTGCCCTGACTGGCCCCTCTGCCATGGCCAACTGATTCCACCCTTTGACTACCACGTCATCATTGAATATTCACATCGGACTGTAGCCAGCATTGTTGGACTGATGGTCATTGCCTCAGCTGCTATGGTGTGGTGGAAGCACCGAGGCTCCAAGGCTCTCAAAATTCTCATGACATTCGCGGTAATCGCGCTCATTATTCAAGTCATCCTTGGCGGGATCACGGTAAAGATGGAGCTCCCCGGAGAGGTTGTGACAGCCCATCTCTTTGCAGCTGAAGTGTTGTTTGCCACGTTGATAATCTCGTTCCTCATCCTCCTTAAACCGCTTCCCGCCCGTGGCACACCCAGAGACCCCCTCTTTTCCTGGGTGATAGGCATGGCGGCTCTCACCATGATTATCCTGCTGACCGGCACATACATCGTCGGCAGAGATGCCAGCGCAGTGTGTCCAGACTGGCCGCTGTGCAACGGCAGTGGCTTGCCGGACTTTAACCTTCAGTGGGAGCACATGGCACACAGGGTAGTTGCCGCGGTAGGCGGGTTGTTCATCCTGGTTGGCGCTATGAAGGGTCTTAAGTACAAAGCCAGGTCGCGCGCACTAGCGGGCATGAGTATGGCCATTATCGGGTTACTTGTAGCTCAGGTGATATCAGGAGCTGCCAACCCCTGGTTTAACTTTGCATCAACACCTCAGGTAATCCACTTGAGCCTGGCAACAGCCCTCTGGGGGCATTTAATAACGATGGCGGTGATAGCCTACCGTCTACCTCCTCCTGGCAACACGCCTGAACTAGCAGACGCTCAAGCACATGAACCAACACCGCCATCAGCCCTGCGTGTTATTATTGGCGACTACATCACTCTGACCAAGCCCCGCGTAATGTCTCTGCTGCTTGTGACAGCCCTTGGAGGCATGGTTCTAGCAGATGAGGGCATGCCAGGCTTCTGGTTGGTTGCTACGGTCCTTGTAGGAGGAGCATTGGCCTCCGGTGGAGCCAGCGCCCTGAACCATTGGCTGGACAGGGACATTGATCGACTTATGACACGTACGTCCACCAGACCTGTTGCTAGCGAGCGTGTAACAGGCTTTCACGCCCTTACCTTTGGCCTGGTGCTGAATGTCCTATCCTTTGGCCTGCTGTGGTGGGGCGCAAACCTACTAGCAGCCACCCTAGCAATAAGTGGCACGGCTTTCTATGTGCTGATTTACACCAAATGGCTGAAACGCACTACGGTGCAGAATATTGTCATTGGCGGCGCAGCGGGCGCTGTGCCACCATTAGTAGGGTGGGCGGCAGTCACTGGAGGCCTCTCTCTCCCAGCCTTCTACCTGTTTGCGATTGTGTTCTTCTGGACTCCCCCGCACTTCTGGGCGCTAGCGCTGCTCATCCGTAAGGATTACGCAGAGGCGGGCATTCCAATGCTGCCGGTTATTGAGGGCGAGCCCAGCACACACAGGGCCATCCTGATGTATACGCTTATTCTGACGATGTTGACGGTCTTGTTATACACGGCCTCTGCCAGCCTTGGGATGACCTACCTGATAGCAGCTACGACCTTGGGAGCAGGGTTTATTGCCTACGCCATACAACTCTTCCGCAAGACAGGCCCACGGGCCGCTGCTCCCATCTACAAATACTCTCTGCTGTACCTTGCGCTTCTCTTCTTAGCCATCATGATTGACGCCTAAGGTGGCTTAGCCACTTTTACTCCGACTTCGCGGCCTCTGCTTCCCCTACGAACAATCACTTATCTGGGTGCTTTATGGTCTTAAAGAGGAGATATCACCACAAAACCTCAGGCATCGCGGGTTAGGCGCTTCTATTGAGGATCCACCCAAGGTTTAGCCCCATTAAGCACGTTGCGTACGTTAGGCCCTTTGAAATCCGCCTAACTCGTAAGCAAAAGCGACTAAGCTGCCTCGTGAACACAAGTGCCTAAGGCACAAAAAAAGCGAGGCCATTACGGCCTCGCTTCCTTATTCTCTATAAAGTGTTTTTAGGCTTGTGGCAATGCCTGACGGGCCCGTTCCACTACTTGGGCGAAGCCTTCCGGCTCAGCAATAGCCATCTCTGACAAAACCTTGCGGTTCAGCCCAATGCCTGCCAGGGTCAAGCCCTGAATGAACCTACTATAGCTAAGCCCCGTAGCCCGTGTAGCTGCGCCGATACGAAGTATCCACAGCTTACGGAAATCGCCCTTGCGCTCACGTCTGTGGGCATAGGCGTAGGACAAAGCGTGCAACGCCGATTCTTTCGCCCTACGGTAATGGCGATGGCGTACGCTCTTATGGCCCTTGGCTAATTCCAGGACCTTCTTATGACGATGTTTCTTGGGAACACTATTTGTTGCTCGCGGCACCGAGACACCTCTTCGATTACTATTAGTTTACTAGTCGTTTAGCCGTAGGGTAGAAGCTTGCGCAACCTACGAACCAAGCCAATGGCAACTGGCTCTCTCTTGTCGTAACCACGCTTAAGAGCTGAAGTCTTTTTCCGCCTGAGATGACTCTTTGATCCATGAAGCTTCATCATCTTGCCGGTTCCGGTAATGTGTATGCGGGAAGCAGACGCCTTGTGCGTCTTAAGCTTGTACTTCTTCGGATTGTTGGTCGCCAACGGGGGTCTCCTCTTCCTCAGGCGCCTGCGCGGGCTTCGTGGGTGCCACCGGCATTGGCGCCAGGATAATGTTCATTCGTCTGCCCTCCATCAAGGGAGGGGTCTCCAGTTTTGCTTCTTCCTTGAGTCGTTCCGCTACGCCCCGGAGCAATGTCACACCCAATTCAGGGTGGGTAATCTCCCGACCGCGGAACATCACGCTGACCTTGACCTTGGCTCCCTCACCCAGGAGATCCTGGATGCGCCGCACCTTGGAATCGCGATCATGCCCCGCAATACCGGGCCTGAAGCGCACTTCACGAACGACATTAGTCTTTTGGCCCTTCCGAGCCTCACGGTCACGCTTGGTCTGCGCGTAACGGAACCGTCCATAGTCTAGTAGTCGGCAAACGGGCGGACTCGCGTTAGGAGACACCTCTACAAGGTCTACTCCTTGGTCGCGCGCCATCTGTATGGCCTCGGCTGTTGGGACAACGCCTAACTGTTCACCAGCGTCACCAATAAGCCGGACCTCACGGCCTCGTATTTGCTGGTTAATGCGATAATCTTTACCAGCTATGCTAATCACTCCTCGGCAGGGTTACCTACGAATATATCATACAGCTAGGTAGCTGTAAACAGCTTAGACAGCAGGAATAGGCCGGTTGGGGGACAGAACGATTTCATGGGCAATCCCAACAAGGTCATTAGGAGAGGAAACGTTGTTGCGAATCAGATGCCGTTCCAATCCCGCAAGCACTTCCTGGGGAGTACGGGGGCTGGGGTAGTTGGCTGTTCCTATCTGTATGGCCCGTGCGCCAGCGTAGATGTAATCCAGGGCGTCATTGGTTGTTTCTATGCCGCCGACGCCAATAATTGGTATCTGTAACGCGCGATACGTCTTGTAGACCATTGCTAGGGCAACAGGCTTCAGGGCCGGGCCTGAGACGCCTCCGGTGATCGTTCCCAGCACAGAACGCGCTTCATCATGGTCCAGCGCCATGCCAACCAGGGTGTTGGTCAGGGTAAGGGCATGGGCTCCAGCCTCAGATGCCGCCCTGGCGATGGCCAAGATGTCCGTGACGTTAGGTGATAGCTTTGTGATGACCGGCAGGTGCGTAGACTTCACTACCGCACGCACCGCTTCACCAGTGAAGTCAGGGCTCTGAGCGAAGTCCAGCCCACCCTCCACGTTGGGGCAGCTGACGTTTATCTCTATCGCAGCGATGCCGGGTGTGCCCTCGATGGCAGTCGCTAAGTCACGATACTCATCAACTCGTTCTCCGGCAATGCTGAGTATCACCGGCACCTGCCAGCCCACCCACCGGGGGGCCTGTTCTCGTAGTACGGCCTCTATACCAGGGTTCTGGAGGCCAATGGAGTTCATGGTCCAGGCCTTGGCGTGGGCAATGCGGGGTGTTGCATTTCCCACACGAGGGTGAACGGTGGTGGTCTTTGCAACCACAGCCCCAAGGCGTTGAAAATCTACGCCAGCAGCCATGTGGCTGCCGTAGCCGTCCTGCCCAAAGGTGCCACAAGAGATCATCACGGGGTTCCTTAACAGGAGCCCGGTCTCATGTCCCGGAGCAATGTTCACGGACAAGTCAGGTTTTACCATTTTTACCTCCCGTGGAGCCTCTACGGCGATTGTTCCACACCCCGTAGCGCGACGCAAGGATGTTATCTCAAAACAATAAAAAGAGCCCCGATTTTATCAGGGCTCTTTGTCGTTTCAATGTATTTGGTTTGTTAGCGAATTGTGGATCTTCGCAGGAACGGAGGCAGGTCAAGGTCAATTTCGCCTTGAGAGAAAGAACCCTGGCTGCCATAGGCCATATCCTGATATGAAGAGCCTCCGTCAGCTTCGTCAGGGATACCAGTTGCGATGAGGGTCACGCGGGTGAGGTCATCCTTGGCGTCACCATTGACCATGCCAAAGAAAATCATAGCGCGCTGATCCACTTTGGCCGAGATATACTCACCAGCCTCATTAACCTCTCCAAGGGTCATGGAGGGACCACCAGTCACGTTGAACAGCACACCCTTGGCTCCCTCAAGGGAAACGTCCAGGAGCGGGTTGTTCACAGCCTGTTTGGCGGCTTCCAGAGGGCCACCCTTGCCACGAGCCTCGCCGATGGCCATCATCGCCTTGCCTGGAACCTTCATAATCGCTTTCACGTCGGCAAGGTCAACATTAATCTCGCCAGGGAGGTTGACCAACTCCGCTACCGAGAGGACACCGAGCATTACGGCATCGTCAGCAAGTCGGAGTGCTTCTTCCATGGAAGTCTCACCTTTGACGAGGCTCAGGAGCCGCTCGTTGTGGATGACGATGAGGTTATCTACGTGGGATTTAAGTTCGGCGATGCCCGAGTGGGCTGTCTCCAAGCGTCTTGCGCCTTCAAAGGTGAAGGGTGTTGTGGCTACGGCGACTACCAGGGCTCCAGTCTGCTTTGCCATGTCTGCGACGATGGGAGCAGCTCCGGTGCCCGTACCGCCGCCCATGCCAATGGCAAGGAAGACGAGGTCAGCGCCGTCGATAAGCTTCTTGAGTGCCTGCTTGGAATCTCCAGCTGCCCTGGCGCCCATCTCCGGGTCACCACCAGCGCCGAGACCCCTGGTGAGGTTCTCGCCAATATGGACGACATTCGCGCCCTCAGCCTGACCAAGGGCCTTCAGGTCTGTGTTGACGCAGGCGTAGCTCACCCCTGGAACCTGGCGTGCTCTCATCATGCGCATGATGGCATTAGATCCACCACCACCTACGCCAATAGCACAAATACGTGCAGGTCCTTCTTGGGAGAGGGGCATATTTGGCAGCGGGATAGCCTGGGTCGTAGAGCGCGTACGCTTAGGAGCCATATCTACAAGTCCTCCTGCAGGTTCTAATTCTCGATGAGATCAGAACGCATTCAATCCAAAAACTCTACTCATTTTCGTCAACTATGTCAAGGTGTGAGAAGAGATAGCAGGATATTTTCTTTGGGTTGAGAGTACCCTTGAAAGACAGCAGCTTCAGGCCCTTGAGTTGTTCTTTTCAACCACCTTCAAGAGTTCCTCCAGCGGCATATGCGCCATGGATTCCAACTCCATGTCAGCATTATCCACGCCCAACAGACGAGTCAGCGCGTTAGGCACCGCCACAGTAAAGATGTCCGCGCGGGTGGACGATAGGATGCCGTTGGGTGAGTCCTCCAGAGCGATGGCCTGGTCTGCGGCAACGCCCAGCGCGTTCAGCGCGGCTTGGTGCACGGCGGGATTCGGTTTACGCTGCCCAACATCGGGGTCATCCCAACACCGGACGATATCGAAGTGGGGCAGGAGCCCAAGCCGTTCTAGGTGCCCCGTAACCCAATCTCGAGATGAGTTAGAAGCAACACCAAGCTTCAGGCCCAATCGTTTTGCGTTTTGGATATACGTTTCAACGCCGGGGAGGATAGGCTCCAACTCAATGAGCGCGGCCTCACGCGGCTTTCGCGCGGCTCTAATAGCAGCGGCATCCAGGCTTTCACCAAGAACGCCCTCCAGGTGCGCCACGGGGTCAAAGCTGTCCTCTGTGCCTACGTTGGCTGCCCACTCCTCCAGAGCCAACTCGCAGCCACGCTCCCGGTAGATCTCCTGCCAGCTCAGGAATATAGGGCTCTCCGTGTCCAGGATGAGCCCGTCAAAGTCAAAGACAAGTGCCTTAATCATCAGTCCTACTTATGGCTGATTTCGATAGTGATAGACCTATGGAATCCGTCAGGGAGTAAGAGCCATTAAAGGCCCCCTAGGCTGGGGCATCGGCGTAGTACTCCATCCCCAGGTGGGTTATCTGCTCAACGCCCATCATCCATCGCAGGGTGTTCTTAAGCTTGGTCTGTTGGATGAACAGGTCATGCTCCGGATACACCTGAGATGACGTGTGGGGAGCCTTGAAGTAGAAGGACAACCATTCCTGGATGCCGCCCATCTTGGCCCGCTTTGCCAGATCCATGAACAATGCCAAATCCAGCACCAGTGGTGCCGCAAGAATGGAGTCAGAACAGAGGAAGTTAACCTTGATCTGCATACGCCTGCCGAGCCAACCAAAGATGTCTATGTTGTCCCAACCCTCTTTGTTGTCGCCACGGGGCGGGTAGTAGTTGATGCGAACCTTGTGATACGCATCGCCGTAGAGGTCAGGGTAGACCTCTGGCTGCAGGATGTACTCCAGTGCACCCAGCTTTGACTCTTCCTTGGTCTTGAAGTTCTCAGGCTCGTCCAGCACCTCGCCATCGCGGTTGCCTAGAATGTTGGTGGAAAACCAGCCGTCAAGGCCAAGCATCCTTGCCTTCAACATGGGAGCTATCACCGTTTTGACCAGGGTTTGTCCCGTCTTGAAGTCCTTGCCGCAAATGGGGACACCCGCCTCGGTTGCCAGCTTCTCAATCACAGGAATGTCCACCGTGAGGCTTGGACTGCCGTTGACGAAGGGAACACCCTCCTGTATTGCTGCGTACGCATACATCATGGACGGGGCAATGCGCTCATCGTTCTCTTGGAGCGCTCCCATAAAGCCCTCAATCTCCTGGTGAATCTCTGAGGGAGTAATGAATTTTTCGGTAGAAGCAGCGTAGATCATGACCAGTCGGTCACACTTGTTCTCTGCCTTAAACTTCTGGATGTCCTCGCGGATTGCGTTCACCAAATCGAGTTTTGTAGCAGCGGTCTTCACGTTGGTGCCATGAATGCGCTTGATGTAGTCGTTATCGAAGACAGCCGACATAGGCTTAATGGATTTCAGGAAGTCAGCAATGGGCTCGATGTCGTCGTGGGGGTTCAGCACACCGCACTTCAGGGCTGATTCATAGGCGTTATCGGGGATGGGATCCCATGCGCCGAAGACAATCTGATCCAGGCCTGCCAGAGGGACGAAGTCCCGTATGAGGGGCATGTTCTTCTCTGGTCGCTTGCCGACTCGGATGGTCGCCATCTGGGTTATCGATCCGACGGGTTGGCCCATACCGCGACGAACGTGCTCCACGCCGCAGATGAGGGTGGATGCGACTGCACCTAGCCCAACAAGCAGGATACCGAGCTTGCCGTCAGCGGGTTCTACCGATGGGAGCATTGCTATGACAAAGTCCTTGGCCTCTAGGGCAATGCCTCTTCCGTGGGCAAGGGCGATGAGTGTGGCGTGCCACTGAGAGGGGATGCGGCCGGTCTTAGCCCAATGCTGCACCGTGCTCTGACGTTTTCCCAGGAGTTCTGCCAGTGAGGATTGGCCGCCGAAACGCTGGATAATCTGTTCTGCGGGATTACTTTGTGTATTCATGAGAAGTATATTAACGAAAAAATCGTTAGTACGCAACGAGTTTCGTTTAAGGGTTTACAGCAGAATGCCGCCAGACCCTAAAGGCCTGACGGCATTCCAAATAATCGCAACGTAAAGAGCTAGCCCTGCTAGCCGCCCAAACCAGGCTCTGTCATCTTCTCCGGCTTCAAAAGTTGATCAATTTCCGCCTCTGACAGGCCAGACTCCTCGCGGGCGACCTCGCGGATGCTGCGTCCGTCTTTAGCAGCTTGCTTGGCGATTGCTGCCGCTTTGTCATACCCAATGGCAGGAGCTAGGGCCGTGCCCAGCATCAAGCCTCTCTCCACCAGGTCAGGCCCGGTGGTGGTGGCTCCAATGCCGACGGCACACTGTTCCGTGAAGTTGGCCGCAGATGCAGCCAGCAAAGACACTGATTGCAGGATGTTGTAGGCTGCCACAGGCATCATCATATTCAACTCAAAGTAGCCACCCTGGCCCGACATCGCGATGGTTGCATCGTTGCCAATAACCTGGGCAACTACCTGGATGACGGACTCAGAAATAACGGGATTCACCTTGCCGGGCATGATGGAGCTTCCCGGCTGAACCTCTGGAAGGGTAATCTCACCAAGGCCCGCACGGGGGCCGGAGCCCAACCAACGGATGTCGTTGGCAATCTTGTACAAGCTGGTGGCAACAGTCCGCAGAACGCCACTGGTCTCCACCACGCCGTCCAAGCTGTTCTGAGCCTGGAAGTGGTTCTCTGTCTCTCTGACCGTCATGCCCAACTGCTTTGAAAGCCGGGCGCACGTGCGAGAAGAAAACTCCGGGTGAGCATTCACACCAGTGCCTACAGCCGTGCCGCCAAGGGCCACTTCCGATAGGTCTTGCTGCGCGTGGTCGAGTCGCTGCACTGCTCGTTCAGCCTGCCCGGCGTAACCGCTGAACTCCTGGCCGAGACGCACAGGTGTGGCGTCCTGGAGGTGGGTACGGCCGGTCTTGACGATGGGCCAGAACTCCTTGGCCTTGGCCTCTAGCGCCTTCTGTAACCCCTGGAGGGCTGGCGCAAGGTCATTCTTGATTGCTGCCAGGGCCGCAATGTGAATGGCCGTGGGAATCACATCGTTGGAGGACTGGCACATGTTGACGTGGTCGTTAGGGTGTACGAGCTTGGAACCGCGATCGCCGCCCAACAGCTCTGTGGCGCGGTTGGCAATGACCTCGTTGGCGTTGGTGTTGGTAGAGGTTCCGGAGCCGGTTTGGAAGATGTCCAGCACAAAATGATCGTCCAGCGCGCCGTCTATCACCTCTTGTGCTGCCTTGACCACAACATCGCCAACCTTGGCGTCCAGCAGCCCAAGCTCCATGTTGGTCTGAGCCGCCGCTTGCTTAATCAACCCTAGAGCTTTAATAAAGCCTCGGGGAAACCGAAGGTCGCTAATGGGGAAGTTCAGCACAGCCCGCATGGTGGAAGCGCCATAGTAGGCATTCTCAGGGACTTCCATCTGCCCCATTGAGTCTCGTTCAATACGTGTTTTGCCGATGTCTTTGCTAGTCACGAAGTATCTCTCCTCAATTTTCCAGTTGCGCGGGTCAGTTGCGCACTCAGTTGCACAGTACATCCCTTGAAGGGCGTCTACACATGACCATTCTAGCGACTGTCTCTGCTAGAGGAAAGCGTCTGCGACTTGCTGGTAGAGTGGCTCAGCAGTATGATTGTTAGCGGCGAGGGTGGGGCAGTCAGCCGTTCAACTTCCTGAGTTGACCTATAGTCTGGCAGCTTTTACCCCATTGATGCCGAAGTGGCGGAACGGTAGACGCGCTACGTTCAGGGCGTAGTGGGCTTACGCTCGTGTGGGTTCAAATCCCTCCTTCGGCACCAAATAGAGACATGCGCTTGTAGCTCAATCGGATAGAGCGCAGGCTTGCGGAGCCTGAGGTTGTGGGTTCGATCCCCGCCAAGCGCACCATCTATTCCCCTAGGTCTAAAGCCTGGGCGGCTAGCTCAGTTGGTTAGAGCACTTGCTTTACACGCAAGGGGTCACAGGTTCGAGTCCTGTGCCGCCCACCACAGCTACACCACGCTCCTTTGCTTCATCAAAAACCTGTCGCCAGAATCCTGGTAACACCTCTGAACCAGGCGTAGTCTCCTCATCAGGAGGCACTCTGGTGACAACATTGAAGCAGGCCATCGACGCGTACCGGACCATCGCCACCGCTGATGGGAAAAGCCCGAACACCGTCGTGTGGGTGATCAGGTCCGCAACCTACTTCGCCCGATTTCTGGGCGAAGACCTCCCGCTGGAGGAGTACACGACCCACCGACTCCGGGAGTGGATCGCCGACCTCCGCACAAAACCACGGTTCGCCGACCATCCAACTATCCTCACCAAGGACAAACCCCTGAGTATCTCCTCCATCAGCAATTACGTCCGGGGCGTGAAGCGTCTTATCACGACGCTGATGCGCGAGGGGTTGATAACCGAGCACCCGTTGGCGACCTTTCGAGCCCTTTCTTACCTACTACAGTGTGCACTGTGTACGTTAACGTTTCGTGATTCAGTCACTGACTGAATCCTACACAATGGAGAGACGCGAGGTCGCACGCATTGGTTCCCAAGACAACGCAAGAAGAGAGCCATCCCTTACTGGTTCCACAAGCTATCCCGGTTGAGCCCGATTAACGCTTCGGCGGCTTGGCAAACATGAACATAAGACCAGCTAGAAGCCAGGTGCTCATCACCACGGTAAACGCCAAGGTGTACGAACCCCTAATATCGTAGAGGCCGGCAATCAACAGCGGACCGGCTGCCGATGCCACTGTGATAGCGGGGCGCATGGAACCTCGAATCGCACCCAGATGTGCACGCCCGTAGTAGATGGGATAAATCAGCCGTTGGAGGGGTATGTACCCCCCGTACGCCAGCCCCATGAACACGGCAAACAGTAGCAGCATCCCGATGTTCCCTATGCTCAGCAGTATGATGACTCCCCACGCTGTCAGGATGTGCTGAATCATCAACAAATAACGCACTGAGTATCGCTCTGCTAGGAACCCCCATAAGAACCTTGCCGGTAAAACGAAGGCCCCATACACCGTTAATGCCAGGGCACCGGTCTTTGCCGAGAACCCAATGTCCTGGAAATAGGGCAGCCAGTTGGCGATGAAGCCCTGAACCCCCAGGCTGGTGATGCTGAAGATAACTACCAGCATCCAGAAAGACGGCGTCCGAAAGGCCTCGCCACGTGTCAGGCTGACCTCCTCAACTCGCCTGGCCGCCTGAGGACTGGACGCTGACGATACCGCACCAAGCTGCTCCTCCGGCTCCACATCCCCATCCGGCAGCAGGCCCATGTCTTCCGGCGAGGTTCGTATAAGAAAAGCCAGAGGCAGCAGTACAGCCAAGGTAAAGGCCCCCAGCGCAAGCCAGGCATCTCGCCAGCCAAATGCCAAGATCGCCACTTGAATCCCTGCAGGAAACACGGGGCCGAATGCTCCTCCCATACTGGCCATCGCCACCGCTCTACCGCGTTTGCGGATGAACCACTTGGGGACGATGGATTCCACCAGGACTGTTCCGCCTGAGACATTAGCTACCGCACCCAGTACACCGAACAGCAGGTAGAACTGCCAGACTTCCTGAACCCAGCGTATCGCCATCATGGAGGTACCCAGGATTATCGCTGTCACAATAGACATGATCCTTGGGCCGTTCCTGGTATCAAAGAAGGGGCCTATAAACGGTGACAGTGCTCCTGCTACCAACGCACGAACGGTCAACGCGCCGAAGATGGCGGTTCGACTCCACCCCAATTCATCCTGCATGGGTGAGACGAAGATGCCAATGCTCCAGAGACCGGTCCCCAGGGTGAAGACTCCACCCAGACCAGCCACGGCCACCATGATCCAGCCATAAAAAATCTGAGGTCGTTTCAGAGTCATCGCTCCTGAGTGGGTTCAAATGCTCAAGGGACTGTATCAGATTCGGCGCGTCAGTGTCGGATTCGGCGCAGCTTGACTGATGCATTATTCTTTCTGGTACTAGGATGTCGATTAGCCCATAACCCAGCTCTGTCGACTCGGCCCCCCATCACAAAACTCAAAGGGAACCCAAGGAGATTACAGTGGAAATCGGTGTGCAACTCCACCCGGACCGTGGGACAGACAATGTAATGGAAGAGGCACAGCTTGCGGATGAGCGGTTGTTGGGCTTCAAGCCCCTGAATCAACCACCCAGTGAGTACGTCCATGAGCACTGCCTGTGGGGATTCCAGCAGGATAGGGCCGGGGTGGAACTCCGTCACCACATGGGCGTTGATAACCTGATCTGGGCGTCTGATTTTCCCCATCAGGAATCGGATTTTCCGGATTCTCAAGAGACTTTGGATTGGAACTTCAAGGATGTGCCCGCCGATGAACGGTACAAGATGGTGGCCGGAAACGTTATAAATTTCTTTCATTTTCCTACAACCTAATACACGCACTAGGAGGCTCCCATGACCACAGACCCCAAGAAGAGCGGCTTAGCCCCACAGGAGTACGGATCCGATGTCATCGCCGATACCATACGAGGCCTGGGTATCGAGTACATCGCAATGAATCCCGGCGCAACGTTCCGGGGCATCCATGACTCCATTGTGAACCACCTGGGCAACGAGCGGCCCGAGTTCATTGTCTGCAACCACGAGGAAATTGCTGTGGCCATCGCCCAGGGGTACGGTCGCGCCGCAGGCAAACCAATGGCTGCATTCGTCCATGACATCGTGGGACTGCTGCACGCCTCCATGGCAATGTTCAACGCGTGGATGGGACGTTCGGGAGTGCTGGTACTGGGCGCTACAGGCCCGGTGGACGCCAACCACCGTAGACCGTGGATTGACTGGATTCACACCGCCAATGTCCAGGGCGAGGCTGTCAGAAACTTTGTGAAGTGGGACGATCAGCCAGCCAGCGTTGAGGCGTCCGTAGAATCACTGATACGCGCGTACAACCTGGTCACCTCAGAGCCGCTGGGACCGGTTTATGTGTGCTTTGATGCCGATGTTCAGGAGGAGAAGCTTACAAAGCCCTATGAACTCCCGGACTTCTCACGCTTCCCGAAGCCCACTCGACTCCAGGCAGACGCCAATGCGCTGGACCAGGTTGCCGGCATGTTGATGGCAGCCAAGAACCCGGTGGTGCTGGCTGACTTTCTCGGACGTTCAGACGACGCTATAAAAGGTCTGATTCGGTTGGCAGAGAGCCTTTCCATTCCCGTGGTCAACGGCGGCGATTTCTTTAACTTCCCCACGCGACACCCGCTGTATGCCGCAGAATCAAAAGATGAATTGCTGGCAGAGGCAGACGTGATTCTGGCCCTGGACGTGTACGACCTTCAGCAGGAACTTACCCTCCTGGACAGAGCCACGCGCATCGCCACAGACATCATCCGCCCAGACGCCAAGCTGATAGACATATCCCTGCGCCAACTCCTAACAAAGAGCTGGGCAGACGACCACGGGCACCTCTATCCCACAGACATTTCCGTTGCTGCGGAAACCTCCATGGCGGTGCCCGCACTAGCGGACATTGTTCAACGCAGGCTGGAAGACGCCACCGGCTCCACGGCTGAGATTGCAGAGCGAGGCAAACGCATCAAGGGATTTCAAGAGGCTGCGTTGGCCAAGAGTCAGGCGATTGCCAAAGCTCAGGCAGGCGAGCACCCGCTGGCCCTCTCGACTATCGCCCAAGAGTTGTGGGAGGTGGTGAAGGACGAGGACTGGGTAGTAGGGAATGGCGACCTGCGAGGCTGGATTCAGCGACTATGGGACATCAAGGAGCCGTATCAGGATGTGAGCGCCCGCGGCGGTGGTGGCCTCGGCGAGGGGTTGGGCCACGCGATAGGTGTTGCGCTAGCCAACCGCGACAAGGGTCGGCTGACCATCAACATCCAGTCAGACGGGGACATGTTGTTCACGCCCGCCGCGCTGTGGACGGCAGTGCATCACCGCATCCCCATGCTCATCGTTATGTACAACAACCGCACGTACGGCAACGACCTTGGCCATCAAGGAGCAATGGCGCAGGTTCGTGACCGGCCAATGGAGCGTCGCACCATCGGCATCGATATTGACGACCCGAACGTGGACTTCGTTGGACTGGCGCGTTCCTTTGGCGCATGGGCGGAGGGGCCGATAGAGAAAGTTGAAGACCTGAAACCGGCCCTTGAACACGCTCTAAAAGAGGTCAAAGCCGGACGTGTTGCGCTGGTGGACGTGTATACGCAGGTTGTGTAAGCAACATCAGGGACGTTTTGTCCCTAACTAGGGCCTTTTGGCCCTATTGCCGTTTGGTTGCTAATGGTATTCAGTATTAGTAATCTGGCGTGGTACGGTACGCAAGGCGGTGCCCACCACATAAATTGGATTAAGGAACCACCGAAACCAAAACCCGCAAGAGGAGAGCGCATGCTTACTAAAGAAGACAATGAGCTAATCACGCAGGTAGGCCCCGGAACGCCAATGGGAGAGCTTTTCCGGCGTTTCTGGATACCAGTCATGTTGGCAGAGGAAGTACCCGGCGCGGATAGCACGCCGGTACGTCTGAACGTCCTGGGCGAGAAACTTGTGGCGTTCAAAGACTCTGAGGGAAAGGTCGGCATTCTTGATGCCTACTGCCCGCATCGCGGCGCGCCGCTATTCTTCGGCCGCAACGAGGAGTGCGGACTGCGCTGCGTCTACCACGGTTGGAAGTTTGATGTAGACGGCAAATGCGTAGACCTCCCCAACAGCCCTGAGGGTGAGACATACAAGGACAAAGTATCCATCGCATCCTACCCGGCGGTGGAAAAGGCTGGCATGATTTGGGCGTACATGGGGCCCAAGGACAAGCAGCCCCCAATGCCTGCTTTCGACTGGATGGACATGCCAGCTGAAAACCTCTATGTGATGAAGTTTGTCCTCAAGTGCAACTACCTGCAAGGCATGGAGGGTGACTACGACCCCAGCCATGCCGGTTACCTGCACTCGACGCTCGATGGCAACGCATCCAACCAAGCGGTGATTGTGGGTCAGGTTGGCAACACCTTTGAAGATCCCATGCCTCGCTATGTAGACATTGAGGACACTGACGGCGGCATAGAGATGATTTCCAAGGCCAACCTCTCCAGTGGTCAACTTGTGGGCCTCACTCACTGGATGATGCCCATCTATTGCACCGCGGGCATTGCTGGCCCTGGCATCTTCTCCAGTAACATGCGTATCCCCATTGACGATGAGAACACTATGTTCTTCCGCTTCCGCTGGAGCTACGAGCCCATCCCCGAGTATGAGCTCATAGAGTACAAGCACGGCAACTACACTCACCCGGAGCTTATCCCTGGCACGTTCCTCCCCGTGGAGAACATGGAGAACGATTACAAGGTTGACCGAGTGGCCCAGAAGAACTACTCGTTCACCGGCATCAAGAACTTCCCACTCCAGGACATCGCGATGATGGAGGATCAGTGGGGCCCCATTGCCGACCGCACGCAGGAGCACCTGTTGACCTCTGACGAGGGCATCATCCGTGTGCGTCAACGGCTACTCCGAACCGCCCGCAAGCTCATGGAAGGGCAGGAGCCTACAGAACCGTGGTCGCCGAACGCCTATAAAGTACGGACGGTGCGCCAGTTCTTCCCCTCAGACCTTCCCACAGCCCAGGCAGTAGCTGAAGTGAAGAGTCAGCGCATGACCGCTCGCAGGCCAATGATTGAAATGGAAGCAGGTGGCTAGTTTCCCAAGGAACCAAAAGGAAGAGGCCCCGTAATTACGCGGGGCCTCTTCCTTTTTTATCGTGTCCAATTTTCGAACAATTAAAAGACGCCTACATTGTTGTGATAGGCCTGCTTTGCAGCAGGTTGACCTGACCCTCAGTGAAGCACCACTCCACGTCTACTGGTGCGCCGTAATGCTGCAAGACCCCAACCTTCTGACGAGAGGCGTTTTATGCCGTACAATGGCGTGGCGACGATAACCGTCACACGATCAAACACCATAGGCCCAGGCCTACATCATGGGAGCATCGTCCTTGAACAACGGAGGCACAGCTACGCCAGCTAGTGAAACCAAAACTCACTCAGCTCGCACGGTAATCATCACCGCGGCTCTTGCAACTATGCTAGTGCCACTGAATTCCACCATGCTGGCAGTGGCACTACCCAACATCATTGAAGAGTTTGACGTAGGGCTAGCAACGTCCGGTTGGCTGATTACGGGCTACCTCATCGCCATGGCGTCGCTGCTTCCCGTAGGCGGGAAGATTGGCGACAGGTTTGGTCGCAGGCGCATGGTGCTGCTGGGCCTCATCCTGTTCGGTGGTTCCTCCATCGCTTCGGGGTTGGCACCAAACCTCCCCACGCTACTGGCCTTCCGTATCATGCAGGGCGTTGCCGGCGCAATGATTACGCCGAATACCGGGGCCCTCATCCGGGAATCCGTGCCTGAAAACAGGCGAGGGATGGCCTTTGGGATACTGGGTGCCATTATTGGGGTTGCTGCGGGCTTAGGGCCGCCGCTGGGGGGCGCACTGGTTGAGGGAGCAGGGTGGCGCGCGGTTTTCTTCGTCAACATTATCGTCATTGTCCCAGCGTTCATCCTTGGCTGGAGAATTCTCCCTAAGCCGATGCGCTCAGGCTCACTTGGTCAGTTCGATATCCTTGGTGCCTTTGCCTTGTCAGCCATTTTGATTGGCGTTGTCTCACTCTTGATATATATATCCAGGGGCGCTGACATCCTAGTGATAGCAGTAGGAATCCCCGCCATTGCCATCGCCATCATTGGATTCGGGTGGCGAGAGGCGCATCATCCGGATCCGGTTTTTCAACCGAAGATATTTCGTAACAGATCATTTGCCGCCGCCAGCCTAGGCATCGCCCTAACTAACCTCTCCATGTACTCCCTCCTCATTGCTGTGCCGCTGTTTCTCGTAGGAAGAAACGGTTCTTCAGCCCTGCAAACTGGCTTTGTCCTAACTGCTATGACCATGGGCATGATTTTCATGTCTGTAGGGGCTGGACGCATGCTTGATAAGTACGGCAGAAAGATTCCTACCATGGTTGGCCTTGTGGTATTTGCGCTTGGTACCGCGCCACTGGCATTTGCAGGAGTGGATGTTCCCATGGATGCCCTGGTCCTTAGCCTGGTCCTTGTAGGTGTTGGGCTTGGACTTGCCATGACGGGACTCCAGACCACTTCCGTGGAATCCGTAGACGCGCGGCAGATTGGTGCAGCGGCCGGAGTGTATTCCACTAGCAGGTACTTGGGCAGCATTCTGGGCTCTGCCATCATTGCGGGGCTCATTGGTGCGGATAAAGGCGATATTGACGGCATTGGCACGGTGTTCATCGTGTCTTTTGTGGCCGCGGTGTTGGCTATGGTTACAGGATTGGGTCTACGCGCATGGCCCCAGCAGCAGTAGCGGGCATTTGTTCGCTGCCCCCAGTTCATGTATCCTATGAACTGGAGATCAACGGCCAACCCCCTCTGTCTCGGCCCCAGACCTCTTACCCGTTTCCTTTATTTTAAACTTGGCGTTATGGAGCCTATGAACGCGGAAGAACCTGCCGGGGCCAAACCTCTAGAAGCCTCTCATCAATCAGATGATGGAGATAGTGTCCACGCACCATCAACCAAGGAATCCGCTGTGCTTCCCTTCACCCCTATCGAAAGCTCTTATTTCAAACGCACATTCAGCTCTCTGTCCAATATTGAGTTCCGCTTCCTCTGGGTAGGTTCTCTCCTCACCATGGGCGCAATGCAGATGCAGACATTTGCCAGAGGGTACTTTGTCTATGACCTAACGGATTCCGGTCTACTGCTAGGCGTTGTAAGTGCTGGTGCCGGTGCCCCCGGTCTTCTGTTTTCCCTCTACGGTGGTGTGCTGGTTGATAGGCTGGAGAAGAAACGTATCATCCAGACGTGTCAGGTTGCCTTTTCCATCCTATCTGTCACCGTTGCAATCCTGGTCCTCACCGACAACATCCGCTGGCAGCACTTACTGGTAGCCTCTTTTATTCACGGTTCCATCATGCCCTTCATGATGCCCGCCAGACAGGCTATCGTTCCGCAGATTGTGGGGCGTGAAAAAATCATGAACGCGTCTGCTTTGAACTCCCTGGCTATGAGCGTCATGAGTATGCTGGCACCGGCCCTTGCTGGTGGTTTCACAGCATGGCTAGGCGTGGCGAATCTGTACTTCATTATCACCGGGATGTACCTGGCCTCATTGTTGGTCACAGGGAAGCTATCACCGCACTATGCGGTACAAGGCCGGACAGGCAAGAGCGCATTGGGCGATATCATCCAGGGGTTCGGCTACATCCGCCGAGACTCTGTCATCATGCTTCTTCTGATTATGGGCTTTGTCCAGGTGATGATGATGGCGCCCATCCGGTTTGTAATGCCCATCTTTGCCAAGGATGTATTCCACTCAGGGGCAGACGGCCTTGGTCTTCTGCTGGGCGTGATGGGCGCAGGCAGTCTGATGGGTGCACTACTAATAGCCGGAATAAGCAAGATTCAACACAGGGGATACCTGCTGGTTGCCAGCGGTATCGTATCTGGGTTAGTGATGATTGGGTTTTCAGCATTATCGGAGTTCGCCCCCATCTTCCCCATTGCTCTCATCATCATGTTCGCAGTGGGAGCGATACAATCAGCCCGTATGACGTTGCAGAACTCATTGACGCTTGAATATGTGGAGCCTGAGTACCGCGGTAGAGTCATGAGTATTCAGGGACTAACTTTTGGGCTCATGCCAGTCGGCGTCCTACCCCTGACCATCATCGCGGATCACTGGGGCGCGCCCGTTGGCCTCGCCCTGCTGGCATGCAGTTTCATAGTCCTCTCTGCTGTCATGTTGGCGTTTTCACCTAAGATGCGCGCCCTCCACTAACCCTACGTGAAGGTTATTCACCTACCACGGGGTTCCGCAGCACGCCTATCTCCGGGATTTCAATCTCCACTACGTCACCTGCCTTAATGACCGGCGTGGCACCGTCACACCCCATCCACATGACATCACCAGCATAGAGGGTCACGTACTTGGTGGTCTCAACCAGAAAATCCACCAGGGAGAAAATCATGTCCTTGGTGTGATACCGAGAGGCTTCTACGCCGTTTATCCGAGTGGTGACCTCTAATGCCTCTGGGTCCAGGCCAGGGGTAATCCACGGCCCCATGGGGTTGAAGGTGTCCGTGTTCTTGGCGCGCCACAATGTCCTATCGCCAGACTGCCATGTACGCTCACTAACATCGTTGCCAATGGTGTAGCCCAGCACGCAGTCCAGGGCGTTCTCCCGCGTTAGGTGTTTCACGGTTTTACCGATGACCGCTGCCAGTTCGCCCTCCACCTGCACAACGCCTGAGGAGTCACGCGGAATGACGATGTTCTCTTCGTGAGCCACCAGGCTGTTATTGGCACGGTAGCCAATGTCCTCCCTAGGTGGCGCTTTACCACTGCCACCTAGGTTCTCTGCAGCCCAGGCCAGATGGGATTGGTAGTTTGCCCCAGCAGCGTAGAAAGTCGGCGGAATACACGGAAGCCGCAGCACCACATCTGCCAACGCCTTTGGTTCCCCAGTGGCAACGCCACCCTCAAAGGGGCTTCCTGTGGCAGCCCTGACCGTATTACCATCCACAATTCCATAGACCGCTCGGTCTCCATCTTGAAACCTGCACCAATTCATACCGGCCTCCTCACACGCACGTATATCTCCTGATTTCTGGCAGTATACCAATGATGCGAACCTCGTCGCATTGGGCTATCATGCCGCTGACGAAATCTAGACGGGGAAGGGTATATAAACATGGCGAAGAAGCGGTTCCTCCTTGAAATGGGCATGGGCGTGGATCTGCACGATAAGGACTACACAAAGGCAGCACAGCGGGCAATACGTGAAGCCATATGGCACAACAGCTTTGGCGCAGCTCGTGCATTAGGCAAAGACCCGAACGACATGATCATAGATGTCACCATTGGGGTACCAAAGCCTGAAGAAGTAGATGGGGATGCTGTCCTAGAGGTATTGCCTTACGGAAACCACAAGACTATTACCATAGTCCAGGGCGGGCTTGAAATCCCGAACGAGGATAGCACGGACTCAACCATCATCGTCAACGCCGCTGTCGTGGTGAGCTTCGACCTGTAAGCGTTAACCCTCTCGAGGGCCAGACGCACCGAGCCTAGGCGCAACGTATGGCATCACCGGACAACACCTACCAAGGACAATCAACAACATCTTCGCTGCAACTCTGGGCAACATTGTTGAGGGTAGTGTCTTTGTGGGGCTAACTTACTGGTTCATCTATCTGCGCGAAGGGCACCGGGCCAAAGGTGCAAATAGGAAATTTTATTCCACACCAATTTCACCCAATATTCATACTCCTCACACACGCCACTGACTATATCCAAGGTTTACCATGCGTAAAGGTTACAGAATTCAATCTGACATCGAAGCTGGTTAGTCACAAAGTGTGAGCCTCATCAAGAATATGACGACACTATGAATGATAAACAATCAGCCGAACCCACTCCCAACAACCAACCCTCCGGGAGAATTCCCATGTCGGCTCTTAGAATTTTGCTCATAGACGATGATGCTGCGGTCCGTGAAACCCAACGGAGGCTGCTAGAAAACGACGGGAACATTACCGTTGTTGGAGAGGCCTCCAGCGGTGAAGAAGCCCTGGAATTCCTGGCAACTACCACAGTGGATTTCGTCACCACTGATCTGCTCCTTCCCGGCATCACCAGCATTGAAACTATCCTTCAGATTAAAACTCGCTTCCCCGCCATCAAGATTATTGTCCTTAGTGCCTACGGTGGCGACCTCATGGAGCGGAGCCTACAAGCAGGGGCGAATGGCTACGTGCTGAAGCCCTACGCCTCAAACGCCCTGGTTGAGCGCATTCTGTCCATTGCCAAGAGTTAATCTCCCCACTCAACGACGCCCCCTTGTCATTTACTGGGTGTTGGATACAATAATCAACCAGCCCAGGCACAACTAAGGAGGAAGTATGGATACCGTTGCTGAGAACCTAGATATCAAGACCGCAGACGGAACAATGACTGGATTTGTGTTTCGCCCTGTCGATGACAAACCCCACCCAACAGTCATTGTCATCCAGGAGATCTTTGGCGTAGACAACCACATCAAGGACGTAGCTCGACGCTTTGCGGCAGAGGGATACTACGCTGTGGCGCCGGATCTCTTCTACCGCGAAGGCCCTGGCCTTTCCGTTCCCTACGAGGATCGTGACGAGGCTTTCCGGCTCCGTAGCACAACCACCCCTGAGGGGATTACGGCAGACCTGAACGCCGTTATTTCTCACCTGAAGGGTGAGAGCGGTGCAAACGAGCGCATCGGTATCGTCGGATACTGCTTCGGCGGCGGGGTAGTGTATTTGGCATCCCACGCTGTACCTGGCATCCAGGCCGGGGCCATCTATTACGGTGGTGGCATCGTCCCACGTGACGACGCTCCCGCAGGCACGCCCTCCGGCCTAGACCAGGCTCCCAAGGTAGCCTGCCCAATCATCGGCTTCTTTGGAGAGGACGACGCGGGGATTCCCCCGGCCCATGTACACCGCGTTGAAGAAGCCCTTAAGGCCGCAGGTAAGGACGCAGAGTTCCACACCTACAAAGGCGCGGGACACGGCTTCTTCTGCAATGACCGTGGTAGCTACAACAAAGAGGCATCTGAGGATGCTTGGCCCAGGACCCTCAGCTTCTTTGGCAAACACCTCAGCTAAAGCAACTGGATAAACATAAGAAGAGCCCCGTCCCGATATGTTGGGGCGGGGCTCTTCTTATACCCAAGACATTCGCTAGAAATTAACCAACACCGCTCCCGCTACCATCAACATCGCTCCGGCAATAATCATCGGCGTCACCCGTTCCAATCGTCGCAAGAACAGGGCCGAGAGCAACAACGCGAATAGCGGTTGCGTGTTCTGTAGGGGTATGACTACCACCAGGTCTCCCCGCAAGATGGCCGTCAAACTGAACAGTTGTGCAACGTTGGTCAGGAGCCCCGCAATTGCAAACATCACTAGCGGATGTCCCTTGGGGAAGGAGAGGGGCTTTCCCTGGACAGGAGCCAGGACAAAGGCCGTGAAGAATGACGTGGACGCCATCATTGCTAGTCCCAGGAACACCTCTGGTGTTACCTGTAACCCCCACTTCCTGAGCATAAAGGAGACCGCAAAGAAGAACCCGGATGCCAGGGGAAACGCCATATCAACAAGGCGACGCGGCTTACCTTTGCTGCCTCCAGAACTGTCCAAAGTCAGCAGGACTACGCCCCCAAGCAACACCACAGTTCCTAACCCAACAAAGGGTGTCAGCGTCTCATTGAAGAAGAGCACGCCACCGATTACCGCAAAGAGCACCTGGACGTTGTAAAGCGGAGTTGCTACAGAGACGCCCACCCTAGCCATGCCATTGAAGAGCAGCATCCGCGCAAGAAACGGCCCGGTGGCCCCAGCAGCAATAAAAGCCAAGACAGCCCAACTTGATATACTGGAGAATGGAGCAAATATCAGGAATAGCGGCCAAAAGACCACCACGTTTGCCAACGCCGTCACCAGCACAGCAGCTCCACTGCTGGCTCGCTCCAAACCCCACCGGGTGAAGATAGACGAGAGGGCAAAGAACAGGCCAGCAAGGACAGCGAACATGGCAGGAGACAAAGTACTAGGGCCAACCTTCCTGAGGCACATCCAGAATAGAGGGCACGTCATGTTGTATCATATCTATGTCCTTAGTTAAAGACTGTTGAAGTCACAGGAGAGGAATCATGCCGAAAGTCTCTCGCGTCAAGTTGTCTCCATCCATCCTATCGGCGGACGCCGCTGCTTTTGGTGAACAGGTGGGCCAGGCGGTCTCCGCAGGGGCCGATTACATCCACGTAGACGTCATGGACGGACACTTTGTCCCTAACCTCACCTTTGGGGCACTCCTGGTAGACGCCCTCAGAGCCAAGACAGACGTGCCGTTGGATGTCCACCTTATGATTGCGTCTCCGGGGGACTTCATTGCTGATTTTGCTAAAGCCGGAGCCTCTATCCTCACGGTGCATGTAGAAGCCTGCACACACCTGCATCGCGTCATTCACCAGATTAAAGAAGCGGGCGTCCGCGCAGGAATCGCCTTCAACCCTGGCACACCTATCAGCGCTATAGAGGAGATACTCCCGGACGTTGACCTAGTTCTTGCCATGACGGTAAACCCCGGTTTCCCGTCACAGAGCTTCATCCCTTCCGTAGTACCCAAGATCCGAAAGCTGCGAGCCCTCTTGGACGAGCGTTCTCTGGACGCGGAGCTTGAGGTTGATGGCGGCATAAATGAGAGCACTGTGGCGCAAGTGGTGGACGCAGGGGCAAGGGTGTTGGTGGCAGGCTCCGCTATCTTCAATAACCATGAGAGCGTTGCAGAAGCAGTAGCCCGATTGCGTAAGAGCATCCCCAGCATCTAAAGATGGGCCCCAAGCCTTCAGGTTGAAGGCACACCACTACACGGATAGTAAATGGTTTCTTGAGGAAAGTGTCCGGGGTTGGGTGAGGAGCGAGTTCCTCTACTTAACCTTGGAGGACTTGTACTGAGACCGAATGCACCGGGTGCAGGCTTTCACCCTGGTCCGTAGACCGTTTATCACCATCGTTGCACGGTGCACATTAGGCAACCAACGAGTATTCGTTCGCCGCTTGGAATGGCTAACGTTGTTACCAAAGCTACCAATTTTTCCGCAGACCTGACAACTCGCCATGTTTTGCCCTTTGATAATGGAATAGTGCTTGGATAGAGACTGCTAGTTACTGTACCATAGGCTTTTCCCTTGGGCAAGGTGGACAGCCCCCTAGCAGTGGAGGATGTCATGGGAGACGCAGTTTTTGTGACGCGATTGGACGGTAGCGGGCTACGCCTCATGCTTTCGGCTTGCGCTCAGGTGCTGGAATCCAACGTGGAGGCTGTGAACGCTCTGAACGTCTTTCCCGTGCCTGACGGC
>Ga0114999_10000525_pt1 | contig 56872 bp, 52 predicted proteins | sample ArcticOcean_MG_C_3_FD_89820 | JGI IMG/M metagenome (GOLD analysis project Ga0114999, IMG submission 89820) | Marine microbial communities from western Arctic Ocean - ArcticOcean_MG_CB8_126 | ecosystem: Environmental > Aquatic > Marine > Oceanic | place: Arctic Ocean: Canada Basin | collected...
AGTACTGGTGGTGTGTTGAACAAACGATCACTGGGCCAGGCGGCTGGACACCCAACATGATTCTTGATGATGGCGGCGACCTGACTCAATTAATGCATGAAAAATTCACCCACCTAATGGACGATGTCCAAGGCCTTTCTGAAGAGACCACAACCGGCGTTAAACGACTGTATGACATGATGAAAGACGACAGTCTTTTGTGCCCGGCATTCAATGTCAACGATTCTGTTACCAAGTCGAAGTTCGACAACCTCTACGGGTGCCGCGAATCATTGGTTGATGGCATCAAACGTGCCACCGACGTCATGATCGCTGGCAAGGTCGCAATCGTGTGTGGCTTTGGAGATGTCGGTAAAGGCTCTGCACAGTCATTGCGTGGACTGGGCGCTACTGTCTGGATTACAGAAATCGACCCTATCAACGCGCTACAAGCAGCGATGGAAGGATATAGAGTCGTCGAATTCGACGCCGTATGTGATCAAGCCGATATTGTTGTGACCGCGACCGGCAACTACCACGTCGTATCCGGCCCGCAAATGGAGCGCATGAAGAACCAGGCAATTCTGTGCAACATCGGTCACTTCGATAATGAAATCGACGTTGCCTACCTGCAACAATACGATTGGGACAACATTAAGCCGCAGGTCGACCACGTTATTTTTCCGGACGGCAAGCGCATTATCCTGTTGGCCGAAGGCAGACTTGTTAATTTAGGTTGTGCGACAGGACACCCAAGTTTTGTCATGTCCAATTCGTTCACGAATCAGGTGCTGGCGCAAATTGAGCTGTGGAAAAATGGGGCCAACTACGGGCGCGAGGTATATGTACTGCCGAAACACCTGGACGAAAAAGTGGCACGCCTGCATTTGGGTCGTATCGGTGCGAATTTGACCGAGTTGTCAGATGAGCAAGCCGAATATATCGGCGTTTCTAAAGATGGCCCCTATAAGCCAGACCACTACCGCTACTAAACTTATAGTGTCTCAGGCGCAATTGAGACTTGAAACGATTCGACTGGGTCGATGATGACAACCCTGTCATCCGACCCGGTTCGAATACTACACATTACAGATCCCCATCTTTTCGCGAATGCCGAATCGAGCCTGCGTGGCACAGTTACCTACGAGACGCTTACCGCTGTCCTTGATCACTATCGATATTCAGCCTGGGAAGCTGATCTGATATTGATGACTGGTGATGTCGTCCAGGATGACTCTGCCGACGCCTACGAACGGTTCAAAGAATTATTGAGTCCGTTGGGGTTGCCAGTTGTTTGCGTGCCGGGCAATCACGATGTTCGACCGATGATGGAAAGTGCGCTGAGTGTAGCGCCATTTTCCTATTGCGACACTATGGACGCAGGCGACTGGCTGCTGATTGGCATCGACAGCTGCATTGACGACGAAGCCGGAGGATTTATACGCGACAGCGAGATGCAGAGATTGGCCGATATTCTGCACCAAACATCCGCATCTCACGTCGCCGTTTGTCTGCATCACCCGCCACTGCCAATGCAGAGTAAGTGGCTGGATGAGGTCGGGCTTCGCAATGGCGCAGAATTTTTAGATCTGATCGCGGCGTCAGGAAATGTCCGGCTCACCTTGTTTGGTCACGTTCATCAGACTTTTAGCGCTATGTATGAGGGCACACAAATCATCGGGACGCCGTCGACGTGCCGGCAATTCATGCCTGGCAGCGATGAGTTTGCGCTTGACGATAAACCGCCCGCATACCGACGCATTGAATTGTCTGCCGATGGCACGGTCTCAACAGAACTGGTTTGGGTAACGGAAAATACATAATGAATAGTGAGAGCGGTTGGTTAGTAAGCGCCCTGATTGCGTTGTTAATTGTCGCGGCACCTACCGTTTCAGCAGCGGAACAAGCACTACCATTGTGGGAAATCGAGGGGGAACGAAATCGCATCTTCCTGCTGGGCTCTATTCACTTACTTCGCGAAAAAGATCACCCATTACCCAAGGCCATTTATGTTGCCTATGACGAGGCCGAAACATTAATCATGGAACTCGACATGGATGACATCGATCCGGTCGCAACCCAAAAAATGACGAGCGAACTAGGCTTGATCGAGAACGGTGGCAAGTTGAGCGATTTGCTGGGGCCCGAGATCTACGCTGAAGCCACCGCGCTTGCCGAACTAGCTGACATTCCGTTGCATCTCCTCGATCGCGCGGAGCCTTGGTTCGCTGCGATGAATGTCGAAATGATGTTGTTGATGCGGATGGGCTTTGATCCCTCGCTTGGCGTCGAGTCGCATTTCCTGGAACGCGCAACCGGCGACGGCAAAGAAATCGAGGGCTTCGAAACGATGCGTCAACAACTTGGATTTTTAGATGGCTTGTCCGCACAAGCACAGCAAGAAATGTTTCTGCAGGCACTGGCAGAAGGCCCAGGATTACCTGAAATGATGGACGACATGATTGATGCGTGGAAGATTGGCGACGTTCGGTTCATGGAAGAAGGCGTACTGCGCAAGATGGAGCAATACCCGGAACTCAACCAAGTGATTGTCGTCAATCGAAATAACACGTGGGCGCAGCAGATCGAAGCGCTTCTTGATGACGACGATGATTATCTAATTATCGTCGGCACTTTGCATTTAATTGGGGAGGGCGGTGTACCGAATTTGCTGTCAGCACGCGGGCACACGGTGACGCAAATGCATCAAGCTGCGAACTAACGACAGCGATAATTCGATCTCAAAGTACCCGCGCCTAGCTCGAGTTTTGATTAGTGGCCGGGACCAAAACTCTCATGGCACACATCGATACACGCTCTTTAGGAAATCTATTGATCGTTGTTTCAGCGTCCTACCACCGTTGCTCGTGCGATATTCGGCCTAGCTGTCAATCACTAAAAAGCGGTAGCATTCACCCTCCTCAACTGGAGTAGGTATGAGTCACTTTACTGACGCAAAACAAGTCATCGCTGGCGGCGTTAATTCGCCAGTGCGCGCCTTCGCAGGGGTCGGCGGCGAACCTGTCTTCATGAAACGTGCCAACGGCGCATGGCTGGAAACAGAAGATGGCCGTCAACTCATCGATTACGTAGGTTCGTGGGGCCCGATGATTCTCGGCCATTCGCATCCAGCCGTCCTTGAAGCCGTAATCCGCACGGCGGCGGACGGCATGAGCTTTGGCGCGCCTTCCCTAATCGAAACGCGACTGGCGGAAAAGGTTCGCGACCTGATGCCATCGATTGAGCGCGTGCGGATGGTCAGCTCCGGGACGGAGGCAACGATGAGTGCGATTCGCCTCGCACGTGGTTTTACCAGCCGAGACAAAATCATCAAATTTGAAGGCTGCTATCACGGTCATTCAGATTCCCTGTTAATCAAGGCCGGATCTGGCGCCCTGACCCTGGGGGTTCCCAGTTCTCCTGGCATACCGGCCGGACTGGCCGAGCACACAATTACGCTGCCCTACAATGACATCGACGCAATCGACAAGGTGTTTGACGACATTGGCGAGCAAATTGCCTGCGTCATTGTCGAACCGATTGCCGGCAACATGAACATGATCATGCCAATTGAGGATTTCCTAGCCTCTCTCTCTAGGCGCTGCACAGATGCAGGATGTGTGCTGATATTCGACGAGGTGATGACAGGTTTTCGAGTCGCACTGGGTGGTGCCCAAGCGCTCTATGACATCAAGCCAGACCTTACAACTATTGGAAAAGTTGTCGGTGGCGGACTTCCGGCGGCTGCCTTTGGCGGTCGCGCAGACATCATGGCAAGTCTGGCGCCAGACGGACCGGTTTATCAAGCGGGCACATTGTCCGGAAACCCATTGGCGATGGCGGCAGGCCTCGCGACACTTGAACAAATTGAGGAACCCAACTTTTTTTCCGCGCTATCCGATAAGACAAGCTCGTTGATCGCTGGACTGAAATCAATTGCTGTAGACGCAGGCGTCCCATTGGCAGTCGAATCACAAGGCGGAATGTTTGGCTTTGTGTTCAGCGAAGACGATTCTGTATCAAGCTACGAACAAGTCGCAGCCGCCGATATCGAACGTTTCAAGAAATTCTTCCACGGCATGCTCGAGCGCGGCATTTATTTGGCGCCATCGGCATTTGAAGTGGGTTTTATTTCCTCCGCGCACGGTGATGAGGAAATTGCCAAGACATTGGATGCAGCACGACAGACGATGGCGACGCTTGCCTAGCGATAGTAGCGATTGGGGTCAGAGTACTACTCTGACCCCAATACAGAATGTTACTTCGCAGATCGTACTGACTCTAATACAGCACGTATTTCATCCAGCCGCTGTAACGGATCATCACACTCCAACAACAATTGTTTTTGTTCTGGCGTGATCGGCAGTATTTCGGCGAATCGAAAACTCACCCAACTCGCGTCCGCATAGCGTTTCTCCAGCTGTTCGTACAAACGACCGAGATCGTCAAGTACGCCCGTTAAGATATCCGCTAAAGGTGAGTAAGCGTCCGGCAGTTGTACTTCTAGCTCACTAGGCAATTGGTTGACATCGGCAATCATCAAACCATCGGCCTGCCGTTGGCTGGAGTTAATTTTAAAGCGTTGCTGCCCAATCGCGGTGATGCCGAGTAATCCATCGCTACCCTGATACCAGTCGGCAATTGATGCGAGCGTGCCAGTGTCATGCACCTTGGCCAGCCCCACTTCCGCCCCTTCTTTTATGAGGGCTACACCGAACGGAATCTCCTCCTTCATGCAACGGCTGATCATATCCAGATAGCGCTGTTCAAAAATGCGCAACGGCAAGGGACCGTCAGGGTATAGAACCGTATTCAAAGGAAAGAGTGGAATTTCCATAACCAATTCTAGTGCGTCTTCGCGCTAGCTGAGACGCTTGTTTTGCAACGCCATCGTCAACTTCTGTCGCGATGCGCCGAAGCCTCCGTTGCTCATGAAGATCATTTGGTCGCCTGCCTTCAAAGTGGAGCAAAGATTGGCGACAAGTGAATCGTAATCACCGAACACCGTCACGCGGCTGCCCAGCGATGTGAATATCGAATCGAACTGATCATTCGAATCGCTGGGGCGATATACCAAAACCAAATCTGCAGCAGCCAATGAATCGGCCAAGGTGTCGTCGTGAATACCCATCTTCATGGTGTTCGAGCGCGGTTCCAACGCGACGATTACGCGATGGCCCGGATAGCGTTTCTTAACACCTGCGATGGTGCTCTTGATAGCAGTTGGATGGTGTGCAAAATCATCATAAATGGCAATATCCGAAACGGTAGCGGTACGCTCCATCCGTCTTTTAACGCCTTCAAATCTTGCCAACGCATCGACTGCGCGCGCGAAATCTACGCCTGCTGACTGTGCAGCTGCAACTGCCGCCAGCGCGTTCTGCAAATTGTGTTCACCGCCTAGTTTCCAGGTCGTTTCGGCGGTTTGCCCCGAATCCCTGGCAATACTCAGGCGCCGCTCACCTTTGTCAGAAAATTGAGCGGACCATTCCGCATCCTGCGTAGTACTGAATCGCTCAACTGAAGACCAACATCCTTGCTCGATTATGCGCGCGACATTTTTGTCGTCACCATTAATAATGACTTTCCCATTTCCAGGCACCGTTCGCATAAGCTGATGAAACTGCCACAGGATTGCATCGAGGTCCGTGTAAATATCCGCGTGATCGAATTCCAAATTATTGATCACCAATGTTTGCGGTCGATAGTGAACAAACTTGGCACGCTTATCGAAAAACGCAGTGTCGTATTCGTCCGCCTCAACAACAAAGAATTTCGATTCACCAAATCGCGCTGAAACATCGAAATTGACTGGAATGCCACCGATCAGGAATCCAGGCTCTAGTCCTGCATCCTGCAAAATCCACGCGAGCAAACTCGCCGTGGTTGTTTTTCCATGCGTTCCGGACACAGCCAAAACGTGCCGTTTGTGCAATACGTGCTCGGACAGCCATTGCGGGCCGGAACAGTACGGTATACGCCGGTCAAGAACCGCTTCGACCATGGCGTTGCCACGACTCATGGCGTTGCCGATGACAACGTAGTCGGGAACTTCGTCCAACTGCGACAGATCGTAGCCTTCGATGATGCCGATGCCTAAGTCGTTAAGTTGTGTGCTCATCGGTGGATAGACGTTCGCATCGCAGCCGGTGACCTTGTGGCCAGCAGCGCGTGCCAATGCCGCAATTCCACCCATGAAGGTGCCGCAAATTCCGATGATATGAATGTGCATTGCTTGGGGGTCCAGATTCCTACAGATTGACGAGGATGATATAGGTGATATTTTGCATCACAAATATCGTCATGGCGATGGCAATGCCGGCGAACCAATGCTGCTCTATCGATCGAGCAATGATGTTGCCTTTGACCGGTATAGCCCAGATCAAGATTAGCCACGCCACCGTATCGGTGACGACGTCGCTCGTAAATTGGCGCATTACGACGAACACAACCACGTGCAAAATAGTCAGTATGGAGCCGCAGGCCATAATTGACGCAATCGTTGGCACTAGCCGACGACCAAAGCCTGTCGCCAACAGCACGAGCCAGTACACAACGTAGCTGAGCACAGAAACGAAAAACGAAATCGCGATATTGCCGCTTACCGTTTCCGGCATCGCAACGGCAGTAGAAAGAAAGGCAAACAACAACAAGCCGATCGCAACAACCAGGACAACGGATCGCGAAGGGACGTCTTGCGGCCCTTGCCGCAAAAGCGTTATTTCGATAAATGTTCTGAGAAGATGTTGCAGTGTTCTGTCACAATAGGGCAATGCTGAATCGACATCATCTCACGTTAATATCCGCAACCGAAGCCCGCAGTCAAATTCAAAATGTCTGAGTACGAACTTGTCGATTTGGCAACGGACAGAAGCCTTCAATCGCTGCTCGCAGACGAAGAACGGATTGGTGTCGATACAGAGTTCATGCGTGAGAAAACATTTTTCTCGCAGCTGTGCTTGGTCCAGGTTGCCGCAAGAAAGACTTTTGTTTGTGCGGACCCGTTGACTCTCGATGCTGCCGACGATGCGCGTCGCGACGACGTTTGGCAGACCATAACCAGACCTGCCTGGGTTCTCCATTCCGGCAGACAGGACATAGAGGTCGTTTATCAGAGTTGCGGCCGGATGCCCAGTTCCCTTTTTGACACACAAATCGCAGCTGCCCTACTCGGCTATCAACCGCAAATTGGCTACGCGGGGCTCGTCAAAGAATTATTCGGCGTCGAATTGGAGAAATCGCATACGCGCGCGGATTGGTCGAAGCGACCACTGTCGGATGCCGTTTTGAAATACGCGACCGAGGACGTCGAATACCTGTTGCCGGCTGCCGACCTGTTAACAGAAAGGCTTACAGAATTGGGGCGCATTTCCTGGGCGAGCGAAGACTCTGCCGACCTACTTGACATTGATTTATACGATCTGGATCCGGAGGGCTCCGTTAGCCGCTTAAAGGCTGCGAGTAATTTGCAGGGCCGCGCGCGCGCGCGCGCTGTACAGATCGCAGCCTGGCGGGAACACGAAGCAATTCGCAGCAATCGGCCACGACAGTGGATCATGCGGGATGCAGTACTTATCGGTATTGCCGTTTCCGGACCAGAGAATCGCGATCAACTAGCGGGAATCGACGGCATGCCTGAAAGCACGGTACGGCGCGCAGGTGACCAATTGTTGAGTATCGTCGCCGCAACGACACACGATGAGACTAGCTACAAGCCACCGGCGCGACCGAATGAAAAGCAAAAAACTTTATTAAAAGCGATGCAACAACTGGTTTCTGCGCAGGCAAAATCGCTAAGCATCGCGACCGAGATTGTCGCACCGAAAAAAGAGCTATCGGCGGCCATGCTTGGCGTGCGAAATTCTCGCGTATTCAGGGGATGGCGACTTGAAAGTGTCGGCCAAGCTTTGCTGGAACTACTGGAAAACGACTAGCAATAAAGCCAGCCACATTGTCTAGTCAGAACCGACATCCATGCCTAACTCTTTTCTAAATCGGTCATAAACTTCATCGATGGTGCCATCAGCATCAACTGTCACCAATTTACCCCGCGATCGAAAGTAGTCCACCAATGGCTCAGTCTTACGCCGATAAACAGCGAGGCGATTTTCAATGACCTCTGCATTGTCGTCCAAGCGATGAATTAGCTCGCCGCCTGCATCTAAGCACTCATCTAGCTCTGCCTGTGACGAATAGTAGATATTCAGGAGCTTGCCGGTTAGCGAGCAGGTGCGTCGGCCGGTCAGGCGTTTTGTCAAAATATCGAATCCGACGTCCATCAACACTGCCGCATCCAGCGGCTGGTCAAGCTGATCAAGCAAATCGCTAAGATCGAAGGCCTGCTGCTCTGTCCGTGGAAAACCGTCGAGGATAAAACCGTCTTGGGCGTCAGGTTGGCCTAAACGCTCACTGATGACGCCAAGCATTATGTCATCCGAAACAAGATTGCCGGCATCTATTGTGGATTTCGCCTGCAAGCCGAAGTGGCTGCCGGCGCTTACGGCCGCGCGCAGCATGTCGCCGGTCGATATTTGCGGGATATTTTTCTCCGCCATCAGGATCTTGGCCTGAGTGCCTTTTCCGGAGCCCGGGGCCCCCAACAATACAATGCGCATTTGTCCACTCACTCGCGAATGCAGGAATCCGTTCGGGCGGTAAGCTAGAGGAAAACTGCAGAGAGGTCAATTGTCATTCTCAGCAGCGCCGAACGATGATCCCGCGGACCGTTTCCGCTATGCTTACCCTCGATTTCAAGCCAGATAGAGGTTCGCATCCAATGTCGAAGAAGAACGCATTTTACGCTCAGTCCGGCGGCGTCACGGCCGTCATCAACGCCTCCGCCTGCGGCGTCATTGAAACCGCTCGCAAACACAAGAATCGTATTGCTAATGTCTATGCTGGCAAAAATGGGATCATCGGTGCGCTAACCGAAAACATGATCGATACGAGTCGCGAATCTGCGCGAACCATCACGGGGCTAAAACACACGCCTGGCGGCGCTTTTGGCTCCGCCCGATATAAGCTCAAAGGCGTCGAGGAAAATCGCGCCGAATACGAACGTTTGATTGAGGTATTTAAGGCCCACGACATCGCCTATTTCTTCTATAACGGCGGTAACGACTCAATGGATACCGCCCACAAGGTATCCCTCATATCAAAAAGCATGGGTTACCCGGTTACCTGTCTCGGAATACCTAAAACAGTCGACAACGATTTGCCCATAACCGACAACTGCCCTGGCTTTGGGTCGGTTGCCAAATATGTCGCGGTATCGACAAAAGAAGCCGCATTGGACGTCTTATCAATGGCGGAAACTTCAACGAAGGTATTCGTCCTTGAAGTTATGGGTAGGCACGCTGGCTGGATAGCGGCAGCAGGCGGACTCGCAGGCTCGGGCGCGGCACATGAACCTCCACACATCATCTTGTTTCCCGAAATTCCATTTAACAAAAGTGCCTTCTTGAAGCGTGTCAAAGCATGCGTCAAAGATTACGGCTATTGCGTCATCGTGGTCAGCGAGGGTGCGCGGTATGCCAACGGCAAATTCCTAGCAGAGGCCGGCACCGTCGATGCGTTCGGCCATGCACAGCTCGGAGGCGTCGCGCCGATTGTCGCCAATATGGTTCGCGACAAGCTGGGCTTCAAATTTCATTATGCAGTCGCCGATTATTTGCAGCGTTCTGCGCGGCACATCGCATCCGCAACTGATGTCAAGCAGGCCTATGCTGTTGGGCAGGCGGCGGTCCACATGGCGCTTGCCGGCGAAACGGCGGTCATGCCTGTCATCAAACGCGTTTCTGATAAGCCCTATCGCTGGAAGATCGAAAAGGCGCCTTTGGCCCGAATTGCGAACAAGGAAAAAATGTTGCCCCGCCGCTACATCTCCAAGGATGGCTTCTCAATTACGGCTGCTGGCCGCCGTTATCTAGAACCCTTGATTCGTGGCGAGGATTATCCTCCATATATCAACGGCTTGCCGAACTACGTCACACTTAAGAGCGTGCCTGTTCGTAGGCGGCTAAAGACTAAATTTGTGGTATGATGCGCGCGCTTTAGAGACTGGCCTGCGGACGAAAAATCTTTACTACCGCGCGGTCGGCAAGAAAAAAGAGAAAATTTTCATTCGGTGAGAGGATCCCGAACGCGTTCTACATAGCTAAGGTACAGCACCTTGCTGCCATGTGTGCCGAGTCCTCTCCCGCCGGACTACAATGACGGAGTAACAATCAATATGTCAGTTGCAATTATCCTGGTCCTGTCCCTTTTCGGACTCGTTGTGGCCTTTTACTACTCGCGCTCGGTCAGCCGCGTTGCGATCGATATGGGTGTCGAAGACGCCGACACGCGCGGCAAACTGCGCAAGATTCATTCGGCGATCGCCGATGGAGCGATGGCGTTCCTCAAGGAGGAATACAAGTTCATGGCCATCTTCATGGTCCTGTTCGGCATCGTCATCGCCCTCCTGATCGATGATCAACACACCGAGAACGTCAATGAAGGCATCTACACGGCCGTCGCGTTCATTTTCGGCGCGATCATCTCGATCGCCAGTGGCTACATTGGCATGAAGATCGCGACCGCGGGCAACGTTCGCACGACGGTCTCGGCCAACCAGTCGCTCTCCAGCGCGTTCAATCTCGCGCTGCACTCCGGCGCCGTTATGGGCTTCGCGCTGGTCAGCTTAGCCTCGCTTGGCATGCTGCTGATCTACCTCGGCCTCAAATATGTACTGCCGGACGATCTGCCACCGCACGTATTGATGGAAGTGATTGCCGGCTTCGGCCTTGGCGGTTCCGCCATCGCGCTGTTCGCGCGCGTGGGCGGCGGCATCTTCACGAAAGCAGCCGATGTTGGCGCCGACCTCGTTGGCAAGGTCGAGGCAGGAATTCCGGAAGACGATCCGCGTAACCCGGCCGTTATCGCTGACAACGTTGGCGACAACGTCGGTGACGTCGCCGGTATGGGCGCTGACCTCTTCGGCTCCTGTGCGGAGAGCACCTGCGCCGCCATGGTCATCAGCGCGATTGCCTTCGGCGGCAACGTCGATGCGCTGCTGTATCCAATTGTCATCTCGGCGATCGGCATTCCGGTCAGCCTGATGACGATGCTGATGGTCCGCGTCAACACCGAAGCCCAGGTGGGCCCGGCGCTGAAACGCATGCTGATCATATCGAGCGCAATTATGGCCGTCGTCATGTACTTCGTGACCGACATGCTGATTCCGGCGGAGTTCGTAATCACCGGCGTCGGGTATACCTACCTCGGCGTATACCTGTGCTTCCTGACCGGACTAATCGCCGGCCTCGTCGTGGGCCTGCTCACCGAGTACTACACGTCAGATGCCTACAGCCCCGTTCGTGAAGTGGCCGAGTCCTGCCAGACCGGTGCCGCGACCAACATCATTTTCGGACTGGCACTCGGTTACAAGAGCGCCGTCGGTCCTTATCTCGCGATCGGCCTTGCCATCTACATTCCGTGGATGCTGGCCGGCATGTACGGTATAGCAATTGCCTCGCTCGGTATGCTGGGCACCCTGGTCATCGCGCTGACGATCGACGCCTACGGCCCGGTGGCTGACAACGCCGGCGGAATCGCCGAGATGGCCGGCATGCCAGAACACGTGCGAAAGCGCACGGACGTCCTGGATTCGGCCGGTAACACCACAGCCGCCATCGGCAAGGGCTTCGCGATCGGCGCTGCCATTCTGACATCGCTCGCTCTGTTCGGCGCGTTCCTGACCCGCGCCGATCTGCTGCTGAAAGAACAGGACCCGACCTCGGATCTTCTCGGCTCGATCAACCTGCTCGACCCAATGGTCTTCACCGGCCTGTTCATCGGTGCCGTACTGCCGGCGCTGTTCTCGGCCATGACGATGAAGTCAGTCGGCGCGGCCGCGTTCAAGATGATCGAGGAAGTGCGGCGTCAGTTCCGCGAGGATCCAGGCATCATGGAAGGCACCAGCGATCCCGACCACGCACGGTGCGTCGCGATCTCGACACAGGCTGCTATTCGCGAAATGGTTGCGCCCGGCATCCTTATTATGGGTGCACCGCTCGCCACCGGGTTCCTGTTCGGCATCCAGGCCACGGCCGGACTGCTGGCCGGCTCGCTGGTCACCGGCGGCGTTCTCGCGATTTCGGCGTCAAACTCCGGCGGCGCCTGGGACAACGCGAAGAAGTACATCGAAGCTGGCAATCTCGGTGGCAAGGGCACCGAAATTCACAAGGCGGCGGTGGTTGGCGATACGGTGGGCGATCCTCTGAAGGACACATCCGGCCCGTCGCTGAATATCCTGATCAAGTTGTCGGCCATTCTGTCGCTCGTCTTCGTACCGTTCTTCGTACAGTACGGCGGCATCCTGCTGAAGTTCATGTAGGAGCGACGCCCTTCGGAACCAAAAAAAGCCCGGCCATGTGCCGGGCTTTTTTTGCTCTGTAGCGCGACAGTCCACCTCAAGTAGAGCGATCGCTTTAAACCGGGCCGAAGGCGCTTGGCGGCCTTCGCCTCAGCACGATCGTATCCAGCCTGTTTGTCGCTAACTCCATGACCACCGGTGGTGATGCATGGGATAACGCCAAGAAGTACATCGAAGACGGCAATTGCGGCGGCAAGGGCCTTGACGCTCACAAAGCGGCAGTAACCGGCGATACCGTTGGCGAACCGTACAAAGATACGGCTGGCCCGGCGATCAATCCGTTGATCAAGATCATTAACATCGTAGCGCTGTTGATGGTGCCATTGCTTTGATCTTAATTAACACGAGCCAATCAAAAGGCCGCACGACGAAAGTCGGCGGCCTTTTTTTTGCATCCGAATTACGCTGCTACTGAAATGGCGGATAGGGGAATCAAATGGGCAGTATTGAAGGCAGCTGCCTGCCATTAGAATAACCGCCAGCCCCAAACGGGTTCGGCGTTTTCGATGATTGCCGGTATCCCGTCTGATTCACTGATGTTCTCGACGGACGAGACTCTAAATGAGTACCAGGACAAGGACGCGAGTGGCGCGAGTGCTAGCTGTCGTTTCTGCGCAGGTGCACAGTCAGCAACAGAGCTTAGACGACACTCGGATACTAGGAATTCAAAATTCGATAACTACCCGTCGTCGTCGTCCCCAAAATCGCGGGCGCCTCGATAAAATTGCCTTGCACGAAATCGATACCAACTGAGCGCAACCAATCGAAGTCTTCTTGCTCCTCAACCTGCTCCGCAACGACTCTGAAATCCATCGTGCGTGCCAGCTTAATCATCGCCGAAACCATTTCCTGATTGACCTGATCAGTCGTGAGGTTGTTCGTGTAGCTCCCGTGAATTTTTAGATAGTCGATTGGCAAGTTTTTTAGACTCGAAAATGCTCCAAGGCCGCTACCGAAGTCGCCCAGAGCGAATTCGCAACCGATGCCGTGTAGGACCTCTATAAATCGTTGCGCATGTTGGACGTTAGTCGATATCGCGCTCTCGGTAACTTCGAAACATACTTCCGCTGGCGAGACACCACTGTGATCCATTGCCTCGACAACGAAACTTAAGAAACCCTCATCGCTGAGCGTCTGCTCGGATATATTAATGGCGCAACTGCGATTGCTTGCGAGCTTTATTTCACCCGACTTTATCGCGACCAAAACTGCATTGACCACCCAGCGATCGATCTGCGGCATCAACTGATAACGTTCCGCCGAACGCAGGAAATCAGCAGAGTTTGGACTGCGTCCGCGCTCATCTGGTAAACGAAGAAACACCTCGACAGAGGGACCAGACGCATCGGCACTGCCGGTCGCGAGGATGGGTTGAACAGCAAGCTCGAATTTACTGTCGTGCAAGGCTTCCTGCAAACAGCGTAACCATTGTATGTCGCCACGCTCGCGTGCAACGGCTTCATCACGTGCCGAGTACACATGCACCTGACCTCGACCTCTCTGCTTGGCAACATAACAGGCGGAGTCCGCGGCACTCATCAGATCCTGCATCGAACCGCTGCTGCCGTTTATTTCGACCAAGCCGATCGAAATTCCAATATTAAAAATCTTGTCTTGCCAGACGAATAGATAGCCTGCGACAGCATTGCAAATGTCAGCTGCTATTTGCTGTGCTTTGTCAATCGGACAACCGACCAAGAGGGTGCCAAACTCATCTCCACCCAGGCGAGCAACAAAATCTGAATCACGCACCTGATCGCGAATTAATGTCGCGACTTCACGCAGCATGTTATCGCCAGCCATGTGGCCACAGCTGTCATTAACCGCTTTGAAGCGAGCGAGGTCCATGCAGAAGAGAATATGATTTGCCTCTTCGGCAACAGCAGAACCCATCGCTTCGTCGAGACGACGCTCGAACTCGCGGCGATTAATTAAACCGGTCAGTGCATCATGCGCGGCCTGGTAGCTCATTTGGCGAGTGAGTCCGCGAATCTCACTTACGTCGTGAATAACAACGACTGTCCCGGAAATACTATTTCCCGGGCCCTTGATTGGCGATGCCGTAATGTCAATTGAATGTTCGTGCGCGCCGTCCCGGCTAACAAGTAAGGCTCTACGCCCCATATTGATTCTGCGTCGAATTGACAGACATCGCTCAACCGGATCACCTAAGCCGCGCCGATCCACCACGTCAATGAGAGAAAACAGCTCTCCCGTCTTACGACCAGAGGCGTCGTCGCGGTTTGCGCCTAGCATCGCTTCGGCGGCATGATTCATGTAATCGATGCGGCCTTCGTTGTCAGTTGTAATCACGCTTTCGGAAATGGATTCGAGCGTGTACTGCGCCTGACGTTTGCTACGACTGAGGGAAACTTCCAAATTCTTGCGATGACTTACATCACGCGCAATCGTCAATATAGCGTTACTACCATGATGTTCCACCACCGCACTTTGTGCCTCGACCCACAGCCCGGCGTCGTCACCATTGATTAGCTGAATCTCGAGTCGCTCAGCGGCCGGTTCATTGCTGAGGTGTTTCGCCATCGTCTTACGAAACAGCGCTCGGTAGGCGGGTTTCACCAAATCCGCAACTTCCCGACCTTGTAGCTGTTCTGGATTCAGCCCAATCAGACTGGCAGCACTCTGGTTCGCCAGGAGAATACGTTCGTCATGCACCAAAACAATCTCGGCCAGTGTCTGCGCAAAATCTGTAAAGAGTCGATCGCGACCATGAATTTCCTCGTCACGCTCCCCGATCGCGTCGAAAAGGCGATTGATTGTTTTCGCAACTTCGCTGATACCGCCAGATCCCTGCTCCGACAGTCGACGACCGACAGACAAGTCGCCGGACACATCAATGAGATCATCGTTGAGTCGCTGTACGCGGGAAAAATGCGATTCTTTTCACGCCAAATCAGAATCAATGCCAGCCCCACAGCAACCAGCAAAATAACCAGCATTATGACGATGACGGTTGAGGTCATAGTGCGGACACCGCTGACGTCACACGGCCGCGGTTTGTCCAACCGTCCATATCGATCATATTGTCAATTGAGCGCAAGTCCCGCAGTCCCTGTTTGGCCGTTTTCGCAATTAATATTGCGAATCGATCATTTGTTATTATTATGCACACGCACTGATACAGCGACACTAAATAGTGGGGCGGTATTTATGGGTCGAAGATGCGTGCACGCTTAAGGATATATCAGCAACTGCAGCACACTGGGGCGATTCACCATAATTCAGGAAGCGCTTTTGATTTACGCCCGATCAAAACGTACGGTTGCGCGGCAACATGCGCATTATCTTTTTTATTTTCAACTAGTTATAGGTTGTTTAGTCGATGAGTAGCGAATTAGCAAGACAGCAGATGGTGGAGCAACAAATCCGCACGTGGGACGTGTTTGACGCGGATATTCTCAGTACCTTTAAGGCCGTGCCGCGAGATCGATTTGTGCCAAAAGATTGCGCAGATGTCGCCTACGCCGATACAGAGATGCCGCTAGCGCACGGACAATGCATGTTACGGCCGTCAATTGTCGGCAGATTGTTGCAAGCACTAGCACCGCAGGCGACGGATGATGTCCTCGAAATTGGGACGGGCACTGGCTACCTCACTGCTTGCCTCGCGAATCTTGCGCATTCCGTCACCAGCATCGATATTCACGACGACTTCATCGCGACCGCCACAAAAAATCTCAATGATGCAGGTGTCGACAACGTTTCAATGGAATGCATGGACGTCATGTCCGAACTACCTGACGGCATGTTTGATGTTATCGCGATGACATGTGCCGTCCCGGAATATCACGATGCCTACACCGACCTGCTAAAACCGGGTGGGCGTCTATTTTTGATTGCCGGCGATCATCCGGTTAAGTCAGCCCTGTTGGTCAGCAAGGATGAGGACGGGAACATCGAAATGGCCGAGTTATTTGAAACTGACGCGCCTGAAATGGTCAATAGTGAGACTGAGAAGGTTTTTTCGTTTTAAGACGAAACTACTTGGCGCGCTGAGGCATCTATAGAGGTAGGCTTGTCGACAAGCTGGAAAGGGATAATCTGCGTGATTGACGACATAACACCAACAGAATTTGTACGCCTGTGTGAAGATGACGCTCGCTGGCAAGTGCTGGACGTACGTGAACCGTGGGAATTTGAAGTATCGTCAATCGACAATGCCATTTTGATGCCGATGAGTGATGTGCCTAAACGGATAAGTGAGCTCGACAGTACCCGCCCTACGGCTGTTTTATGCCGCTCTGGTATACGCAGTCGAAATGTGGCGGAATTTCTTGCGGAGCAAGGATTTGCAAGATTGATCAATATCGCCGGCGGCATTAACGCGTGGTCGCAAGAAGTCGACGCCACATTGGAGCAGTATTGATTGCCAAATATTGCCGCCGATCGTGTCACAATCGCCTTGACTGATATAGAGATATAGTTGACCGTAACACCTAAGATATTTACAGGATACACAGCTGGATTTTCTCGAATGACAATATTCAAAAAATTCAAATACTTAACGCTCCTGGCCACAGGCTTAGCCCTCCCGCAGTCTGCGCTGGCAGACTCACTGCTCGAGGTCTATCAGCAAGCAGTGCAAAGCGATCCACTCATTCATGAGGCGGAAGCGCGACGCATGGCGACTTATGAAGCTGTACCTCAGGCCCGTGGATTCCTTTTGCCGCAATTGCGCGCAGGCGGCTCGTGGGCTAGCGGTTCAAATACCGGGCAACAGAGTTTCCAGCAAGAGGTCTCGCCGGGCGTGGTCGAATTCCGGACCGTTGAGGCAGAGTCAGATTTTGATTCATTTGGCTGGAATGCAGAGCTGCGCCAAACAATTTTCCGCTGGGATCAATTCGTCACGTTGAAGCAAGCCCACAAACGGGTGGCCAAGGCGGAGATTGATTTTGAGGCGGCCCAGCAGGATTTAATCGTACGCGTCGTCAGTCGCTATTTTGCAGTATTGGGTGCTGAGGACCGGCTCACCTCCATTCACGCGGATCGAAACGCAATTGCGCGACAACTCGAGCAGGCAAAACAGCGCTTCGAGGTTGGTTTGATCGCGATCACCGACGTCCAAGAATCGCAGGCGGCATACGACCAGTCAGTTGCATCCGAAATTCAGGCAAAAAGAGAATTGGCGACTGCACGAGAATTTCTGCGGGAAATCACCGGCGAGTACACTCCGTCGCTGTCCGCGCCCGACGAGAAGTTTCCGCTGCTCTCCCCTAATCCTGCCGAAGAAGGCAGCTGGATCGATTTGGCACTGGACCAAAACCTAGCCCTCGTATCCAGTCGTTTCGACGAAGAAATTGCGCGCAACGAGATCTCGTTTCGCCGCACAGGCCACTATCCAACCGTAGATCTCGTCGCTAACTATGACGCCAGTGATACCGACATCAGTAATGTGACGCTCGCTGGCCAGCTAAGCCCGAACCCAAGTTTTCCGACTGACAATACCCGCGACACAATTTCGATCCAGTTCAGCATTCCTTTGTTTGAGGGTGGCACGACGTCATCTCGGGTACGCGAAGCCGTTTACCTGCATCGTGCCAGTCGTGAACAACTGCAACGTGTGGCAAGAGAAACTGAACGGCAGACCCGTGACGCCTATCTTGGCGTTTTGTCGGAGATAAGTCGTGTCAATGCGCTGCAGCAAGCGGTTGCATCCAGTCGAACGGCACTTGAGGCCACACAGGCAGGTTTCGAGGTCGGTACCCGGACGATCGTTGATGTCTTGAATTCGCAGCGATCGCTGTATATCGCGATTACCAACTACTACGACAGTCGCTACACGTACATTGGCAACGTTTTGGCGCTCAAGCTCGCAGCCGGCACACTTCAGGTTCAGGACCTGGAAGAAATAGATCGGTTCCTGGTAGATCGGCGGCCACCGGAAGAAGTAATTGCCGAAGAGGAATCGCCAAACTAAATCGGTAAACGAGAAATGACAGTCAGTTGACGTTTCCGATAAGCGGTTCCATGAGGCGCAATAGTCGGCTTAACGAGCCTCGGTTCTGACCCACGATCTCAAACCCGCGAGCGCCGATATCTTTTGCGGTCACATCATCTCCGAATAAATCCGCAACTGCTGCGCCCAGCTGACCGGCGTTGTTAACAACTATCGACGCACCGTCGCGTTCGAACTTGTCCGCAATGTCTTGTGTGTTGAACAAATGTGGCCCCGTTACGATTGGACGTGCGAGCGCTGCCGGTTCGAGAAGATTGTGTCCGCCGACAGGAACCAGGGTCCCACCGACAAAAGCGACATCTGCTGCTGCGTAAAACAGCGGGACTTCACCCATCGTGTCGACCAGATAGATTTCAATGTCTGATGTGCAAGGCAGACCGTCTGTTCGCGATATGAACTTGTAGCCACCCTTATGCAAACTTGATCCGACATTCCGGAACCGCTCCGGGTGTCGTGGAATCAGCACCAGGATTGCCTCCGGAAACTGTTTTTGAACGATCCTGTGTGCGTGAAGAACTAATTTCTCTTCACCGTCATAAGTACTCGCAGCCACCCACACGTGTCGACCCTCGAAATTGTCGCGACGTAGCTTCGCGCCGTCCGATTGCAATGTTTTTGGCAACTGAACATCAAACTTGATGTTGCCCGTCACCCAAGTACGCTCAGGCGCTGCGCCAAGCGCTCGAAAGCGTTCAGCGTCAGCTTCTGATTGCGCCGCAATCACGATCCCGTGCGATAAGGTTTGACGAAACAGGGGCAAAAACTTGCGATAGGATTTGACCGATTTCGGCGAAATTCGAGCACTTACGAGTACGAGTGGAATATTCCGGTGTCCACACTCATGATAAAGGTTAGGCCAAATTTCCGTTTCGAGTATTAGCGCTATATCCGGTTTTATTGAATCGAAAAAGCTACCAACGGCATCCGGCGTCTCGAAAGGGATATAGCAATGCAGCACGGAATCGCCAAATATCAAACGTACGCGAGCGGCACCTGTTGGCGTTACCGTCGTGATCAAAAGGTGTCGATCTGGGAAACGCTTTGTGAGTGCACGCACCAGAGGAACTGATGCTTGGACCTCACCCACCGAAACTGCGTGAACCCAAATACAACCGCCAATCGGCTCCGGATAATTTCGACCAAATCTCTGACTGAGGCGGTCCCAATACGACCGATTTCCGATGCCGCGCAGGAACCAATAGCCAGCGTATATCGGGAGTAAAAGGTATGTCAGTGCAGCATAGGCAAAGCGCATATCAAGCTCGTTTCATCATTGACGAGTTTCTAACTTTTCAATCTTTCGATAATTCGACTGGACGAATGTCCTTCGCGAAACGCAAGGACGCGCACTTCTCCGCCGTTCTTCAGCACTTCTTTTGACCCAATGATATCGTCCAGCCGATAGTCACCACCCTTGACCAACACGTCTGGCAAGATCGATTGAATCGCGGCCTGCGGGGTGTCATCAGCAAATGACACAACCCAATCGACGGCTGCTAGACCGGAAATAACTGCCATACGGTCCGCAAGCGCGTTAATCGGTCGTGGATCGCCCTTTAAACGGCGCACAGAATCGTCATCGTTGATCGCAACGATCAATCGATCGCCAAGACTTTTAGCTTCTTCGAGATAGGCCACGTGACCCGCGTGAAGAACATCAAAGCAACCGTTGGTCATCACTATTTTGTCGCCACGACTGCGTGCTTCTTCGACCATCGATCGCAGCTCGTCCAGCAAGACTAGTCCGCGACCACCCTGACCAAGACGGTGTAATGCGACGCGCAACTCTGATGGTGTAACAGCGGCCACTCCGATCTTGCCAACAACCAATCCGGCAGCCAGGTTGGCGAGCTGCGCCGCCGATTTTAAGGTTTGGCCATTGGCAAGTGCGGCTGCAAGCGTAGCGATCACCGTATCTCCGGCACCTGTGACATCGAATACCTCGCGCGCACGCGTTGATAAGAATTCAGGCTCGCCATTATCTTCCAGGAGAAGCATGCCTTTTTCGCTTCTGGTAACCAGCAATGCCGCAAGATCAAGATCATGCATCAGCTGACGACCATTCGTGAGCAGTTCATCGTCAGTCGTCGATTGTCCGGCAGCCGCGTCAAACTCCCCTTGATTGGGCGTTATTAAGGTTGCGCCGCGATACTTCGCGAAATCGTTGCCCTTGGGATCGACAAAGACAGGAACCCCGGCCTCGCGGCATTCGGCAATCATGGCAGCGACTTCGGTCAGGCTCCCCTTGTCATAGTCAGACATGACCACAGCATTGGCATCGGCTAGTAGTCCTTTCAGGGTTTCGACAAGTTTGTCGGAACCGCTGGTAATAGGTTCTTCCCGGTCGAGACGAATGAGCTGCTGACCGCGGCTTTGCACCCGCGTCTTCGTAATGGTCGGCCAATCGGCGATTTTAGCGAAAAGACAGGAGACACCTGTATCGACCAACTTTGACTCTAGCGCGATTGCCTCATCGTCATCACCAACGATTCCAAGCAACGTTGTTCGAACTCCCAAGGTCGCCAGATTAACGGCAACGTTGGCGGCACCACCTGGGCGATCATCGGTTCGACGAACATGGACGACGGGCACAGGCGCCTCAGGAGAGATACGACCGGTTGCACCGAATAGGTAACGATCTAGCATGACATCGCCAACGACGACGACATGGGCGTTAGAAAATTCTGGAATCGAAATGCTCACGGCGAGATATTACACCATGTACCTGGTGATTCTTTCCAAATCGAGCCACCAAGTGCCAGCGTCGATGGCAAGCACGTCGCATCGGGGTCAGAGTCGAGACTTTGCCCCTTTACCGCAAGTCGGGCGAAAACCGCTGAGAGAGCGGAGCGTACACAAAGTACGTGAGCATCTCGAAGCGATTTTTAGCAGCCGTCAGCCGCACTTGGAGTCGCCGCAGGAGAGGCAAGTCATACACCCATCCATCATGATCAACGCCACTGTGCTGCACTTGTTACACAGCTGAGCGCCTTCCGGAAAATCACTCTTCGTAAATGCATCCTGTTGCTTAGCGCGCTCTTCAAACTCAGCACGCTTTTCCGCGATCATCTTTTTTTGCCCGTCGTCAAGTTCCGGCTTGCTCAACAGACCAATAGAGATCAGATGCTTCTCTACGATGTAGCCCAATTCAGCAATGATTGACGGCATAAACTTACCGCCCGCTTGCCAATAGCCGCCGCGTGGATCGAACACAGCCTTCAATTCGTCAACCAGGAACGTAACGTCACCGCCCTTGCGGAACACAGCCGAAATAATTCGCGTCAATGCCACGATCCACTGATAGTGATCGAGATTCTTTGAATTAACAAAGATTTCAAACGGCCGACGTTTTTCGTATTCCGTACCTTCGTTCAAAATAATGTCGTTGATCGTCACGTACATCGCATGATCCGAAACCGGTGTTTTCACTTTGTATGTTGAGCCAATGAGCATCTCCGGACGCTCAAGCTTCTCATGCATGCGAATGACTTCCGCGCCGCCTTCTGTCGTCTCACGACGAAACTCCGGTCGCGACGTTTCTTTTTCTTTCTCGCTGGGTTGATTTACAACGTAGCCAACGATCTTCTGATCAATCTTTAACCTACTCACTTTCTTACCTCAATTATCTCGCCGTTTCAGACCGGCTTTTTGCTGCCCCGATGTTGCGGCAACCATGGCCTTTCGGGACGTGCCTGACGGATTCAGCCAGCTTTGTCGCTGCTCCGTTAATTTATTGGTGAGTCCACCGATCTTCTTCTTCCACACCTGACTTTGACTCATATCGTCAGGGCTCCTGCGTCATTCGTATCCAACACGTTCCGTCCTTCAAAATTTCCCGTAATAGCCTTCTTTTAAAGCATCGAACAGATTGGCAGCGGTATGTACTTCACCGTCATACTCAAGCTCTTCGTCTCCCTTAAGATCCACTTTCGACCCATCATCGAGCGTAAAGGTATAAACCGTTTTCTTAAGGTCTTGCTCCTTAACCAAGACGCCCTGAAAAGCCTCCGGATTGAAGCGAAACGTCGTACATCCTTTCAAACCCTGTTCATACGCATACAGATAGATGTCTTTAAAATCTTCGTAGGGATAGTCTGTCGGTACGTTGGCTGTTTTCGAGATCGACGAATCAATCCATTTTTGTGCAGCAGCCTGAATATCGACATGCGCTGTCGGCGTAATGTCTTCGGCCGTAATGAAATAATCTGGTAATGAATTTTCCGGTCGATAATTTTCGTCTGTCGCGGGACCTGCCTTGGAATTAATCAATTCCCGATACGCCAACATTTCGAAAGAGAAAACATCTACTTTCTCTTTACTCTTTTTGCCCTCACGAATGACATTGCGGAAATAATGATGCGCGAAACTTGGCTCGATTCCATTGCTCGCATTATTGGCCAGCGACAACGAAATCGTGCCGGTCGGCGCAATAGAGCTGTGATGTGTAAATCGAGCGCCAACTTTCGCCATCTCAGCAACAAGTTCTGGCGCCTCGGTTGCGATTCTCTGCATATAACGACTGTAACGACTATGCAAAATGCGCCCGGGAATTGAGTCGCCCAATTTGTAGCCGTCCGCCGCCATCTCGGGCCGCTTCGCAAGCATCTCGCCCGTGACCTCAAATTCCTCATTCATAATCGGCGCCGGTCCTTTCTCCCGCGCCAACTCCAAACCCATCTCCCAACCGGCGAGCGCCAGTTGCTTAGCGACTTCTTCCGTAAAGCGAACGGCTGCCGGTTCACCATATTTCATTCGCAGCAGCGTGATGGCTGAACCCAAGCCAAGAAAGCCCATGCCATGCCGGCGCTTGCGCTGAATCTCGTCTCGCTGCCGCGGCAATGGGAGACCATTAATCTCCACTACGTTGTCCAACATGCGTGTAAAGATTTTAACGACCTTACGAAACTCATCCCAATCAAATTTCGCGTCAGCCGAAAACGGCCCCCGCACGAACTTGGTCAGATTGACCGATCCCAATAAACACGAACCATACGGCGGCAGCGGTTGCTCTCCGCAAGGGTTGGTTGCGCGAATATTCTCCACGAACCAGTTGTTGTTCATTTCATTAACTTTATCGATCAGGACAAAGCCCGGCTCAGCAAAATCGTACGTCGAAGCCATAATGACGTCCCAGACTCGCCGTGCCGGCAACGTTTTGTAGATCTTGCAACACACGAGACCTTCGCTATTGCGAACGTAGTTATCGGGCTCTGGCCATTCTCGCCACACAAACTGTCCTGGCTCGTCGATATTGAGCTTGTCCTGCTCTACTTCTTTCGGTGTTACTGGAAACGCCAACTGCCAGTCGGTGTCACTCTTCACTGCCTGCATAAATTCATCTGTTACTAGCAATGAAAGATTAAATTGCCGCAGTCGTCCGTCTTCTCTCTTAGCTCTGATGAACTCCATGACATCCGGATGCCCGATATTAAAGGTACCCATTTGGGCGCCACGCCTGCCGCCTGCCGACGACACGGTGAAACACATTTTGTCGTAGATATCCATGAACGACAGGGGACCTGACGTATAGGCGCCCGCTCCAGTGACATACGCGCCTTTTGGTCGCAATGTGGAAAATTCGTAGCCGATACCACATCCCGCCTTCAATGTGAGGCCGGCCTCGTGCACCTTATTAAGGATATTGTCCATCGAATCCGCAACCGTGCCTGACACGGTGCAATTGATCGTAGAGGTTGCTGGTTTGTGCTCCTGGGCTCCCGCATTGGAAATAATGCGGCCTGCCGGAATCGCACCCGAACGCAAGGCCCACAGAAACTGCTCGTAACACTCATCACGCAATGATTCGACTTCTACATCGGCGAGCGCACGTGCGACCCGTTTATACGTATCGTCTATATTCTCATCGATGACGCTACCGTCTTTCGCACACAGCCGGTATTTCGTGCTCCATATATCCAGTGATGCTGGTTGAAAAGTAATTTCTGCTACAGACTGCGCTTGAAGATTTACTGCCTGCTTCATGTGGCGCTCTACTCCCAAAAAATCCTTGAGGAGACTCCGATCCCTCTACCACACACTTATGAAAAGACCTTTTCATAAAGCGAATAGTACCCCGCTTGCCGTTGCCCAAAATTCGAGCGGCAAGTGCCAATTTGGCTTCAAAATCTCTTTATAGTTGGCACAAGATGTTGTGCCAACTAAGTGACAAGATTAGGCTCGCTGACCCCGACTGTCAAGACATATTCTGTTTTTCCCGTATGACCCTATATTGAGAAAAAACAATTAGTTATAAAATACTCTAGAAAAACTCCTTTAAATTCAAAGACAAAAAAATAACCCTAACGTGAAATATCCAATCCACAACATATAGTGGCATTAAGTAAAACGCCCGCACGCCTTTCTAGCGCTTAACGTTGCCCTTCATGACACGGTTTTTCGCCCTTTTTCACATCTTGAAAACGCTTCTTGCGTTCCAATTAATGGCTTCAAGCAGTCGGTGCAATTCGATTCCGCGCTAGCAAAAAACAAAGTTAAATGAGGAGTTTGTAAAATGAATATAAGTAAATTCGAACCTTGGAATCTGGCCAACTTGTTGCACCACGACGTCAGTGGCCTAGCAACTAGACGGCACGGCCTTAGCACTGTCACCAATGGCGAAAAAGAGGCCACAAACTGGCTTCCGCACGTTGATATTGTCGAAGAAGATGCCCGCTTTCTACTGCGAGCAGATGTACCGGGCGTAAAGGCCGAGGACATTGACATCGACATGGAATAAGGCGTTCTGAGCATTTCCGGCAAGCGTGCCACCGACCATCAAGAAGAGGGTCAAAGCGTTCAACGCAAAGAGCGGGCCAGTGGTCATTTCGTACGTCGATTTACGCTACCGGACACCACCGATGCTGGCCATATCTCAGCTTCCTGTGCTGACGGTATACTGGAAATCGTCATCCCTAAACAACCGGAAGTTCAGGCTCGAAAGATCACCGTAAAAGCTGCTTAATTTTGCCGCGACCTTTCACTGGTTTCCGGCATCTTCATAAGGATGCCGGGGGCCTGCCGCAAAACGATAGAATGAACTTTTACGGGATTACGCTGGTCTTTTGGCAAACAGGCTATTATTTTGTTTAGGGTGAAAACTCATCGCCACCAAAGAAATTTTTGAATGAGGAAACCAAAAGCGTGAACGACATACTTCAATTGCGTAATAAGCGCGACACAACATCCGGTACCGGTTTCGCGCGTTTGTATACGTATTTACTTGCAGCGACAGTTTTCTTGTCACTGGGCTCAGCCGGAAACGCAGCATTGCCCGATTCAGTGGATGGAGAGCCGATGCCGAGCCTGGCACCGCTGGTTAAGCGTGTTGCGCCGGCCGTCGTCAATATTCGTGTCAGCCAGACGGTCGATTCACCTTCCGCCTACGGGGACGAGATGTTTCGACGCTTCTTCGGCATTCCAGAAGGCGATGGCAGCAATCCCGAGCGAGAAGTTGCGAGTGCAGGATCCGGTGTCATTGTTGATGCGAAAAACGGCTACATTTTGACCAACCACCACGTAGTGGAAAATGCCGATAAGATTCAAGTATCACTCTTCAATGAAGATTCGCTGGATGCCGAGATTATTGGCTCCGATGCGCCGACCGATATTGCACTGATTAAGGTCGATCCAAAATCTCTGGTCGATTTGCCCATCGGTGATTCGAGCGCAGTAGAAGTGGGCGATTTTGTTATCGCCATTGGCAATCCGTTCGGGCTTGGACACACAGTGACATCGGGCATTGTCAGCGCGCTCGGTAGAACCGGCATTAGCCGCAACGGTCTTGAAGACTTCATCCAAACTGACGCCTCAATAAATCCTGGCAACTCTGGTGGGGCGCTGGTCAATATGCGGGGCGAACTTGTCGGCATCAACTCCGCCATCATCAGTCGGACAGGCGGCAACGTCGGCATCGGTTTCGCAGTGCCTTCGGACATTGCCCGTTCGATCATGAATCAAATCCTGGATTTCGGCGAAGTCAGGCGGGGCTTGCTTGGCGTCACCATACAAACCATGGATGCTGAGAGCGCTGAGGCACTCGGAACCGACATCGACCGCGGTGCCCTGATTACTGGAATTGAACCAGGTTCGGCAGCGGAACAAGCTGGCTTACATGTCGACGACATCATTACCGGCGTCAACAACAAACGTATTGACGACAACCGTGAGCTCGCCAACGCTATTGGCCTGCGCGGCTCTGGAGAAGAGATCCGCATTGAATATGTCCGTGACGGCCATCCACGCACAGTTACTGCGCAATTGGGACAACAAACAGCGGAGAATATCCGTGGCGAGGATATACACCCGCGCTTGCAAGGCGCCCTGTTTCCACGCGTATCGACCAACACGGAAAACGGCGTCGAAGTCATCTCGGTTGAGCCGGAGAGCCCCGCAGCACAACGAGATTTGCGTGCCGGCGACGTAATCGTGCAGGCAAATCGGCAGGAAGTGGAGAATTTGAATCAATTGGGCCAGATCGCGACAGGCAGCAGGATATTATTTCTGTTGGTGCGCCGAGGTGATCGCCAATTAATGCTGCAGATTCGTTAGCGCTACCAACACTGCACGACCAAAAGGCTCGAGCGTAAGAGCGAGCCTTTTTTTATACAGGGATGTATTTATGCCGCGACAAAATCCCAAGGCGCGATTTTGGGCGACGCCAAAGGCGTTGGCCCGAAGGGCGTGATGCCCGACCTAACGACACGACGTCCGAGAGCGGCGTTTACCCTGATGATCAGTCAATTATTGCGACCTACGCTCACGCCCGTTATGGTTGAACGATGACTGGCCGAGCTATTCAATTACCCATCGCTGTTGCTTGCTTCCTGACGATGTCGCTAAGCTTCGGCGCCGATTCAAACGACCCATTGGAACTTAAGCGAGACGCGTTTCGCGCTGTACGCGCCGATGTCGAGCGCGGCAACTGGCAAACCGTTCTACCGAATGAATCACTATTACAAGACTATGTGCTGTGGCCCGATCTCCGCGCGCTGTATCTAAAGGCGAACATCGCAACTGCGGATAGAACCGAAGTAAATTCGTTTCTCGATCAATATGGCACGTTAAAACCGGCTCGTGAGTTGCGTTATCGTCTTGCGTTACAGCTCGTCAAAGAAGGTCAGCTCAGCCGATTTCTCGAGATTTATCAACAGTTTTACCCGGGACTCGAAATCGCCAGCCTTGATTGTCTCGCGTTACAAGCCGAAATCGAAGCGGATCAAATCCAACGAGTCGTCAATCGAGCAATAGATTTGTGGAACGTAGGCAAGAGCCAGGCCGAAGAATGCGATGTCGTCTTTGACCAGCTTCGCGACCAAAATCTGCTGACTCGAAACCACTATGAAAGCCGCTTCGCCCTCGCAATTGAGGCTAAGCAGTTTTCGCTTGCTCGTTACTTAGCCCGCACCCTGGAACCGAACTTCGTACAAATAGCAGAAGAATGGCAACGCGCACAAAATAAACCCACAACACTAATTGCCGAATACTTGGATTACGCGGACACCGACCTGACCCACCGGCTGTTCGCGTATGCAATTGAGCGACTCGCTTACGACGATCCTTTGGTTGCAAACAAGCATTGGCGCAAACTAACAGGCCACTTTTCCTTTTCAGATTCCGCTGCGGATAAGAATCGTCGCCATATCGCATTGTGGGCGGCTCGGATGCGTTTGCCGGAAGCCACCGATCTGCTCATTCAATTGCCGGACACAGCGCGAGACGTTGAAACGGGTCGCTGGATAATTCGAAGTCATTTTCTGCACAGACGCTGGCCAGACGTCATCGACGAAATTCGAGCGCTGCCAAGTGATGAAAAGCAAAAAGGCGAATGGCAATATTAGGAAGCGGTTGCTCTTGAACAACTCAACGACAACGAGGAAGCCGCAACTATTTTCGAGCGTTTAGCCGCCGAGAGAGAATTCTACGGATTTTTGGCAGCCGATCGGCTCAATGCCCCCTATGCTCTGACTGACGAACCACTTCCTCGAAACGATTCGGTCTTCGCCCAGTTGACGAACATTCCTGGCGTGATACGCGCACGCGAGCTCTATTACGTCGGTCTCGAAGCCAAGGGGCGCTCAGAATAGGATGCCGAGATGCGCGCGCTAAGTGCTGACGAGAAAATTCAAGCGGCATTGCTCGTCGATAGTTGGGAGTGCCATTCCAAAGCAATCGCCACTGTCGCAAAGGCCGGTGCTTACGATGATCTGCGTATGCGCTATCCCCTGCCCTGGCGGGAAGATTTCGAGGGACAGTCAAACGTTGCCTGTATTAGCTGCAGTTGGGCTTATGCAATTGATGCCGGCAACCGGTCAGGAAACAGCCAAAGAAGTACAGCTGCCGTGGTCTGGAATTGCGACGTTAACAAATTCGGAAAGCAATATTCAACTCGGAACCCATTACTTAGGCAAGATGTTCAGGCGTTTTGGCAATAATCGAATACTCGCGACTGCTGCTTATAACGCCGGACCTGCTCGCATAGAAAAATGGCTGCCATCATCAGGCAGTCTCGATGCACGTATCTGGATCGAAAATATCCCCTACAACGAAACGCGCGCTTATGTGCGACGTGTCCTGTTCGATGAAACGATATTTCATTGGCGATTGACGGGTCAGATCAAACGGCTCTCCCCAACCCTCCAGACAATTAGTGCTGCACAACTCGCTGCGCGAAACGGCCAGAGTGACTAGTCGCTCAAAGCGCTAAGTGCGGCGGCTCTAGCTTCATCACGCAACTCTGCAATTTCATTCGCTCGGGCGTAAAAGCAAGCAAACTCCATATCGCAGCTTGTCATGATGGCGCGAAACGCATTCGACCGCCCTTCGTATAAATTAATCGATACCAAGCGGGCATTATTAAGTGGCGCCGCCAACCAATTACGCAGCGTCGTCTCAGACTCGGAAATCAACTGTGCAGCATCATTCGACAAGCTATTTAAAATTTCAGCTTTGCGGGCTCGTTTCAATTCGATTTTAGTGTCCTGCGCGTACAACGTCGTTAGCTCCTTACGCGCAGACTTAACCAAAACCATCATTTTTTGTTGCACGGCAGACTGATCATCCCGGGCGATCAGTCGTTCGCTTTCGCCTTTGTGGCTCAACCAACGCTGCATGCCAAATTCAGCCACAGCAGTGGCGAACGATTCGTTAAAAGCGGTATCACCCTTGATATATAATTTCTGATGCGCCAGTTCATGAAACATTGTAGAAAACAGCTCCAGGTCGGACCAACGCATCATGGTGTTCAAGATCGGATCTGAAAATCGGCCCAGGGTTGAATAGGCTAAAACGCCGCCGACCACGGTGTCATAACCGTCGACAATCAATCGATCGCTAAATTTTTTGGCTGCGTCAGCATTGAAATAGCCTCGATAGGCCACGCAACCCGCGACGGGGTAACACCAGGTCTTCGGTTCCAGCTCAAATTCCGGCGCGGCAAAGACGTTCCAGACCACGTAATCACGCTCCAGGTCTGAGTACGATCGATAGCTACGATTGTCCGGCAGCAGCAGTTCTGACACCGCAAAGTCGCGCGCTTCGTTGACCGATTTGAGGCGCATACGGAGTTCCTGCGACGATGCAGAATCAATGATAACCTCCGCTACGGGTCTGCGGCGGCTCATGAGATCTGCATGACCACGAATAGCTTGCATGTAATAGCAACCCTCCGTTTGCAGAACTAACAGCGAGAATACGCATCGCCACGCAGCCGTTTGCCAGTGTCTTCGTGGAAATTTTTCGAGTTTCGCGGCCAAGTTTCTCTTGATAACTCGTGAATTATTCAGGCTAAGGATAGAATCGCGCTTATGGAAGTTTACCTTGTTGGCGGTGCGGTTCGAGACGACTTGCTCGGAATTCCCGTGCATGAACGGGATTGGTGCGTTGTAGGCGCCACGCCTGACGACATGACACAACTAGGCTACCGCCCGGTAGGCAAAGATTTCCCGGTGTTCTTGCACCCGGAAACTGCGGAAGAATATGCGCTGGCCAGGACTGAACGAAAAACGACAGCCGGCTATCACGGCTTTGCCTTTCACACGGCAATTAACGTCAGCATTGAACAAGATCTGGAAAGGCGCGATCTCACAATTAATGCGATCGCTCGGGACGCGGACAATAAGCTGATCGATCCGTTCTCCGGCCGCCAGGATCTGGAGCAAAAGAAGCTGCGCCACGTGTCTGGCGCATTCGCCGAGGACCCTGTCAGAATTCTGCGTACGGCAAGGTTTGCGGCTCGATTTCACCATCTTGGATTCAGCGTTGCCGTCGATACGCTAAAATTAATGCGGGAAATGACTGCGAGCGGCGAAGTCGACGCACTCGTCCCAGAGCGTGTTTGGAAAGAAACAGAAAAAGCTTTGGGCGAAAAACATCCGCAGGTATTTTTCGAGGTTCTTCGCGAGTGCGGCGCGCTAAAAGTCGTATTCTCAGAAATTGACGCCCTATTCGGTATCCCGCAATCGGAAAAATGGCATCCGGAAATCGACTGTGGCGTACATGCCTTAATGGCTTTGGAACAAGCAACTCATCTTTCCGCCGATATTGACGTTCGTTTTGGCGCACTGACGCACGACCTGGGCAAGGCCACAAGCGAGAAAAGCAAATTGCCCAGTCACCACGGGCACGAAGCACGCAGCATGAAATTGGTCCAGTCAATGTCCAAACGCCTGGCCGTACCGAATGATTGCCGAGATCTAGCCGCGCTGAGCGCCGAATATCACACGCATTGCCACCGCGCGTTTGAACTTCGATCCTCAACACTACTTAGAGTGTGCGAACGCGGCGATGCGTTTCGCCGACCTGAGCGTTTCGAAAAGATGCTGTTGGTTTGCGAAGCAGATGCGCGCGGCCGCAAAGGATTGGAGCAACGCAGCTATCCACAGGCAGACTATTTTCGAGGCGTCGCATCGGCCGCACGGAATATTCGTACCGATGATCTGGAGCATAGTGACTTGGTTGGTGCGGCGATCGGGGCGGAAATCAGTGCGCGGCGACTCGCCGCAATTAGCGCTTTCAAGAGCGACTATGATCCACCGAAGTAATAGACGTAAAACGAAAACGACGTTGTTTTTCCAAAAGCCTCTGAATCATCAAGCGAGATGCGAAATTCCATATCAACGCGGTCGCTAACCGGCGTCAAAAAACCAACGCTAAAGGAATCTACCTCACTGCCATCAACCACGGTTTGCCAGCGGCCGGCGGTGACGTCAATACTGCGCAATCGAATTTGTATTCGAGACCGGCGTTGATTCGATTTTCGATCAGACTATTGACCATGCTCAATCGAGACGTCGCCACGAAGGCCAAAACGTCGATATCCGGTTGAAGTCGAAGATTTCGCGAATAGTCGTACGACATTCCACCAAAGTGAAAACTCAATTTTTCGCCTAACGTCAATCTCGTCGAGAAGCCTACACCATCTGCGCTGAACTCGACCGTTCGACCACGCAACAAAACCGATTGCAGATCAAATTTAAAATTCCGCTTTTGATAGTCCAGTGAAATCGAACCAACTTTGCCACGCGCATAAACTGATGCGCGTAGATCTTTCGAATCTAAAATATCCGAATTGCCCCAATAAGAGCCGCCGACGCGAACACCGACCGGCTCAAACCAGTGATCAATTCCGACATCCGCGAGGATCGTATCGTTACTACGCAGAAAGCCCTCGGTGCGTGAAGAGTTAGCCGTAACGGACAACCAGGTATTCTCTCTGATACCGAAATCACCGAACGCCGAGATAGACCGGCCATCAGCAGAATCACCGTCTGAACCTAGCCCCAATACATATCCCTCAGCTTGCACATTGGTACAGCAGGCCAAAATTGCTAAAATAATTGTGCGTTTAACTGAATACATAAATGATCAAAACAGCCAGCAATATTCTATAAATTGCAAAAGGCAAAAGTCCAATTACGCTAACAAAACGCATAAAGAACTCGATGCTGATGTAGGCGACAACAGCGGTAATCAGCACCGCCACTAGCAGATTATCCCATGGAACCGGGACATCACCTGTGATCAAGATCACTGCTTCGTAAATCGATGCAAGCAGGATTACCGGCACTGACAATAAGAATGAAAACTTGGCCGCATCCTGGCGCGCGAATCCCAGTAGGCGACCTGCGGTAATCGTCACACCGGATCTGGACGTGCCAGGTATCAATGCCAATGCCTGCGCGAATCCTATGAGGACACCATCGATAATCCCTATGTCAGCGATACTCTTTCTCGAAGGTGCGAACCGGTCCGCAGCAGCCATTAGCGCGCCATACCCGGCGAGCGTATAAACCAAAACCATCGGATCTCGTAAATTTGCGGCGATCCAACCGGCGAAAGCTAGGCCCGCCATGGCAGCTGGAATCGTGCCAAAGCCAAGACACCAAACCAAGTGGGCGTCATTTGCCTTTATTTTACCGGTGAGAATCGCTGCGACGCCGCGCAATAGTCCGGCAACGTCTTCGCGAAAGTAAATACAAACAGCAATTAGGGAGCCAAAATGGACGGCAACATCAAACGCCAAGCCCTGATCTGTCCAACCAAAAATACTGGGCACCAGCACGAGGTGGCCAGAACTCGACACGGGTAGGAACTCTGTCAGTCCCTGCACGATTGCGAGCACAATCAATTGCGTCATCGTCATAATTTGAGCCCCTGGTACCTTACAATAAGTGCGTTCTGTCGAATGCTGTGAGTCCGGACGGTGCGTGCAGCGCTCCGCGCGATAATCCCATGCACTTGAAGTGTTCGCCCATTTCAGCTGGCAGCGTAAGCAATTTAATTCGTCCCGACAATTCGACCTGTTCACTAATTGACAAAGAATCGAAATTGGCGAGTTCACCCTCTAAACCGCCGTTTAACAGAAAACTAGCCTGCGTAACGTAGCCCGCCACGCTCATATCGGCGGCAACGGCTGCTTCAGCCACGCTCGTAAAATCGACCCATGTAGTTACATCCTGGATACCAGGTAGCAAGAGCGGGTTGTCATGCGCATGGTGACGAAAATGGCAGCGAAGCCAGCCGTCACTTCGTTCGGCGGCATAGTACTCACGACGAGTGACTCCGTAGTCGATTAGAAAAACAAATCCTGCAGTGATTGATGCCGCAAGCTCGGACACCCAATTTCGAGCCGCAAATGATATTTCGGACGTATATCCGTCCGGGAACGTACAACCTAACTCACACTCAATGTTTCTTACTGCAGTTGCAAGCCCGCTTGGTGCTTCTGCGTAAGTCCACGTTAAATTGCCGCCCTCCATCGTAACTCTACTCTGTAGTACGTTGCCCTCACGAATGAGAAACATCTCAACCGGGAATGCATCGATCACTTCATTTGCAATGACGACGCCAGCAAATGTTTTGGGGATTTCGGCTAACCAGCTCACCCGATCGAAAAACTCCGGCGCATCCACTTTTATTCGTGCAGCCTGTCGCTCCGCAAGATCTGGTGAAACCTCGAGAATGAAATAGTTCTCGGGCAACGAACTCAACTCGTCAAGTTTTCGCAACATGGAAACGGCCAACGCCCCGGTGCCAGCACCGGGCTCCAGAATATCCCCACCGCCGAGTTGGTCCAACACATACGCTGACTGGCCTGCCAGCACATTTCCAAACAGCGGCGATATCTCAGGTGCGGTTACGAAATCGCCGGCCGTGCCAAACTTTCGGGAACCGGCTGAATAATATCCAAGCCCCGGCGCATACAACGCGAGATGCATAAATTCCGCAAAGGAAATAGACCTTCCTCCGGCATCGATTGCATCTGCAACGCAGTCGAATACCTTGGCGCTGTGGGCAGCACTGTCACTATCAGGACTGGGCAATTTCAGCGAAGCAGAAATTTTGGGTTGCATTAAGTATCACGGTTTCGAACAATGACGACAATGTATGCTGGCTAGCGAACAATTACTATGCGACGCGAATATTTTTAACGACGCGCGGTCAAGGGAACGAGATGCACACAGCGGAAGCGCAATCACTGCAGGGAAAAGTCGTACTCGTTACCGGCGCGGCGAAGCGTATCGGTGCCGAAATATGTGAGACGCTGCACGCGGAAGGTGCAAAAGTCGCAATTCACTATCGAAGCTCGGCTGATGAAGCGACAGAACTTGCTGCCCGTCTAAATTCCTGTCGAGCGGATTCAGCCTTCACTATTGGGGCCGATCTCATCAAAACAGAAAACTGCGCAATGTTGATCCGCGACGTTCTAAAATGGTCTGGCCGGTTGGATGTATTGATCAACAATGCATCATCATTTTATCCAACTCCCCTTGGAGAAATCACGGAAGAATCCTGGATAGATCTGATGGGCAGCAATCTGAAAGCGCCGCTGTTTCTTGCCCAAGCAGCCGCTAAACAGCTACGAAAAACGCGAGGTAGCATCGTCAACCTTGTCGATATCCACGCGCAACGACCTCTACGCAATCATCACGTGTATGGCGCAGCTAAGGCAGGTTTGGCGATGCTGACTCGATCGTTGGCGAAGGACCTGGCGCCAGAGGTTCGTGTCAACGGAGTTGCGCCAGGGGCAATTGCTTGGCCGGAAAGTGGCTTGCCTGAATCTGTGAAGAAAAACATCCTCGAACAAATTCCACTCGATCGCACAGGGGATCCAGCAGACATTGCTAACGCGGTACTCTTTCTTGTTCGAGATGCCGATTTTGTAACCGGTCAAATTATTCCAATTGATGGCGGCCGCTCGATCGGCTGGTAGCTAATGATGCAGCACGCTACCAAGCGCCGGCGAGCCTTCGCCAGCTCGGGCCACCACGACGGAAACGCTCTACTCGATCGTTTGTAGTTGGCTTTTGACTGTCGCTGGCGGTCGCCGTCACCATCGGACAGCTACCGTTCTCAAGCAGGTAAAGTGCCGCTTCGAGGTTCGGGTCGGTCTCAGCTCCAACCGGGGTCAACAAGTCGTCTTGCACTGCGCAGTCGGCTGGCAATCCGTCAAAGTACCCACCTTCGTCGTTAGCATTGCGTGTCTCGAATGAAGTCGCGCGAAGAATTTTGTCGCAAAACTGCAGACCGAGCTGCCCGACTGGTTTGCCAAAAGTCGTGCCGCCTACAACAAACACATCCAGATACGGGAACATGCTGTTGGTAATGAGTTCACTCGCAGAGGCTGTTCGATCCGTTGCAATAACAATCAGACGCGACAGATTGACTGAATTTTTCGGCGCCTGAAAAAGTGAACTTCGATTGGAGACTACATTGTTGGCGTTAAAAACGCGTGCGCGAAAACACCTGGCCATCATTCGCAATACCACCAAGAAAATCGCCCAACAGCTCTGTCGTATCTACCAGCCCACCCCCGTTGTAGCGCAAATCTAGAATCACGTCCGTGACGCCGGCACTTGCGAATGCTGCAAAGATTGAAATGAACGGAGCATTTGCAGTGCTGATGAAGGTCGCCAGTTCGAGATACCCCACTGTAGTCCCGCCAGGCAAATTAATGATGCGCCATTGCGGCAGCGGGTCAATCGTGACAAGACCCGCATCGACAGTCACGACGAACTCACTCGTATCTGGTCGGCGAATGGTGAATTCGAGAGATGTCATGGCAAATAATTCACCAACTCCCTCGTTGGCCTCAATGTCTGCAATCGTCCTGCCATTCAGCATGACAACCTGCTGGCCACGTGCGAAACCTGCGACTGCGGCAGGACTGGATGCGAAGACACTGACGAAACGCAAATCGTCAGGCGCAGCGAAGGTCGTACTAAACCCAAACCCCTCATATTGGCCTGCGGAAAAAAACTGCGCGTCAGCAGCAAGCGAATCGATGTAACTAAAGTTATCCAATGGCTGAACAGAAATCAGGTCAGCAAGGAGTTCCTCGGGAGTCGCGTATGCGCCAATATCGACGTTAGCCGGAAGCAAATCGTTCCAAAAATACACATCGCGCATCGTATCGAGCACGTATTGTTTTTGTCCGTCTATAGAACAGGCATCTGTCCCGACCGCAGGGGGCGCTGGGGCTGAACTTCCTGAACCGCCGCAGCCGGCAACTACAATGAATGCGAATACGACTAAATGAGAGCGCTTGATCACCGGACCTCGCTTGCCAAGAAAATGGCCGCTGAAGATCTATTATTCATGCTTCTCGAAAGAAAACACGTGACAGGTCGCTGGTTTTGAGAAAATCAGGGGTCTGCGCGGTAGAAATGCCCGTCGCGAGAACATGCCGCCGCGCGGACAGTTTTGCGATCTTTTGAGGCGCATAGCGGGCCTTAGCCACGAAAAAGATCGAGAAAATACACCACGGCGGTGCATTCGCAGCAGGAATACTTTCTTCCGCACAGACCCCGATCGGAGCGACTTTACAAAATAAGCGCGTCCCTGTTGAGAGGATGGGCGCTTTTGTCTAACTCGTCCCAGTGCGACTGAAGCGATTTACCGGTTTGCGGATGCACATAGGCAGGTGCTATCTCAACCAGCGGACCAAGCACAAACGCATAGGCGAGTACATCGTCTCTCGGCACGCGCACCGGTGGCTCATGACGAATCAAATCATCGTAAAGCAGCAAATCGATATCCAATGTTCGGGAAACAAATGCATCCGAACCCCGTATCCGGCCCGCCAGGGCGTGAATGTCGTCGAGTACCCGACAGACCTCCAACGGCGAGCAAGTCGTTTCGATACAGGCCACGGCGTTCAGAAAATCAGCTCCGCTAAAACCTAATGCCTTATTGCGATATACATAAGACACCGACCAGACATCGAAGCGTTGCCGCAGCTCGCGCATACCCAACGGTAAGTTATCTTCCGGATCATTGTTGCTGCCCAAGCCTAGATAGACGATCGCCACAAACGTATCTCGACCAACTATTCTTTGTGACGTCTAATTTGCACGCCAACACCTTGCGCGCCACGAATTGCGCCGGGCTTGTTCACTCGGACCTGTACCCAGGGAACTTCAAACTCCGCGAGTATGGTTCGTGCAATCTCCTCGGCCATCGTCTCAACCAACTGATAACTGGAGTCGCCTACAAATTGCTGCACTCGTTTCGCGACGCTTTTGTAGTTGAGCGTGTCCTCAATGCTGTCGCTCGCCGCAGCACGGCGAATATCGGCGCCCAATTCGAGATCGATACTGACGATTTGGCGGATCTTCCGTTCCCAATCCCAAATTCCAACGACCGTCTCGACGCGCATATCACGAAGAAAGATTGTGTCGGGATGTGTTTCGTCTGTCATGTTTCTTCGCTCTGTTTTAAGGCTGCCGGCTCGGCCAACGATTCCAGTGACCATCTCGCCCGTGCTTGAATATTAGCGGGTTCTCCACCATCTGCGAGTCGCAGCGCGCCGGCAACTGCAATCATTGCGCCATTATCGGTACAAAATCTCAATCGTGGATAGTAAACTTGGCCGGAGAATTGCCGCGTGAGTTCGTCGCGCAGCATTCGATTAGCGCCGACACCACCGGCAACCACCAATCGGGCGGCGTCCTTATGCCTCGCGGCCTTCAGCGTGCGTTTGACCAATGTGTCGACGACCGCCTTTTGGAATGAAGCCGCAAGATCCGCGCGGGATTCCTCCAGAATGCCCCTCTCTTCCGCTTCGCGGACTTTCAGCATGACTGCGGTTTTGAGTCCGCTGAAGCTGAAATCAAAACCATCGCGATGGATCATCGGTCGTGGCAAGGGCCAGGCTGCAGAATCGCCATTTTCTGCCAACGCTGCTAGCGCTGGCCCGCCTGGATACCCGAGGCCGAGCAACTTCGCCGTCTTATCGAATGCCTCTCCAACCGCATCGTCCAGGGTAGTCCCCAAAATTTCGTATACCCCAAGCGTTGGAACCCAAACCAACAACGTATGGCCACCGGATACCAACAAAGCAAGAAATGGATAGCTCGGCGGGTCATCCTCTAGCATCGGAGCCAGAAGATGTCCCTCCATGTGGTGAACCGGAATAACGGGACAGCTCCAAGACAACCCAAGCCCGTTAGCCATGCCGGCCCCAACCATCAACGCACCGACCAGACCCGGACCCGCGGTATACGCAATTGCGTCCGGTCGAACCACTCCGGCGTCATCAAGTACCTGCTGAATCAGCGGCAGAAGGCGTCGTAAATGGTCGCGAGAAGCAATTTCCGGCACTACGCCTCCATACACAGCGTGCAGGTCAACCTGGCTGTGCAAGACCTCAGCGAGGAGCCCACGCTCGGTGTCGTAGAGCGCGACGCCCGTCTCGTCACAACTCGTTTCCAGTCCCAATATCAGCATAAGCGGCGCATCATACCTCAGCACTTCATCATTGCTGGTGAGAATGATGGAATATTGCTTTGCAAATTTGCTACCCGGTGGATATCATGCGGGGTTCAGTCTCGGCCATGTGCCGGGTTTATTTGTATTTGAAGTAGACAGAATTTGTATGCCGAGTGTTCGCCTAAAGGAAAATGAATATTTCGACGCTGCGTTGCGTCGATTCAAACGTGCCTGTGAAAAGGCCGGGATCCTGACAGAACTGCGTCGTCGTGAATTTTACGAGAAGCCAACTCAGGAAAGAAAGCGTAAGAAAGCTGCTGCCGTAAAACGCCATTTGAAGCGTATTTCCCGCGATTCAGCTCGACGTACACGCTTGTATTGATCTCGAAATCTGTGGCCCGCCATGTCTCTTAAGGGCAAAATCCTAGACGACGTTAAAACAGCCATGAAGGCCGGTGAGAAAGACCGGCTTAAAGCGCTGCGGCTGATTACTGCCGCGATCAAACAGGTTGAAGTTGATGAGCGCATAGAACTCGACGATGACGTCGCGATCCTTGGCATTTTGAACAAGATGGTCAAGCAGCGCCGAGATTCAATCACGCAATTTGAACAAGGCCAGCGAATAGATCTCGCCGACATCGAGCGTGCCGAAATCGAAATTCTCGCGGATTACCTACCTGAACAATTGTCAGATGAGGCGCTCGACGCGATAGTCGATGACGCAATCGCAAACAGTGGTGCGGAGTCGATTCGCGACATGGGTAAGGTGATGGGCATCGTTAAAGCTAAAGCTGCGGGTCGCGCCAACATGGGTGCCGTCGGCGCCAAGGTAAAAGCACGTCTAAACTGACGGTCCGACGGGCCTAGTACGGAGCGCGCTGTAATTTCAGAATTGGCTCTCATCGAGGTATTTGAGAGAATTTCTTTCTGCTAGCCTGACCGAAAAATAATAATAAGCGGGGCTAACCCTGGGCATGCAAATTGCCCGTTAGTAAGTAAATGAGCGGACTAATCCCACAACACTTTATTGATGACCTTATCTCGAGGGCCGATGTTGCGGAAGTGGTTGGGCGTCGAGTTCAGCTAAAGAAGGCGGGCAAAGAGTTCAAAGGCTGCTGCCCTTTTCACGACGAAAAAACACCGTCATTTTCAGTCGTACCTGACAAGGGCTTCTATCACTGCTTCGGCTGCGGCGCGCATGGGACGGCCATCAGCTTCCTGATGGAACACGATCACATGGATTTCGTGGATGCCGTTGAGAGTCTTGCGAATACCATGGGCATCGAAGTGCCGCGGGAGGAAGGTCAGCGACCGGCCCGCAGCTATGATGCATTGTTTGAGCTCATTTCCCGGGTCGCACGTTATTTCGAAGGGCAACTCAAGAATCATCCTGTCGCAATCGAGTATGTGAAGAATCGTGGCATCGACGGCGCTACGGCGAAACGATTCAGTGTCGGTTACGCACCCGACGGCTGGAGCAACGTCCTCGACAAGTTTGGCACGTCAAAGGAAGCCATCGATCGACTGCTGGCAGTCGGGCTCATTATCCGCAAGGACAACGGGCAGCACTACGATCGATTTCGCGAACGAATTATTTTTCCGATTCGCGATTCTCGCGGCCGGGTGATTGGTTTCGGTGGGCGGGTCATGGTGAAGAATGATCAAGCCAAGTACATGAACTCTCCGGAAACAGTCCTGTTTCATAAAGGTCGGGAATTGTATGGACTGTATGAGGCCCGTCAGGCACTACGAAATATTGAGCGACTAGTGGTTGTAGAGGGCTATATGGATGTCGTCGGGCTCGCTCGACATGGCATCGATTTCGCTACCGCGACGCTCGGCACGGCGACTACCCTTGATCATCTTAATCGACTGTTTCGAGTTTGCGAGGAAGTGCTGTTTTGTTTTGACGGCGACCGCGCTGGTCGCGATGCCGCCTGGAAGGCGCTCGAAAACGCATTGCCGCAAATCAAAGAAGGACGCCAAATAAAGTTCGTTTTCCTCCCCGATGGTCAGGATCCAGATTCGTATGTGCAGGAAAACGGCGCGGCCGCATTTGAAGCGGCAATGGATAAGGCAACTCCGCTATCAGATTTTCTGCTCGAGGAGTTGGCCGGACAAGTAGACATGAATTCTGTTGACGGACGCGCACGAATGGCCGAATTGGCGCGCCCATTGCTGTCGAAAATTCCCGCTGGCGTCTACAAAGAACTACTGACGGAAAGGCTAGCAAACACCGTGGGCATTTCGACAGAAAAACTGGAAAATATCGTCAAACGTGATGTGTCGAAGGATGCACAGTTTGCGCCTCGTCCCAGGTCTCGATTAAAACAAAGCAGTCAAGGCACCGGCAATCTGTCGATTGTGCGGCGCGCGATCACCTTGGTATTGCACCATCCCGAGACCGTAGTGAGCTTGAACATCGAGAAGCTTTCCGACGTAAGCAAGCCTGGTAGCGATTTATTACGCGACCTCATTGAAACTGTTCAGTCGGAACCCAATATGACCACCGCGGGTTTACTAGAACGTTTTCGAAGCCACGAAGAGGGCCGGCACCTGGCCAAACTGGTGACCTTTGAGCTGCCAGGGTCTGAAGACTTCGATGCCGGGGCGGAGCTGGCAGATTGCTTAGCGCAACTCGCATTGGTGGCACGAAAGGAACGGTTAGATTTTATCATTGAAAAACAAAGACTTGGAACTCTGAGTGATCTCGAAAAAGATGAACTTAGAGCATTGAGTCAGGGGTCCACGTTTAGCGGATAAATATAGATCAAATACGGTCAAATCAGTATAATCGATCGTTTGCATTTTTTCGGCAGAGGGAATTTCGTCTTGACACAGAAAGGCACAGCCACCAGTAGCAACAAACAAGCCAAACAATTGAAAGATTTGATTGCCCGAGGCAAGGAGCAAGGCTACCTGACGTATGCAGAGGTCAACGACCATCTGCCCAGTGGAATAGTCGATCCGGAACAGATCGAGGAAATCGTCAACATGATTAACGACATGGGAATCGCCGTTCACGAAAAGGCCCCCGATGTCGATTCAATTACGCTGTCAGAAACAGCCGTGTCCAACGATGACGAAGACGCTGCGGTCGAAGCCGAAGCCGCTCTCGCGAGCGTAGACGCCGAATTTGGGCGAACGACCGACCCGGTGCGCATGTATATGCGCGAGATGGGGACGGTCGAGCTTCTGACACGGCAAGGCGAGATCGAAATCGCTAAGCGCATCGAAGACGGCCTTAATCAAGTCAAATATCACATGGCGCATTTTCCACCAACGTTGGAAAAACTCATCGAAGTTGCGGATGCGGTAAACGCAGGCGATACGCGCATGCAGGATTTCGTGGTCGGCTTTATTGATCCCAACGCACCTGATGAAATCAAAAAGCCCGTCCAGAAAACGGATGATGATGACGACGACGACGAAGTTATCGACACCGGTCCCGATCCTGAAGAGGTCAAAGCACGCACCAAAACGATCAAGCGCATCTTTAAACGGTCGATTACCGCCATCGATAAATACGGCGCGAAAGACAAAAAGACCACCAAGGTTCAGGCCGAGCTCGCCGATCAACTGATGGAACTGAAACTAGCACCGAAGTTGACCGACGTATTAGTGCGAAATTTGCGCGCGTCCGTTTCTGTTATTCGAACTCAGGAACGCCAAGTCATGCAGATCTGTGTGCGTGATGCCAGAATGCCCAGAAAAGACTTTTTGGCGAGTTTTCCTAAGAGCGAAACCGATCTGTCGTGGATCGAGAAGCACATTAGGGCAAAGCGCAAGCATTCCTCGATTCTCGGCAAACTACGTGACGATATTCTACGAGCACAGCGCAAATTGCTGGCGATAGAAACGTTGACCAATTTAAAAATTTCTGAAATAAAAGAGATCAATCGGCAAATGTCGATTGGCGAGGCAAAAGCACGCCGAGCTAAGAAAGAAATGGTTGAAGCCAACCTGCGTCTGGTGATCTCGATCGCGAAGAAATACACCAACCGCGGCCTGCAGTTCCTGGATCTTATTCAGGAAGGCAACATTGGCTTAATGAAAGCGGTCGATAAGTTCGAATACAGACGTGGGTACAAATTCTCAACGTACGCGACGTGGTGGATTCGTCAGGCGATTACACGGTCAATTGCTGATCAGGCGCGCACTATTCGAATTCCAGTACACATGATCGAAACGATCAATAAGCTCAATCGAATTTCACGGCAGATGCTGCAGGAAATGGGTCGAGAACCACTGCCAGATGAATTGGCTGAACGCATGGAAATGCCTGAAGACAAAGTTCGTAAGGTGCTGAAAATTGCGAAGGAGCCGATTTCGATGGAAACACCGATCGGCGACGATGAAGACTCACACCTGGGAGATTTCATCGAGGATATAACGGTTCACTCACCTATTGAATCGGCGACATCTGAAGGACTGAAAGAAACGACTCACTCTGTGTTAGCAGGTCTAACACCGCGCGAAGCGAAAGTCCTGAGAATGCGGTTCGGCATCGACATGAACACGGACCACACGCTCGAAGAGGTCGGCAAACAATTCGACGTCACACGTGAGCGTATTCGACAGATCGAAGCCAAGGCACTACGTAAATTGCGTCATCCAACGCGCTCTGATCAGTTGCGGAGTTTCTTATTGGAAGATTGATCGTATTCGATGGATAGCCAATTAAGTATTAACGAAGATCTTTGAGAAATATATATTGGGCCTGTAGCTCAGCTGGTTAGAGCAGGGGACTCATAATCCCTTGGTCGTAGGTTCGAGTCCTACCGGGCCCACCAAATTTGGAGTGTAGACGGAGCATTACTTGCCATACTCCGACTAAATTACTAAAGATCACAAATGCGTCAGGAACGAATTTGGACTTGCCGCCGATAATCGGCGGGCAACACCATGGACAGTTTTGCTCAATCCGCGATGTGCATGTCTGATTTGACACATGTCTGATTTGACAAAAGTCGCGGGCGAATTGGGTTCGAGTCCTACCGGGTCCACCATTTTTGAACGTGAAACTCGCCATTGAATTATCGAGTTTCGCCCATATGACTAAAGGTCAACTCGCAATCTTGATGCGAGGTTAGAACGAAACCGCGGGCGGATCGGGATCGATCCTGGCGGACCCGCCGACACTCTGCGAATTCAATAGGGAGAAATGCCATGACATGGTGGGGATGGATGATTCTCGGCGCTATTTTTATGGGCGCTGAGCTATTCGCGGTCGATGCTCAGTTCTATCTAATTTTCTTGGGGTTTTCAGCGCTTCTCGTAGGTGCGCTCAACCTCGTCGGCATCGTCATGCCGGAATGGGTGCAATGGATCGCCTTTGCTGCTTTCGCGCTCATCTCAATGTTTACTTTCAGAAAGACGCTATACGAAAAAATCCGCGGTAATGCACCTGGGTTCAGAGATCCATTGGAAGGCGAAAGCGTCACGGTCACCAATAGTCTAGAACCGGGCAATGATGGGCGCACCATTCACCGCGGAACGGAATGGTCAATTCGAAACGTGGGCGAGAATACAATTGAGAGTGGCTCGAAAGCGCGCGTCCTTGATATTGAAGGCACGGTGCTACGTATTAGCGCAGACTAAGCAGCGCATGGCGCTTCTCAACTCATCAAATCATTGGAAGAAACTATGAATTCATTCTATGTAGCAGTCGCAATCGCATTTGTGGCAATTATTATCATCACAAAAACCGCCGTTGTTGTTCCTCAACAAAATGGCTTCGTCGTACAACGGTTCGGAAAGTTCAGTCGCGTGCTCCGCGCAGGATTTCACATCTTGCTACCGTTCATCGATAAAATCGCATACAAACATACGCTGAAAGAACAAGCGGTCGATATCGCCGAGCAGATTTGTATTACCAATGACAATGTTCAAGTCGGCGTCGACGGTGTCTTGTATATGCAAGTACTCGACCCAGAACGCGCGTCTTACGGCATTGGCAACTACATGTTCGCCATTTCACAATTGGCACAAACAACATTGCGATCTGAAATCGGCAAGATAGACCTTGACCGAACCTTTGAAGAGCGCGGCGCGATCAATGCAAATGTTGTCTCGGAATTGGACAAGGCATCAGACCCCTGGGGCGTAAAAGTACTGCGCTACGAAATTAAAAATATTAATCCGCCACGTGATGTTCTTAGTGCAATGGAAAAACAGATGCGCGCAGAGCGCGAAAAACGCGCTGTCATCCTTACCTCTGAAGGCGAACGCGACGCCAAGGTCAACCAGGCCGAAGGCGAAAAGCAACGCGTGATCAAAGAATCCGAAGCTAAACAGCAGCAACAGATCAACGAGGCACAAGGTGAAGCTGCAGCAATCTTGGCGGTGGCGAGTGCGACAGCGGACGGCATGAAGAAAATCGCCATTGCGGTGGCTACCGAAGGTGGTGCCGAAGCGATGCAACTTCGGATCGCCGAGCAATACGTGAGCGAATTTGGTCATCTTGCAAAAGAGGGCAATACACTGGTCATCCCGGCAAATCTGAGTGACCTAGGCTCGATGATCGCTTTGGCGACCAACATCGCAAAAGGCAAGCCTGCGAATTAAGCTTAACGGCTCTGGTCGCCCGGTAGGCTGGTCCGGCATCAGCATGTAATAATTGCCAACTGGTGGCCCCATTTCGGGGCCACCATTCATTTAATCTTGACGGAAATAACTCAAACAAATGACCGCAAAAATTATCTACACGATTACCGATGAAGCGCCAGCATTGGCAACCCACTCATTCCTACCGATCGTCAAGGCATTTACGGCCGCAGCCGGTGTTGCGGTAGAAACCCGTGACATCTCGTTGGCCGCACGAATCATTGCAACTTTTCCAGAACGGCTGCGTGAAAAAAAACGACAAAGTGATGCTTTGGCCGAGCTTGGGGATCTCGCAAAAATGTCAGAAGCGAACATCATCAAACTTCCCAATATCAGCGCATCGATACCACAGCTGATTGCGGCGATTAAGGAACTGCAGCTGCAGGGCTATGACATTCCTGACTTTCCGGACGAGCCTGAAAACGATGCCGAAATCGCCGTTCGCAGTCGCTACGCTAAGGTCCTCGGTAGTGCTGTTAACCCTGTTTTGCGTGAAGGTAATTCGGATCGTCGCGTCGCGGGTCCGGTGAAGCAATACGCCAAGAACCACCCGCACTCGATGGGAGCATGGAGCGCCGATTCCAAATCACGTGTCACGCACATGGAAGACGGAGATTTTTATTCGAGTGAACAATCCGCGGTCACCGCAGCGGCCGGCGACGTCCGAATTGAATTCGAAGCAGACGACGGTGACATCACTGTACTGAAAGAATCAACGCCACTATTGGACAGCGAAGTAATCGACGCAGCAGTCATGAATCGAGATGCATTGCGGGAATTCATTGCCGACGCCATGAATGAGGCGGCTTCCAACAATGTGCTGCTCTCTCTGCACCTTAAAGCCACTATGATGAAAGTGTCCGATCCCATCATGTTTGGACACGCGGTCACGGTCTACTACCAAGATGTGTTTGAGAAACACGCCGATGTGTTCGACAAAATTGGTGTTGACCCAAATAACGGTATCGGCGACGTGTACGCCCGCCTGAGCGAACTGCCGGACGACAAGCGCGCCGAAATAGAGGCAGACCTGCAAGCCGTCTATGCAGCTAGACCTGCATTGGCAATGGTCAATTCGGACAAAGGCGTCACCAACCTGCACGTCCCTAGCGATGTCATTATCGATGCCTCGATGCCTGCGGCAATTCGCACGTCGGGACAGATGTGGGGACCGGATGGAGATTTGGCCGATACCCATGCCATGATTCCAGATCGATGCTATGCCGGCATTTACCAAGCTGTATTCGACTTTTGTCGAGAGCATGGTGCTTTTGACGTCACTACTATGGGCAATGTTTGCAACGTTGGGTTGATGGCGCAGAAAGCCGAAGAGTACGGGTCGCATGACAAGACCTTCGAAATGGCCGCGGCTGGCAGCGTTCGAGTTGTCGCTTCGTCGGGTGCCACTTTGCTTGAACACGACGTTAGCGAAGGCGACATATGGCGCATGTGTCAGACAAAAGATCTACCCATTCGAGACTGGGTGCGACTAGCGGTAACACGCGCTAGAGCAACGGGATCTACCGCGATTTTTTGGCTCGATTCCAATCGCGCCCACGATGCAAATCTCATCTTAAAAGCGAACGAATATCTTAAGGATCACGATACCGACGGTCTCGATATTCGAATCATGGCGCCGGTCGACGCGATGCGCGCGACTCTGGATCGCGTTAAAGCCGGTGATGATACGATATCGGTTACTGGCAACGTATTGCGCGACTATCTAACTGACCTGTTCCCCATTTTGGAACTTGGTACGAGTGCGAAAATGCTTTCAATCGTGCCCTTGCTGGCCGGTGGTGGCTTGTACGAAACCGGTGCAGGCGGCTCAGCACCAAAACACGTGCAACAATTCGTGAGTGAGGGCCACCTGCGGTGGGATTCGCTGGGTGAATTTTTGGCGCTTGCTGTTTCGATAGAGGATTTTGCCGAGAAAACTGACAATGCGCAGGCGATCGTTTTAGCGAAAGCACTCGATCAGGCCAATGCGAAGTTCCTGGAAACAAACAAATCGCCATCCCGAAAGGTTAACGAGCGCGACAACCGGGGTAGCCACTATTATCTTGCACTGTATTGGGCAGAAGCGTTGGCCGCACAAGCTGATGACGATGAACTTCGCACTAAATTTACGCCAGTCGCCAGCGCACTTAAGAACCAGGAAGATGCCATTAACGCTGAGTTACTAGCAGCGCAAGGAGATGCCGTCGATATCGGAGGTTACTTCCATCCAGATATTGAATTGGCGGCAGCGGCCATGCGTCCGAGTGCGACCCTAAACGCGATCTTGGATTCAATCAGTTAGTTCCTGTCCAGAATAGACCTATTCTGGACAGGAACTAGTTAGCGAACTGCTTCTGGTGCTACCGGTAGGACAAACCGAAGCCTGATTCGAATAGCGGGTTAGCGCTGTCGGCTGGCACGTCCGCGAGTTGATCACGTACTGCCTGCATGGATGAGGGCAATTCGAATGGCAGCCGACCTTCCGGTGCAGCTTCCCCGAACAGCACTTCCACAACCGCCTGATCGCTGGCTCCGTAGTCGGCTACGACGGCCGCTGCTGTTGACACGATATCCGGAATAACGGCAGGCCGGTCAAGATAGATCACGACGATCGTCGGTACCGTATCAAGTAAATCCAGTATCTCTTTTTTTCGTTCGCCTTTGAAATCCAAATCTCCGTGATGAAATCCCTGTGCAAACGGGTTATCTGTTTCCACCGCTACCCAGGGCGTATCAAGACGTAGAATCGCGAAATCGGCCTCTTCCGGCGATGCAACTACCGTTGCGTAGGGAGCAACTACCTCTGCATCGAGGTTTTCAATGAATACATTCATCCTGCCCGACTTCAATGGCAATGTCGGGCCACTTTCTGAAGTTGTGTTCGTCAATAAAGTCAGCGACCGACGTTGGCTTTCATGGCCCAGTTTCTTCGCCTCAGGTTTGCCCATCAGCAAATGAATTGTTCCGGCATCGACATAGGGATCGTCAAACAAACCAAGGTCGAATTTCTGTCGCAGGATACGACGCGCCGACTCGTCTATTCTTTCCTCGGACAGCTCGCCCCGACTATGTAACTCAACGACCAAATGCGAGGCGGACTCGCCGCCGAACTGATCCATCCCCGCCTCTAAGGCCTTTGCAACACGCTCGGTACGGCTGAGGTGTTCGACCCCCCAGGCGCGCGCTGCCCACGGAATGTTGTTGCCGATCGTTATGTCGGTCAGCACTCCCCAGTCAGCACATACAACACCATCGTATTCGTACTTCTCGCGTAATAGCCCGGTAATGATGTCCTTGTTGAAGGCCATCGCCACTTCTTCGCTTGTTTGGTCAGTGGGCACACCGTAGTACGGCATGATCGCAGCGGTCCCCGCCTGTATCGCTGCCTCGAACGGCGCCAGGTGATAATCAAAATTACTGCCTGGATATATTTGTCCCTTCTGAAATTCGAAGTGGGGATCAAGGCCTTCATTTTGCGGGCCGCCACCTGGAAAGTGCTTCGTCATTGTCGCGACGCTTGAATTTGAAAGTGTCGGACCTTGTAGGCCACGCACATAGGCGGCGGCTATGTCGGCACTCAACCGCGCATCTTCGCCAAAGCCACCATTGATTCTCGGCCAGCGCGGTTCCGTCGCGAGATCAACCTGTGGGTGCAGCGCGAGTCGAATTCCGACCGCCAGATATTCTTCACGAACGATGTCTGCGAATCGACCAATTAGCGAAATGTCATTGATCGCTGCGAGCCCAAGGGTTTCCGGAAATTGACTGAATCCATTGGAGGCGAAGGCGTAAATATTGGTACTGAAGTGGTGTCGGGGATCAGACGCAATCGTTATAGGAATGCCGAGGCGCGTTTTTGTTTCGGCATATCGCTGCAATGCATTTTGCCATTTCGCGAACACCGTAAGATCGTCGGGAATATCCCCTACGTTAAAGTGATTGAGTTGGCGGTCACTGATATTGGCAATAGCGTGCATGCGTTCTGGACCGAACGCGGCGTCATACTCCAAACTGCCATCATCGTTAACCATGGTCCGGTAAATAAACATGAGACCCGCCTTTTCAGCGATACTCATTTTTGAGAGGAGATCAGCTACCCTTGCGTCGGTTGACGCTCCGCTGTCTTCGTAGACATCCAGTTGGCCATTTTTGTTGAGGTCGCGGTACTCGATCCGTTGTTGACTATCAGTGCAGCCACTGACCAATCCACACAGCGTTATCGAAGCAAGAAGGTGCAGCCGCGACATTAATGCGTCATCGCATACAAAACGTAATTAATGCCAAAGCGATAGGCTAATGATGTATAGCGCTCGGGATACCAAGCCTCATCCGCCAATTCCCAGGCGTCTCCCAAATCAACATTGAAGTTGATGATCACCATGAGGCGACCATCGTCGTCGTAAATTCCCCGCCATGTTGGGGTATATCCATCGTGTTCAAATGTCTGGCCAAACCGCATCGCCATGATGCCGGGAATTGGTTTCGAATGATCGACGTCGAAATGCATGTTCATGATGGCGTGCTCTTCGCTAACGTCTACGATCGCTCGATCAGGAAACACCTTTTCCATCGAGCGCATGAATCCATTCCATTGTACAGAACCGTGAAAATCGTCAACAACCAGGAACCCGCCGCGCAACAGGTACTCGCGAAGACTATCTGCCTCCCGTTGCGACAACTGCCAACTGCCGACCTCTAGCGCATAAATCCATGGCCGATCGAAGAGCTGATCACTCGTTAATCGAATTGCTCGGCTTTGATCTTCAATATCGACCACGGTCAGGCGGCGAGTACCGCGAATAAAATGCATATCGGAGTCAGGCCAGTCTCGCCACGCCGTATTGCCAGGTCCGGGTAATGGTTGGTAGCCCGAGCTGAAAATAATCCGCGTAAACGCGAATTCGGCATACGAATTCAGATCAGTTGAGATTTCACCTTCACGATTCCAGCGATCCTGAGCCATCGCAGAACCAATCAATGCCATCAATACTAAGGGGAACAATTTTTTCAAATGAATCACCTTCCTCCCGTAGTTTGATCGCAAATGCGTAACCAGAGTTCCTTTATTTCGCGAGCGGATCCGGGCGAACTTGAAAATGCACCACAATCGGTTTCGAACCTTTGCCGTCTTCTTTTAGCCACGGAGTCCGTCCGCCCTCCGGCACCCAAATTCCACGACCTTTCCACCCGGCAGAAGGATCGTCGATGCGACCCTCGAAACCCTTGGTGTAAAAACCCATCGGATACGGAATACGCAAGGTCACGAACTGATCGTCAACCAACGCATGTACGCCATCGAAGAGATTGCCAGTCGCAATCGGCACGTCTTCGCCCAGACCGAGCGAATTGTGTTGATCGACCCACGTGTAATAACTCGACTCGACGCTAAACTCGGGCAAGTCAGTGAATCCTGGTCCAGGCAGATCATGCAAGGTCCATCCTTCAGGACAATGATTGCCCATTGCTGATGGACCATTCAATGGGGCCTCACACTTGCGTCGATCGAATTCTCCAAGATGGCCACTTCCAAGCGATGTCCAAACCACACCATTCTTATCGATGTCTGCGCCGCGAATACCAAAACCGGGCAATGGTGGATAGTAGACCTCCGCCAGTGACGTTTGAGGCGGATTGTCGCCAGGCACCAGGCGAGTGATCGAACCCGGGTAGCGAAACGCGTTGGACCCCCATATTGCATCACCACGTGGCTCTGGCATTACTGCATAAAACCCGTTGGGAATGCGCGTATCCAGCGACGGATCGGAATCCTCGCCAGGCTCGGTCCACGCATCTTGCCGGCCGTTTCCGTTTGTATCGAGTATCAACGGCGCCCATCCCTGAGAAGCCTCGGCATCGCCTGTTGCCATAAACTTGTTTGTGTCGAGCCAGCCAACGACATCCCCGCCGCCACTGGTCCACAAAGTGTTGCTATCGTCATACGCAAATTGCAGATGATGTGTACTGAAGCACGTGTCCACAAACGAGTATTCGCCCGTCGCTGGGTCGAGCACTGATAATTGTCGCGAGGTACGTTCTTTTGGATACAACATCGCGGACGGATGCTCTGAACCCTCTTTACAAAAATCGGGATTATTAGGTCCACGTATTCTCGCAGTCAGCCATACCCTGCCCGCCTGATCCAACATTGGGTTGTGAATGTTGGATTTGCTGTCCCAGATCCGCTCATCCCCCCAATAAGGAGACGGTGCGACTACCGGTGCGTCGTTCGTCGTCGGCGTGTCTTCATCACGTACCGGCACATTAAATATGCCTGCAGAGTTTGCAACGGGATCCAAAATCGGCATTTCATCTGTGCTGAGTTCTGGCGCCCCATAAAGCTTTCCATAACCATTGACCGTCGGATCACGACGGTCCGTTCCCGATAAATCATGCATATAAAATTGTGCGCTCGACCAGTCGCGAACAGTTGCAACGACATTTCGCTCAACCCCCGTCGGTCTCTCTGGCGTCGTTGCCGGTATCTCTCCAGCGGCAATTCGATCCGTCCATTCGGCCATATACTTGATCGGTAGCCCGTTCAAATTTTGAGCCGCTAGCCTAATCATTGTATTGCCAGCCTGACCGGAGGAGATTCTTCGAATCCACGCCTCTTCCGACGACTCAATTTCGGCAAGCGCCGGCGGAATGGTACGGGTTGCTTCATTGCCCAATTGATGGCATCCGACGCAACCCATATTTTTCACCCACGTCAGATAGAAGTTCAGACCGCCATCGAGATCGGCAGCTTCGTCTTCGGTCGGCAAGTGCATCATTGAATACCAGTAAGCAGCCGGATAAGTCTTAGCCGCAGCTGCTGCGTCGGGCGCCACTGTTGCGGCAAGATTCACTGTCTCTCCAGGAATCGCTGCGGTTTTGGCGGAATCGACGAGTCCGTAGCCCCGCACCCACAACTGATAGTTAGCGTCGGGTAGATCAGGCACCAGGTATTGACCGTCGTCATCCGTCACCACAATACGGGCAAAGCGTGTCTCAAGATCGTCGGTTTCCGCGATAACCCATACACCCGCTTCGGGCCCATCACCGCTGGAAACAACCCCCGCGATATCGTCGCTGTCAAGCGCGATTCCCTGAGTCGCAAGCTCCTCAGACGTATCGCCACACGCCGCGAGAAAGAAAATCAACACGTAAGCGGACGGTATAAATTTCATCGGACGACTCCCCGGCATTAGCTTGACTGACAGCACAGAATAACAAGCAATCGAGCAATTTCCACAGACGACACGCTTATCAACTCAAAAAACTGGGTCAGAGCCCGAATACCGGTCAATGCTAGAATAGCCCGACCTCGTCGAATCACTCGCACCAACGTTGTTACCGAAAAAATCCACAAGAATGGACGACTCATGACAGAGCTATCACTTCCTACGTTGGCAAATCTGGCGGAATTTGTTGGCGCCGGCTCAATTATTACTGGCCTGATTTTCGTCTAGTTCCAAATCCGACATTTCCGCGCACAACAGCGCGATATCGTTGCCATCAACCTTATGCAGACGTTCTATGACCAGGAACTTGCGCAGGCCATCGCACTGTTGCAACCAATCCCAGATGGAGTTCGCCTTGAGGAATTACACTTGAAAGGTGATTAGTACGTTGAAGCCGCAATTACAATCACAAAATCGTTCGAAACAATGGGCCTACGGGTGTTCAAAAAATTGCCTCCATGGGTCTTGTCCTAGACCAGGCCGGCGGCATCGTCACTACCATGACGCGAAAACTACGCGTGTGGCAAAACGATAGGCGAGAAGCGCAAGAGCAACCGTCCTGGGGTGAGTGGTTTGTATGGTTGGGTGACCAGGCAGAAAAGAACAAACGTCAGGATGTGCCCGCGCATATTAAATATCGTGATTGGGTGGGCTGATCGAGCAGGCGATCAATCAATTTCGCGAGATTGCCGGCAACAAACTGTTCAGTATCCTGATCATAGCCGGCCGCTCCGCCTGGGTCAGAGTCGAAGACTTGGACCCATATGAGCCCCACCAGAATCGACTCATAGATGATCGGTGCCCATCACAGTTCGTCTAACCGCTCGCGCCGTTCTCCACACGCATCTTCGAAACCAATGTCGTCGGAATGCCTTGAGACACAGGTACCTGTTGACCGTTCTTACCACAGGTCCACCCGCCTGGGTCGAAAGCCTTGTCGTCTGCAACCATAGAAATTCTCTGCAGCGTTTCTGGCCCATTTCCAGTTAACGTCATATCCCGCAATGGCGCGGTGATCTTGCCACCTTCAACCAGCCAACCGTTTTTCACATAGAACGAAAAGTCGCCTGCACCGATCGCCACTCTTCCATTGGTAATAGTCTCAGCAATGATGCCGTGATCGACAGCAGCAATAATCTCATCTTTGCGGTGCGGGCCATTTTCGATTGACGTGCACGTCATACGTGGCATGGGTACGTGCTTGAACGATTCCCGCCGGCCCGACCCCGTAACACCTAAGTCGTACGCTTCTGCTGTGATTGAATCATGGAGGTACGACGTCAAAATGCCCTTTTCAACCAAGGTGTTTTGACCGCATACGTTGCCTTCGTCGTCGTAGTTCAGGGCACCACGTTCGTTTGGAATCGCTCCATCATCGACGATCGTTACCACGGGCTCAGCGACTGCCTTTCCTAGCAGGTCCGAATAAACGCTGGTTCCCTTCAGATTGAAGTCTGCCTCGAGAGAGTGCCCGATCGCTTCATGCAACAAAATGCCACCACCGCCCGCCGCAAGAATCACCGGTAATTCAGCAGGTTCGGGCTGATGCGCATCGAACAGAATAAGCGTTCGATCGACCGCATCCGCGGCCAGTTGATCGATACGCACGTCCGTCATCGATGCAATATCCTGCCTGCCGCCAATGCTTGCATAGCCCGACTGTGTCTCGTCAAATCGCGTCGCTGAAACCTGTGTGCTGACACGAATCATCGGTCGGTGATCGGTGACTATACGTCCATCGAGCGTCGCTATCATGATGCGTTCATCGACATCAGACCAAGTTGCAGCAACGTTGCTTACCGTTGGGTCTGCCGCCCGTGCGCGGTTGTCGATACGTTCCAAGATCGCTTGCTTTTGATCGTTGCCGACTTCGTCCCAAGGGATTGAGGTCGAGTACAATTTGCCTGTTTCCTGAATGGCGTAAGTCGAGGGCATGATCAACTCTGCATTAGGAGTATTAGCAATTGATGCAGCCGTACGCGCGGCCGCCAGCATCGCCGGCAAACTCAACTCTTCGGTAAACGCATACCCGGTTTGACCATCGATCACGACGCGTAAGCCAACGCCCTGCACGATTTCAGTATTAGCCGCTTCAATCACGCCGCCTGTCACAGAAATCGAATTGCTGCGTTTGTGTTGAAAATACAGATCGGCACGGTCCGCGCCATTAACGGTCAACGCAGACATAATCGTCGCAATGCGTGCTTCGTCGATGCCAAACCACTGCATGAAAGGATTGACCGGAATCGGTTCCGCAGTTTGGATAGCCGGCGCCAGGCCACAACCAGCGAGAAATGCCGGCATCGTCACCACCACAGAACTCGCGGCCATTTGACCCAGAAACTTTCGTCTATTGGCCACGCGCTGCGTACTCAAATAGTCAACGCCTGTCGCGCGGGTTAGCGCGCCAATGCTGAATCAACAAATAGCCAAACAACATGCCGCCGAGATGCGCAAAATTTGCGACGCCAGGAGCACGCCCACTCAATCCGAGATAGAGTTCCATAGCGCCAAACATGATTACCATGTATTTCGCCTTCATTGGAATCGGCGGAAACATGAGCATGATCATGCGGTTGGGAAATGCCATGCCATACGCGAGCAACAATCCATAAACGCCGCCTGATGCACCAACTGTTGGATAGATACCGCCCTGAATCTGCGCGACCACCAATTGAATTGCTGCGGCGCCAATGACGCAGGTCATGTAGTAGATGAAAAACCGTTGCGGCCCAAGCATCAATTCAATCTCTCGACCGAACATCCAGAGCATGAACATATTGAACGCAATGTGCATGACATCGCCATGCAAGAATCCGTAGGTCATGACCTGCCACATGCCGAATTCGGGATTTGGAAACGTCGCTGCAAGTGGCCACAGCGCGAAGTTCCGAAACAGAAATTGGAAAAAGTCCGGCGACTGCTGCAGAGCGAATAGCAAGCCATTGATAATGATTAGCGCGAAAATAATAGTCGGTATCGCGCTGTCGCCGACCGGGCGACGTTGATAAACGTGTTGATTCAAAACTATTGTTGTCCTTTTGTCAGATTACCAACCACCACCACCGCCTCCGCCCCCGCTACCGGATGAAGACCCGGGGGGAGTGACCGATGAGCCGATAGCGCTGCTAAGACCGCTGGAAAGCCCAGAAGCATTGGATCTTAGATCAAGATTATTCCAGGACCCGTTGTACCAGACCGGACTCCAGTCTGTATTGTTTGGACCCTTAAGTGCGGCAAAAATTCGCGTGAAGCGCTCAGACCATTGTTGCTCAACACCGAGTGCAAGCGCGAATGGCAAGTACGCCTCAAACAATGCCGGCGCCTTGTCCGGCGGATTGCGTAGATTCATTTCGTCTTTTTCCGCGATTTCCAGAAACTCTCGAAACCCCTCTAGCTGATCTAGAATCTGACGACCCAGTTCGGTTGGTCGTTTCATAATAATGGCGAAGGTAACAATCGTCACAATCATCAACACGATAGTGGCTATTATGCCGAAACTTGGCCCAATAACGAGGGCGACAACACCAGAAATTATGGCGACTATAACAGCCGGCAAATTCAGCAATCCATTGGTTCTAAAATACCTTTTATAATAGTCACTCTTGAGCGATTTCTGGTGCGCGCTTTTTGCTGAGCCAATACGCTCGTAGTTGTCATCGGTCAAAGTGAGATGGCGCCCTCCGTGAAACAATGCCTCGTATAGTTCGGTCTCGCCAGTTGCAAGCGCCGGCGGACTTCCCTCGATGTCTGTTTTGTGCAATGTATGCTTATCCCCGGAGACCTTAATTTCCAGGTAGCCCTTTAACTGCCAGATTCACAACCGCAGCCGTCATCGTTGCGTTGTCGTAGCCCATTTTTTCTATGTAACGTAGCGATGCCGGAGAAAAGCCTTCCGGTGGCTCATACAATGTAGGTATCACGCCTGGGTCTGGGTCCTTGCCATAGTTTCGCCAAACCGGAATGTAATAACTAAGCATCGCGATTAGACCTGCAATGATGACGAGTAAATTCAGATTGTCCGATAGCAACCAAATTAATCTTTGTCTATCGGACGGCTCCACAACGAGGCCCTTGGGCCAGCTCACAACAATTGTTAAGCCTTCGTTGCGTGACAGCGCTCGAGCGGTTCTAAATTCGACGCCGCCAGATTCAGTGATCGACGACACTGAACCTTGGTCACCAGTGTCGCCAAAAGATCCAACATAGGCATCTCGTGATATTTCGCGAATCGGCGGACTAAATTCGAACGTCAAGCTAACCGACGCAGTATCGATAGGGAATTCCCACTCGTGTCCGGTCACGTTCCAGTAAAGTTCATCTGCCTCGTCAAAATACCCTGTCCCAGCATTACAAGCATTTCGAACTCAGGCTGTTTCAACCCAGGTTTACGCGTTCATCATGTCGCTGATCGACGGCAAACGTACGATCGCGGACATGGCGAAAATTCTGGAACAACAGAAACTG
>Ga0114999_10000527_pt1 | contig 56846 bp, 56 predicted proteins | sample ArcticOcean_MG_C_3_FD_89820 | JGI IMG/M metagenome (GOLD analysis project Ga0114999, IMG submission 89820) | Marine microbial communities from western Arctic Ocean - ArcticOcean_MG_CB8_126 | ecosystem: Environmental > Aquatic > Marine > Oceanic | place: Arctic Ocean: Canada Basin | collected...
AAACTGCATTCGGAATGAGCTTTATTTCAATGCTAAGTATGGAAATAGCAATGAATTTAACTGATTATTTTTTAACAGGTGGAGCTATGATAACTTGGTGGGTAGTTCCAATTATGTTAACTGCTGGCTTTTTAACACCTTGGTCCTATAACTATTGGAGACTTAAAAAATTTGGCATTGCATGTCATTAACTTAATATGAATATAGTAAATTTTACACCCATAACTGCATTCACAGGTGGATTGATGATTGGGCTGGCTGTAATTTTATTTTTTGCTCTTACATGGTCGCTTAATTGGCATCAGTGGAATAGCTAGTAATTTTTTAAACTCAAAAAATAATAGAATGGATAACTTTTTATTCCTTATCGGGTTAATTATTGGTCCTATTGTTTATAAATTGATTACACAAAATGAAATCAATATTTCTATTTCAAATTCATTTATTTTATTAGCTATAGCGGGACTGTTAGTTGGAGTAGGAACTAGAATCAGTGGTGGTTGCACAAGTGGTCATGGTATAAGCGGAATTGGAAGATTTTCTTTAAGATCAATTGTTGCAACAATAACCTTTATGATTATTGGTATTTTAACTGTATTAATCAAAAATATAATATGAGCAGAGTTGTATCTTTAATTTCTGAAATAATTTTTGGAGTAGGTCTTGCTGTTTCACAAATGATAGACCCTGCAAAAGTTTTAGGTTTTTTAAATATTTTTGGGAATTGGGATCCATCTTTAGCATTTGTTATGATTGGGGCTTTGATAATTTCATCACCCTTTTTTCATTTATTTAAGAATAATAAGAAACCAGTTTTTGCAGACAGTTTTTCATACTTCAATAATAAAGAATTAAATAAAGAATTGATTATTGGTTCTTCACTTTTTGGAACTGGTTGGGGTCTAGCTGGTTTGTGTCCTGGACCAGCAATTGCGTCTTTAGCATTATTAAATACAAGTTCATTAATTTTTGTAATTACAATGTTTATTGGATTTTATGCATCAAATATATTTCTATCTAGATAAAGTTTATCTACGATTTAAAAATTCAAAGTTGTTATAGAATTTTATAGGATGACTTGAGTCTAAAGCTCTATCCGACCACTAAATCAAGTTTCTTCTTTCCTAATCTTTCATTACCAGTTTCAGTTACAAGATAGGTTTCTCCTAAATTCATCGCTAATTCATTGTCTGAATCCATTAATATCATGTGCATGAAGAAGACATTCCCTGGTTGGATAACATACGGATTACCTGTGTAAAGCATTGGCCAGTCCATCCAGTTTGGTGAAAAGGTTGCACCAAGTGAATAACCACACGCATTCATTCTTGATTTTTTATAACCAAGTTCATCCATTGTTTTAGCATGCACATCAGAAACATCACCAGCTTTATTTCCAGGTTTTAATTTATTTTCACATTTTTTTAATGCTTCGATGCAAGCTTCATACATTTTTATTTGTTTATCATTTACTTTGCCGATTGGGATAGTCCTAAACATTGCTGAATGGTAATGTCTATAAGTTCCTGCCCATTCTATAGAAAGCTGATCTATTTTATCCAATTCTCTTTTTTCACTTTGATATCGGCAAAGCAATGCATTCTTTCCCGATCCTATAATGAATTCATTTGCAGGATAATCTCCTCCACCATTAAAAATAGCTCCTTGCATCTCTGCTAATATTTTTGACTCGCTTGCTCCCGGATGACTATATTTCCATGCAACTTCCATAGCTCTATCAGCAAGTTCAGCAGCTTTCTTAACATAAAATATTTCTGCGGGTGATTTAATAACTCTAAAATATGAAACTAATTCTGATTTATCATGAAGGGTTGCAAAACCTTCTAAAGAATTATTTAAGTTAATTGCATTTCTTCCTGTTAAGCCATAGGCTTCATATTCTATTCCCAGGTTTGATTTTTCTAGATTAAGTTCAGATAATATTTTTTTTAATTCATCGGTTGGGTTAGATTTATCTTTATCTACCCAAATTCTTATATCATTAATAATAGATGTATTTTGTGCTTGCCTTAAATCAGGAGCTCTCGTGAGCAATATTAAATCTCCTTTATTAGTTAAAATTAAACACTGGAAAAAAACAAAACCAAAGGTATCATACCCGGTAAGCCAATACATGGACTCTTGCCTAAACATTAGCAGAGCATCTAGACCTTGATTATTTAACTCTTTTATAACTTTAGATTTTCTTTCAGCAAATTCTTCTTTTTTAAAATGAATACCCATTATTAAGTGTTGCTTAAATACTCCTTTATTTTTTTTACAGGCAGGCCCATTATTGTATCTTCATCACCTTCTACTTTTAAAAAAAGAGATTTTCCTGCAGCTTCTATTTGGTAAACATTATAGGCATATAACTCTTTATCTTTTATTTTTGCTAAGTATGTTTTTAATTCTTCAGTACTCATTTGTTTCATTGTTAATTCTGCAGTATCTGTATAATTCCACACCATATACCCATTTTTAGATATACAAACTGAACTTATTAAATGGTGTGTTTTACCATTTAGTTTTTTTAAAATATTTAAAGCCTCTTCCCGATTTTTTGGCTTTGAAATGAGTTCTCCATTCAAATCTATAACGCTGTCTGCTCCAATTACTAGCTTTTCATTATTTGTCTGGCTAATTTTATTTGCTTTTAATTCTGCAAGATTTTTTGAAATTATTTTTGGGGAGGTTTTTTCTTCAAGCAAAGATTCTTTAATTTGTTCTTCATCAATATTTGCTGGTATTACTTTACAAAGTATATTGTGTTGGTTCAAAATTTTTTTTCTTACTTCACTCTTAGATGCTAGAATAATATCGTTATTCATTTTGAATTCAATATGTCCAATATTTTTATAATAGATGCGGCAGTCTCTTCTACAGATTTTCTTGTTACGTCGATAGTTGGCCAGTTATATTTTCTAAACAGTTTTTTAGAATTTTCTAATTCATTTAGAATTTTTTTTTCATTAGTATAATCGCTAGCTCTATCTTCGTTTATGGATTGGATTCTATTCCTTCTTACGTCTGAAAGTCTTGTAGCGTCACAAACGAGGCCGATGATGCATTTTTTTTTTGTCTCTTTAGTTAAGTTGGTTGGTAGATTTTTTCTTTCTGGTATTAAAGGAATGTTTGCAACTTTATATCCTCTGTTCGCTAAATAAATAGCTGTTGGTGTTTTGCTTGTTCTGCTAACACCAACCAAAATTACGTCGGCATAATCTAGATCTGAAATAATTTTGCCATCGTCGTGGGTAATAGTATATTGAACGGCTTCTATTCTTTTGTAATATTCTTCGTTTAACACATGTTGCCCACTGGGTAATCTACTTGCTTCTTTTTTAAGTAATTTTGAAAAATCTGAAATTAAATTTCCCAAAACTTCAAAGCACGGAATTTTATTATTTTTTGCTTCCACGTATAAATACTTTGAAAGATTTTTATCAACTATGGTATATAAAATTATTACATTCTTTTCTGTCTTAGAATTGGCTATAATTTTATCTATTTGATTATTAGTTCTTGTAAAAGAATAATGAATGGTTTTGCAATTAAAATTAAAAAATTGAGCTTTTATGGCTAGAAATATTCTATCTAACGTTTCTCCAGTTGAATCAGAGACGTGATAAACTTGGTATATCTTGTTCATAAAACGGTTAATAAGTATTTAAAAAAATTAATATTTAATCATTTTCAATAAAAAACAAAATTATTAAGATTAATTAACAATAAACTACATAAAATATAAACATTAATAAAATATAAACATATTATTAAAGTTAATAACAAAATGTAACATATACAATAAACTCAATAATTTATAATGTGTTTTAATAACAATTAAAGTTGATAAGCTGTAGACAACTAATAGTTAACACTATTAACAGGACCTACTACTACTACTAACTTATATATATATATATTAATGAAGCATAAATTAAACGACATCATAAACAGCAAGATTACAAAATATACACCGATATGGTTTATGCGTCAGGCAGGACGTTATTTGCCCGAATTTAGAGAAATAAGAAAAGAAAATCCTGATTTTATAAAATTATGTTTAAACCCCGATTTAGTAAATGAAATTACACTACAACCACTAAAAAGATTTGATTTAGATGCGGCAATAATCTTCTCAGATATTTTAATGATACCCCATGCATTAAGTCAAAAAGTAGAATTTAAAAAAGGATTTGGCCCAATACTAGAAAATATAAACCTTGATAAAATACTAAACACAGAACCGATCGATTTTGTTCAAAAATTATTACCCGTTTATAAAGGAATAGAAAAAGTTAAAAAAAACCTAATAAACAAAAACCTTATTGGTTTTGTTGGAGCCCCTTGGACTATATTATTATATATGCTGAATAAAAAATCCCCCAAAAATAATTTTGATTTTAATAAAATTAATAAAGATAAATTTTTAGTTAATAGATTATTAAAAAAAATAGAGGAAATGATATGTTTACATATTGATAAACAAATTGAAGCGGGGGCTGATATAATACAAATTTTTGATTCTTGGGCCGGATTACTTCCAAAAAAAGAGTTACCGAACTACTGTTATATTCCAATCTTAAAAATTGTAGAGCATGTTAAGACTAAGAATATTCCTGTTATATGTTTCCCAAAAGGGATTGGAGAAAATTATATTGACTTTTGTTCAATTGTTAAACCAGATTGTATTAGCATAGACTACGAAATTGATCCAAAATGGATAAAAGAAAAGATAAAAGACATCCCAATACAAGGAGGATTAGACCCGAAAATACTATTAGGTGAAAAGGAAGAAATAAAAATAAATGCTGAAAAATATCTCAATATATTTAAAGACTATCCCTACATATTTAACCTAGGCCACGGTGTTTTGCCAGAAATTAAACCCGAAACAATTGAATATTTAATTCAAATTGTTAGAAATAAAAAATAAAATGAAAAAGGCAGTTATTCTTTTTAATTTAGGAGGGCCAGATAAATTAGATAACGTAGAACCTTTTCTTTTTAATTTATTTAAAGACCCCGAAATACTTAGCATTCCTTTAATTTTCAGATATCCATTAGCAAAATTTATTTCCAAAAGAAGAGCCCCGATTGCAAAAAATATTTATAGAGAAATTGGAAACAAGTCGCCGATCCTTGAGCTAACGCAGAACCAAGCAGTGAGTTTAGAAAAAAACCTATCAACAGAAGGAGAATATAAATGTTTTGTTGTGATGCGTTGTTGGAATCCGCGAGCTGTTGATGTAATAAAAAAAGTTAAAGAATTTGACCCAGGAGAAATAATACTTTTACCACTTTACCCTCAATTTTCTGCAGCGACTTCTGGATCATCTATTAATGAATGGAAAGATTTGTGCAAAAAAGAAAATTACAATATTAAGACAAAAACAATTTGTTGCTACCCCACAGAAAATAATTTTTTAAAGTCCCACGTTAATTTGATAAAAGAAAGTATAAAAGATTTGAAAAAAGAAAATTTTAAATTGCTTTTTTCTGCACACGGATTGCCTGAGATTAAAATAAAAAAAGGGGATCCCTACCAATGGCAAGTTGAAGAATCTGTTGCTGCAATTATGTCTAAGCTAAAAGGTGAGAACATCGATTATGTAATAAGTTATCAAAGTCGAGTTGGGCCGCTGAAATGGATTGGACCCTCCACTGATTCAGAAATAATTAAATATTCAAAAGAAAAAAAAGGAATTGTTGTGGTTCCTGTAGCATTTGTTTCGGAACATTCGGAAACGCTTGTAGAGTTAGATATTGAATATAAGAAGCTAGCCGAAGAAAATGGTTGCAGTTTTTACAAAAGAGTACCAGCATTAGGAATTGAGGAAAATTTTATTAAAGGCCTCACAGGGCTAGTTTTGCAGCAAGAAACAAGAGGCAACTTTGTTTCGTCATTAATGTGTCCTAATAAATATGCAAAATGTCCGTGTTTAGGTTTGTAAAAAAGGTTTAAATGTCTTCTAAAAAAGCAATGAAAAAAACGCAGCAATTAGCTTTTCAAAAACATAAAAGTAATATTAAAAGTAATAGATTTATTTTTAAAAAAAATAAAAAATTTAAGAAAACAAATAAATGAATACATACCTGTTGTTTAAATCAATTCACCTAATTTCGGTTATATCTTGGATGGCAGGCCTGTTATATTTGCCAAGAATATTTGTTTATCATAGTGATGCTGTCACTAATAATAAATCAGATGATTTGGTGTCAACTTTTAAAATAATGGAGAGAAAACTTTTTTTTTATATTATGAATCCAGCAATGATACTGTCCTGGATTTTTGGACTATTGTTAATTTATACTATCGGTATAGGTAATATTAGTTTTCTTTGGCTACAGTTAAAATTAGCTTTTGTGATTATTTTGACAATTTACCATTTCTTTTTACTGCAGTGTCTAAGAAAATTTTCGTTCAATCGTAACTCTTTTTCACCTAAATTTTATAGAATAATCAATGAAATACCCACTGTTTTATTAATAGTCATAATATTAGTAGTAATTTTTAAACCATTATGACCCTTGTAATTTAATTAAAAGTTATTATATTAATAACAAGTTTTCCAATAAAAAAATCCCAAATATGAATTTAGAAGAATTAAAAAAAAAATCACCAGCTGAGTTAATTACACAAGCCGAAAAACTTGAGGTTGAGAATCCAAGCACACTAAGAAAACAAGAAATTTTATTTGCAATACTAAAAAAACTTGCTCAAAAAAATGAACAGATAATTGGTGGTGGTACGCTTGAAGTTTTACAAGATGGTTTTGGTTTTTTAAGGGCAACCGAATCAAATTATTTACCTGGACCAGACGATATTTATGTTAGTCCAAGTCAAATAAGAAAATTCGGACTAAGAACCGGAGACTCTATCGAAGGTGAAATTAGAGGACCCAAAGATCAAGAAAGATATTTTGCTTTACTACAAGTAGACAAAATAAATTTTGATAATCCAGAAAAAGCTAGAAATAAAATTGCATTTGAAAATCTAACCCCCTTATATCCTGACACCCAACTTACAATGGAAGTTGAGACAACAAAACTTGAAAAAAAACCAGATCAAACTGCTAGGTTAATCGACCTAGTCAGCCCTATTGGCAAAGGGCAAAGATCTTTAATAATTTCTCCTCCAAAGGCGGGTAAAACAATTATACTGCAAAATATAGCAAACTCGATTGCCACAAATCATCCTGAATGTTACCTGATGGTTTTGCTTATAGATGAGCGTCCTGAAGAAGTAACTGATATGCAAAGATCAGTTAAGGGTGAAGTGATTAGTTCAACTTTTGATGAACCCGCATCAAGGCATGTTGCTGTGGCTGAAATGGTTATAGAGAAAGCAAAAAGATTAACGGAACACAAAAAGGATGTTGTAATTCTTTTAGATTCAATAACTAGACTTGGTAGAGCTTACAACGCAGTTGTTCCAAGTTCTGGAAAAGTATTAACCGGAGGCGTTGATGCCAATGCCTTGCAAAGACCAAAAAGGTTTTTTGGCGCAGCAAGAAATATTGAACAAGGAGGATCACTTACAATAATATCTACAGCATTGGTTGATACAGGAAGCAGAATGGACGAAGTGATTTTTGAAGAATTTAAAGGTACAGGTAATAGTGAACTAATATTAGATCGTAAAATATCTGATAGAAGAATTTATCCAGCGATTGATATAACAAGATCTGGAACAAGAAGAGAAGAGTTGCTTTTTAAAAATGACGACTTGTTAAAAATGAATGTTTTACGAAAAATATTAAGCTCAATGGGCACAATGGATGCGATTGAGTTTTTGCTTTCTAAGTTAAAAAACACTAAAAATAATGTCGATTTTTTTGTGTCAATGAATAAACCCGCTAAGTAATTTTTATAAAATTTTTTTAGCAACCCCTTTTATTTTATATAAAGATACCAAAAAAAGAAAAAATTAAATATATTAAATATTATGAATGATAAAAATGCAGAGCTAACAGAAATGTATATTTCAGCTGTCGTGCATCACCAAAAGGGCGATTTTGAAACTGCTGAAAATTTATACAAAAAAATATTGAAGCACCTTCCTGGTCATATTAATGCACAATGTAATCTTGGGGGGCTCTATGTGCAAACAGGAAAAAAAAATGATGCTAAAAGTATTTTACAAGATGTATTAAAAACTGAACCCAACAATATAAATGCTAACGCAAATCTTGGAATAGTGTTTAACCATTTAGGTGAACATGAGAAATCAATAGAATGTCATAAAAAAGCTCTTAGTATTGATCCTAATAATACTGACACACATAGTAACCTAGGATCAAGTTATAAACAATTAGGTGAAACTGACTTAGCCAAAAAACATTATTATAAAGCAATTGAAATTAACCCCAATCATGCAAATGCATACAACAATCTTGGAACAGTTTTAAGAGGAAGCGGTGAGCATGAAAAAGCCATAAGTGCTTTAAAAAAAGCTTTGGAGATAGAACCAAACTTTTTCAATGCACAAGCAAATTTGTCAAATACATATTTAAACAAACCTAATACAATTGAAAAATCTGTTAAAGCAAGCTATGAAGCTTTGAGCATCCATCATTCAGGATCCAAAACCTACAGTCAACATGTTCCATTATTTCGTCTCAAACACGATATTGAACAAATCAAATATTTAAAATCAAAAAATTATAAAATCGATGGCCTTGATGCTTTTTATGAAACAGGGAAAGAAATATTAAGAACAGACGAAAACAAAGAGACAGAAAATAATTTTAATAAAAATATTTTATTGAATGCTAATGAAGTAAAATCACTTTTACCTTTTTATAAAAAAAAACATGTATACGATATACCTGAATTTTCTAGCGACACGCTTAATCCAGAAAAAAACTGGGAGCAAGTTGAGGTAGAATATATGAATAGCAAAGATAAAATCATGTATATTGATGATTTTTTATCCGCAAAAGCAATTAAAGAACTACGAGAATTTAGCTTAGTTTCTAAAGTTTGGATACACCAAATGCCCAATAAATACTTGGGTGCATTTTCTGACAGTGGGTTCACGAGCCCTCTACATATTAAAATTGGAACAGATCTCCAGAAAAAATTACCTAAGTTATTTGGTAAACACCAAATTGAAAAATTCTGGGGTTTTAAATATGACACTTCACTTGGGGGAGGAATTGGAATACATGCTGATTTTGCCTACCTCAATTTAAATTTTTGGATCACTCCTAATGAGTACAATAATGACAAAAATAGTGGAGGACTAAAAGTGTATGATGCTCCGGCACCTGATAATTGGTCTTTTGATAAATATAATAGAAACGCTAAAGTAATTTATAAATATTTGGAAGAAAAAAAAGCAAATTGTAAAATTATTCCATATAAATTTAATAGAGCAGTATTATTTAATTCAGCATATTTTCATGAAACAGATAAAATAGATTTCAAGCCTGGCTATGAAAGTCGTAGAATAAATATAACTTACCTTTTCGGAGCAAGAAAAATAAAAAGTAAAAATGAAAAAAAATAGATTATCCCTTAAAGAAACTTTTAATCAAGCTAAGCAAAATTACAAAAACAAAAATTTTAATGAAGCTCAAATTATTTGTTACAAAATACTTAGTATTGATCATAATCACTTTGAATCAAAAGTATTGTTAGCTGACATATTAGCTAAGAATAAAAATTTTAAAGATGCAATTAAATTATTAAAAGAAGCTGCTGATATACAGCCTAATAACGTAAAAATATTAAACAATCTTGGCACTGCCTCAAAAGAAATGGGAGATCAAGAAAACGCAGTTAAATACTATAAAAAAGTATTAGAAATTGATCATAAAAATGCTAATGCCTATTATAATCTTGGAACAACAGCCCATGAATTAAAAGATTTAAAAAATGCAATAAAATATTTTAAAAAAACCACAGAACTTCAATCAAATTTTGCTCTCCCACATTTTGTACTTGGTAATATCTATGTAGATTTAAAAGATTATCAAAACGCAGTGAGCAATTATCAAAAAGCTATAGAAATAAATAAAAACCTTGTAGGAGCGCATAACAATCTTGGATTAGCTTTCAAAAAATTAAATGACTTCGAAAATGCGGTAAGTTGTTATAGAGAAGCGATTAAGATTAAAAGTGATCATGTTGGATCCCACCATAATCTTGCTATGGCTCTAAAGGAGTTGGGAAAATTTGAAGAGTCAATAACAGCACTTGAAAATGCAATTAAGTTTGAACCTGAAAATGCATCACATTATTTTTATTTAAGTGAAATGAAAGAAGATATTTTAATTCCAAAGTTAAAAAGTAAAATAGAAAAAATAATTCAAAATCAAACATTATCAAAAACTAATCTAGCATTTGCTAATTATTTACTATCTAAATTTGAGCAAAAAAGTAAAAATTATAAAAAAGAATTCAGTTATTTAACAAAAGGGCACAATTGTTTTTTTGATTCAAAAAAAGTAAAATTTGATTTAAGAGTTAAATATAGTTTTGAAGATGTTCTTCAAATATCAAAAGGTGTTAAAGTGGATAAAGTGGATAAAGTGGAAAAAAAATATGAAAATAAAATCAGACCAATTTTTATAGTCGGTGTGCCTAGATGTGGATCTACTTTAATAGAGAAGATTATAGGATCTGGCCCCGAATCTATATTGATGGGAGAAGAAATTGAAGTTGTGGAAAATTTTATTAATTCTAAAATACTTGAAAAAAAATCTTTAAATTTAGGACCTGTAGAAAAGATTAGAAATGAATTAATTGAATGTTACCAACAAAAAGAATTAATATCAGAAAAATTTAATTACATTTTTACTGACAAGTCATTAAATAATTTTTTTTACCTAGATTTAATTAAAACGATATTTCCTGAAGCTAAAATAATACATTGTAAGAGAAATTTATTATCTTCAATAATTTCTATTTTTCAAAATAATATGTCAGAATTAGCGTGGGCTCATGATCTTGATAATATATTTAAATACTTTGATAATTACATAAAAACTATGAAAGAATTTAATAGTAAATATCCCGGATATCTTTGTGAAATTCAGTTCGAAGAATTAACCAACAATCCCGAAGAAGAATCTAAAAAGATTATGCAGTTCTGCAACCTTGAATGGGATAAAAAATGCCTTGAATTTTATAAAAGAAAAGACCTGATTTCAAAGACAGCAAGTAATATACAAATTAGAAAAGCTATTTACAAAAACCAACCTGATAAATATTTACCTTACAAAAAATTTTTAGAAAAATATAAAGAAAAGTATACTTGGTTTAAGTAAATGCAAAATTTTTTGACGACAGATGAAATTTTTATTGCTGCACATGAGCATCATAAAAAAAACAACTATAAAGAAGCAGAAAAAAATTATAAAAAAATTTTACAACTAAACCCAAATCATTTTGATTCAATTTTCTTTTTAGGTACACTCTCAGCACAAACTAGCAAATACGATCAAGCTACAGAATTTCTTAGCAAAGCTAAAATAATACAACCAGAAAATTTAAATGTTCATATTAATCTTGGTAATGTTTTTATGGAGGTTAAAAATTATAATAAAGCAGCGATCGCATATGAGAAAGTAATTAAAATAAATCCCAATTCTATTTCAGCATATAATAATTTAGGAGTTATTTTCAGGAAAAAAGGTGATTTTCAAAAAGCAATTAGTTATTATAAAAAGGTAATAAAACTAAGGCCACAAAATGCGGATGCATTTAACAATCTTAGTTTAGTTTATCGAGATTTGAAAAAATATGTAAATGAAAAAAATTGTTATACAAAAGCAATTAAAATAAATAACAAACATGCTAATTCGTATTATAATCTTGCAGTATTAAACCAGACTACAGGTAATATTCAGCAAGCAATTTTTTTATACAGAAAAGCAGCTGACTATGAGCCAGAAAATTTGATTCATTATTACCACTTAACTGATTTAAATAAAACATTGTTAGATGACGATTTAAAAAGCAAAATAAATCAAGTTATGAATAAAACAAACTGCACATTGCAAAGCTTAGCCTACGGACATTTTTTAATGTCCAGGTATGAAGCTAAAAACAATAATTATGAAAAAGAGTTTGATTTTTTAAAAATAGGACACCAAATTTTCTTTGATTCAAAACAGAAAGAATTTAAAGATAAAATTAATTATTGGTTCAACAATATTAACGACGTAAAAAAAATTAAAATCGAGCAAAATAAAAATTAAAGATAAAAAAATGACAATCTATGCCTTATCATCTGGTCCTGGTGTATCTGGAATTGCTGTTATACGAGTTACAGGACAGAATACATCGTCCGTTATAAAAAAATTAACCAAATCAAAATTACCAGTTCCTAGGGTGGCTACCCTTAAAAAACTAAGTAAAAATGGGGGAAAAGAGTTAATTGATGAAGGTGTAGTAATATGGTTTCCAGCTCCAAATAGCTACACAGGAGAAGATTTAGCAGAATTCCACGTACATGGGAGCATAGCTGTTATTAAGACTATGCATAATGAGATATCTAAAATTAAAAATTGTCGTCTGGCCGAACCAGGTGAATTTACAAAAAGAGCATTTCAAAATGGAAAAATAAATTTACTAAAAGCAGAAAGTATAGCTGATCTTATTAATTCAGAAACAGAAATTCAAAGAAAGCAAGCGCTAGAAATAATGAGTGGAAAATCTTCAGATAAGTTTAATGCTTGGAGAAAAAAACTTTTAAAAACTTTATCACATATAGAAGCTAAAATAGATTTCCCGGAAGAAGATTTACCGAAAAATATTTTAAAGGAAATGCACAAAACTACAAATTTAGTATTAAGTGAAATTAAAGAAACATTAAATGATCAAAAAGTAGGTGAAAGAATTAGAGAAGGTTTTAAAATTGCTATTATAGGACCTACAAATTCTGGTAAATCTAGTTTATTAAATTATCTTTCAAAAAGAGATGCAGCTATTGTTTCAGAAATTGCTGGCACAACCAGAGATGTTATAGAAACACATCTTAATTTAGATGGTTACCCCGTCATACTTACAGATACAGCTGGTATAAGAATTTCAAAAGACGAAATAGAAAAAAAAGGCATTAAAATTGCATTAAAACGTGCTGAAGATGCAGATTTACGTTTAGTAATTATTTCGGCTAAAAATGTTGATTTTAGCGGTGTTTTAAAAGGCTTGCTATCAAATAACTCTATTTTAGTTGTAAATAAATCAGATTTAATAAAAGGAAAGCTAAATAGTAAATTTAAAAAATATGATCATATTTTAATATCAGTAAAAAAAAAATTGAATATGAATAATTTAATTAAAAAAATTAAAAATAAATTAAAAAACAAATTTATATTAACGCATGACATCTTGATTACTAGAGAAAGGCACAGGCAAAATTTGATAAACTGCGTTCATAATTTAGAAAATTTTAAACAAAAAAAATTAGAAAAAGATTTTGATAAAGCGGCCGAGGATATGAGACTAGCTACCAGGAACTTAGGAATGATAGTTGGTAAAGTTGGGGTTGAAGAATTACTAGGTAATATTTTTAAAGATTTTTGCATAGGCAAGTAATTTAATAATCAATATTTTATCTAAAAAAAAACGAATAAAACACCAATAAAATCAACACTTTTTTACATTTCCATATCTCTATTCTTGTAAATTAAATCATCACCTGTAAGTTAAAATAATGGTAAATAATTTATCATTTGATGTTGTCGTAATTGGAGGAGGTCACGCAGGCTGCGAAGCTGCTGCTGCCTCAGCTCGTATGGGAGTTAACACTGCTCTGTTCACTCATAATATTGAAACCATAGGAGAGATGTCTTGTAACCCGGCAATTGGAGGTTTGGGAAAAGGACATCTGGTGAAAGAAATTGATGCCCTAGATGGAGTGATGGGTATTGTAGCTGATAAATCTGGAATCCAATTTAGATTATTAAATAGAAGCAGAGGACCAGCCGTAAGAGGTCCTAGAACACAGTCAGATCGCACTTTATATAAGAAATATATGAAAGAAATACTCTTAAGTTATTGTAATTTAAAGGTTTTTTCTGATCCTGTAGTTGAGTTTATTTTTATTAAAAATCAGGTTGTTGCCTTCTATACCAAATCAGGAAAAAAAATTAATTGTAAAAAAATGATTTTAACAACAGGAACTTTTCTTAATGGTTTAATTCATATAGGAGACGATACCATTCCAGCCGGTCGTCACAATGAAAAACCATCTACAGGTCTAAGTGAGCAGTTAGAAAAATTTAAAATTAAATTAGGAAGATTAAAAACTGGTACACCTCCACGCCTAGATGGAACGTCAATTAATTATGATCACCTAGAGAAACAAGATGCTGACGAAAATCCAGAATTTTTTTCTTTTTTAACAAAAAAAAATTACAATAAACAAATTTCCTGTTGCATTACTTACACAAATGAAAAAGTTCATGCTCTTATAAAAAAAAATTTAAAAAAAAGTGCAATGTACTCTGGAAGAATAAAAGGAATTGGACCTAGATACTGCCCTTCTATAGAAGATAAAATTGTGAAGTTTTCAGACAAGACTAGACATCAATTATTTTTAGAGCCCGAAGGTTTAAATGACCAAACCGTTTATCCGAATGGAATTTCTACTTCTTTACCTGCTGAGATTCAGGCTGAAATGTTAAGTAATATCAATGGTTTAGAAAATGCCCGTATTATACGACCTGGTTATGCAATTGAATATGATTATGTAGACCCCAGGGAACTTAATTTAACCCTTGAAACTAAAAAAATAAGGTCACTTTATCTCGCCGGTCAGATTAATGGCACAACGGGATATGAGGAAGCAGCAGCTCAAGGTCTTGTTGCTGGAATTAATGCTGCACTTTCTATTAAAAACCAAGAACCATTAATTTTAGATCGTGCACAGGCTTATATTGGTGTTATGATAGATGATTTGGTCACAAAAGGTGTTGCAGAACCATATCGCATGTTTACATCCCGCGCTGAATATAGACTGAGTTTAAGAGCTGACAATGCCGACACTAGATTAACCCAACTTGGAATAAATATTGGGCTAGTTCAACCTGAGAGAGCTAAGATTTTTACTAATAAAATTAATAAAATTAATAAATTAAGTAATTATTTAAAAATTCTTAATATATCTCCTAACGAAGCTAAAAAATTTGATATAAAAATTGCGAAAGATGGTGTCAAGAGAACAGCTTTTGAACTATTATCAAGAAAAGGAGTAAATTTTAATAAACTTAGATCAATTTGGAAAAAAATACCTAGTGCAAATAAAAAAGAAGAAGAACAAATCGAAATAAGTTCACATTATTCAGGTTATATGGAAAAACAGGAAGCTGATATAATTGCTTTTAGAAAGGATGAAAATCTTTTAATCCCAGTTAATATAGATTATTCTAAACTAAATGGTCTATCAAATGAGGTTAAAACTAAATTTAGACTTATTAAGCCGAAAACACTCGGTCAAGCATTGAGAATCGATGGTATTACCCCAGTCGCAGCTTATATTTTGCTTTCATATGTTAAAAAAAACATGAGAGACTTAAATATAGCATAAATGGATAGAAATACTCAAATAGGTACATTCTGTAGTATTATTAGAGTTTCACGTGAAACATTAGAAATATTTAAAAAATATGAAATTTTATTATTAGAGAACAATAAAAAGCTAAATTTAATAGGAAAAACAACAACAAAAGATATATGGAGTAGGCATTTTCTTGATAGCGCACAAGCTATTGATTTTATTAATAAAAATGATAAATTACTAGTAGATTTAGGGTCAGGAGCAGGATTACCCGGTTTAGTAATAGCGATTTTATGTAAAGAAAAACAAATGCCACTAAAAATTACACTAATTGAAAAAAGTCCAAAAAAAATAAAATTTTTAAAAGATGCAATAAAGGAACTTGGTCTAACTGTAAATGTTTTAGAAAAAAATATTTTAAAAGAACCAATAAAATTATTAGAAGACGTTTTTATAGCAAGAGCATTTAAGCCAATAAAAATAATATTGGAATTTATTCACAATAATACAAAAAATTTTAAAAAAATTATAATTTTTATGGGAAAAACTGGGAAGAGTGAACTACTTGAAGTTTCCAAAATTTGGGATATTGGGTATAAGCAAAGGGTGAGCGCAACGAACAGCGATTCGTTTGTGATTGAAATAAATAAATTGAAAAAAAAATAAATTGAAAAATACTCAAATAATTTCTGTAATAAATCAAAAAGGTGGAGTGGGAAAAACAACTACGGTAATAAATTTAGCTACAGCACTTGCATTTGAAAATAAAAAAATTTTAGTGATAGATTTAGATCCGCAGGGAAACGCTACAACAGGTTTGGGGCTGTCAAATGGTGACGAAACGAAAACAATTTACGATGTACTTAATGGAAATTCTAGTTTTGAAGATTCAATTAAGGATACAAATATTGATAACTTAAAAATAGTTTCATCAAACGTAGATCTTTCAGGCTTAGAAGTTGAAACAGCAAGTGAAAGTCGAAGAGCTTTTTTGCTCAAAGATAAAATTGAAGATTATATTAAGAGTCCTAATAACGATTTTTCATATATTTTTATAGATTGCCCGCCGTCCCTAAGCTTGCTCACAGTAATGTCTTTAGTTGTTGCTCAATCACTAGTAGTACCATTACAAGCTGAATTTTTTGCATTAGAAGGTTTAAGTCAATTAATGAAAACTATTGAAAGAGTAAAAGTTACTTTAAACCCAACATTGCAAATAAGAGGAGTAGTTTTAACAATGTTTGATAAAAGAAATAAACTTTCTTCTCAAGTTGACAAAGAAGCAAGAGAATTTTTTAATGAAAAAGTTTATCAAACAGTTATACCTAGAAATGTAAGACTATCAGAGGCTCCTTCTCACGGGGTGCCAATTCTAATATATGACAAACTATGCGCAGGAAGTAAATCATATTTAGATTTTGCAAAAGAGTTTTTAGAACAAGAAAATGCAATTGAAAGCGCAGCATAATTTATGGAAAATCGTCTTAAAAAAGGTTTAGGTCGTGGATTATCATCTTTACTAGGAGATTCTTCTAAAAAAATAAATACAAATAAAATTTCTATAAAAGATATAGAAAGAAATAAATTTCAACCTAGAAAAAATTTTAACAAAGAAAGTTTGGTGGAATTGACGGCGTCCATAAAGGAACAAGGCGTAATCCAACCTATTATTGTTAGACCAAGCAAATCCAATAATCAGAAATATGAAATAATTGCAGGTGAAAGAAGATGGCTTGCATCTCAAAATGCTGGACTACATGAAGTTCCTGTCGTCATCTTAAATGTAAACGATGTTAAGTCGTTAGAACTTGCTATTATTGAAAATGTACAAAGACAAAATTTAAACCCAATTGAAGAAGCTAGAGGTTACAAAAAATTAACAGATGATTTTAATTACGATCAAGAAAAAGTGTCTCTACTTATTGGAAAAAGTCGAAGTTATATAGCTAATTCGTTACGTCTATTATCTCTTCCTGAAGATGTACTATTAATGGTTGAACAAGGAAATTTATCATCTGGTCACGCCAGAACTTTAATCGGATTATACAATTCTTTAGATATAGCAAAACAAATAATTAAAAAAAAACTTTCAGTTAGGCAAGCAGAAGTTTTTGTTAAACAATTTAAAGACAAAAAGTTTAAATTACCTTTTAAGAAAGATCCAAACATTCTTAATTTACAAAACGATTTAGAAGCTAAAACAGGATTTAACGTGTCTATAAATAATAATAAAAATAATTCTGGAGTGATTATTTTTGAATATAAGGATCTAGAACAATTAGATAAATTAGTTGATACAATTAAGCGAAACTATTAGCTTCCAAGCAAATTTGTAAAAAAAGATTAAAGAAAATAACTTTAGATCCCTCAGGGTTTTTTTTGCACATAAGTTCAGTGTTATTAATTTTATTAATAATTGTTTTTAATGCAACTAGACTCCATATTGATAATTGTTTTTTTACGATTGATTTTTCCTTCCAGAATATTGGCGGTTTAGAATAATTAATAAGATTATCTAAGTTATTTGTCTCATTTTTTTGTTCTTTAATGTTTAATAAACGCTGGACTTTATTACCTAATATTTTTAATAATAATATTTGATTAATAGTACCTTCATAAAGTTCAGAGATAATTTTTTTATATTCTAAAATATTTCCACATAAACATTCATTAACTAAAATGTCAGATTTATAATCACCAGTAAAATTAATTAGTAATTTAATATCTTCTAAATCTAAATTTTTTTTATTTAATGAATAGGATTTTATCTTTTCAATTTCATTATTTAAATTATTACGGTCAGAGTTAGATTTTTCTATTAACAAATTTATTGCTTCTCTAGATATAGAAATGTTATTTTTTTTAAATTGATTAACTGCAATAATTCCTAAATCTTTCTCATTATCTAAATAACAAGGTATACAAATTGTTTTTTTACTTTTTTCAAAGAAAGTTCTTAACTTAGATTTTTTTTCTAATACACCTGCAAAAATTATAATAAATACATCTTCAATATAATTATTGTAAATATTATCTATTTTATTAAATATTTTATCTGTTGCTTCAAAAATAGATATAATTTTTTTATTTCCAAATAGAGATCCAGAATATATAAAGTTGTTAAAATTTTCATCATTATTTATAATCTCGTTTTCATATAATGATATCATTTCTGGATTATCATTTTTTTTTATAATAGATTTTTTTATAAAATTTTTAATATCTTTTTTTAATCCAACATTTTCTCCATATAGTAAAACTAAATTTGAGTTAGAAAAATTTGATACATTTTTTGGTACTTCGTAACTTTTAACTATCATTTTTATAAAATATTTTTGGATAATCTATTTACTATTTCTTCGTATGTTGAATTTAATAAATTATCTATAGTTTGCTTTTCTATTTTCTTCGTATCAGCAAATTGATCTTGCACAGAGTATGTTGTTGATAGAGATATATTTTCATTTAATATTTCGTTACCTGAAGACAAATCTTTTAACAAAATATAAGTATTCAAATTAAGCCTATATCCTAAAATTTTTCCACTTGTACTCTTTGTTGTTACTTTTTTGTTTTTTTCAACGCCAATTAATATTCTAACATTTTTTGTTTTTTCAGTATGCGCTGTTGAATTAGATAAGTTTAATAATTTAGAATAAATTTTTCTTCCTAGTCTTTTCTCACCTTTTATTGAATAATCAGTAATCTTAATATCTACTTTTGATGAAGTATAAATTAGTTCATATCCTGCACAAGAATAAATACTTATAAGTAGGATTGTTAAAATAATTTGAGAGAAATTTTTTTTCATTTTTCTGTTATAAAATTTACTAATTTATTTTTAACATATATATTTTTCATTATTTTTGTATTTTCTATATATTTTAAAACATTTTCAACTTCTTTCGTTTTTTTTATAACAATAACTTCTTCTGAATCTGCTGGCATTTCTAATATACCTCTTTTTCTACCATCTACCTGTATTACAATTTTACAATTTTCCTCTTTTAAGAGTTTGTTATTATATTTAGGCCAATAAAATTTTCCGTTTATTTTTTCACTGCATTCATGAGCTAAATGTGGTGTAAGTGGCATTAATAACATTATAATTTTTTCCCATTCTTTTTTTAATATTTCATTTGAAGTCCTATTACCAACAAGATGTTCATAAAATATATTATATATTTCGTGCATATTTGCTATGACAACATTATATTGAAAGCTGTCTAAATTTTTAGTTACATTATAAATAGTTTTATTTACAGATTTTTGTAAAATCATAGAATCAGAATTTGAAACTGAATCTTTCTTATTTACAATTTCATTATTTAATTTCCAAATTTTTTGAATAAATTTAAATGCTGCGGAAACTCCTTCCTGTGACCACTGCACATCTCTTTCGGGAGGGCTATCTGACAACATAAACCATCTAATTGAGTCGGCTCCATACATATTAATCATTTCTTCTGGGTCTATAGTATTTTTCTTTGACTTAGACATTGATTCTGACGGTCCCACTACCACTTTCATTTTTTCTTTTTTAGTTACAAAAAAACCATCAGGATTTTTTTCTATTTCGTTAGGATATAGCCATTTGTTATTTTCATTCTTATAAGTCTCGTGACAAACCATACCTTGCGTGAATAAGCTTTCAAAAGGTTCAGTATAATTGAATTTTTTATTATTAAATGCTAGCGCCCTCATAAAAAATCTTGAGTAAAGCAAATGAAGAATTGCGTGCTCCACTCCCCCTATATATTGGTCTACGGGCATCCAATAATTAATGTCTTCAATTTTGTATCCATATTCTTCAAATTTAGGTGAGCAAAATCTTAAAAAATACCAAGAAGAATCTACAAAAGTGTCAAGCGTGTCAGTTTCTCTAACAGCATTTTCCCCAGAGGAAAGCTTAGTAAATTTCCATGTTGGATGTTTTTCAAGTGGATTTCCTTTTAAGTTTAGATCGACATTTTCAGGCAATACAATAGGTAAGTCTTTTTTATCAACTGGAATTGCTTCACCTGCCTTATTATAAACTATTGGAATAGGGCAGCCCCAATATCTTTGTCTGGAAACGCCCCAGTCCTTAAGTCTAAAAGTTATTTTTTTTTGTCCAAAATTATTTTTAGTTATAACTTCTATTGCTTTCTCAATAGCTTCATCAACTGATAGATTATTTAAAAAATCTGAATTAAATAATATGCCATCTTCTGTATAAGCTTTGTTAACAATTTTAAATCTTTCAGGCTTAATCTTTTCAGGTCTTACAACTGGAAAAACTTTAAGGTTATATTTATTAGCAAAATCTAAATCTCTTTGATCATGTGCTGGGCATCCAAATATAGCTCCAGTGCCGTAATCCATTAAAACAAAATTAGCAATATAAACTGGTAATTTAATTTTTTTTTTAAAAGGATGTAGAACAAATAAGTTAGTACTAAAACCTATTTTTTCAGCTACTGCTAAAGCCTCTTCTGTAGTTCCAGATTTTGAACATTCTAATTTAAACTTATTAAAATCTTTATTATTTTCAAATTTTTTTGATATTGGATGATCAATAGAGAGTGCAATAAATGAAGCTCCAAATATAGTGTCTGGCCTTGTGGTAAAAACTTTTATTTCTTCTTTATCGCCTTTATTATCAATTTGGAAATTTATTTCACAGCCATAAGATTTTCCAATCCAATTTTTTTGCATAAGTTTAACTTTATCAGGCCATGTTTTCAATTTTTCGAGTTCGTCTAGTAAATTTTGTGAAAATTTTTTAATATTAAAAAACCATTGAGAAAGTTTTTTTCTTTCAACAGCGACGCCAGAGCGCCAACCCCTTCCATCAATAACTTGTTCGTTAGCTAAAACTGTTTGTTCAACTGGATCCCAATTTACATAGGTATCTTTTTTATAAACTAAATCTTTATTAAATAATTCTATAAAAAATTCCTGCTGGTGTTTATAGTATTCTGGTTCGCAGGTAGATATTTCACGATCCCAATCTAAAGATAAACCAAGAAGTTTTAGTTGTTTTTTCATTGTTTCAATATTTTTCTTAGTCCAGTCTTTTGGATGTAAGTTATTCTCACGAGCTGCGTTTTCTGCAGGTAAACCAAAGGAATCCCAACCCATAGGATGCAAAACATTAAAACCCTGAAGTTTTTTATAACGCGCCAATGCGTCGCCAATTGTATAATTTCTTACATGTCCCATATGAATTTTACCTGATGGGTATGGAAACATTTCTAGACAATAAAATTTTTTTTTACTTTTATCTAATATGGCATTATTGGATTTTTTATTTAACCATATATCCTGCCATTTTTTTTCAATATTTTTTATATTGTATCGCTCCATGAAAAGAAAAAATAAATTTTTATATAATTTAATTTATTTTCTATCCTTTAAATCATTTCTTTTACGTCTTTTTTTACCCTTTTGGGTAACAGCTTCATATAAAACAGCTTTTTTTAGAATCGCAACTCTTAATTCTTGTTCAAGTGTTGACTTAACTTTTTTTACTGAGCAATTTAGCTGAGCATTACAATTTTTTTTATGAACAATTATTTTTAATCCATCTGATCTGATTTCATTACTTAAAAATCGAACTGTAATTTTAATAGATTCATCTGATGAAGTTCCTTCGTTATACCAATCTGTAATTATTATTCCGCCAGAATAATTAACATTTGTAAGAGGTAAAAAATCAAGAATTTCTAATGTAGCTCTCCACATAGGATTAGAGCTCGCAAATGAATAAGATGTTCCTTTAATATCATTATTACCACCCGCAAGAGTCCAACCCTTGCCTTCTTCAAGATTTTTTTTTACTCTTTCGTCTACATTTGCTGGAATTTTTCTTGCATCGGCGGGGTCCCAAATTTTCCCCATTGTGTCGCAAGAGTTAAGAATACCCAGCAACGCAATTAAAACTATAGGCAAACACAGTCTTTTCATCAAAAAATTTAAATTAATCATTAAGTTATATGTATTACATTAATTACAACTTTAAAATTACTATTAAAAGATGCAAAAAGTCAATAAATACGCCACTTATATAAGTGTTGTAAAATTACCACATTCATTAAATAAAATAGCATTACCTAAAGATTTAAATTTTTTTGATCAATTGGCAGTGATAATTTGCGCATATTCATATGAATAATAATAATAACAAAGGAGTAAATTATGAATAAATTGACAAAAATAGGGGCATCTGCATTGTGTGGATCTCTCGCTGCTATCTCAGGTGCTAATGCAGGTGCATTAACAGTTGCGGGTGGTATTGATATGACATGGTCTAGCATGGGTCAAAATCAAAACTCAAGTTCTGGTAACCCAATTGGTATAGGTTCTAACTATACTTTATCTGGCTCAGGCGAGATGGATAATGGTTGGACTGCTGGTCTTTCAATTGCTATGACGAACGCGAATGCATACTCAAATACTAACGTTAGCGTTACAATTCCTTCTCTTGGAGATTTACGTATAAGCCAAGGCGTAAGTGGTTCAGGAATAGATAGAATTGACGACATCACGCCAAACGTTTGGGAAGAAGCTTACGCTTCAGGACTATCAACAGGAATTAATACTGTTGGAGGTGTTTCTGGATCGGCAAACATTGAGTATACTCCAAACATGCTACCGGAAGGTTTAACTGCTAGAATAGCTTACTCACCAAGTGGTGGATCAGCAGGCGCAGATAAAACAACTTCTGGAGCTGGTAATACAGTAGGTGGCGGTTATGATGTAATCGTTTCTGCTACAGATGCGATACATGGTATGGCTGGTTTAACTCTTGATGCTGGTATTTCATCAAGAAGTAATAAAGGTAGCACAAACCAAAATGGCGATTTAGATGAAAACACTTTAGCAATAACTTATGCTGTTGGTAGTTTCACACTAGGTTACCAAATGTCAGAAGAAGACTTAGGTACATCAGCTGCTGAACAACAATACGATAACGATGGTTATGGTATTACTTTTGCTATCAATGATGATCTATCAATTGGTTACAACAAGTATGAGTCAAAACAAACTAACGCTACGAATGTAACTGCTGAAGCAGACTCTGTACAGATCGCATACTCAATGGGTGGCGCATCAGTTAGAGTTATGTCAGCATCTGCAGACAACATGGACTACAACACAGGCGCAGCGTACGACAGAGACAATACAGTTATCTCTGTTTCACTTGCGTTTTAATTAACTAAAACAATAATAGAAGGATAAATATGAAAACGATTACAAAGATTATTTGTACTTTAGCCTTTGCTTTAGTTGGTTATGTTATGCCAGCACAAGCCGGATCAAGCGATTTTTCTGGCATTTACGGCGCAATACATGCGTCAGTAAATGGTGTGAGCATGTCAGGTAAGCATGTTGGTGGAAGTACATATGATCAAAGTGAATCCACTGAAGGTCAAGTCGGTGCTTTAATGCCATTGGCTGGATGGGAAGTTGGTTTCAACTTTCCACTAGGCGACACTTTCTTTGTGTCTGCTGGTACTAAAAGAGTTAATGGTTCTGCTAAACTTGTAGACGCAAACACTACTGGCTCTGGTGGAGCAAACAACTTAGGTGGTGGTGGTGCTAATAATGGTACAGGAGAAGGCGCAGTGCTTACTCTTATGGACCCTACAGAATGGTACATTCAACCGAGTGTTTCTCTGTTTGACAACTCTGCAGTATTCCTTAAGTACGGATTAGTAAGTGCGAAGTTTAAAACAAATGGAACTATTGAAGCTAAAAATGCTAATCTAAAAGGCGAAACAGTAGCCATTGGAACTAGCACTATAGCAAACAACGGTATCTTTTTGAAAACCGAAGCTGGAGCTACATGGTACGAAAATGTTAGAATTACTAACGTTGGCGGCAATGCAACTTCAACAATAGAAGGTGACCCACTAAATGCGTATGGTTCAGTTTCTATAGGTTATAAGTTTTAATTAAATTAAAAGAAATTATTCTTTATGAAAACCGGCCTTTTACAGGCCGGTTTTTTTTTGAACAACTGAGTGCCACCAAAACCATAAATTTTTAGCATATTTAGTTTACGAATATTTTTCTGTGAAATCCCCCCAAGAGCTAAAATATTTACATTATTAGATGTCGCCAAAAAGTTGAACTTATGTAAACCTAAAAATTTATTAGTTTTTTTAATGTTGAATATTGGTGAGAGGAATATCGCAGTGCACTTTTGTAAAATTTTCTTTTGCAACTCTTTTTGATTATGGGCCGAGCCTAATATTTTGAGACCTTTTTTTTCTAGATTTAAAAAATTTCTCGTTTTATTAAATGCTGGAATGTAAATACCATCTGCCTTGTATTTGATTGTTAACTTTATATCATTTGAAACAAATAACTGTTTTCTTGTTTTTTTACATGCTTTTGCTATTTTTACTAATTCTTTTTCTCTCTTTTTCTCATTATAATTTCTATAAATAATACCTATATTTGTGTTATTATTTTTAAATATTTGAATTTCGTATTTATCCATAAATACAAATATATTTGGTAAAACTTTATGCATGGCTGTTCAAAAAAATTATCATTAATTTTAAACAAAGTTAATGAAATAGTTAAGCAAAAACAACTTAAAACCAACCCTAAAATTATTGTAGTAACAAAAAAATTTTCAATAGATAAAATTCTTCCATTAATTGAAGCTGGCCACATGGATTATGGAGAAAATAAAGTTCAAGAGGCTGAAGATAAATGGATTTCTGTCAAAAAAAATTATATTAATTTGAAACTTCACTTTGTTGGAAATTTGCAATCTAATAAAGCTAAAAAGGCTATAAAATTATTTGACTATATTCATTCATTAGATAATGCAAAATTAGCATCAAAAATATTTCAATATCAGAAAGAGTTAAATAAAGAGGTTAAACTATTCATCTCGGTAAATCTTGGTGATGAAGAACAAAAATCTGGAGTTTCTTTAAACAAACTTAATAATTTTTATGATTATTGTACTAAGGAATTGTCACTTAATATAATAGGTTTAATGTGTTTACCTCCAATAGGAGAAAATGCCCAAGAATATTTTAAACAATTAAAGAATGCTGCTGACAAACTTAATTTAAATAATTTAAGCATGGGCATGAGTTCTGATTTTGAAAATGCTTTAATATGCGGTTCTACACACTTACGATTAGGCACAATCATTATGGGAGAAAGAGTATCCGTTAATTAATACAAATTTTTGTCTTTTTATTAATTATGGGTAGTATTTTTAAAAAATCTTTTTTTTTCAAAGCAATACATCCTTTTGTATGCTTGTAGTTTTTGTTTATTAGATGTAAAAAAATTGCACTTCCTTTTTCTTTTTTAACAGGATAATTATTGTATTTAATATCAATTAGGATGTCGTAAATTTTATCCTTTCGGTAAAATTTTTCAGCACTATACTTAAAAGGGAAACTTATTTCTTTGTTATAATCTTTGCTTTTATAGTCATCGCACCATCCCATATTTTTCTTAATGATTTTTTTTGGTATTTTTGATTTTATAGATTTATTTCTATCTTTTCTGTAGTAAAGCAATCCAAGTTTAAATGTACCCTTTGGCGTTGCAAAATCGCCTTCTTTTTTTAAATACTTAATTCCTGATTTACCAATTGAGCATTTTAATTTATAACCTTTGTATAATAGGAATTTATTTTTTATTATAATATTCATAGTAATTATATTTAATGAGCAATTTAACTATATCAATTTTTGGCAATAAAATCTTTTTAGAAATTCTAAGTGAATTAAAATTATTTTCAAAATTTAAAATTAAATATTATCAAAATATTGATTTATGCATAAAAGATAGCCAAAAAGATAATATTTTATCTGTTTTCTTCATTACCAATACTAATATTCGGTATTTTGACAAAAATAGAAAAATTAATTTCCCATCAATTTTGATTTCTGAATCTTCAATATTAAATACTATTTCAACTAAGGATCTTACTGAAAAACTTACTATTCCCCTTGCTATCATGGATTTTGAAAAAAGAGTTATATCTCTTTTTGCTAAAAAAGAATTTAAAAAAAATTCTTATATTAAATTAGCGGACTATATAATAGACAAAAATGAGCGAAAAATTGTTAAGAATAATTTGGAACTTCAACTATCTGAAAAGGAAATAAATTTTCTTATTTTGTTTACTAAAAACAGCAAAGCTATTAGCAAAAATTCTGTTTTGCAAAATGTTTGGAACTATTCTCCACAAAGTGAAACTCATACAGTGGAAACACACATCCACCGTCTTCGAAAAAAAATGTATGAAAAATTTGGAGATAACAATTTTATTAAAAATAATAAAAAAGGATACTATATTTGAAACAAAAAAATCGCAATCATATTGCTAAAGACTTATTTTCAAAAAAATACAAAAAGCGTGTAGTCCAACCTAAAAAGGGTAAGGGAAGTTTCAAAAGAAAAAAGCGTTAGTTTAATCTAGCTCCTAATTTTTGAATAATTTTTGATGACATTTCTGTACCTTTTTCAAGACTTTCTTTATTAGAAAATTTATTAATATATCCATGCAAAAAACCACCAGCAAAAAGATCTCCCGCTCCTGTTAAATCAACAATTTTTAAGTTTTTCTGGCTATTACATTCTACAACTTCACTTTTTTGAATTGCGACACTTCCTTTCTCACCTCTTGTAATTATAATTAGTTTTCCAAGTTGTTTTCCAAATGTAATTACTTCACCGAAGCTTTTGGCATCAATTAAAGATTTAATTTCTTGTTCATTTGCGAATGTAATATCTAATTTATTTTTGACCAATTCTAAAAAATGAGGTTTGTGTCTCTCAACACAAAATTGATCTGACAATGACATAGCAACTTTATTTGCATTTTGAATAGCTTTATCAAAAGCTTTTTTTGGACTTCCTTCATCCCACAAATAGCCCTCTAAAAAAATCATTTCACTACTTTGGATAGCGTTTACATCAACATCATTTTCATTAATTTTACCTGCCGTGCCTAGAAAAGTGCACATAGTTCTTTCAGTATCAGGTGTTATTAATATTAAACAGGTTCCAGTTGGTAGATTTTCTTTTTTTTTAGAATAAAAATACTTAACATTTTCTTTTTTAAGACCTTCTTCATATTTATTACCCAAATTATCTTCACTAACTTTACCTATAAAGCCGACCTTATTCCCAAGGTGCGAAAGTCCTACAATAGAATTTGCAACAGAACCACCTGAAATAGTTTCTTCAATTTTTAAATTAGATAATAATTTTTTAAATTCAACTTCATTTACTAGTTTCATTGTACTTTTTGTAAGATTATTTTTATATAAAAAATTATCTTCTACTTTACAAATTACATCAACTATAGCATTACCAATTCCCAAAGTTTTCATATTAAGCTTTCTTTGTTTTGAATATTTTCTTACGATTAGGATAACAAGTGGTACAAATTTTACAAGCTATTCCATAACAATTTCTTGCAGAACAAAACTCTCTTCCATAATATATTATTTGTAGGTGAAGCTTACTCCATGTATTTTTAGGAAATATTTTTTTTAAATCTTTTTCAGTTTGAATAACATTTTTACCATTAGTTAATCCCCATCTTTGAGCTAAACGATGAATGTGAGTATCTACAGGAAAGGCAGGATAGCCAAAGCCTTGAGACATGACAACACTTGCAGTTTTATGGCCTACGCCGGGTAGTTTCTCGAGTTCTTCAAAACTTCTAGGCACTTTTCCGCCGTGTTTTTGTATTAATTGTTTTGAAAGCAAATACACACTTTTAGCCTTAACTCTAAAAATTCCTATACTTTTTATTAATTTTTCAATTTTTTTTCTACCTAATTTTACAAAATGCTCTGGTTTATTATATTTTGGATATATATTTTTGGTAACATTATTAACGTTAGAATCTGTACACTGCGCAGATAGTAGTACAGAAATTAAAAGTGTAAATTTATTTCGATGTTTTAATGGAATGGGAGTTTTAGGGTAAATTTTACTTAGTGTTTTTAATATTATTCTAGCTTTTTTATTTTCATTCATTAAATTTTAGGTTTAAAAATTAGACATAATCTATTATTACAAAATCTTTTTTGTGTTTATTTTACTTAGCGATATAATTTATTTAAAATTAAAAACGTTTCTCATTGAGTATAAACCAGGTTTTTTATTCAATAACCATTTTGCTGCTGTAAAAGCGCCTTCTGAATAAAGTGCCCTATCAAATGCCTCATGATTTAGAGTAATTACTTCTTTACCACTCGAAAAAGCCACTTCGTGTTCGCCAACAATTTCACCTTTTCTAATAGAGTTAAAATTAATTTTTTTACTGTAAGGAAAATTTTTTTTATTTAGATATTTTTTTCCCATTAATTTATTAAATTTTTTATTTTTTCCTGCAGCTACCCCATTTCCAAGCATTAAAGCTGTTCCGGATGGATAATCTTTTTTATGTTTATGATGGATCTCAAATACCTTGCTTAAAAAATTATTTCCAAGAGATTTTGAAGTAATTTCAGTTAAATACATTAATAAATTTATTCCTAAACTCATGTTGCCAGCTTTAAGTATAGGAATTTTTTTAGAATATTTTTTTATTAAATCTTCTTCTTTTTTAGAAAAACCTGTAGTTCCAATGACTACACTTTTTTTTAGTTTAGAAGCAATTTTTAATACTTCTAATGTGCATTTTGGAACAGTAAAATCTATTATTATATTAGCATCCTTAAATGTTGTTTCTGAATTTAATTGAGGCCTTAAACCATATATTTTTTTATTAATTATTCTGTTTTCGGTAATTGAAACAAGTTTAAAATTTTTTGAATTTCTGCAAGATTTGATAACTTGCTGTCCCATTCTGCCAAGACACCCAGTAACTAATAATTTAATTTTTTTCATTTTTTACTTGTATAAAAACAATAACATATTTAAACACTTTTTAAAATTACTCACTTTTAATTTATATAGAATGAATTGATTTAGTACATGGACTTTTTCTTAGAAAATTTAATATTATTAGTTTTAATAATAATACAGTCCAATTTTTGGAATCGGTTTATTATTGCTTGGAACTCCTACATTTTTGTTATTAGGTCATGATTTTTCAACTACTTTAAGTTTTTTATTACCCTCTTCAATAGTTATAAGTTATCTTCAATTTATAAGTTTAAAAATACCATCTAAAAAAATAATCTTTGAATATAATATTTTTTGCTTACCATTTTTAGTTTTATTTTTGTTACTGGCATTAAATTTTATGCTTCAATTATTTTAATTATTTCATCTTTGTTGGTATTAAATAAAAATAGTTTTTTTTCTTTAAGAAAAAATATTTTAAAGTATAAAAAATTAATCTTAATTTTTATAGGTTCTATACATGGCCTAACTAATATGGGTGGGGGTTTTCTATCTATATTTTCTTCTTTAATTAATAATGAAGATAAAAATCTTACAAGATATCTCATATCTTATGGTTATTTAATTATGGGTCTATTACAATATTTTATTTTATTACTATTAGAATATAAAAATTTAAATTTTTCAAAAATTTATTATATTTTTTTAGTTTTGCTTATTTATTTTCCTTCACAAAATATTTTTAAAAGAGTTAATAACTTTTTGTTTAAAAAAATTATAAGTATTATTACATTACTTTATGGTTTTATAATTTTAATTTTAAACTTTTATTTTGTTTAATTTTTCCAAAATTTTTTTGCTTTTTCAAAAAAATCTTTAACAAATGGGTTGGTTTTTGTGTCTTCTAATTTTTTAAATTGTTCTAGTAATTTTTTTTGTTCTTTAGTTAAAGAAACAGGCACTTCTGTAATAGCTTGAATATACAAATCACCATATTCTTTATTTCTCATCATTGGCATACCTTTTCCTTTTAACCTAAATTGTTTTCCATTCTGAGTTCCTGCCGGTATCTTTACTTTTGCTTTTCCTCCATCAAGCGTAGGAACTTCAACAGTAGCGCCAAGAGCAGCATCAGCTAAAGATATTGGAAATTCATAAAAAAGATTTTCCTCAGATCTTTTAAAAATATTATGGCTTTTTATTGAAACAAATATGTACAAGTCTCCGTTGCCGCCACCTTTAATACCCGCTTCCCCTTTTCCCGATAACCTAATTCTTGTTCCATCATCAACCCCTTTAGGAATATTAGTGGATATTTTTTTTCTAGAATTTTTCTTACCAATTCCTCTACAATCACCGCAAGGATTTGAAATCTGCTCTCCTGAGCCAGTACATTCCGGACAAGTTTGTTGAATTGTAAAAAAACCTTGGTTGGACCTTACTTGCCCTTGCCCACCGCAAGTAGAACACGAAATTGGCTTTGAACCTGGCTCTGCACCAGATCCATTACATTTTCCACATTTATCCGAAGACGAAAAATTGATTTCTTGTTTTTTTCCATTAAAAGCATCTTCTAAAGCAATAGACAAATCAAATCTTAAATCTGCCCCTCTAAAATCAGAAGATCTTCCTCTTCTTCTTCCTCCTCCAGAAGATCCAAAGCCTTCAAAAAAATCTTCAAAAATATCTGAGAATGAACTTGAAAAATCAGAATTTGAAAATCCTCCTCCTCTACCTGAATTATCAAAAGCTGCATGTCCAAATTGATCATAATTAGCTTTTCTTTCTTTATCCGAAAGTATGTGATATGCCTCGCTTGCTTCTTTAAACTTTGCTTCGGCTTCTTTATCACCTTTATTTTTATCTGGATGATGTTTAATAGCTGATTTTCTGTAAGATTTTTTTATTTCTTCAGGAGAGGCTGACTTGTTGGTGCCCAAGATTTCATAATAATCTCTTTTTGCCATATATTTACCGACATCTTTATGTATTGAGACTTAGGCTCTTTTTTCTTTATCTTTATCTTTATCTTTATTTTTATCTTCTTTATCTTTTTTATCTTCTTTTACTTCTTCAAAATCTGCATCAACAACATTTTCTTTGCTTTGTTTTTCATTATTTTCATTTAGGTTTGGCTTCTCTTTTTTTGAACCATCATCTTTTTGTTGGCTTTTATAAACAGCCTCTCCAAGCTTCATAGAAGATTGAATTAAATCCTGTGTTTTTTTCTTAACTTCTTCTGTGTCAGTACCTTTGAGTGTATTTTTAAGATCAGAAATTCCAGTTTCTATAATCTTTTTTTCTGTATCAGCAATTTTACTTCCATGTTCTTTTAAGTTTTTTTCTGTTGTATGAATAATTGCATCAGCCTGGTTTCTTGCATCAACTGATTCTCTTTTCTTTTTATCAGCCTCTTTGTTTGCTTCGGCATTTTTTACCATATTTTTAATTTCATCATCACTTAGTCCCCCAGAAGCTTGAATTTGGATCTTTTGCTCTTTTCCAGTTCCTTTATCCTTTGCAGAAACACTTACTATTCCATTAGCATCTATATCAAACGCTACTTCAATTTGGGGAATCCCTCTTGGAGCATTTGGTATTCCAACTAATTCGAAATTTCCTAATAATTTATTATCAGCAGCCATTTCTCTTTCACCTTGTAGAACTCTTATAGAAACTGCTGGTTGGTTGTCCTCAGCTGTTGAAAAAACCTGACTTTTTTTTGTAGGAATTGTTGTATTTTTTTCGATAAGTTTTGTGGAAACTCCACCCAATGTTTCGATACCTAATGATAAAGGTGTAACATCTAGAAGAAGGACATCCTTCACATCACCCTGCAGAACTCCTCCTTGAATAGCTGCACCCATTGCAACTACTTCATCAGGATTGACACTTTTATTTGGATCTTTTCCAAAAAAAGTTTTAACAGTTTCATATATTTTTGGCATTCTTGTCATTCCACCAACTAAAACAACTTCATTTATTTCTGCAGCACTAAAGCCTGAATCTTTCAAAGCTGTTTCACACGGCTTAAGTGTTCTTTTAACTAGACTCTCTACAAGCGCTTCTAATTTTGCTCTTGTTAGTTTTATGTTAATATGTTTTGGACCTGTTTTATCAGCAGTAATAAAAGGCAAATTAATTTCAGTTTGTGTAGTAGCAGAAAGTTCAATTTTTGCTTTTTCAGCTGCCTCTTTAAGTCTTTGAAGAGCCAACTTATCAGTTTTTAAATCTATTCCATTATCTTTCTTAAATTCGTTAACTAAATAGTCTACAATTAAATCATCAAAATCTTCTCCACCTAAAAAAGTATCTCCATTAGTAGATTTAACTTCAAAAACTCCATCTCCTATTTCAAGAATTGAAACATCAAAAGTCCCACCACCTAAATCATATACAGCTATTTTTTTTCCACCCTTTTTATCTAATCCATAAGCTAAAGAAGCTGCTGTAGGTTCATTAATAATTCTAAGAACCTCTAAGCCTGCTATTTTACCAGCATCTTTCGTTGCTTGTCTTTGTGAGTCATTAAAGTATGCTGGAACTGTAATTACAGCTTGCTTAACTTCTTGACCTAAATATTTTTCTGCAGTTTCTTTCATTTTTTGCAAAATAAAAGCAGAAATTTGTGAAGGTGAATATTTTTTACCTCTAGATTCTAACCAGGCATCATTATTGTCTGCTTTGATAATTTTATAAGGAGCTTTTTCAACATCTTTTTGAACAGATTTATCTGAAAAATTTCTTCCAACCAGTCTTTTAACCGCAAACAAAGTATTTTCTGGATTAGTAACAGCTTGCCTTTTTGCAGCTTGACCTACTAATATTTCATTATTTTCACTAAATGCAACAACCGAAGGAGTGGTTCTTGCTCCCTCTGCATTTTCTAGCACCTTAGCTTGCGAGCCTTCCATTACAGCTACACAAGAATTAGTTGTTCCTAGATCAATTCCTATAACTCTACTCATAATATTATTTATCCTTTTTATCTATATGGGTATTTTTTTTCCCACTACAAGTTAAAAAAATCACTGTTTTTCCTTGGTGTCTGCTATTTTTTTAGAAACACTAACTAATGAAGGTCTAAGCAGACGATCTTTCATCATATAGCCTTTTTGCATTTCTTGAACAATGATGCCTGGCTCTTTTGTATTACTTTCAACTTCTATCATTGCTTGATGATAATTGGGGTCAAATTTTTTATTTATACAATCTATAGATTCAACGCCATTTTTTTTAAAAATAGATATTAAGTCTTTTTTTATAATTTCAATACTGTCAATAATTTTATTTAAATCTTTATTATTTTTTAAACTTTCGTCGTTTTGAAATGATGTAATTGCGCGATCAATATTATCAATCAAAGATAAGGATTCTCCCGCAAAATTAAATCCTCCAAAATCAAAAGCTTCTTTTTTTTCTTTTTCAAATCTTCTTCTTTGATTCTCCATTTCAGCCATAGATCTAAGAAGTTTTTCTTGAATAGCTGCATATTTTTCTTCAGGTGTCTCCTCTATTTTAGGATGAGTTTCTTCATCTTTTTCTTCAGGTGTTTTCTCTATTTTAGGATGAGTTTCTTCATCTTTTTCTTCAGGTGTTTTCTCTATTTTAGGATGAGTTTCTTCATCTTTTTCTTCAGGTGTCTCCTCTATTTTAGGATGAGTTTCTTCATCTTTTTTATATTCATCTTTTTTTTCTAATTTTGTCATTTGAATGTTATATGGTTACTTTAAAAAAAAATTCTAGTATAAAATGGATAAAATTAAGCAAGTTATAATCGGAACAAATAATGAAGGAAAATATAGAGAAATTCACGATTTGTTGCCAAATAGATTAGTAAAATACTTTCCAAAAGAATTTAATATTTTGTCACCAAAAGAAACTGGAAAAAGTTTTAAGGAAAATTCATTTATAAAAGCCACTTATTTTTCGAAAAAAACAAACCTAATCTGCTTAGCAGATGATTCTGGACTGGAAATTGATTTCTTAAATGGAGACCCTGGAATTTATTCTTCAAGATGGAGTGGTAAAAAAAACGATTTTAATTCAGCAATCAAAAAAGTTTTTAAAAAAATGAAAAGTGTAAAAAAAAATTGGGAAAAAAATAATAGTGCAAGATTTATCTGTTGCATGACCATTTTTTGGCCTAATGGAAAAAGTTATTCTAGCACTGGAATTATAAAAGGAAAAATTTCAAATACAAAAAGAGGAAAAAATGGATTTGGATATGATCCAATCTTTATACCTGATGGTTTTAAGAAAACATTCGGTGAGATGAAGCCGGAGCTTAAAATGTCTATTGATCATAGATTTCAAGCATTTTTAAAAGTTAAAAAATTTTTTAACTAAAATACTTTAACAAATTTTTTATTTGAAACTTTATAAATTTTTAATTTTTGGTTGCTTACATTTTCTTTTATAAAAAATTCCGCGTGTAGACCTTTGAATCCTTTTTTATTATATAGTTGAGTTTTTTCAAATTTGAAATCATTATTAACCCAACAGTAGTAAACTAAGCCTAGTGCATCATAAGCAAGTATAGAAACTGAACTTGGTTTTTTGTTAAATTTATTTAAATATTTTTTATTAAATTTTTTTAAGTTATTAAGATTAATACCTGGAAAATATAGATTTTGTAATGCGCTTTCATTAAAAAAAGTTTCATCAAACCATTGATTAATTGTAAAAAAATTTACTTCATTACTTGTAACATCTGAAAACATAAAGGATGTTATAACACTTTTTAATCTTTCTCCAAAATCTACAACTAACACAGAATCAAAACTCACTTTACCCAAAGTATGTTTTTGTTCTAAATCTTTAAGTTCCTGTTCATCTTTATATAAATCTGATTTTTCTAATATTTTAACTCTTCTTTCAAGATCCCTTTTACGTTCATGATACTTGGTTAATATTTCTATTTCATTAGTAATTTTTTTGGGACTAATATTGTAGGAAAAAGTGCGATATAATTTTAACTTACTTTCCTCAATAGTTTTAGTTTGATTTATAAATTCAGTTTTTGGTGATAAAAGTAATGTTTTAGAAAGTTCAATTTTATTAAAATATTTTTTAAGAATTTTAACTTGAGATTTTATATTAATCCCAAAAGCTATAGTGTTATTTGGAATTTTTTTGGTTTTGTTAGTGAATGATATAAAAGTAATATTATTTATTTCATTAAGTCTTTCCAAACTCTCATAAAAAATTGGGCCTATAACAATTTTAATACCAGCTTCTTCAAATTCTTTTGAAGCATTATAAGCGCCTAAAGAACTACCTTTACTGTCCTTAGGATAAATTGTGATGTTATTATTTGATAAGTCATACAAAGCTAATTTAATAGCGTTTAGAAAAGATTCACCAATTTCTTGAAATTCTCCAGACAAAGGAAGAAGAACACCTATTTTTAAGATTTTTGAATTTTCATTTGAAATTTGGTTTTCAGCGTTACTATTTATTGTAAATAATAAATAGGCTAGTATTGAAAATGTAATTAGTTTTTTCATATTTTAAATTAGTTTAAATAATATAAAATGTAATTTAGGCATCAAATGGACAAAGATAAAGAACAAATAATTAATCCAGGGCTTTACCTGGTATCTACACCAATAGGAAATATGGAAGACATAACTTTTAGAGCCTTAAATGTTCTAAAAAAATCAGATATTATTTTATGTGAAGATACGAGAAGATCAGGAAAATTACTTTCTTATTTTAAGATAAAAACAAAAATTATGTCCTATCACAAATTTAATGAAAAAAAAGTTACTGAAAATATAGTAAATTCAATGAAAAAAGGAAAAATTATTTCTCTAATATCCGACGCTGGAACTCCAACAATTTCAGATCCAGGCATTATACTTGTTAAAAAATGTATAGAACAAAATTTACATGTTTGCCCTATTCCAGGCCCTTGCGCAGTCACAACAGCAGTAAGTATATCTGGATTTAGTGATAAATATATATTTTATGGTTTTTTGGGAAAAAAAGAAAATGAAGTAAAAAATGCACTTAAAAGCTTATGTAATTTAAATTATTCAATTGTTTTTTTTATTCCTGCATTAAAAATTAATTTTTATATAACATATTTTAAAAAGTATTTTTTTGATAGAAATATATTAATAGCAAAAGAAATGACAAAAATTCATGAAGAATTTATCAGAGATAAAGTTATATTAACAAAAGGTATATCTAAAAATTTAAAAGGTGAATTAACTGTTATTTTGTCAGAAAAAATAGAAGGAAAAAATATTAAGAAAGAATTAAGCGAATCAGTTAAAATAGAAATAAAAAGAATGTTAAAAAAATATAGCCACAAAGATGTTGTTGAATTTATTGCGAAAAAGGAAAATTTACCTAAAAAAATGATTTATGATTTTTGTTTAAAACTAAGGAAATAGAATGAAAAAAAATTTTATAATATTATTTTTTTTGTTTCTACTAACTTCTTGCGTTGGTTCTGCAACGGGAGGAGTTTTTGGCACCGGAGTAAGTATAGCCTTAGATCCGAGAACTTTAGGAACGCAAATTGACGATTCAATTATGCAAAAAAATTTACAAGCAAGGTTAACTTTAAAAGAAAAAAAATATTTATTAAAATTATCAGTAAAAGTTCTTGATGGAAGAATATTTTTAGGTGGAAAAGTTGATGAAGCAGAGGAAAAATTAGCAATAACTAAAATGGCTTGGGAAACTAAAGGGGCAAGATCAGTTAAAAATAATATTACAATAAAGCAAGATTTTTCTATTAAAACTTTTGCTATAGATGTTTTAATAACATCTCAATTAAGAGCAGCTTTAATCTTAAACAAAGATATAAAAGCGGCAAATTTTAACATTGATACAATTAATAAAAAAACTTATGTTTTTGGAATCGCGCATAACAAAGATGAAAAAAAAGCAATCATAGAAGAGGCAAAACAAATAGTTGATCTTGAAGAACTTGTAACAAGCATTTTGATGGTTTCAGAGCTAAGTAGAATAAGAGAATAATTTAGAGTTTTTTTATTTTTTGTAGTCAATTATATCTGAGGAATAGGCCGCAACTGATGCTAAATTTAATATATCGCTAGTAGATGATCTCAATGGAGCTATTTCAATAGGCAGGCCCAACCCAACTAACAAAGGTCCAACAACTTTAACAGCACTTAAGCTTTTTATTAATTTAAATGAAATTGCAGCACTATGTCTCCCAGGCATTATTAAAACATTTGCATTACCAACTATTTCTGAAAATGGATAAAGATCTTTATATTTTTTGTCCAAAGCAACATCTGGCTGCATTTCTCCATCAAATTTGAATTCAACTTTTTTTTCTTTTAAAATTTCGACTGCATCGCGCAAATTTTTTGTTGCTCTAGTTTTTGGAGTACCAAAGGTTGAATGAGAAAGAAAAGCGACTCTAGGTTCATAACCAAACAATTTTACTACTCTTGCAGAAGATATAGCTATCTCAGAAAGTTGTTCAGCAGTTGGGATTTCGTGAACAGCTACATCAGCGATAAAAACAGTTCTACCTCTATTTACCATTACATTTAAACCAAAAATTATTTCACCTTTTCTAGCGTCTGCTACTCTTTTTACTTTGTCTAATGTAGATGTATATCGTCTTGTATTTCCTGTTACCATTGCGTCTGCGTCACTACACGAAACCATACAACTTCCCCAAATAATTCTATCGTTTCTTATTAACCTATCGCAGTCTCTTTCTAGTAGTCCTTCTGAGCGTTGCATTTTTTTGTAGAGAAAATTTGCATATTTTTTTCGTTTTATGCTGTCTGTAGAATTAACTATTTCAATATTATAATTTTCATCCAATCCAATTTTTTTGAGTTTTTCTTTTACAATTTCTTTTTTTCCTATAAGGACTGGAATTCCAAGCCCATTACTTTTAAAAGCTATGGCAGCTTTTAAAGTATTTTCATCTTCACCATCTGCAAAAACAACTTTTTTTTGTTTTTTTTTTATTTGAGAATTTATACCTTGCATTATACCGACTGAAGGATCTAGTCTTTGTTTTAATTGTTCTTTATAAATTTCAAAATTTTCTATTTTCTTTCTAGCTACCCCACTTTTCATTGCAGCCTTGGCTACCGCAACAGGTATTACGCTAATTAATCTTGGATCAAAAGTTGAAGGTATTATATATTCTTTACCATATTTCGGTCTTTCCCCACCCATTGCAGCCGCAACTTCGTCTGGCACATATTCTCTTGCAAGTTCAGCTATTGCATGTGCAGCCGCAACTTTCATTTCTTCATTAATTGTTTTTGCTCTAACATCAAGAGCCCCTCTAAAAATATAAGGAAAACCAATTAAATTATTTACTTGATTTGGATAATCAGATCTTCCAGTTGCCACTATAGCGTCATCTCTAACTTCATTTACATCTTCGGGATTAATTTCGGGATCAGGGTTAGCGCATGCAAAAATAATTGGATTTTTGGCCATGGTTTTTACCATTTCTTTACTAAGAAGATTTTTTGCAGATAAACCTAGAAATACATCAGCACCTTTTATTGCTTCTTCAAGAGTTCTTAATTTTGTATTTATAGCGTGGGCTGATTTCCATTTATCGATATTATTTCTTCCACGATACAAAACACCCATTCTATCTACCATGACTATATTTGCATTTGGTACGCCACTACTCTTAAACAAATTAGTACATGCTATTGCAGAGGCCCCAGCTCCATTAACTACAATTTTTATATCTTTAATAGACTTATCAGATATATCTAAAGCATTAATTAATGCTGCTAAAGTTATTATTGCTGTTCCATGCTGATCATCATGAAATATAGGAATGTCTAATTTTTCTTTTAATTTTTTTTCTATTATAAAACAATCTGGCGCCGCTATATCTTCTAAGTTAATTCCTCCAAAACTTTTTCCAAGAACCGACACACAATTAATAATTTCTTCGGCATCAGAAGAATCTATTTCTAAGTCAATAGAATCAATATCTGCAAAACGTTTAAATAAAATTGCCTTACCTTCCATTACTGGTTTTGATGCTAATGCTCCTAAATTTCCTAAACCAAGTATTGCTGACCCATTACTAATTACAGCAACCAAGTTTCCTTTAGTTGTGTAGTCGTAAGCAGCATCTGGATTTTTTGCTATTGCTTTAACTGGAGCCGCCACACCAGGCGAATAAGCTAAAGCTAAATCTCTTTTACTTGTCATTGGTTTTGAGGATAGAATTTCTATCTTTCCTGCTTTACCACTATTGTGATAATCCAAAGCTTCTTGATCTGTATATTTATCTATTTTTGACCTTTTTTTCATTTTAAAATTAAGTATCTTATAATTGTCACAAAATTAAGGCCTATATGTCAATATGAACTTAATAGCATCAACTTCAATATTTAGTCTGTTTACTTTAATAAGTAGAATACTTGGATATGTAAGAGATATTTCAATCGCAATATTTTTAGGAACAGGCCCTTTAGCAGACGCTTTCTTTGTCGCATTTAGATTACCAAATACATTTAGAAGATTATTTTCAGAAGGTACATTTAATGCAGCCTTTATACCTAGTTACGCTGGGGCATTATCAGAAAATAAAAAAAAAGCAGATAATTTTGCAAAAAGTGTGTTTAATTTACTTTTTATAATTTTACTTTTTTTAGTTTTGATTGCAGAAATTTTTATGCCAAAACTAATTTATTTAATAGCACCAGGATTTTATAAAGATCCAGAAAAGTTAAAACTCGCCATAGACTTAAGTAGGATCACTTTCCCTTTTTTATTATTTGTATCTTTGGCATCCTTTTTTGCAGCTATACTAAATTCGTATAATAAATTTGCAGCTGCCGCAGCTGTGCCAGCAATTTTAAATATAGTACTAATTGCATCATTATTCTTATCTCAGTCTATTAATATTTCAGGAGTACTAACTCTATCATATGCAGTTTCTCTAGCAGGACTTCTACAACTATTAATTTTGTTATTTTTTGTTAGAAAAAATTTTAGACCAATTTTAAGTATTAAATTTAAAATAGATAAAAAAATTAAGTTTTTTTTTAAAAAATTAATACCAAGTATTTTTTCGTCTGGCATAACTCAAATTAATATTTTAATTGGAACAATAATAGCTTCATTTCAAGCGGGTGCAGTTTCTTATCTTTATTATGCGGATAGGATTTATCAAATAAATCTTGCTATTGCCGGAATTGCAGTTGGAACAGTTATGTTGCCAGAACTATCAAAACACATAAAAAAAAATAATATTAAGCAGGTTAGTATTTTACAAAATAGAAGTCTTGAACTTTGTTTATTTTTATCAATACCAGCTGCAGTAGCTTTGGTTTTGGCGTCAAAAGAAATCACCACATCATTATTTGGCTATGGATCTTTTGATATTGAAAGTGTTAACAATACTGCATTAGCCCTCACCTTTTTTGCTTTCGGAGTTCCAGCTTTTTCAATTTTAAAAATATTATCGAATTTCTTCTTTGCTAGGAATGACACCAAGTTACCTTTTTATTTATCAATTTTATCTGTAACTATTAATGTTTCAATAAGTATTTTATTTTTTAAACAAATTGGATTTATTATAATACCAATAGCTACTTCCATATCTTCATGGATTAATGTTTTTTTTCATTATTATTTTATAAAAAAAAGGAATCTACATAATCTAGATAAAATATTTATATATAAATTCCCAAGAATAATATTATCAGTGGTTGTAATGGCGGCAATATTGCATCTATTGCTAGACTTTTTCTCCGATCAATTTAGTTATAATGAAGGTTGGAAATTTATTTACTTATTTATTATAGTAATTATTAGTTTGTTTAGTTACTTTTTAACTTCTAATTTTTCAGGAGCTTTTAAATTTAGAGATATTAAATTAAAATAGTAATTTATACTTATGCATAAAAAAAGAGTATTTTCAGGAGTACAACCAACAGGAAATTTGCATTTAGGGAATTATTTAGGAGCAATTAAAAACTTTGTTAATTTACAAAATAAATTTGAGTGTTTGTATTGCATTGTGGATTTGCATGCCATAACTAACCATCAAAATCCAAAAAAATTAAAATCTAATGTTTTAGAAACGGTTGCCAGTTTTATAGCAGCAGGCTTAGATCCGGAGAAAAATATAATATTTAATCAGGCCAGTGTATCAGGTCATAGTGAATTAGCTTGGGTTTTCAATTGTGTGGCAAGGATTGGTTGGATGAATAGGATGACTCAATTTAAAGAAAAAGCTGGTGAAAATAAAGAAAATGCCAGCGTTGGTTTATTAGTTTACCCTAATTTGATGGCTGCTGATATACTTTTATATAAAGCTACCTATGTGCCAGTTGGTGAAGATCAAAAGCAACATTTAGAATTGACAAGAGATATAGCAAAAAAATTTAATAATGATTTTAATAATATAAATTACTTTCCAATAGTAGAACCTTTAATACCAAAGGATATAGCTAGAGTTATGAGTTTAAGGGATGGAAAGAAAAAAATGAGTAAATCAGAAAGTTCAGATCAAAGTCGTATAAATTTAAAAGATGATGCAGATTTAATTGATAAAAAAATTAAGAAAGCTAAAACTGATGCTTTGCCTATTCCATCAGAATTAAGTGAATTTAAAAACAGAGGAGAAGCAGCAAATCTTATATCAATATATGCTAGCGTGAATAATATGGAGGTAATTAAAGTTTTAAAAGAATTTGGAGGAAAAAATTTTTCAAATTTAAAAAGCAAACTAAGTGAATCGCTTATTGAAAAAATTTGTCCAATAGGTAATGAAATTAAAAAATTACTAAAAGACGAAGATTTTCTTAACAAAACTCTAGAAAAAGGTTCCAAAAAAGCAGACTATATAGCAAAAAACAATCTGAAAGAGATTTATGATATTATTGGATTAACAAAGTTCACTTGATATGGAATTTTTTGTGTAATAAAAACTATTATTATGATTGAAACAGAACAAACACCAAATCCAGATACTTTAAAGTTTTTACCAGGAAAAAAAGTTTCAGAAATTGGTCCAGTAGAGTATTTAAAAAGTGATAAAAATATTGAAATACCATTGGTAAATAAAATTTTTTCCTTAGACGGAACGGTAATGGTTTTTTTCGGTGAGGATTTTATTACTGTAAAAAAAGAAAAAAATCTTAATTGGAAAGATTTAAAACACGGTATAATTTCTGAAATTAATGATTACTATTCCCAAGGAAACGAAGTTATAGTTAAAAAAGTTATAATTAACTCAAATTTAGACTCTAAGCCTAATGAATTTAGTGAAGTAAATAATAAAATTATAGAAATTTTAGATTCCAAGATTAGACCTGCGGTAGCCAGAGATGGTGGAGATATTACTTTTAAGTCTTTCAAGGATGGGGTCGTTATTGTTGAATTAAAAGGTAGCTGTTCAGGCTGTCCAAGCTCTATTCAGACACTCAAACAAGGTGTCCAAAATCTTTTGTGTCATTATATTCCTGAAGTTAAAAGCGTAGAGGCAAATTAAAAAATGGTAAAAAAAACTGGAAAAAATTTCACATCGCATAGAGACCAATTATTACATCTTGCAAAACTATATAATATAGTTGAGATAAAAAGTTATGCACGAAGTGCAAAAAAACTTACTATATCTCAGTTAGAATTATTATTAATTAAAAATCATATTAAATTACCAGTTAATAGATCAAGTGACAAAGCAATAGCTAAACAAGAATTAAAAAAAGATACAGTAAGAAATGTTTATTTATCACTTGGAATTATTTTTTTAATAGGATGCTTTATTACAATGCGACCTTACATTAAAAATGTAGTTAATGAAGTAAAGTTTACTTATGTTGCCGAAGAATACAAAATTAAAAAAAAAATAAGGAAAGAAGAAAAAAAATTTGATGAACCAAAAATTGTTGAAAAACAAGACAATGCTGTAAGTTTAAATTCAGAAACTGCTTTAAACCTATTTAATGATTTAGGTTATGATCTTCAATCTATTAGGGTGGGACAAAAAGTTAAACCAATATACTTAACAAAACTCCCGAAAGATCTTAAGAGTTTAGGAAACACAAAAGAAAAAAGAGAATTATTTATTAAAATTATTTTGCCATTAATACTTGATGAAAACCAATCAATTCTTGAAGATAGAAAAAGATTATTTAAAATATTGGGAAAAAATTTTAATACGGCAGGGGAAAAAGTTTGGCTTAAGAGAAGACTTAAACAATATAAAATTGATAATCAAGATTTGTCCACGCTTAAAATAAGAATGGATATTATACCTGTATCTATCGCTCTAGCTCAAGCCGCAAATGAAAGTGGATGGGGAACATCTAGATTTGCTTTGGAAGGAAATGCTTTATTTGGACAATGGACATGGAGCAAAAAAGGTATTTTACCTAAAAATAAAGATGAAAATAAAACGCATAGAGTTCTACAGTTCCAAGTTCTCAAAGCTTCAGTAAAAGCATATAAAAATAATTTAAATACTAATAATGCCTATAAGGAATTTAGAGAGGTTAGAGCGCAAATAAGACAAAACAACAAAAAAATTGTTGGTTTAGATTTAGTCGAATACTTAAAAAATTATGCTTCTATAGGTGAAAAATATACAGCTATATTAAAAAATATTATTGTAAATAATTCATTGGGAGATTTTGATGAAGCAAACTTACTTCCCACGAAATTAAAAAAAGGTGTAGTACTCTAAACTTCTTTAGTTTTAGTATTCTGCAATAACATATTGCAAACCTAGCCAGCGCCACTTTCCATTTTTTTCTAAAAGTGAACAATTTATTCTTCCCCTTTCACTTTTAAACTTTTCCTTAAGAGAAATTAATATTTCATCATTATTCTCGAAAATAATATCAGATTTCTTCCACACATTTCCCTCGTTAGAGTAACAATTTATATTTTTTATATTAATTAAATCTTTAAAAAATTTAATTTTAACATTTGGTGGATTTTCGTCTTTTTTAATATATTTATTTGCTGGCGTGATGTTTTTGTAAGGAAAAGGTAATGTTTTGAGAATTGATTTAAATCTTTTTAATTCTCCATATTTTTCATTTATCGGAAATCTTGGTAATTCTAAAAAATCTTTAGTTGCATCTATTACTCCAGAATGTTGACCAAAAGCAAAATCAAAATTTAAATCATTAACAATTTTTTTAAAATTGCTACTGTATTCGCCAAAAGGGTAAGAAAAAACCTTAGGTGAATAACCAATTTTTTTTTTAAAAATTTTAATTGAAGTTTCTAGATCTAATTTTATTTTACTTTCTTCCCAATCTATTAAATAGTCGTGAGAGTGACTATGATTTCCTATTGTTACTAAACTGCTTGCATCAATTTCCCTTATTTGTTCCCATGTCATATACCCATTGTTACCAATTTCTCTCGTACTTACAAAAAGTATAAATGGTATATTTCTACTCTTAAGTATAGGCCAAGCATTTAGATAAAATGATTCAAATGCATCATCAATTGTAAGAAGTATATAATTATCATCAATATTAGTTTTTATAATTTTTTCAAATTTTTTAAAGGTAATAAATTTAGTTTCTATTTTATTTATTTCTTTCAAATGTTCTAAAAAAACTTCACCTCTTATATTAGTTGATGGATATTTATTTTCGTCAAACCTGTGATACATTAAAGTTATAACACCTTCTTTTGTGTTTATATTTACACCAAAGGATTTACTTATTGATAATAATAGTAGTATTAATACAGATATTATGAGTTTTTTTTCTATAGATTGCAGCACAGATTTAGGTTCATTATTTATAAAAATTAAAAATAATACATTTAATAAAATTTTGCAAAGTGATAAATCAAATAATGATTTGTTAATGAAGCAAATTTTAGATTTTTTTGATGAAAATAATATAAAATTTGATGATATATCTAAAGTTTACATTAATCAGGGACCAGGCAAATTTTCTGGATTAAGGGGGTCTATAGCGACAGTCAAAGGAATAACTTTATCAAAAAATTTAAGTTTATTCGGTTGTAATACTTTTTTATGGTCATGTGTAAAGTTTTTTAATAAAAAAGACTCTATCTGCAGTATCATAAAAATTAGAGAAAAATATTTTATTAAAAATTTTGATAAAAATTTAAAGAGCATTACTAAACCTGAAGAAATTTCTAAAAATGAAATAATTAAAAAATATAAAAATATATTTAAAGTAATCCCCAAAAGTTATTCAAAATATTTTGATGAAGAAATATTAAATATTAATAATTTAAGTATCGTTGATTTGGATCATAATGAACTTGAATTTCTTGAGTTTAAAGGTTTATTAGATAAAGATTTGATTAAACCATTATATTTATATTAAAATCTTTTTAAAAAGATCTTTTTAGATATAATATAAAAATATGAGCAACGAAATAGAAAATAAATGTTTAGAAAAAGGTGTTAGACTTACAGACCAAAGAAAACTGATAGCTAAAATTATGTCAGAATCAAATGACCATCCAGATGTTGATGAATTGCATAAAAGAGTCAACAAACTAGATTCTAAAATTAGTATTGCTACAGTTTATAGAACTGTAAAATTATTTGAAGAATCTGGAATTATAGCGAAGCACGATTTTAAAGGTAATAAGGCAAGATACGAACAAACCACACATGAACATCATGACCACTTAATAGATATCAATACTGGAGAAATAATCGAATTTGTTAATGAAGATATTGAAAAATTACAAAAAAAAGTTTCTGAAAAACTCGGTTACAAGCTAGTTGATCATAGGTTAGAATTGTATGGATCAAAAATTAAAAAGTAGAGCAATTGTCTAAAAAAATCTTTATTAAAACTTTTGGATGTCAAATGAATGAATATGATTCAAATCGTATATATGATTTAGTGTCAACAATTGGTTTTACTAAAACAGATATAAAAACAGAAGCAGATTGTTTTATTTTAAATACCTGTCACATAAGAGAAAAAGCAACAGAAAAAGTTTACCATGAAATTGGTCGAGTAAAGAAAAATTTTAAAGATCTAAAAAAACCATTAGTTATTGTGTCAGGTTGTGTTGCTCAAGCTGAATCTAGTGAAATGTTAAAGCGTGAACCATATATTGACATAGTGATTGGCCCACAATCTTATCATAAAATAATCGATATAATTTTAGAACACCAAAGAAAAAGAAAAAAAATTAATGAAACAGAATTTGATGTAGTAAAAAAATTTGATCATTTACGCAAGATTTCAAATTTACAAAATAAAATTTCTTCTTATTTAACAATACAAGAGGGTTGTGATAAGTTTTGCAATTTTTGTGTCGTTCCATACACGCGGGGTCCTGAATATTCTAGACCATTCGATCAAATCATGGATGAGGCTAATAAATTGGTTAAAAATGGTGCAAGAGAAATAATTTTACTTGGGCAAAATGTCAATGCTTATAATTACTCAAAAAGTCAAAAAAATTATAGACTTTCTTCTATTATAGAAGAAGTAGAAAAAATTAAAAATCTAAAAAGAATTAGATTTTCGACATCACACCCAAATGATATGACGCAAGATTTAATTAATTGTTACAAAAAATCTAAAAAACTTGTTCCAATATTACATCTACCAATTCAAAGTGGATCAGATGAAATTCTTAAATTAATGAATAGAAAACATAACAAAGAATATTATTTATCTGTAATAAAAAAACTAAAAAAAGTTAACAAAAAAATTAAAATTTCAAGTGATTTTATCATTGGTTATCCAGGTGAAAAAGAAAAAGATTTTGAAGAAACAATCAATCTTATTAAGAAAGTAGGTTTTATTAATTCTTATTCATTTATATACAGTGCAAGACCAGGAACGCCAGCTGCAGAAAAAAAAATAAATAATTTATTAGAAAGCAAAAAAAGACTTGGGAAATTACAAGATGTCTTAAAAAATTTTCAAATCAAAAATAATAAAAAAGATATTCATCAAATTTGTGAAGTTTTAGTTGAAAATAAAATAGATAATGAAGATAAATACTTTGGAAGAACAAAATACATGGTTCCTGTAAAGTTTACTTCCCAAAATTGTAAGCCAGGAGATTTGGCAAATGTTAAAATAATAACTTTCAATCAAAATAGTTTATTTGGAGTACACAAAAGCAACAAAGTGAAAGCAGCATAGTTTTTATGGAATTGGATAAAAAAATTACTACTAGTTATACTGATCAGGAATCTTTAAGCATTAATATTCCTGATAATAAGATTTTAATGGGTGTTGCTGGTGAGTTTGATAAAAACATAAAAGAGTTAGAAAAACTAACTGGTGCAGAAATTTATTTTAGGGGCAATTCTATTACGATTAAGGGACATAAAAATTTAATTAAAAAAGTTAAAGATGCTATACATTATTTAGTTAGTATACTTAAATCTGAAGAAAAAATTACTCAAAATGATATAATTTTGTCACTGAACACAGATATGATAAATGAAACAAAAAATAAATTAATAATTCAAGATATTGGAGATATAATAAAAACACCAAAAAGATCTGTAATACCTAGATCAAAAAAGCAAAAACAATACGTTCATTCTCTTAAGTCTAATCAAATAACAATGTCATTAGGCCCAGCTGGCACTGGAAAAACATATTTAGCTGTAGCTGTAGCCCTTTCAATGTTGTTAGAAAAAAAAGTTGAACGAATTATATTATCTAGACCGGCTGTGGAAGCAGGAGAAAAGCTTGGCTTTTTACCAGGCGACATGAAAGATAAAATTGATCCATATTTGAGACCTTTGTATGATTCTTTATACGAATTGTTTGATTATGAAAAAATTCAAAGAAAAATTGAGTCTGGTGTTATTGAAATAGCTCCACTAGCTTTTATGAGAGGAAGAACTTTAAAAAATTCTTTTGCAATTCTTGATGAAGCACAAAATGCAACAAGAACCCAAATTAAAATGTTTTTAACTAGAATAGGAGAAAATTCAAGATTAGTAGTTAATGGAGATCCTTCCCAAGTAGATTTGTCAAATAAAAACCAATCAGGTTTAGTAGAATCACAAAACATATTAAAACGAATTAAAGAGATAGGTATTATTAATTTTGATCATCAAGACGTAGTTAGGCACCCACTTGTAACAAAAATTGTAGAAGCGTATCAAAAGAATATCAATGATAAAGGTTAATGTTGAAGTAGATTTTAAACCTTGGTTTAAGAAAATTAAAAAACCAAAAAAATATTTTAATAAAAAACTAAAAAAAATCAAAAAAATTGTACCTTTTTTTAAAAATAAAAATATAACTTTTACAATATTACTAACTAATTCAAAAAGAATGAAAAGCCTTAATAAAAAGTTTAGAAATAAAGAAAAAGCAGCTGATGTTTTATCATTTCCCTCATTTTTACCTAAAAACTTAAAATTAATTAAAGAAAATAATATTTATATTGGTGATGTTGCTACATGTTATCAAATTGTTAATCAGAGAACTAAAAAAAATAATTTTATAGAAGAATTTGATAAAATATGGGTTCATGGACTTTTACACTTAATAGGTCACGATCATATTAAAAATAAAGACCATAGAAAAATGATTAAATTAGAAAATAAAATTTTAAATTCAATTGTAAAATAACAAATTTTTTGTATGAATAAATTATTAAATAATAAATTTTTTATAATATATCTAGCACCTCTATTATTAGGTGGAATGACAACACTTAGCTTTTCACCATATAACTTTACATTAATAAATTTTTTTTCATTTTCTATCTTATTATTTTTAATTTTAGAAATAAAAAAAAAAACTAAATCAATATATAGAAAAAAAAAATCCACAATAAATTTTTTTTATTTTGGTTGCGCCTTTGGTTTTGGTTTTTTTTTATTTGGAAACTATTGGATTTCAATATCATTGACACACGATGAAAATTTTAAAAGTTTAATACCTTTTTCACTTGTTTTAATTCCTCTTTTTCTTTCTGTATTTTTTGGCTTAGCTATTCTAATAATAGCTCCCTTAGCAGAAAAAAATATTTTTTTTATTTTACTTTTTTCTTTAGTTTTTTCTATATTTGAGTTTTTAAGAGGAAATTTATTTACTGGTTTTCCTTGGAATTTAATATCATACACTTGGTCTTGGTCACTCGAAACAATACAAATATTATCTTTAATAGGGTCATATTCATTAAGCTTAATTTCACTTACTATATTTTGTGTTCCTTTTCTTTTTTTTGAAAAAAAAAAATATAAAAAAAATATTTGTTTCAGTTTAGTTATCTTAATTATTTTTGCTGGAAATTATTTTTATGGTTTGTACAGCATTAAAACTAATAATTATAAATTTGATAAAAATATGACTATTAAAATAATTTCTCCCAATTTATCACTTGTTGAATATAATACTGATAGTGAAATTAACCAATTAAAACGCTTAATTAAGATTAGTGACCCTGATAAAAATAAAAAAATCTTATTTATATGGCCCGAAGGAATATTTTATGAGTCATATTTACAAAACATTAAAAAATATAAAAGTTTATTTGCAGACAGTTTTTCAAAAAAACACCTAATTATTTTAGGAATAAATAATATTAAGAATGGCAACATTTACAATAGCCTTGTTGTTGTGAATAGTAATTTAGATATTTTATCAATATACAATAAGATTAACCTTGTTCCATTTGGTGAATTTTTACCATTTGATAATTTTTTGTCTAAATTTGGATTAAAAAAAATTACCAAAGGATATAATTCTTTTTCTTCTGGAAATAAAAGGGAAATGATAAATTTAGGTGACAAATATGAGAAAAAGTTAATTCTTCCTTTAATTTGCTATGAAATTATTTATTCAGGAAAAATAAAAAAAAAAAATCAATTTCCAGATCTTGTTGTGAATATTTCTGAAGATGCTTGGTTTGGAGACTCAATAGGCCCTTATCAACATTTTTCAAAAGCAATATATAGATCTATTGAAGAAGGAGTTTTTATTGCAAGATCAGCCAACAAAGGTATTTCTGCTTTTATTAGTCCTGATGGAAAAATTATTAAATCGCTTAATACGGGAGAGGCAGGTAGTATAGAGCTTGATTTTCCTCATTTTAACAAAATTACATTATTTTCAAAATTCAAAAATAAAATCTTTTTATTATTTATTTTTTTGTATATGTTCATAATCTTATTTTTAAGAAAATATAAAATTTAATGACAAGAAAATCTTATTTATTTACTAGCGAGTCTGTTTCAGAAGGACATCCTGACAAAGTTTGTGACCGTATATCAGATATGGTTGTGGACACGTATCTAGCTAAAGAACCTCTTTCAAGAGTTGCATGTGAAACCTTAACCACAACAAATAAAGTTGTTTTAGCTGGGGAAACAAGAGGACCGGACATTAAAAAAGATGATTTAATTCAAAAAGTTCGAAGTTGTATTAAAGATATTGGATATGAGCAAAAAGGATTTCATTGGAAAAATTGTGATATAGACGTTCATTTGCATTCTCAATCAGCTGATATTGCAATGGGAGTAGACTCAAAAGATAATAAAGATGAAGGAGCTGGTGATCAGGGAATAATGTTTGGTTATGCTTGTAATGAAACTGAAGTTTTAATGCCAGCACCTATTTATTATTCTCATAAAATTTTAGAGCTAATGGCTGCTGATCGAAAAAGTGGTAAAGCAGATAAATTAGAACCAGATTCAAAAAGTCAAGTTACAATGCAGTATGAAAATAGTAAGCCAGTAAAAGTTACTTCAGTTGTTATTTCTACACAACACTCTCCTGATGTAAATCAAGAGAAAGTTAAAGAAATTGTTAGACCGTATTTAGAAAAATCTATTCCTAAAAATTTACTAGCAGATTTAAAGGATGAAGAGTTTTATGTGAATCCAACAGGTCAATTTATTATTGGTGGACCTGATGGTGACTCAGGTTTAACAGGAAGAAAAATTATAGTTGACACTTATGGTGGAGCGGCACCACATGGTGGTGGAGCATTTTCTGGAAAGGATCCTAGCAAAGTTGATAGGTCAGCAGCATATGCTGCAAGATATGTTGCAAAAAATGTTGTTGCTTCTAAAATAGCTGATAAGTGTTTAATCCAGTTAGCTTACGCAATCGGTGTTTCAAAACCATTATCTATCTATGTTGATCTTTTTGATGATGATGAAGAAAAGTCGAAACATGTAGAAAAATTGATAAATGAAAATTTTGACCTGAGCCCAAGAGGAATTAGAGAAATGCTATCTTTAGCTAGACCAATATATGAACGCACAGCTGCTTATGGTCACTTTGGAAGAAAACCAGGATCTGATGGCTCTTTTTCTTGGGAAAAAACGGACAAAATTGAAGTTTTTAAAAAGTAGACCTTGAAAAAACCTTAAATATAAACTAAATACTCGCTTAAGTTACCTGTAAGATCAGAAATGGGCTTTTGCCCATTTTTTTTTAGGAAAAACGAATTAAATATTATGTTAAATCAAAGATCAGACAAAGTAGAACTTTTAAGAATAGCTGAAGCTGTAGCAATTGAAAAATCGATTGATCAAGAAACAATCCTGAACTCGATGGAGTCAGCAATACAAAAAGCTGCTAAAACCAAGTTTGGTTCAGAAAACGATATAAGAGCTAAAATTGATAGAAAAAGTGGAGATATAACTCTTCATAAAGTTTTAACAATTGTTGAAAAGCAAGAAAATTTTAATAATGAAATTTCTCTAGAAAATGCAAAAAAAATGAAAGATCAAGAAGATGCTAAGGTTGGCGATGAAATATTTGAAGAATTACCTCCTGTAGATTTTGGAAGAATTGCAGCTCAAACAGCTAGACAAGTAATAACCCAGAATGTGCGAGCAGCAGAAAGAGAAAGACAATACAATGACTTTATCGATAAAAAAGAAGAAATTTTAAGTGGTATTGTTAAAAGACTAGAATACGGTAATGCAATAATAGATTTAAACAGGTCTGAAGCCATTATTAGAAAAGAAGAACTTATTCCAAGAGAAATTTTAAAAACTGGAGATAGAATCAAAGCATATTGCTATGATGTAATAAGAGAAAACAAGGGACAACAAATCTTTTTATCAAGAGCTAATCCAAAATTTATGGAAAAATTGTTTGTTCAAGAAGTTCCAGAAATCTATGATGGAATTATTGAAATTAAATCATCTGCTCGAGATCCAGGCAGTAGAGCAAAAATTTGTGTTAGCTCAAAAGACTCTTCAATTGATCCAGTTGGAGCTTGTGTTGGTATGCGCGGAAGCAGAGTTCAATCAGTAGTTAATGAACTAAACGGAGAAAAAATAGATATAGTTCATTGGTCAGAAGATATTGCATCTTTAGTAGTAAGTGCACTAGCTCCCGCTGAAATTCAAAGAGTAATAATTGATGAGCAAAATAAAAGAATTGAAGTTATTTTAACTGAAGAAAATTTAAGTAAAGCAATAGGAAGAAGAGGACAAAACGTTAGATTAGCGTCAAAATTAATTAACTATGAAATAGATATATTAACTGAAAAAGAAGAATCTGAAAAAAGACAATTAGAATTTAAAGACAAAACTGAAATATTTGTGGGAAGTTTGGAGGTTGACGAAACCTTAGGCCAACTTCTTGTAGCAGAAGGTTTTTCAACAATTGAAGAAGTTAATGAATCGACAGAAGAAAATATTTCTAAAATAGAAGGTATAGATGAAAATACAGCCAAAGAGTTAAAAGAAAGAGCAAAAGAATATCTAATTAAAGAAAAGGAAAATATAGGAAAAAAATTAAAAGATTTAGGGGTAGAAGACAATTTAATAAATCATAAGGGTCTCACACCAGGAATGCTGTTAACACTTGGAGCAAAAAAAATTAAAACACTTGAAGATTTTGCAGATCTCTCAACAGATGAATTGGTGGGAAGTTATGACGAAAAAAAAGGAGTTAGATTTAAAATTGATGGATATCTTGAAGAGTTTGCTTTATCAGAAAATGAAGCTGAAGAATTAATTATAAGTGCAAGAAATATAGTATTTAAATAAGGAACATGTTTTTTTATGGAAGAAAAAAAAAAGAAAAAAAAGCTTACTTTAAGCATTTCATCAGGCAAAACTCCTAGCATACTCGCTTATAGTCAAAGCAAAGGAAAAACTTCAGTTGTAATAGAAAAAAAACCTCAAAGAAGATGGGGAGAAAAAAAATTCCAGCCGAGAGATAATAATGTAAATAAAACAAAATCAAGCGACCATTCTGCTTCAAAAAAACCTCCAATAAATAGAAACTTTGACATTAGAAAAATGGCTGAGGAAAGAGCCACTAAAAGATTTAAAACAATAAAAGAAGATATAATTCAACAAAAGAAGAGCAATTTAGGAAAAGAAAAGGGTATTTCCACTAAAAGACTTAATAATTTGACCTTATTAAATGCTCTTGATGACGAAGCTTTAGATGGAAAAGAGAGAAGTTTAGCTTCAGTTAAGCGCGCTAGATTGAAAGAAAAGAAAAATCAAAATCCTGAAACAATAAAAAAAGTTATTCACGAAGTTAATATTCCAGAAAAAATTAGTATACAAGAACTCTCTAATAGGATGGCCACACAAGCTAGTAACATTATAAAACATTTATTAGGAATGGGTGTAGTAGCAACAATAAATCATACTATAGATGCAGATACAGCAGAATACCTTGTAAGGGAGTTTGGAAATGTTCCCATCAGAGAGAAAAAACCTGATATTAACATTTTAAAAACAAAACGTGCAGAAAATAAAAATTTAAAATCTAGACCCCCAATTGTAACTGTTATGGGGCATGTTGATCACGGAAAAACTTCTTTATTAGATGCTCTAAGAAAAACAAACGTTGTTTCTGGCGAACATGGTGGAATAACACAACACATTGGTGCTTATAAAGTACAAACGGAAAAAGGGAAAAATATTACTTTTATTGATACGCCGGGACATGCAGCTTTTACTGAAATGCGAGCGAGAGGATCTAAAGTTACAGATATTGTAGTTCTTGTAGTCGCAGCAGATGATGGTGTTAAACCTCAAACTATAGAAGCTATAAAACACGCTAAAGCAGCAAAAGTTCCAATTATTGTTGCAATTAATAAATGCGACTTACCTTCTGCCAATCCACAAAAAATTAAAAATGAACTTTTGCAATATGAGTTAATCGCAGAAGAATTAAGTGGAGATACATTATTTGCTGAGGTTTCAGCAACAACAAAACAAAATTTAGACAAACTCAAGGAAAATATTACACTCCAATCAGATCTTTTAGATCTAAAAGCAAGTTTTGAAGGGTTTGCAACAGGAGTTATATTAGAATCTAGAATCGATAAAGGAAAGGGACCTGTATCAACAGTGTTAGTAATAAATGGAAGCCTAGAAAAGGGAAATTATTTTGTTAGTGGAAATACTTGGGGAAAAATAAGAGCAATGATTAATGATAGCGGTCAAAATATTGATTTAGCATTACCATCTACGCCTGTTGAAATTTTAGGTATGAACAATTCTGCACTTGCGGGAGATGATTTTATAGTAGTAGAAAGTGAAGAAAAAGCTAAAGAAATAAATAAATATAGAATTGAAGATAAAAAAACAAAACAAGCACCTTTAATTTCAGTAAATAAGGAATCTGCATTTGATACTAATTCTATGCAAAAAGAATTACCCATCATTATTAAATCCGATGTACAAGGTTCTAGCGAAGCAATAAAAACTGCAATTGAAAAAGTTAAACATGCAGAAGTTACCCCTAAAATAGTTTTATCAAATATTGGTGTTATTACTGAAACTGACGTAACTCTTGCAAGAGCTTCTAATGCTATCCTTATAGGATTTAACGTTAGAGCAAATAAAGAAGCTAAAAAGTTGGCAGAAACACACAAGATAACTATAAAGTTTTTTAATATAATTTATGAAGTTTTGGATTTTATAAATAATTCATTATCAGGTTTATTGAAGCCCGATATCAAGGAAAAGATTGTAGGATCTGCAGAAGTTCAAGCTATTTTTAAGGTTTCAAAAATTGGAAAAGTAGCAGGATCAAAAGTTATAGATGGGGAAATAGTAAATAATTTAAATGCAAGGTTGATAAGGGATGGAAGTGTACTATATACAGGAGCTATAGGTAGTATTTTTAGGGAAAAAAATGAAGCAAAACAAGTCGCCACAGGTCTTGAATGTGGTATAACCCTGAAAGATTTTACTGACTTTAAAGAAAAAGATGTCATTGAAGTTTATGAGATTATAGAAACAGAAAGAAGAATTAATGATTAGACATAATAACAATGTACCTTTTTCTCAAAGGCAATTAAGAGTAGGAGAATTAATAAAACAATCTTTAGGGCAAATTTTTTTGAGAGATGAAGCAAAAGTTCCCACATTGGAAACTAAAAATATTACTGTGACAGAAGTTCGCATGAGTCCAGATCTAAAAAATGCTAGAGCTTATATTATTCCTCTAGGTGGCAAAGACACAGAAAACGCAGTTAATCATTTAACTAAATTTTCTTATCTTATAAGAAAAGCGCTTTCTAAAAAAATTGACATGAAGTTTTTGCCAAGAGTTTTCTTTGTAGGTGACAAATCATTTGATTATGCGGAAAAAATAGAAAAATTAATACAAAAGAATAGATAATTATGAACAATGAAAAACAAAAAATAATCGACACATTAAAAATTAATCCTAAAGACGTTGGATCTTCCGAGGTGCAAATTGGTTTATTAAGTGGTAAAATAAATCATTTAACTGAACATTTTAAGAAAAATAAAAATGATAAACATTCAACTAGAGGTTTGCAAAAAGCAGTAAATCGAAGAAAAAAATTATTAAAATATCTTAAAAAAAACAAATTAGATTCGTACAAAAAAATATTGAAACAATTAAAATTAAGAAAATAGATGTTTAAACAATATAAAGAAGAAATAGATTTTGGTGGAAAAAAACTTACTCTTGAGACTGGAAAAGTAGCGCGACAAGCTGATGGAGCTATAATTGCTACGTTAGGAGAAACAGTTGTAATTTCAACAGTGGTAGGAAGAAAAAAAGTAAATCCTGATACAGATTATTTTCCACTACAAGTAAATTATCAAGAAAAATATTATGCGGCAGGAAAAATACCTGGTGGTTATTTTAAAAGAGAAGCAAGACCTACTGAAGCTGAAACTTTAATATCTAGATTAATTGACAGACCTATAAGACCTTTATTTCCAGAAAGCTTTAGAAATGAAGTCCAAATTTTACCAACTGTATTATCATATGATAATGAGAATGAAGCAGATGTACTTGCAATAATAGCATCGTCAGCTGCATTAGCAATTTCAGGATTACCTTTTCAAGGACCCATAGCCGCTTCTAGAGTAGGTTATATTAATGATGAATTTATTTTGAACCCTTCAAAAGAGCAATTAATAGAATCTAAATTAGACTTAGTGGTAGCTGGAACAAAAGATGCTGTATTAATGGTTGAGTCAGAAACTTCTGGCATGACAGAAAAACAGATGTTGGACGCAGTTAAATTTGGACATGAAAAATTTGTACCAGTTATTAAAGCAATAGAGTCACTTGCTAAAAAATGTTCAAAAGAAGCA
>Ga0114999_10000535_pt1 | contig 56559 bp, 54 predicted proteins | sample ArcticOcean_MG_C_3_FD_89820 | JGI IMG/M metagenome (GOLD analysis project Ga0114999, IMG submission 89820) | Marine microbial communities from western Arctic Ocean - ArcticOcean_MG_CB8_126 | ecosystem: Environmental > Aquatic > Marine > Oceanic | place: Arctic Ocean: Canada Basin | collected...
GATAGCGGTAGCTGCGTCAACGTAGAGGGGAATCGGTCCTGTACCGTCGGGGAGGGAAAAGGTGTTGGTCTTAGAATTCAGGCGTACACCGCCCACGGCGTCCATGTCAGGAGCGCCGTGAACAGCTGCCAGGGTCTCCCGGCCCATTCGACCGGAGACCCCGTGTATCAAAACCCGCTGCGGACTTCCGCTAGGTTGTCCAGTCATTGTTCCTTACCTAATTGCGACGTGGGGGAGGGCCGCCCGGGCCACGCTGGAAGTTCGGGCGCCTATCGCCGAAGTTGGGCCTTGCGCCCCTATCACCACCATCGCCGCTGGGTGGCGCTGTTGCCAGTGCCTCTTCAGGCGTCATGCCTGCGAGAACCGCTCGGCGAGAGAGGTTGATGCGGCCTAGCCGGTCTACTTCTATAACCATGACTGAGACTTCGTCGCCGACGTTAACGGCATCCTCGACTCGCTGTACCGGCTGGTCAGCCAGCTCGCCGAGTCGGACCAGACCGTCCTTGCCAGGCAGGATCTCCACGAAGGCACCGAAGTTGGTGCTGCGGACAACCTTGCCCTTGAAGATAGTGCCGACCTCTGCTTCCTTGGTCAGGCCCTCAATCTTACTGCGGGCGGAAGCCAGCGAATCCTCGTTGGGGGAACCGATGAAGACCGTCCCATCGTCCTGTACGTCGATGGTCGCCTTGGTCTCCGCGATGATTGCCCTGATGGTCTTGCCGCCAGGTCCGATGATTGCGCCGATCTTGTCCACAGGGATATTGATCTTGATCATCCGTGGTGCGAACGGGCTCATGTTTTCGCGATGCGTTGAAATGGTGGAGAGGATCTTGTCCAGGATGAACAGACGGGCTTCCTTTGCCTGGGCCATGGCCTCTCGCATGATCGCGGGCGTAATGCCCTTGATCTTAATGTCCATCTGCAGCGCGGTGATGCCCTCTGCAGTACCGGCCACCTTGAAGTCCATGTCTCCCAGGTGGTCCTCAATGCCCTGGATGTCTGTCAGGACTGCGTAGTCGCCCTCTGCGTCCATGATGAGGCCCATGGCCACACCGGCCACAGGAGCCTTGATTGGTACACCGGCGTCCATCAGGCCGAGGGTGCTTCCGCACACACTTCCCATGGAGGTGCTGCCGTTGGAGCTCAAAGCCTCTGAGACTACGCGGATGGTATACGGGAAATCGTCCTTGCTGGGAATCATGGGTTCCAGCGCACGCTCTGCCAGCGCACCGTGGCCGATCTCTCGACGACCGGGTGTGCCTACGCGTTTGACTTCTCCTACGGAGTAGGGAGGGAAGTTGTAATGATGCATGTAGCGCTTGGTGCCGATCGGGCCCAAGCTATCGAGTCGTTGCTCGTCACTCAGGGAGCCGAGCGTTACAACGCTCAACACTTGCGTCTGTCCACGGGTGAACAGGCCTGTGCCGTGGGTCCTGGGCAGTATGCCTACTTCAGTAGTAATCGGTCGGACTTCGTTGCGCTTGCGGCCGTCTGCACGGACGTTCTCTTTGAGGACGCCATTGCGGAAGACCTCGTCCACCATGGCGTCGAATGCATCACGCACTTCGCCTGAAGGAACATCCTCCGGCAGTGTTGCTGCAACTTCGCTCTGGATGACGCCAACAGCCTTATCGCGCTCACCCTTTTCGTATCCTGCAAACACCGCTGTGCGTACGCGATTGCGAACATCATCATTCATCGCGGCAACGGCAGCGTCACGGGGAGTGGGTGGGGGCTCGATGGTGATCTTGGGCTTGCCAGCCAGCTTCACGAGCTCCTCAATGGCGTCAACAATCTTGCCGTTGGCGATCTGAGCAGCTTCGATGGCGTCAAGAACCACAGATTCAGTTATCTCTCTTGCACCGGCTTCTACCATCACAACAGCGTCCTTGCTGCCTGCGACGATAAGCTCCATTTTGCTCGATTCCATCTGCTCGAAGGTCGGGTTGACGACCATTTGGCCGTCAATGTAGCCGATGCGGCACCCGGCAATGGGGCCATCGAATGGGATGGATGAAATGGACAGTGCTGCGGATGCTCCTACGATGGAGAGTACATCCGGGGGGTTCTCCTGGTCGGCGGACAGAACCGTTGCGACCACCTGGACCTCGTTGCGGAACCCCTTGGGGAACAGCGGCCTGATGGGTCGGTCAGTCAATCGTCCGGCAAGAATGCCTTCCGTGGAGGGCCTACCCTCGCGTCGGAAGAAGCTTCCCGGAATCCGACCTACGGAATACATTCGTTCCTCGTAGTCTACGGACAAGGGGAAGAAATCGATGCCTTCACGGGGTTTGTCGCTCATACAGGCGGTAATCAGCATCACCGTATCGCCTAGGCGCAGGGTGACGGAACCGTCTGCTTGCCCAGCTATCCAGCCGGACTCAATGGTGAGTGTTTTTCCGCCAACATCACATTGGACAGTGTGGCGCATGGGGTGCCTCCTCTATACCTTGATGAGAGGAGGAAGTAGTCGTCCGCGGTAGCTTTTGCTTACCGGCGGAGACCGAGGCGCGACAGTAGAGCGCGGTAGCGCAGCGGGTCGGTTCTGCCTATGTAGGTAAGGAGCCGGCGTCGTTGGCCAACCATCTTCAAGAGACCACGCTGTGTGTGATGGTCTTTCTTGTGCACTCTGAGGTGGGCGTTAAGCTCGTTGATGCGATTGGTAAGTATTGCAATCTGCACGTCAGGAGAACCGGTATCGGTTGCGTGCGTCCGGTACTCGCCAATTAGGGCCTGTTTCTGCTCGTTGTCCACGTTTCCTCGGGACCTCTTCCTCTTGTATCGTTTCTCTCTGCGGGAATTATAGCATGGGAGACCCTCGTATGAAAAGTGGTAATTGAAAGCCTGTTTCTCGCGTTGTCCCCCTGCTATCATAAAGCCTGATTCACCCGTGTATTTTCTCAAGCAATTATTGGAGGTTCCACGCATGGCGGCAGAGATCATCAGCGGCACAGACATATCCAAACAGGTCCGGGCAGAGGTGGCTGAAGAGGTAGCGTTGTTAAAGTCTCAACACCAACTGGTTCCCGGGCTTGCCGTGGTGCTTGTGGGAGATGATCCTGCTTCTGCGGTGTACGTCCGCAACAAGGGCCGTGCGTGCGACGAGGCGGGCATCTTCTCTGAGACCTTCAACCTCTCGGCAGACACCCCTGAGGACGACGTGGTGGAGCTGGTGAAGAAGCTGAACGCCGACCCTAAATTCCACGGAATCCTTGTACAGCTTCCGCTACCAAAGCAGATTGACGAGAAGACCGTGCTGTACGCGATAGACCCCGACAAGGACGTTGACGGCCTCCATCCCTTCAACCTTGGTCGATTGGTGGGTGGCGACCCGGTCTTTGTTCCCTGCACTCCGGCGGGCGTCCAGGAGATGCTGATGCGTACGGGCCATGACCCCTCAGGCAAGCACGTGGTGGTGTGCGGACGCAGCAACATCGTGGGCAAGCCCGTTGCGATGCTGCTGCTACAGAAGATGGCTGGCGCTAACGCCACCGTCTCCATCTGTCACACAGGCACCTCTGACCTTGGCGCGATTACTCGACAGGCGGACATCCTCATCGCGGCGGCGGGGCGGGCTGAGTTCATCACCGCTGACATGGTCAAGGAGGGCGCCGTAGTCATCGACGTGGGTATCAACCGCGTTGAAGATGCCTCAAAGAAGAATGGCTACCGCCTGACCGGCGATGTGGACTTCGGCCCTGTGTCGGAAGTGGCATCAGCCATCACGCCCGTGCCCGGCGGCGTTGGGCCGATGACCATCGCGATGCTGCTGAAGAACACACTGGCTTCCGCGCAACGCTCGGTAGGCAGGGCTTAGCTGTGGTTCGACAGGCTCACCACGAACGGACTGGGGATCTCTCCACCCCGAATTCTTCGTCGCACGCTCCTCAGAATGACAGCCTATGAATGTAGTTGAAGAGAGTCACGACATGAGGGTTTGTCCCCTTGAACGGGTTCAGGACTAGCCCTGGTGAACACTGACGACTTCGATTACGCGCTCCCGCAGGAGCTTATTGCCCAGACGCCTATCGAGCCGCGTGACGCCTCTCGACTGCTGGTGCTGGATCGGGCCACAGGGGTTGTCACCCACCGAGAACGCTTTTCAGACATCCTCGATTACCTGCACCCCGGCGACCTCCTTGTGTTCAATGACTCTCGCGTCATACCCGCTCGCGTGTATGGTCACTTCACCAAGCTGTCTGCTCCTGCGGAGGGTGGTGGAGCGATGGAGTTGCTGCTGCTCAACCGGGTATCGCAGGGTGTGTGGCAATGCCTGGGCAAGCCTGGCCGCAGGTTGCGGGTTGGCACCGTGTTCGTGCTGGAAGGCAATGGGAGTTCGGTCTCGGGTAAAGTCGTCAGCATGGACGCCGACGGTCTCCGCACCGTGGAGGTTGACGACGAAGAGGCGCTGACGAAGGTGGGCACTGTGCCGTTGCCGCCGTACATCCATGAGACGTTGGACGACCCTGAACGGTACCAGACCGTGTACTCGCGGGAGCTTGGCAGCGCTGCTGCACCCACGGCCGGGCTGCACTTCACCCCTGAGCTGATTGAGCGACTTCGTGGGATGGGCGTGGAGACGGCCTTCGTGACGCTGCATGTGGGGCTGGACACCTTTAGGCCTGTGCAGACCAATGACCCTACGGAGCACGTCATCCACACCGAGCGTTGGGAGGTTTCTCAGGCAACTGCCGACGCGGTTAACCGGGCGATGGCTGAGAGGCGACGGGTGGTGGCGGTGGGAACGACATCGGTGCGAGTGCTGGAGACTGCTGCCCAAGCTTCCGCAGATACCGGCTCTACCGGCCTCTCCGCGGATAGCGGCATAACGCAAAGCGGTTCTGCCATCCAGGCCGGGACTGGCTCAACGGGGTTGTTTATCCTGCCGGGCTACACCTTCCGTGCGGTGGACGCCATGATCACTAACTTCCACCTGCCTCGCTCCACATTGCTGATGCTGGTCAGCGCCTTTGTAGGGGATGGGACAGTGGATGGCTCTCCGACGCAAGAAGAGGCGTCGGAGTCCGCTCACGTCCTTTTGGAGCGGGCAGGGCGAGAGGTCATTTTAGGAGCGTACCAGGAGGCGGTCAGAGAGCGGTATCGCTTCTTCAGCTTCGGCGACGGGATGTTTATCGGGTAGCAACCAAAAAGGGGGCACTATGGACCGAATCAGTCGAGATGACTACTACATGGAGATGGCAAAAGTCGCGGCACAACGGGCAGACTGCCAGGGGACCAAGGTTGGGGCAGTAGTCATCGTGGAAGACAGGATTGTTAGTACGGGATACAACGGCGCTCCCGACGGGGTGACAAACTGCTCCGATGGCGGGTGTCCCCGGTGTGCTGCCCGGGCGGGCGGAGAGATCAAGAGCGGTGCTGACCTTGATAAGTGCCTGTGCGTCCACGCGGAGGAGAACGCGATACTGTCGTCCGCACGACATGGAATGGCTCTGCGGGGTTGTGTGATCTACACCACCGTCCAGCCGTGCCTGGGGTGTCTGCGACAGATCATCCAGGTCCAAGCCCAGAAAGTGATCTTCGTGGACAGCTTTCCTATGGATGATCTGACAAAGAAGGCGTATGCGCGACTCTGCGATGAGAGCAAGGTGGTTGTAGAGCAACTCAAGACAACCGCGCCTCCCACAACCGTGACTGCCGAGGACACGCTAGAGGCTTTCCAGCCGTCATCGGATTAATGGAGCGCTTGTGAGGCTCTTCAGCTTGGGTGATGGGATGAGGGAGGAATGCAATGGCGATGACTAAGGCACAGGAGGATCTACTGAAGGCGGCTAAAACTGCCGCCATAGAGTGAAGGACAACGGACGTGAACTCACGTCGCTAATCGGAGAGTTGAGCGTTTGCAAAATAATGGGGCTAGTTTGGGAACCATCTACGGGATATGACGTAAAAAATGGAGCCGACACCTACCAAATCAAGACAAGGAAATCCTGGACAACTGAGGGAGTGAATCGGGCGGGGCGGTTAGGACGGTTCGGGACAAAGCAAGGGTACTGCTTTACGGTAGGAATCCACGTCGAGTTAGACAGAAATTTTGAAGTGGCAAATTTCTGGAAATTCAATAAGGCAGAACCAGAAAATCTTGAAGACCCTAATTCTGCGCGCGGTCTCCACGTTAGCACTCTGGTTAAACATAAAAAGCCAGAAGTCTGGTAAACAACCGGCAGCAAAGTGGAGGCTAGCCTCCTAGCCCTCGCCGACCCAGATGCCGCCGTCCTCAACCTTGACTGGATAGAGCTTCATGCCGGGGTCGTAGGGTGAGACCTTCACGTAGTTGGGGATGTTGAAGGCCATGTTGTGGCCGGGGCAGACAATCTCCTCGCCGTCCAGGAAGCCAGCATCAAGCGGCCAACTGGCGTGGGGGCACTCGTTGCTAATGACGTAGACCTTGCCATCGATGTTCGCCAGGCAAAGCTCGTTGCCGTGAGCCTCCGCTCGCATGACTTCGCCTATGGGCAAGTCGGCCTCGTTGGCAACTCGGATGAATTCTTCTGCCACAGTTAGTCTCCTGTTTCGTCTCGTTGTGGTGGGGGCATTTCTTTGCCGCTGCGCAGGGCAGGCCCCACAGACCCCTTGCCAATGCGGAACCCCTCTGGACTCCCCGAACGAAACAAGGATAGCAAGTTTCGCCCTGGTTGACACTCGGAAGGCCATCGACGACACTTTCCCCAACAACTGCATACATTCCGGTCAGGTGCCCTCGGGTAAAAGCGAGGGAGAATAGGGAAGGCGGTGAAAGACCGCCGCGGTAGCGCCACTGTAATTCCTCTTAAATGAGGATAAGCCAGGAGACCTGCCTGACCCGGAGAGGTAGCCGCTTTTCGCAATAGGAGGCGTCACCTGCCGGGTAGGGATTTCCTCCCTCTTGGTATCAGACACTTTAACCTTCAGCGAACAAATGCCGGAGGTTTTTCTTTTGTCTCGAGTCATGGCCCTGGGTGCAATACGCACCAACTGGCGTTCCAGCAATATCAGCGTAGTCACTCGACTTGCCGCTGCATCGGCGGTGTTTGGAGTACTGCTGATCGTTGCGGCGTTGGTGTCGCTGTCGATGGGGCCGGTCAGCATCCCCGTCACTCATGTCATGAGCATCATGTTGGAGCCTATCGGGCTGGACTTCGCCTCGTATTCACGCACCGAAGAGCTGGTCATCGAGCAACTTCGATTGCCCCGAATAATCGTCGGCGCGCTGGTGGGGATGGCGTTGGGCGTTGCCGGGGCAACCATGCAGGGCCTCTTCCGCAACCCCATGGCAGACCCGGGCATCATCGGTGTGTCGGCGGGAGGTGCGCTGGGAGCGGTGACCGCCATTGCCCTGGGCATCACCGGAATCTTCTATCAAGCTTTGTCCGTCTTCGCGTTTCTTGGCGCGATGGGCGCAGCATTCCTCGTTTACGGCATCGCCACCGTGGGGGGGCGGTTCAACATGGCCACGCTGCTGCTGGCTGGTGTGGCGGTGAGCGCCTTCTTCGGTGCCATCGTCTCGGCCATCATGGTGCTGGTGCCCAACAACGAAGCGCTTCGAGAGATCCTCTTCTGGCTGACCGGCGGGTTAGACTCGCGGTCCTGGGAGCACGTCCGACTTGCTGCACCGCCGATCATTGGAGCATCAGCCATCATCTTCGTGATGTCGCGCGACTTGAACCTGCTGATGCTCGGCGACGATGAAGCAAAATCGATGGGCGTACGCGTCGGGGCCATCAGGCCGGGCTTGTTGGCTGCGGCATCGCTCATCACGGGTGTGGCAGTTGCAGTCAGTGGCACCATCGCCTTTGTGGGCCTCGTGGTTCCCCACATGTTGAGACTCGTGGTGGGGCCTGACCACCGTGTGCTGATTCCGTTGAGCGCTGTTGGTGGCGCGCTCTTCATGGTCATCGCGGACACCATTGCGCGAACCGTTGTGCAGCCTGCCGAATTCCGGGTGGGCATCATTACGGCCTTTGTGGGTGCGCCGTTCTTCATCTTCCTGTTGATTCGGAACAAGCGACATACCACGGCATTTTAGGGGGGCGATATGAATAGTTTGAAGTCTGTAGTGATACTCATGGGTGTTTTGATGCTGGTGCTTGCGGCGTGTAGCTCGGGTTCTGACGATGAGTCGGCATCTGCCCCGGCGTCTACTGCGCCGCTCTCAACCGTGTTGAACGGCGTGCCGGGCATCGTCGACCCGACGAACACAGGCTGGCCGCGAACGGTGGAGGTGCTGAACGGCACAGTCACCATCACCGAGAAACCGGAGCGCATCCTGACGGTGTCGTTGGGTCACGACGAGGTCACCTACGCCATAGTGCCGCCGGGGCGAGTCGTGGCGACGAGTAGCTACGCCAAGCTGGCCCAACACTCTAACGTCGCACACTTGGCAGGAGGCGTTGGGGCCATAACGCTGGATGCGGAGCAGGTGGTTTCGTACGCCCCTGACCTGGTAGTGGCCAGTCCGTTCACCAAGGCCGACTTCATTGACGCCCTGACGAACGTTGGCATTCCTGTGATACAGACTAAGCTCCACAACGACCCCGATGGCAGGGTGCTGGACATAATCTTGCTTGGGTACGTGTACGGCGAGGTGGATCGGGCGCTGGAACTGGCGGACGAAGTGCAGGCTCGATACGATGCGCTGAGGGAAATCACGGGAGCCAAACCCATAAGCGACAGGCAGCGTGTGCTTTCGCTGACATCGTATTCGGACAAGATATACACAGCGGGCACAAACTCTACCGAGGGTGGCATCATCGAGGCAGCCGATGGGATCAACGTGGCGGCCGAAGCCGGGTTGGAGGGCAATCCCACCACCAGTCTTGAGGGCGTCATATCGATGAACCCAGAAGTGATCTTTATCCCGCAGCCACCCGATAGCGGCGAGCCGTTCCGGGAGCAGTTGATGGCAAACCCTGCGCTGGCTGAAGTGCCTGCCATCAAGAACGGACGGGTGTATGTTGTGCCCAACAAGTTCTTCACTACCTTATCGTTCTGGAATCTGCGAGGAGCGGAACACTTGGCGGTGCTCTTGTGGCCCGACGATTTCAATGCTGGCGAATTTACCGGATTCAGCTTCCCGGAATAGGATTACATAGCAATTGGAAACGGTGAAATACACAACGGCCAACGGACATACCCCGGCGTTAGCCGCTGAGGGTCTGGTCTACCAGGTGCAAGCAAAACGCCTGTTGGATCGGGTGAGTCTCAAGGCCGAGCGTGGGACGTTTGTTGGCCTTATCGGCCCCAACGGCGCGGGTAAATCGACGCTGCTGAAGACGGTGTCGGGGTTGCTTCGCGCCCAGGAGGGGTCGGTGTCGCTGGAGGGTATCGACCTCACGTCGACATCGACGAAGCAGGTAGCTCGCACTCTGGCGCAGGCATCGCAGACACCGCCATATACCTATGGTTTTACCGGAGTCGAGCTGGTGTTGATGGGGCGATATCCGCACATGGGTCGATTCCAGGTGGAAGGTGCGGAAGACCGCCGCATCGCTTCGGAGGCTATGGCGCTTACGCAGACGGAGGAGTTTGCTGACAGGCTGGTGGAGACCCTTTCCGGTGGTGAACGTCAACGAGTGTTCATAGCCGCTGCACTGGCGCAGCAGCCCCACGTGCTCCTGCTGGACGAGCCTACATCCAACCTGGATATCCAGCACCAACTCAAGACGCTGGACATCGTGCAGGGTCTTGTGGAGCAAGGGATGACCGCAGTTGCAGCTATCCATGACCTATCGCTTGCAGCGCGGTACTGCAGCAGCCTGGTACTGATGAACGATGGGAAGGTGTTGGCGGAGGGGGATGCGGAGGACGTGCTGACATCGGCAAACATAGAGGCTGCGTTCGGTGTACGGACCGTGGTGTTCCGCGATCCGTTCACGGGCACTCTGAGCGTGAGCCTGCTGGACCAGGCGACGCCCAAGGAGTCGGTGTCTACGGCAACACGGGTGCATCTAGTCTGCGGCGGAGGGACTGGCGCTCGATTGATGTATGAGCTACAACGTATGGGGTTGACGGTGACTGCAGGGCCATTGGGTGGCGGCGACACGGATCGGTCTGCTGCCGACATTCTGGGAATCGAGTACGTGCCTGTGACTGCGTTCGGGCCCATCGAGAATGACGCGCGGTCGATGCATCTAGAGCTGGTGGAGCTTGCGGACATCGTGGTGCTGTGCGACGTGCCGTTCGGGCCGAGCAACACCGCTATGTTGGGGGCACTGTCGGCGGCGCGGAAACTGGTCATCATCGAGGGGACGTCGCTCATGGAACGCGACTTCACTGGCGGTGCTGCGCTGCACTTCTTTGAAGGGCTGAGTCCGGTCGCACGGCCACAGGGCATCGAGGAAGCTGTAGCATCCATTTTGAAGCTGGCATCGAAACAGACGGGGGAGGTCAAGGATGACTGAGGATAACGCTGAAAATGTCCAAGAGAGAATCACCGGCCCCAAAGTCAAGAAGGGCCTGGTAATCATCAATACTGGCGACGGCAAAGGTAAAACGACCGCCGCGTTAGGGGTGCTTTTCCGTGCTTGGGGTCGAGGCATGAAGGTGCGGATGTTCCAGTTCATCAAGAACACGGGATCGCGCTACGGTGAGCAGCGGGCGGCGGAAAAGATTGGCATTCCGATCCTTGCTCTAGGCGATGGGTTCACATGGCTATCGAAAGACCTGGAGCAATCCGGAGCACTGGCGGCGCAGCAGTGGGAGAACTGCAAAGAGGCGCTGCTCTCAGGCGAGGACGACCTCATTGTTTTCGATGAGATGACCTATGCTCTGCAGTTCGGGTGGGTGTCCACGGAAGAGGTCATTGCAACGTTGAAGCAACGGCCTGAGATGCTCCACGTCATCATCACGGGTCGGGGCGCTCCCCAGGAGCTCATTGATTACGCCGACCTGGTTACAGAGATGACGGAGATCAAACACCCCTACAAGGACCAGGGCATCAAGGCCCAACCTGGCATCGAATTCTAACCAGGGCTAGCTCTGGACTCATATTCCTGTGGTTACTCCAGGGCGTGCCCTGGACCCATATGACCTGACGGTTACCCAAGGAAGATTGAAGAAGATTAATAGGAGAATCCAAGTGGAGCGACTAACTCTTGAACAAGTGATAGCGGGCATTGTGCCTGCCGACGCCGACGCTATACATCGCGCTACGGAGAGGCAAGGCCAGCTGACCAAACCACCGGGGAGTCTGGGTCGGTTAGAGTCGCTCTCCATACAACTGGCGGGGATATTCGGCACCGAGCGGCCATCGCCGAAAGGGAAGACGGTCATCGTTGCCGCTGGCGACCACGGTGTCGTGGCCCAGGGCATCACTGGCTATCCGCAGGAGGTGACGGCGCAGATGGTGCTGAACTTCCTGGGTGGCGGCGCAGCGGTCTCAGTCATGGCAAGAAAAGCAGACGTGAAACTGGTCATCGTGGACGCCGGAGTTGCTTCAGGCCTGCCGGATCACCCGGCGCTGAAGGTCGTCGGTACAGGCAAGGGCACGGCTGACATTTCCGTGGGCCCAGCAATGACGCGGGAGCAGGCTGAGCTGTGCGTGAATGCGGGGATTGGCTTTGCGCTGGACGCCGCCGAGGCTGGCTCCGACATCATCGGCACAGGCGACATGGGCATCGGCAACACCACGGCATCAAGCGCTATCGTGGCGGCATTGACTGGACGGTCGCCGTTGGAGACCACGGGGCGAGGGACGGGGCGCAACGTTGAAGAGATGAAGCATAAGACTGAAGTCGTAGAGCGCGCCCTAATGGTCAATCAGCCTGATCGCAGCGACGGCCTCGATGTGCTTTCCAAAGTAGGCGGCTTCGAGATAGGTGTGCTTGCGGGAGTTATTCTCGGCGGTGCGTACGCCAAGCGTGTGGTGGTGGTGGATGGCTTCATCTCTGGTGCTGCGGCACTCATCGCGGGCAGCCTTTGCCCCCACGTCTACGACTACGTCATAGCGTCCCATCGGTCCGCCGAGAAGGGACACAAACTGGCTCTGGCTCACATGAAACTGAAGCCCGTGCTGGATCTGGGCATGCGACTTGGTGAGGGCACCGGTGGTGTGCTGGCCATGGGCATTGTGGAGGCTGCTGCTACGTGTCTGAGCGACATGGCGACATTTGCAGAGGCTGGCGTCTCCGACCGAGAGCCGGAGGGGGCCGAGTCTGAGGGTGTGGTAGAGGGTGCTCGTTGAGAAGCCTACGGATGGCGATCGGCTTCCTGACCATCTTGCCTGTGGCCCCGGGCGGTCAAGTCGTGTCGATGGCCGGAGCGGGGGCGTTCTTCCCGCTGGTTGGCTTGGCGCTGGGAGGAATTCTGGCGGGGCTGGACCTGGCGACGCGAGACGTGCTGCCTCCCCTGGTGGTAGGTGCGCTGCTTGTCATAACTCTAATCCTCCTGACGCGTGCCATCCACATCGAGGGGTTTCTGGACGCGTGCGATAGCCTCTTCGGCGGGTTCACGCGGGAACGACGCTTGGAGATACTGCACGATTCCCATGTGGGCGCTTTCGCGGTGGTTGGCGGGGCTTCCCTCATCATGTTGAAGTGGTCGTTATTGGTAGGATTGGCCGGCGATGAGCGCACGTTCCTCCTGATTCTGTTTCCCTGCCTATCCAGGTTTGGGATGCTGGCGACTATGGCTGCATTCCCTTATGCCAGAGACAAGGGGATGGGCACAGCCTTCCAGGCTGGACGTGGCTGGTGGCAAATAGGGATCGGGTCGATTACTGCAGTTGTCGCGTCCGTACTGCTCATCGGCGGCGCAGGCGGAATCCTGCTGGCGGTGGCCCTGGTGGTATCGCTGGCATTCGGTCTCTGGGTGAAACGCTTACTCGGCGGGATGACAGGGGATACGTACGGTGCGGTGAACGAGGTGGCTGAAGTGGCCGTGCTCATGACTGGTATCATCCTCCTCGATGTAGCCTCGGAGTTGTTCCAATCGCCGGTCTGGTAGGACGTAGAATCGGCACGATAGGCAAGGAGACGTTCTGTGGGCAAGTGGTATCTGATCCGGCACGGTGAATCGGAGTGGAACAAAGAAGGGCGCATTCAGGGCCATGCTGACGTGGGGCTGAGCGAACTCGGGCGCCGTCAGGTAGAGCTGCTCTCCGCACGAATGGCTGGTGAGAGTATCGATGCAGCGTACTCCAGCGATCTTTCGCGAGCGGTGGACACGGCAACAGGGGCGCTGGGAGATAGCGGTGTGCCACTGGTCACAGGCACAGACCTCCGCGAGTTCTCCTACGGGGAATGGGAGGGTCTGACCATGCAGGAGGTACAGGACCAGGATCCAGAGCTTTTTGCGGCGCGGTTCACCCGTGGCGACAACGCCTTCTCAGCGCCGGGTGGTGAAACCTCAGCGGATATTTTGAAGCGTGTCCAGCGATTCCTTGAGGGTGTGGAAAAGCGACACTCGCCCGATGAGAACCTGCTCATCGTCGGCCATGGTGGCTCGATGCGTGCTCTGGCTCTTTGCCTACTGGGTATGGCGGATGAGAGCTTCTGGAAGCTACGGATAGGCAACACCAGCGTCTCCATCATCAGCAACCAATCACGTGGCCGCGTGTTGGAACTCTGGAACGATATGCATCACCTGGCAGGTATTGATGAAGGGTAAGGCCAGCGTGGTCATGGTGATGGGCACCGCCTCCGATGTTGGGAAGTCGGTGATTGCTACAGCGCTGTGCCGTATCCTGACCCAGGACGGCTGGCAGGTAGCGCCCTTCAAGGCTCAGAACATGTCTCTGAACTCCTTCGCCGTGCCGGACGGTGGTGAGATCGGGCGTGCTCAGGTCGTGCAGGCCGAGGCTGCTCGAGTCACACCCACCGTGGATATGAACCCCGTACTCCTGAAGCCAGTGGCCGATCATCGCTCCCAGGTGGTGGTCCTCGGCGAACCGATGGTCACGAAGTCGGCTGCTGAGTACTACGAGATGAAATCCACTCTGTGGCCTGTGGTGACCGGCGCGCTTGATCGACTCCGAGACGAATACGACGTGGTGGTGGTTGAGGGCGCAGGCAGCCCGGCGGAGATCAACTTAAGGGAGCAGGAGATCGTCAACATGCGCGTCGCCAAGTACGCGGATGCCGCTGTCATCTTGGTGGGCGACATCGAGCGTGGCGGCATGTTCGCGTCGCTGGTGGGGACGATGGCGCTGCTGGAAGATGATGAGGCGTCGTTAGTGAAGGGTTTCCTCATCAACAAGTTCCGCGGAGACCCCGGTCTACTGACATCGGGACTGGAAATGCTGAGCGAACGAACGCGCATCCCTGTGCTGGGCGTGTTACCCCACTTTACGGATATCCATATACCGCAGGAGGACTCCCTGGGCATCGATGCGGGAGTGGAACATGCCGGGACGCCTGTGTTGGACATCGCGGTGATGCGCTTGCCTCACATGTCGAATTTCGATGACTTCGACCCGTTACGAGTCGAACCTGGCGTAGCTGTGCGGTATGTGAGCGACGCGGATAGGCTTGGTAGCCCTGACCTGATGGTAATACCGGGCTCCAAGACGACGGTAGAAGACCTGGCGTGGCTGCGAGAACGAGGGCTGGATACGGTCATCACGGCTCAAAGGGAGCGGGGAACGCCGGTCATCGGCATATGCGGAGGCTATCAGATGCTGGGCGAACGCATCCTCGATCCGGAAGGTGTGGAGTCGTCGCAGGATGAGGTTAAAGGACTTGGGTTGCTGCCGGTGACCACCGTGTTCGGCGGAACCAAGGCGACGCAGCAGGTAGAGGGCACTGTCAGCATGTCGGCGGGATTGCTCGCCTCCTGTGAGGGCGTGCATATCAAAGGGTATGAGATTCATATGGGCACCACGGATGGTGGCGGGCTATTCGCGCTGGACCGTCGGTCTGGCGTTGCTGTGAGTGAACGAGACGGAGCTATGGACGTGGAAGGAAAGACGCTGGGAACCTACATGCACGGGTTGTTTCACAACAGAGAGTTCCGTAGGGCCGTTCTTGGACAGCTTGCGGCGTGGAAGGGCGTTGTTCTGCCTGCCGGTGACGAGGTGGATCTGGACGCTGAATACGACAAGTTGGCAGCGTTGGTGCGCGCAAACGTGGATATGGAAGCGCTCTATCGCGTTGCCGGGTTGAGGGAATAGGTATGGCGAAGCAACTCAAGCTGGTTCTTGGTGGCGTACGGGCAGGCAAGAGCAACTATGCCCAACGCAAGGCGATGGAGGGTGGACGCGTCTTGTTCGTTGCTACTGCAGAGGCAGGCGACGATGAGATGAAAGCTCGCATTGCAGCCCACAAAAGCAGTCGGCCAGCTACGTGGGACACCCTGGAGGAGCCCATAGACCTAGTAACGGCGCTGGGCCCGGTTGCGGATAGCTACGACACCGTGCTCATCGATTGCCTTACGTTGTGGGTGAGCAACTTGCTTATCGGCGGGCAGGAGATTCCATCTAGGGCGCGGGAGTTGCTTGAACTGTACCAAAAGGGAACCGCGTCATGGATCGTCGTGAGCAATGAGGTGGGCCTTGGTGTGGTGCCTCCCACAGAGCTTGGTAGGGCATACGCCGACGAGCTTGGTCGTGTTAACCAGATGGTGGCCGCGGAAGCGGATGCAGTGGTACTTATGGTTGCCGGGATAAGCGTGAACGTGAAGGGGTCTCCGTAGCTGGATAAATGTCACATGAGACGTCACGTAAATACAAATAGTGATGATGAGAGGCGGGGAGCGTTCCCCGCCTCTCATCATCAAGAGTTCCCGTTAGCCAACATTTACTAGGATGTCATCGCCTTCTACCTTCAACTCAAAGGTAGGAGTCATTTCGGTAGGCACACCGGTGCGCTGCCCGGACTTCAGGCTGTAGAAGTGGCTATGCCCGGGGCATTCCACGCAATCGTCTTCTAGGATACCCTCGTCGAGCGCCCAACCCTCGTGGGGGCAGTAGTTATTGACGGCAAAATACTCGCCATCCAGGTTTGCAATCAAGACTTCCACGTCTCCAACCTTGGTCATGGTCATCTCGCCTGGCTTCAAGTCGGACGTTTGGGCTACTTTTACAAAGTTCTCGGCCATTGGAGGCACCTCCGTTGATGCTAGCGAGGACAGGAGCGTCTCCGCTGCGCGTTCTACGATACCAATCGCCGTAGTTGTTGTCTATTGGGCCACTTTACCCAATGGGATAGTATTAAAGGTACCTAACGTACACGAGGAGCCAATGGACCGAAACGCTGCACGCATCGTCGATATCAAGTCAAATCGACTGGAACAAGCTACGGATGTGCTTTCGAGGGCATTCGGCGGTGATCCCATGGTTTCATACGTGATGGGCGACCATGATGGGAAAAACGACCCTCGGGTGAGGCTCTTCTTCTCGTTTTCCTGCGACATACGACTCGTATTAGGGTGGCCGCTACTGGGAGTAGAGGAGAAGGGCGAACTCCTGGCAGAAATGGCGTTGACGCCACCCGGTGCAAATCAATGGGCATCGTCGCTTGATGACTCGTACGCGGAGCTGAAGCGACTCATGGGCCCTGGGCCGAGCGCATGGTTTGATAGCTACGGCACATGGGTAGAGGCCCAACGGCCCAGCGCCCTCCACTACTACGTGGGCGTCTTAGGTACGGACATGGCAGCCCAGGGTCAGGGGTGCGGCCGTATGTTGTTGGAGCGTGTTCAATCAATGTCTGAGGCCGATCCGGCGTCTACGGGCGTGGGGCTAGATACGGATAGTGAACATAACGTATCGATGTACAAACATTTTGGCTATGAGATAACGAACTACACAGATTTGGACGGCATGGGTGTGTGGGCAATGTTTCGGCCCAATGGCGCATAACGATGGCAGTCTACGGCAATGTCGTTCTCAAGTTGAGAGCTTAGTTGGCTATCTATCCGTATATTTATACATCTAACCTTTTGTTCGCAGCTTCGTTTCAATACTCGTAATGCAACAGCGACGTGTGGATTTAACCCCAAAGGGGACGAATCGCGTCAATATAGCTAGGGAAGGCCGGAATTCATGACTTTAGTAAACCTATTGAATACCAAACGAAAAACAAATGATATACAAATTAATCCTATGAAGAAACGGAAATACTTTAGTAAAGGCGTGATTCTAGGTTTAGGCCTTGCATTGGTGCTCACGATAGCGGCTTGCACCGGTTCCGGCGTGACTGCCAACGTTGAAACAGACGGGCAGACTCCATCGCTGGTGGCTGATAACAATGTTGTAGGTGGAATCGCTCTACCGATAAGCAACCAGGTCATCGAAAATCTGACCGCTGACGACATCGTAGCCGCGCAGGAGACTGTTCTGGGAAACATATACCAATCATCCCTGGCGTCTGTTGTACAGATACGTGTCACCCAGAAACTATCCGGAACCGACTCCGAATCTGGATTCAACTTTTTCGGCGGTCGTTCCGGTGGTACTGAGGACAGGTTCCTTAGGGGCGAAGGCTCCGGGTTCGTTTGGGACACTGAGGGCCATATCTTGACCAACTATCACGTCGTTGAGGACGCAGACACTGTGATTGTTGTGTTTTCAGATGGACTGGAAGTGGTAGCGACTGTGGTAGGCGGCGATCCTGACTCTGATCTGGCTATCCTTCGAGTTGAGGTAACTGACAGGGTCTTGGTTCCCCTGCCACAGAGTGACACGGCCAACCTCCGGGTAGGCCAAATGGCGTTAGCTATAGGAAACCCCTTTGGACAGGACTTCACGCTGACCAGCGGAATCGTAAGTGCGTTGGGCAGGACGATTCGTAGCGGAAACAGCCTTTTCTCCATCCCTCAAGTGATTCAGACCGATGCCCCTATCAACCCGGGCAACTCCGGTGGGCCTTTGTTGGATAGAAAGGGCCAGGTGATTGGGATAAACACGCAGATCATCAGCCAGGGCGGCGGTAGTTCAGGCATCGGCTTTGCGGTACCGATCAACATTGCCAAGCGTGTAGCACCTGCACTGATAGAAAACGGCAAGTACGAGTACTCATGGCTGGGAATCAGCGGCTCTACCACCACGAACGAGATCATCGAGCGTATGGAGCTGCCTGAGGGTACTCGAGGGGTCCAGGTCATCATCGTTGCCGATGATAGCCCCGCCAGCGATGCTGGGCTTGAGGGTAGTGATCGCGATGTAACGGTGGACGGCTTGGATTTGCGATTGGGCGGAGATGTGATCGTCGGCATCAACGGCGAGACGATACGCACCATGGACGACCTAGTGGCCTACCTGGTGGCGAACACCAGCCCCGGTGATGTGGTAATGATGGACATACTACGGGAGGGCGGCGTATCCGATGTGCTGGAAGTCACGTTGCAGCCGCGCCCCAACGACTAACCACAAATCCTATCTGTGACTAGAGAGAAGCCGTTTCCTTTTAAAGGAGCGGCTTCTCTGCTTCGTTGGTGTCCTCATCTTGGGGCTTCCACGGCTCATCGTCATCGTCTGGCGCTTCGCCGAACCGGAGCGTCGTCCGTAGTCGATTAACAAGCTCCTCAACCTCTGAACGGTCTGTCCGGTATCGGTAGAGGGAGTGGCGAAGGGCCTCCAGCCCAGCTTCCATTTCCGGCCAAACCACTTCCTGTACCCCCAGGCGTAGGAGTCGCTCCCCTTCCTCGCGCCAACGGACTCTGGCTACAACGTCCAGATCCGGCTTTAGGAGCAACGCCTGATGGGCTGTGACCCACGTGGATACCGGGTCACCGGTACCAATGACCATGAGCCTCGCTGCCTGAATGCCTGCTGCCTTGAGGACGGCGTCGCTGTCGCTGCCGCCGTGGATTGCCAGGTGTCCCAGGTCTCTCCAGTGGGCTACCACGCCAGGATCGAGGTCAATGACGACAAAGGGAATTTGATGTTCTTTCAATGACTCAGCCACCAGGGCGCCGACTCGTCCCAAACCGCAGATGATGACATGGTCTCGCAGGGGGTGTGGCCTCGCCTCGGAACCCTGGCCTCCCAGTCGATAGGGACGGAGGAGTACGAACCGGACACTCATACTCGCAACTGCACGGGAACCACTTGAGAGGATGCCCGGCGTCAATGCCATCGTCATCACTGCTGATACCACGGTGAGCGTAAGGAAGTCATCATCTACAACACCCACGCTCAGAGCTGTAGCCGCCAGAAGGAAGCTGAACTCTCCTATTTGCACCATGCCAAGGCCGGACAAGAGGGCGGTATGCGGGAGGAACTTGAATGCTCTTACTACGACTGTGGTGAATAGGAACTTGCCGAGAATCACTGCTGCGACTACAGCCATGACCGTGCCAGGGTGGCCCCCCAGATACGCAGGGTCTGTCAACATGCCCAAGGAGACGAAGAACATTGCGGCGAACGTGTCTTTGAGGGGGGTGATCTCCGAAAGGGCGCGATGACCGAAGTCGGACTCACTGAGCAACACGCCTGCGACGAATGCGCCCAGCGCTGCTGAGAGGCCGGCTTTTTCCGTTACCGCCGCAGTGGAGAAGGTGATGGCCACCAGTGCAAGGATGAAAATCTCTCGCGAACCCAGCGTCGTGACCCGATACAGCAGCCAGGGCAGCGCCTTACCCCCCACAAGGCCCATCACGCCCAGGACCGCTATAGCTTTGAGCGCACCTATCCCCAACTCCGTCAGGAACGGCTCATCGCTGCCAGCCAGGGCGGGAAGGATGGCAATCATAGGAATGAATGCCAGGTCCTGTACAAGGAGCATTCCGGTCAGGATCCTGCCGTGCAGGCTCTGGAGTTCACCGCGGTCCGTCAGGGTTTTCAGGACGACCATGGTGCTGCTCAGGGAGATGACCATGCCAAGGACAGCCGCCTGCTCAGGTTCCCACCCCAGGAGTGTGCCGATACCGAATCCAAGGCCCACTGTGGCCGCAATCTGCACTATGCCGCCGAAGACTGCGATGTTCCTTAGCTTGGACACATCACGGAAGGAGACCTCTACGCCCACTGCGAACAAAAGCAGGATGACGCCGAACTCGGCAAGGGTGTGGACGGTCTCCAGGTTGCTGATAACCTCTAGGACATGCGGGCCTATGACCATGCCAGCCACCAGGTAGCCAAGGAGTACGGGCAATCGGAAGACGCGGGCCGTCAGCGAGCCGAGGAAGGCCACGGCAAAGACAATGACGATATCGAGGAAAAGGTCCCCCTGAACGACCACAGGAACGCTCCCTTGCGAGGCAATGCCTCACCTACGGATGGGGTTCGCGCATCAAACGAGGATGGTGTCGTAATGGTAGGGGACAGGCGTAGAAGGGGCAAGGAAAAGATGAGCGGCGCTGGTGTGGTGGCTAACTCTTAGTTGGACGGAAGCTGATAGCAACTCTTAACAGCGGTCGATTTCGCCAAAGAGTCCCAAGGGGTGATTTCGAATGTCTCTGGGTCAACGAACCACAGTCCGTAGAATACAGTTTCAATAAATGTTGTTTCTGTTGGGGTAGGTGTTCCACTGACTATGATTTCTCCTATTATGATCACCGTATTATCAAAGCGACCTTCAACGATGTGTCTCGTAGTGCTTTCTCGTCTCACGGTAAAGCTACTGAACTCTGGGCGTGGATTGAAGCAGTCGTAGACGGCGGTCCATACCTGGAGTGCCGGAACATCCACCGGTATGATGTCCGCTGAAACTTCACTGGTGCCTGCGTTCCGTTGGCGGCAGGAGGATGCGGCATGGGTGGCTTGAGCATCCAGGGCGAAATCCTTCCCATCCGCTGCGAGGACCCGCCATAGGCCATAAAAGAAGACGGCAGACTGTGAACTATTCTCTTCCACCACCGGAGCGGAACGCCCCTCAACTAACCAGTTCCCGTTCTGATCACGAATCCCAGTGAAACTGGCCCGTTCTGGAAAGTGATCATAACAGCTATAGACACGGGACCATATGACCAACGCTGCTAGTTCGGCACTGCCAACAAGGACATCGGGAGCCACTGAGGCATCTGGGGGTGAGGGCACAATCGATGGCGGAGTGTACTCCCGATCAAATTGGGTAACCGGGGCCACACACATCGTCTCCGGCTGATTTATGTCTTCTGCAATCGAGTCGATGGCACTGACAGTGGAATCACTATCAGTCACACCCCAGGTTCCAAAACTGAGAATCCTGTCATCGCTGGCGACAAAAACTTCCCACAATTCGGCTTCCGGGAAGTAATCGGTGAGGAATACGATCAAGATAGGTTGTGAAGCGTTTTCACCCACGATCTGGTCTGAGCAACTCCGGACTTGTTGAAAAACAAGATTCTCTGCTTAAGTAGCGGTGAGAGAGGGGTCTCGTACTTCAGGCTTCACCGGCGTTGCGGTAGGCTCCGGTTCAAGGGTGGGGGTTGGAGACGGAGTAGGAATCAGGCTGGGGCTCTGCGTGGGTACCAACCCTGCAATCTGTGTGTCTCCACTGCCACCAACAATGCCGCATGCTCCGGCAACTATAGCCACGACCACTATCGCGAGGATTGTTGGTGGTTTAGCAAGTGGCCGAATGACGTCCCTCCGGAATCCAGGCAAGATTCTATACCTATTCCCTAGTACCCAGGTAAACCCACGATACCCATAGCCCAATGCACTGTCAATCATGATAGCGCGTAGGTCTAGATATGCGCGAAGGTCAGCGTGCTGTAACAGGAACACGGCCCTTGGCGCCGGTCTCCGGTAGGAGTACACCGGCGATGAAGAGCGTGACCGCCAAAGGAGCTACGATCATCAGTCCCACGTAGAGTGAGCCGGTCATCTCTTCCGTTAACCCTACGAACAGTGGCCCCCACATCGCGCTAAAGGGGAACAGGGTTCTGATGAGCCCCTGGGCCACCGCAACTTCGCGATAGGAGAGGCGCATGTCCATTGGAATAGTGGCAAGTATCGGTGGTACCGTCATAGCCCCGAACCCGGCTGTGAAGAGAAAGAGCATGGAAAGTGGCAGATTGTTCATCTGGAGCAGGAGGATGTAGCTAGTGGGCAACAAGATTCCAGGCACCCAGATAAACGGCTTTCTACGGCCAACCATCTGGGAAAGAGGTCCTGCCATCAACGTTCCCAACGTTGCACCGACGGGGAATACTCCCATTAACAAACCTGCTGTCTCCAATGAGATGTCCAGTCGATCTATGGCGTAAGTGGGGTAAAACGTCATGAAAGAACCAAATGCCACAGCCGCTCCCATTTGAGCCCCGGCAACCAGCCAGAGGACTTTGTGGCGAATCAGTACCTTGGCCGGGCTTCCTATCTGGGGTGGCGAGCCACCTTCCTGTTGGGTCCTATTGCGGTCTTTGCCAAGGAACATCCAGGACACGGTGATGGCAATCATCCCTATACCAAGGAACAGGTAGTAATTCCTCCAGCCGTTGAGGAGCAGGATGAGGGAAGGCGTCGCGGCAATGGCCACCATCTGACCAAAGGCTCTGCTGCCAAAGTCCAGGCTGTTGATAGGTGCGTAGTAGCGCGGATTGAACCATTGTTGAATGAAGATGACTTGAATCTGTATGCGAGCCGCAGCCAGCATGACGAACAGCAGCCTGGTAATCATGAGCACAAGAATGGCTGTGGCCATGGATTGGCTGATGGCGAGGACCGCCATCCCTGCGGCGCAGAGCAGCGTTATACGCTTTGGGCTGAACCGGGTCAACCAGATGCTTGCAGGCAGGGCCATGAGGCCGAATCCCAGGAATCCTGCGAACCCCAGTAATCCTGCCTGAGTGGGCGAAATACCAAGGTCCTCTTTCCAGACGGGAATCAGTACCCCTATGGAGAAGAAGACCATGTTGTTGACTAGGTCCATTGCCCACAAATGAGGCATGACGACCCAGGCGTATCTGGGTTGACGCTGGTCTATGTGAGAAGTTTCCACAGGTAGGAGCCTCTGTTGAGAAGATGGGGCTACCCATTGATATTGACACGACATGGGAGTGGAATACAATCAGCAAGCCGATAAATGGACTTATTCAATTCTCACTGAGATAGGCCAGAGGCAACCTCCGCAGGAGGAAGAAAGGGGTAATTCCAATGACCACGGAGCCGTACAAGCCACTACCCAAGGGCGAGCCCGATGTGTTCCACCAGGTCTGGGCTTACGAAGTAGCGTAGCCGCATTACCCCAGTACCTCAGCCCGCCCAAGATTCAACAGGCTACTTCCTAGTTTCCTGTGCTCGCCAACTACGGTTGCCATCCACCTTGCCAGAACCCACCAGCTTTGCTACCTTTCCGCTGCGCCCGATGCTCATCGCGCGCAATCCACATAATTCGAGTGAAAGTCGAGGAACGTTATGGGCAGGCGACAGACCATCCACATCCCCGGTGTCAGCCATTCCGCACCCATCCCATTCGGTGCCAGAGTAGGCAATGTTGTATACAGCTCAGGCATCCGCGGAGACAACGCTGATACGGGCGAGCTAAGCGAGGATGTTGAGGAGCAAGCGAGGCAGTGCTTCCGAAACATGCTGACGTTCCTTGAGCATGCGGGGGCTACACCCGACGATGTTGTACGCCTGACATGCTATGTCGCCGACTTTGATGACAAGGGCGCAATAAATACACCCTGGTTGGAGTTGTGGCCGGATGAGAACGACAGGCCTGCTCGGCATACCAGCGTGTATGACCCGCCTCCCGGAGGGATGAAGGTCCAGATTGAGGTCATAGCCGTCGTAGAGGACTAACACGCAGAATTGGACAAACGAAAGAGGGTGTATGAAAGCGGTACAACTAACGGAAACAGGCGGCCCAGAGGTACTCCAATATGTTGACGTTGCTGAGCCCGAACCCGGTGCCGGTGAGGCCATCGTTGAATTGAACGCAGCAGGCGTGAACTACATGGACGTCATCGCACGCACCGGCGCAAACAATCCCACATTGCCGTTGATCCCCGGTGGTGAGGGCTCAGGCATCGTGGTCAAGATTGGCGAAGGCGTCACCGAAGTAGCCGTGGGCGACCGGGTGGCATACACCGGTGCAGGGAAGTCCTACGCGGAGAAGGTCTGCGTACCATCGTGGCGTTTGGTGAAGGTACCGGACGGTATGGACATCGAAGTTGGAGCTGCTGCCATGCTGCAAGGTATGACGGCCCACTACCTGGCTCACTCCGCCTATGCACTGAAGACCGGCGATACCGCGCTTGTACACTCGGGCGCTGGTGGTGTTGGCCTACTGCTCATCCAGATGGCCAAGACGGCAGGCGCTCAGGTCATCACCACCGTCTCCACCAAAGAGAAGGCGGAGATTGCAAAGGGCGCAGGCGCGGATCACGCGATACTGTACGGAGACTTCGCAGCAGAGGTCATGAAGCTCACCAATGATAAAGGCGTTCAAGTGGTGTACGACGCCGTAGGCAAGGACACTTTTGAAGGCAGTGTGGCTTCGTTGGCCTCCAGGGGATACTTTGTATCGTATGGCGCGGCCAGCGGTCCGGTGCCGCCGATAGCCTTGACAGTGTTGAATCCCAAATCACTGTTTTTGACTCGACCGGGTCTAGGGCCGTATACCGCCACGAGGACAGAGTTGGAGCAACGTGCTGGAGATGTGTTGGGATGGGTGGCTTCTGGTAAACTCAACATCAAGATTCATGGCCGTTATTCGCTGAAAGACGCCGCAGAAGCTCACCGTGAACTACAGGGTCGGTTGACCTCCGGGAAGCTGCTGCTGATTCCCTAAACGAATGGTTAGTATTGGCGATAGTTGGCTATATTACCGCCAAAGGGTGGGGTACACTATGCTTGATTGGGTATAACCCAATATTGCTCCTTGATTCTGAGTGGAAATGTATGGGGAGGGAATTCCATGTTGACCGTGGAAGAAACGCACTATCTGTGTCGAGTCGGCCCTGGAACGCCGATGGGCAATCTGATGCGGCGTTATTGGACACCCATCCTCCTGTCCAAGGAACTTCCTGAGCCCGATGGTGCACCGCTTCGCTCCAGGATTCTGGGTGAGGACCTGGTGGCTTTTCGTGATACGAATGGTGTCGTAGGCTTGCTCGACAACTTCTGCCCACATCGACGTGCCAGTCTGTTCTTCGGCAGGAATGAGGAGTGCGGACTGCGCTGCGTGTACCACGGATGGAAGTTTGACGTGCAGGGCAACTGCGTGGACATGCCTTCCGAGCCTGCCGAAAGTAACTTCAAGGACAAGGTCAGGATCAAGGCTTATCCCGTGAAAGAAGGCGGCGGATTGATCTGGGCCTACATGGGGCCAGCAGAGCTTGAGCCTCCCATGCCTGGGTTAGAGTACGTGACGCTGCCGTCGGATCAGGTCTCTGTGTCCAAACTTCGTTATGAATCAAACTACGTGCAGGTAGTGGAAGGTGACCTGGATACAGTGCACGCCTCTTTGCTGCACAGTCAACTCTCGTCTCTTGTCGACTCGTCCACAGCCACTACATTGGGTGGAAAGTACCAGTTCCCGGACAGGGCACCCAAGTTCCATGTAGAGGATACCGACGGGGGTCTTCTCATCGGTGCGCGTCGAGCGGCCGAAGCGGACAGCTATTACTGGCGGATCTCTCGCTGGCTCTTTCCCTACTTCACCATGATCCCAAGGGAGCCCCATGCGCTGATACAGGGCGGAGCTATGGTGCCTATCGACGATGAGAACTGCTGGTTCATTCACATCCGGTGGAACCCGCTAGCGCCGCTCAAGGAGAGTGAACGATTCGAGGCCAACTTCGATAAGAACATCATGGACGATGGCTCATGGCTTGCCATAGGCAATAGGCGTAACGACTACCTCATTGACCGAGAGAAGCAACGGACAGAGAGCTATACCGGCATCTCGTTCGTTCGGGCCCAGGACTCCGCCATGACGGACGGGATGGGTATCATTGCTGACCGTTCCAAGGAGCACCTGGCCACTACTGACATGGCGATCATACGGATGCGCCGCCGGCTGATTAAAGCTGCTCAGGAGCTTGAGGACGGAGTCGAGCCCTATGCACCACACCATCCGGAATCGTTTAAGGTACGGTCTGGCGGCTGTGTGCTGCCGCGTGATGTATACTTCACCGACGATGCAGAGGTGTGGGACGACATCACCGTCAAGTAACCCTGGCAATTAGTTGACGTAACGGTGCCCCACGGTTCCCATTAATTTGGGATCGTGGGGCTTCTTGTGTCAGGCACAAGCCCTAGTCAATCGAAGACCAGAGGAACAATGGCAGAGGACATCCCAACCGAGGAACAAACACCTGAACTCCTGCCCTGGCAGGCACGGATTCCCTTTTTCTATGGCTGGGTAATCGTGGCTGTTGCGTTCATGATGAGCTTCATGACGGCAGGGGTGTTCTGGGCCACCAGCGTGATTGCGATTCCGATGCGTGAGGACCTGGGATGGAGCCTGTCAGACATCTACCTCGGCCTCACCATACGCGGGTTGGTGGGAGCTGCTGCTGCGGTGTTGCTAGGGCGATTTGGGGACTTGACCCATGGGGCCAGGACCGCGGGCGTTATCAGCGGAATCATATCAGCTGCATCGCTCATGGCCGTTTCCCAGGTGGACTCCCAGTGGACGTACCTTCTTCTTTATGGGGTAGTCGGCGGCATGACTACGGCCGGAACCGGGTTCTTGGTCATGTCTGCGGTGGTGCCACGTTGGTTCCTCAGGCGTCGAGGTCGTGCAGTCGCCTTCGCGACGATGGGCTCGGGTGCGGCGGCGTTCATACTCCCACCCCTCATGGCCTTCCTGTTGGAGTGGGTAGGATGGCGCGGCACGTGGGTGACTTTGGGCTTCATGACGATCGTATTTGCTTCGCTTCCTGCACTGCTGATACGTCGACAGCCAGAGGATGTGGGACTGATTCCAGACGGCCGTGTGATAGAAGCTTCTCGACAGACTGCAGCATCTCGAACGGTCCGGAACTACACGGCGCGGGAAGCCGCTCATACAAAGGTGTTGTGGATACTTATCCTGGCGGTTGCCGCTGCCAGCCTGTCCCCCAACGGCGTTCCATCAAGCCTGGTGCCCATGTACATCGATAAGGGTTTCTCAACTCAAGTGGCTGCATGGGGGTTCAGCATCTACGGCTTGTTCAGCATGCTCTCGCGGTTCTTCTGGGGTTTCATGGCTGAGCGGTATCACATACGCACTGTCTTGATAGCCATCGGGATATTCACAGCCTCCACAATGCCGATGATGCTGATATTGCCCGGAAACTCGGTGCTGGCCTATTCAGCGATGGTAGGGTTCGGCATCGGCGGGTTCATCGGCACCCAGCAACTGGTGTGGCCAGCCTACTTCGGGCGGAGCCATCTGGGTGCCATCGCCGGCATCGTGAGGCCCTTCGCTACAGGCGTGAACGCTGCCGGACCTCTGTTGATGGCCCAGAGCTTTGACCGTACCGGGGGCTATGGATTTGGACTGGCAGGCATGACGATATCCTGGGTTGTCTGTGCTGGAGCGATGGTTCTTGCCAAGCCGATGAAGGCTCTGGCACCAGACGAGACGGAGCCTCAAACTTCACAGGAGAACAAGCCAGCCTAAGGGAGTTCTTCGACACGCTTAGGACGAGCAGGGACCCTTGAAGACCGTCAGGGAATGTGAGTGCAGGGCAAAGCCCTGCACTACGAAAGCTTCCAGGCTTCCTGCGCGGTCTTGCCGAAGGCCCATTCCCTGTCTTCCTGGCTCTTGAATGCCGCATGCTCCAACACACCGGTGAGCGAGTTTCTGTAACCCTCTCGCGCGGCTGACGGCGGGAAATCGCTGCCCCACATCATGCGCTTTGGGCCGAAGGCCTCGTAGGCCATCTCCAACGCTGGCGGTATCGATTCAAAACCCATCTGGTTGGCGAGTCGCGCTGGCCGTTCGCTGAACTCCCCAAGCCCGCCGAACTTGATGTAGGTGTTAGGTCGAGCGGCCAACTCCAGACCCTTCTTATAATTGTCGTACGGCGCTACCACAGACCCAGGACTCCTGGGTGCGTACATACCGCAGAGGTGTTCAAGCACCACCGTGCAATCAGCTGGAAGTCCCTTGATGAGGCTCTGGAACTCCGGATCGGCTGCGTTGACGGTGTCCACCAGGAACACGCTGATGCCCAGGCCTAGCTCGCATGCCTTCTTCCAGAGCGCCAGTGGGTCGCTGCCTGGCGAGCGGTCGCCGGCTTGCAGTCGGATGCCGCAGACGCCGTCGTTCTTGGCTAGCTGCTCCAGGGTGGTGAGGGCGTCGGGGGCGGCCACGTCTACGCCGACGATAGCACTGAACCGCCCGGGGAACCGCTCGATCGACTCGAGTAGGTATGAGTTGTCGACCATGCCCCTGTGCTGCGTGAGCACGGCATGCTGCACATCGCTCTGGTTCATGCCAGCCAGCAGCATTTCCACCGGTTCAAACCAACTGGTCCCAGCGTGGCAATGGGTGTCAACAACGTACATATTCTGCCCCCTTGAAGTTTGGCAAAACCTATCACCCCTGCGCCCTATGGTCAAACGAGCATTTCCTATGCGTTGACCGCCCTAGGGTCAGGTGCTAGCCTACGGGCGCTATTGAGCCAACAATCTGTAGGGGGCTGCGATGAGTGAGTTGAAGGTAGAGGGTGTGACCCACTGGTCCATGCCCGTGAACGACCTTGATGAGTCCGAACGATTCTATGGCGATCTGCTGGGCTTCAACCTCAGGGGGCGGCTAGGCACCTCCGGCATGACCTGCGTGAGCGTGGGAGATAACGATACCCTCCTCTGCCAACGCGAGACCCCTGTGGACTCTGAACGAGCGGGAGAAGGCACAGTCCACCACTCGTTCACCGTAAGCCCTGAGACCTTTGAACGGGCCTGTAAGGTGTTTTACGAGCAGAAGGTCAACGTCTCCGGGCTGGTCTACCGTGCCCAGGGGTTCTTCACAGGCAGGGAACTCTATTTCTTTGATCCCAGTTGGAACAGACTAGAACTGCGAGACCCTACCTGGGTGAAGGGCATGCCTGAACCCCCATTTGAGGAGATTGCCAAGGCGTGAGTACGAGTCAAGATTCAGTCGCAAAAAAGGCAGAAGTGGCAGACTGGTTCGGAAGAGCCGCTCCAACCTACTTCTCCCCGTTCTTCAGCTACCCTGGAATGCGTCTGGTTGAGCTTGCCGGTGTGAAGCAAAATGCCAAGGTCTTGGACGTGTGTACGGGCGTTGGCGCTGTGCTGTTCCCTGCTGCTGACGTGGTGGGGTTGGATGGCCACGTCACCGGCATAGACATTGCCGGGAAGATGGTTCAGGCAACGGCTACCCGCATTGTCATGAATGGGCTGTCCAATGCTCATGCGCAAGAGATGGATGCAGAGCGCCTGGAGTTCCCGGATGCGTCGTTCGACTATGTGCTGTGTGGCTTTGGGCTCAGCTTCTTCCCAGACCTGCCCCTGGCTCTCACAGAGATGCAGCGCGTGGTGAAGCCTGGAGGCGTACTGGCTGTGAGTATGTGGGCTGAAGGCAATGAGCTGGCCGCTATTTATCGAAAGTTGGCTGACGATTTCAGGGTGCCGCACCCCGGCTTGGCGAGCAACCCGTTGAGGACAACGGATGCGCTCAAAGACGCGTTGCAATCGGCCGGTTGCTCCGAAGTCGCTATGACTGCCGAGCAGGTCAAAGTCATCTTCGATAGCAAGCAAGAGTACTGGGCGCAGCGGATGCCCATTGAGCAGCTTGCGGCTGAGCAGTTGGCCGAAGACAGGCAGGGGCCATTCAGGCGAGCGGTCTTTGATCTCCTAGAAGACTTTATCTACGTGGACGGTGTGCACGAGGTTCGCAACGTGTTGTACGCTGTTGCCACCATTTCGAAGTAACCTATTACTACTGAACATAACTACATATAAGGGCGGGAGCCCAAACGAAAGGGAGACCATGGACGTAAAAGCATTCAGCCACATCTATCTGCCTTCACGAGACGCCGAGGAATCGATTGAGTTCTACACGAAGATATTGGGGTTCAAGCTCTTCCGGAAGTACAACATGAACGGGCGGTTGTCGGCATACGTTGAGCTGGGTGGGGTACTGCTTGAGCTGACCGATGGTGCCACCAATACCCCGGATCAGGATGGACGAACGGAGCCGCGCATCGGGCTAGAGGTGCCGGACATCAACGCCGCCATTGAGGAGTTGAAGGCCGCCGGTGTAGAAATCGCCCGTGAGCCCTGGGCAGCAATGACCTTCTGGGGGACGCAGGCCATGATCAAAGACCCGTCCGGTTACATCATCTCTCTTCGCGAGTGGCGCGCTCCCGATGGCCCCACCTACATGGACTGGAAGCCTGAGCACGACAACGTGGAACGCCTGGACTAGTCACAAAGGGGAGGATGAACAATGGGCTGGTCTGCATACCGTAAACCGGGCCTGACACACCACCATTCGGTTCGCTCTTGGAAGGGATATACGCTGGTGACCCCGACAGCCGGCGATGCTACATACCTGCTGGACATGGACGGCCAGATCGTACATCGGTGGTACTACCTTGACCTTCGAGTGTTCTACGCTCGACTGCTGCCGAACGGCAACCTCCTGGCAGTAGGCAACCACCCTGATGTCATGCCGACGATCACACCAGCGGAAGCCAGAGGGCTTCCGTTGAACCAGCGGGCGCGGTCTATGGGCGGCAACGGCTCCCAGCTTGTGGAGTTCAACTGGGATGGCGAGCGTGTGTGGAGCTATGCCAACGAGTGCATCCACCACGACTTCGTCCGGTTGGCGAACGGCAACACCATCATGCCGCAGTGGGTAGAGATGCCGGAGGACGTCGATAGGCTGGTGCAGGGCGGGCTGCGTGAACCCAGGAGCAAACGGCCCAAGCTCATCAGCGACGACTACATCGAGATAGACCCTACGGGCAAGGAAGTGCGGCGTGTCCACCTCTGGGAGTTGCTTGACCCTCGGCGTGACCCCATCTGCGTCCTGGAAGAACGGAACGAGTGGACACACACCAACAGCCTTGACCTGAACGTAGCCGACAACACGCTGCTTTTTTCATGTCGAGACAACAGTCGTGTGGGCATCATCGATTGGTCTGATGGGAGCCTGAAGTGGAAGTACGGCGCGCCGGAGATATTCCACCAGCACCACGCATCGTGGCTACCTAACGGCAACGTGCAGGTCTTCGATAACGGGATGCACCGCCACGGAAATCCATACTCCCGCGTAGTTGAGGTGGATTCCAAAGACAGCAGCATCACCTGGCAGTACGCAGCGAAACCGCAGCAGCAATTCTTCAGCGGCCACATCTCCGGGGCGGAGCGACAACCCAATGGCAACGTGCTGGTCTGCGAAGGAACCGCAGGTCGCGTGTTTGAGATCACGCCGCAAGGCGAAGTTGTCTGGGAGTGGATTAGCCCCTTCGTCACCATCCGGCAGGGCGAGCCGAGGACATGGATTTTCAGAGCCCATCGATATGGGCCGGACGACCCGGCGCTGGCAGGTAGGGAGTTGGACGCTGGTAACCACAGGGCCATGAACAGGATGTTTGAGTTGGGCCGATGGCCAAGACGATAACGTTTGGAGAAGGTTGATGAACCGAAGCGACGATAGAATTTTGACCACCCATGTAGGTGCGCTGCCACGTCCGCAAGAACTCGGCGCGATGGTGCTGACTAAGACGAAGCATGGAGAGTATGACGAGGCCAAGCTGGCAGAGTGGCTCCGCAGTGCGGTGAGCGATGTGGTTGCCGAGCAGGTGAAGGCAGGCATAGATGTCATCAGTGACGGCGAGTACGGCAAATCAAACTGGACTAACTACATCGAGGGCAGGCTTGGGGGGTACGAAGTCCGGGAGCCGAAGTCTGGGGATATCGTCGGCTCCGGAACTCAGGCGGGCATCGTCGGAAGGGATCGCAAGGTCTTCGACGACTTCTATGCCGACTACGATGAAAACGCAGCTCGGGTAAGGCAAAACAGAGCCGGAGGCGCTACCACTGCTCGACAGGACTACGTGAACGTCGCTCCGGTCACGTACACCGGAGGGGACGCTGTTGGGTTGGACGTGACAAACCTGAAGGCGGGCATAGGCTCAGCCCCCATTGCGGATGCGTTCATGCCGTCCATCGGCCCCGACAACGTGCTGCCCCAGAACCGGTACGAGCACTATGCCGACGAGGCATCGTACGTGTACGCCGTGGCCGAAGCGATGCGTTCCGAGTACAAGGCCATTACGGACGCCGGTTTCATCCTGCAGATTGATGCCCCGGTTGGGAAGTTTGAAACCCAGGACATGACCCTTGAGGCATTTCGCGCCCGGTTTGACCGCAGCGTTGAGGCGTTGAACCACGCGTTGGAAGGCATCCCAGAGGAGCAGGTGCGTTTCCACCTTTGCTACGGAAGCTGGCACGGTGCCCACGCCCATGACCTGGAACTGAAGAACGTTGTGGACCTGGTGTTGAAGGTGAACGCCCAGGCCTACTCCATTGAGGCGGCCAACCCTCGACATGAACATGAGTGGAAGGTGTGGAAGGACACCAAGCTGCCTGACGGCAAGATTCTGATACCCGGCGTCGTGACCCACTCCACCAACACCATCGAGCACCCGGAGCTGGTGGCTGATAGGATCGAACGGTTTGCGGGCGTGGTGGGTAAGGAGAATGTCATCGCAAGCACGGACTGCGGGTTGGGCGCGCGGGTTCACCCACAGATAGCTTGGGCCAAGCTCAAGACGCTGTCAGAGGGTGCAAAGATGGCAACTGAACGGCTGTGGGGTTAAAGACTTACGATGGCTGCTGAGATAGCCCCACCGCGCGGCAAGATGGTTGAAGATCTGGAAGGGATCTATGAGGTGTTCCCGCTCCCTACGGATCAGATGACGCTCCTGTCCATCTTTGGAGATTGCTTCGAGGAATGGGAGCACATCCACATCGGTACGCTGATTCAGGGTGCGGTGTGGGAGATACGGCCGCCCATGAAACCCCACATCGGAGTGATGGACGGCTACGCCACCGTGGACTTTGAGGACTGGCACATGCACGTGTGTGTGGGCGAGCATACCGGTGCCTCGCCGGAGCTGGCCAAGATTCGTCAGACCTCTCGCGCTGAACTCTACCGGACGCTGACCAACGACGTGCCCACGGCCTGGGGACTCCGGTTGTTCAATGGAGCCGATCAGCAGCAAATCACCTTCTTCCTGCCTCACCCTTTCTTGACTGATGACCAGCAAGTATCGAAGGAACCGAACTGGGAACGGTTGGGCCTATGGGACAGGTTGAGGCAGAAGTACCTCAGGTACGGGCCAGACCCCGTGGATCGGTCACTGGAGCGGTATCTTCACGGGTAGCGCATCGTCCGTTGAGGGGATACCATGCGTTGCCAAGCGAGGGGGGTGGAGTTATGAAAATTGTTCATCTGTACACCGGTGACGACGGCGAGTCCCATTTTGAGGACCTTGAACTGGACATGCCATCGGACGCACTTGGTGTATCGACCTCCGAGTTGCGCAGTGCAAAAGGGGCAATGTTCAACACCTGGCCGGTGGATCACGACCTGGACTGGCACCCAGCGCCAAGACGGCAGTACGTCGCTATTCTGTCAGGTCGCGTTGAGTTTGAGGTCGGCGATGGCACCAAGCGACAGTTCGGCCCTGGCGACGTACTCCTGGCTGACGATACGACAGGGCGAGGGCATCAAACACGGGTGATCGGTGACCAGCCTCGCAACGCGTTCGTCGTACCGCTTGGCGACTAATTTGAACAGATACAAGGAGCTGAGATGACGGTAATCACACGGATGTATACAGGGGATGACGGAGAGTCACACATTGAGGACATGGACCTTGCCGACCACCCGGAACTGGCTGCCGGACTGAAGGCAACGGACATATCATTCAAGAGCTATGAACCGGGACACTTTATCGATTGGCATCAGGGCCCCAAGCGCCAATTCGTGATCACGCTCTCTGGCCAGGGCGAGATTGGGTTGGGCGACGGAACGACCCATGTGTTCGGGCCGGGTCACGTGAATCTGGTTGAGGACACCACGGGCCACGGACACACAACGCGCGTCGTTGGAGACGTGCCTCGCATAACGGCGACAATCCCGGTTGTGGACTAGTGCATCCCGGTAAAACAATCAGCGCCTAATCACCAATGCAAGTGACGTATACTTCCAAAACAGAGGGAACGATGAACAAGTCAGAAGTTGGAGAAACACTGGTCCGAGCGCTGTCTGAGGGGAAAGACGCTCATTTCAGCGCGCTCTCAGATGCTGCGTCCTCCGACCTGGGCTCTCGACGTTCATTGATGGTGAAACACAGGGTCGGGAGGCTGTGTTCGATGTGCTGAAGCGGACCCAGGCTGGCGGAATGTACTCCCGCGTTGTCGAGTGGAAGAAGATCGATGCAGACGCGACTCCCATGCGCGTTGAGGCTGTACTACCAGCAAGCGCGTTCCCAGCAGGGTTCACATGGGACCTCTCGTTCAACGATGCGGGAGAGGTCACGAAGATCCAGCAGGCCAACGTTCGGCCTACAGGCCCCGCACCGGCAACGCCCATCGAACTCACGGAAGCGATGGTCGATGCGCTGGCGCATGCGTTGGAAAACGGCACCCCTACTATAGCGGCATACGTGAACGAACACGGTCAGCCAAGCATGTCCACGAGGGGCACGACCCAGGTGTTCAGCGACAACGAAATCGCGCTATGGGTGCGGAGTAGGGACACGGGGATGGCCAAGGCGGTCAAGCAGAACCCACTCGTTTCCGTTTTCTACTATGCCCATATGGGCAAGCCTGCTTCCGGTAGCCTGCAGTTCAAGGGACGCGCCCGCGCGGAAGAAGACCAGGCGATATGTGATCGCGTGTACGAGGGATCGCCAGCGCTGGAGCAGCGTGCAGACCCTGAGCGCAAGGGAATTGCTATCATCGTTGAACTGGAAAAAGTGTCCGGGCTTTTTGCATGGACGCGCTACAACATGGTGAAGAACGTAGATTAATGCCGCCGATAGCTTTCGAATAGAGCCAAAACCTGCTAACGGGCGTATCGGGAAATAGCAATCGTTCTCAGGAGACCGAGGTAACCAATGCAGATGGGACGTGGCCCTGGAAGCGGGGCCCTAGATAGGGCCCATCGCGCTCGTGCTCGCGAGCGTGCTGCACGTTTCATGCAACCACCAACACAGGATACCCGTGGGCAATGGCAGGGGCATCACACCGATGATGAGGTGGAACTCAACGGTGCCAGCGGCGCGGGTGGCGGGTATGTTGGGATATACGGAGGCTTGACAGCAGCCATAGTGGGCGTAGTCACAGCGGACAAGACACTGTTCATGTCAACGCTGTTTGGTATAGCGGTAATAGGCTTTGTCTACGGTGTCCTCTCTGGCGGTGCAAGCGGGAGAGGAATGAAAGCCTCTCTGGGGAATTCCCTCTTGTACGGCACCCTATTCAGCTTTCTAGCCTTCATAGTGTCAGTCGTTGTGAGCATCATGGTGATGGTGCCTGTTTTGATGGTCTTCATAGCGGTGGGCATTGGCCGCTACGGCCCGTGAACCGCTGACTCAAGCCCTCAAGCCCCCAATACGGTCAAACACCCCTCACTTGCAGGGGTATTTTTGTGGGGGGGTAACACCAATGGGTCTCTGCAATTATAAGGACGCCCCCAGCTATTTGGTTGCAGACCCTAGTACCCTCCTGCCTGATTCCTACTACAGTAAATACGGGAATTCATTTTACTTTGGAGATCAGGCCAGCGGATAGAGCTATGATGAGGCTGGAGCGAACCATCCCCTCCATCATTGACCCCATCATGAACTTGAACTAGGCCATACACCCCGAGATTTCCTCCAATAAGTGGGCTATTCCCAATAAACTGAATTCTGATACAATTCCCGTGATTGGCACGGGGTGCTGAAACCGGAGGAGGGAAACCATGCTGACACCCGTCGAGAATGAACTCCTATGTCGAGTAGGCCCGGGGACTCCCATGGGCAACTTCATGCGGGAGTACTGGTTCCCAGGACTGAAGTCGGACGAACTGCCTGAGCCGGACTGCGACCCGGTACGCATCAAACTGCTGGGTGAGGAGCTGGTCGCCTTCCGTGACACCGATGGCAACGTTGGCCTCATCGATAACAACTGCCCACATCGTCGTGCCAGCCTGTTCTTCGGTCGTAACGAGGAATGTGGCCTGCGCTGCGTGTACCACGGTTGGAAGTTCGATGTGAACGGTGACTGCGTCGACATGCCCTCGGAGCCTGCAGAGAGCAATTTCAAAGACAAGGTGAGGATCACAGCCTACCCGTGTCAGGAGCGAAACGGCATCGTCTGGACATACATGGGTTCACGTGAAGTTCCGCCGCCACTGCCTGAACTTGAAGGCAACATGCACGATTCCTACAACATCACGGTCCTTCATCGACCTATCAACTGGATGCAGGGACTGGAAGGAGAGATGGACACGCTCCACGTCACCTTCCTTCACTTGGGCCATTTGAACGAGAGGAATACAGAACCGGGCACATTCAATCGCTTTCAGGCAACGATGCGCGAAGGTAAGTTCGATGTCCGTGAGACGGAGCATGGGACCTCCTATGGCATGTTCAGGCCTACCCCGGACGGCCAGAACTACTGGCGCGTGGGGCACATCCTGTTTCCCTTCTATGCCATGGTCCCCGGCATTGAAAACCCCCTGGGGGCAAACGCAGGGTTTATCGCATACGTACCCATGGATGACCACCATACGCTGGAGTGGGGCGTCCGCGCATTGAAGTCCGGTGAAACTCCCAACGATAACCTTCGAGACTATTTGCCGAACACGACAGATTGGCATGGCCGATACAACATCACCCAGACCTATGCCAATGATTTCCTCATCGATCGAGAGGCCCAGCGCAATAACGAGAGCTTCACTGGCATCAAGGGAATCCGCCAGCAAGACATGGCAATGACGGAGAGCATGGGAAGCATCTACGACCGCACCAAGGAGCATCTTGGCACCACGGACCAGATGATCATCAAGACACGCCGTCGGTTTATGGCCGCAGCGAGGGCGCTGGCCGAGGACGGCACGCCTCCTCCCGGTGTGGATACCCCTTCCGTATATCACCAGCGGTCAGGTCAGGTTGCCTTGTCCCAGGATGTGGATTGGTGGGATGCTACTAAAGAGCTACGAGAACAATTCAACCCAGAAGGCATGGCGATGGAGACCAGCGGTTAACACTACACAACCAGTAAAATGAACTAACTGAGGGGAGCTGCATTGCAGCTCCCCTCTCTTGTTGCGTCGATAATTTGAGAATTTGAACTCGGTACTTTTGGCTCTTGACGATTAAACATCGATTCAGATATTGTTGCTTTGATTTATTCCTTCATTGCCCCTCGCCTATTAGCATTGTGTCCTGAAATGGCAATGAATTTTATTTAGTGATTGGCTTGTTGTTCCCGGTGAACCCCAAACGAACGGACGGAAGGAGTAGACACATGGCGCCAAAGAAACTGGTGTATTTTGATCGATTCATCAACCCTGTTGGTGAAGATGCTTTGAAGCAGCGTCCTGATGAAGTGGAGATGGTGAAGCTTAACTCCCAGGAGCCCAAGGACAATCTTTGGGAAGCTATGGCGAACGCCCACGGGTTTTACACGATAGGTCGTTCGATGCCTGACACAGAGGAAATGATCCAAAAGAGCCCTAACCTCTTGGCAATCGTTTCAGGCCTAGCCGGGTTCGACACCATCGACATCCCGATGTGCACAGAGGCGGGCATCCTAGTCTGCAACCAGACCGGTATGGGGAACGAGCCTGTGGCGGAGCACGTCACTGCGGCCATGCTGATGCTGTCCCACAAGACCTTGCTGGCTGACCGACAGCTTCACGCTCGTGTTGAGCGAAAGCAGGGTGAACTTACGGGTAACGACCTGCAGAACAAAACTGTAGGCATTGTTGGGTTTGGCGCCATCGGTTCTCGCGTCGGAGAGATTCTTAGCAAAGCCTTCAGCATGAGGGTTTTGGTTCATGACCCGATCATGGGCGACGCGGAGATTGTTCGACGCGGCGGAGAGAGTGTAGAGCTGGACAATCTGCTGAAGGAATCCGACTTCGTGACCATCCACGTGCCGTTGACAGACCAGACTCGAGGGCTGATTGGCGAGCGCGAGTATCGGCTGATGAAGCCCACTGCCTTCTTCGTGAACGCCGCTCGAGGTTACTTGTACGATGAGCAAGCACTTGAGAAGGTATTGAAGGAAGGGGTCATTGCCGGAGCCGCATTGGATGTCTGGGAGACGGAGCCACCCTCCTTTGACCACCCGTTGCTCAAGTTGGACAACGTCCTTGCAAGCCCTCACAGCTCCGGAACCTCTCAAGAAGCAATCTATAACATGAGTGAGAACGCCGGGAAGCAGTTCCTGGATATTTTCAGCGGCAACCGACCTATCCCCATCGTCAACCCGGAGGTCTGGCCCGCATACGCTGCTCGCTACAAATCAATTGTCGGGCAAGAGCCCAAGGGCTAAGGCAAAATACGTCGCACTTTTAACAGCCATACCGGCAAATCGAACGCGTTTGAATGCATGTTTAAAACCCCTGGGGGATTTACAGTCTTGACAAGGCTTCGAGCTACGCATAGCATGCGCCACGCTAGTGACGGTTATATCTAGCTGTAAGCAAAAACTCTTCAATATAAGATTAAGTGGAAGTTGAGCTACAAGAGTTAACCCTACGGTATGGAGGTGTAGGAAAAGCATTTACTCTGGGTCACCCTGATAATTCGTTTGGTCTCTATGATTCTGGGGAGGAAAGAGTACCAGCAACCGCTGAGACACTAAATTGCAAAAGGAGAATGACTTGAAAATTTGGAAGAAATCCAATCGGATAATATGGCTTATGGCAGCCAGCATGTTGCTGCTGCTTGTTGTCGCCGCGTGTTCAAGTGACGACGATAGCGGCACACCATCAGGAACCACGACCACACCTGCTCAAGTTGCACCTACTCAGGCTCCTGTTGTAGTAGTAGCAGCAGCACCCGCACCTACTCAGGCCCCTGCAGCCCCAGCTCCCGCTGCGGCAGAGCCTGCCGTAAATCGCATGATATTCGCTACCAACACACCTACTAACGAGCACAGCGATCAACGGATGTTTTGTTGCTTTGATGCTTTGCAGCTTCGACCAATGTATGAGAATTTACTAGGTGTTGCCGCGAATGGAGAATTTACGCCCGGACTTGCTACAGAGTGGTCACTTGAACCTGACGGTCAATCTATGAGGGTCAAACTCCGTAAAGGAGTCCAGTTCCACAACGGGAATGGTGAGTTCACAGCAGATGACCTGATTAATTTCTATGACGAATTCATTACGTTTGATAAAGCTCATGTGTTCTCCAGAATTTTCTGGAAACTTCATACAGAATCTATTGAAAAAGTTAGTGATAACGAAGTAATTTTCCGCATGAAGCGGCCCAATGCATTCCTTTTGCTTGGTATGTCTGATCGATGGAACCAGATTCCCATAGTTAGCAAAAAAGCCTGGACCGCGAATGGGCCACCTACTGATGCAACCGTCGATCCACTAGCCGGAACAGGCCCATACCAATTCTTAGAACGAAAACAGGGGCAATACATCAGATTTGAACGAACCCCTGGCGAACATTGGCGGATAACCCCCGATTTCCCGGAATTGGAGTTCCGTTGGATTAACGAAACGTCAACACGTCTTTCCGCCTTGTTGGCTAAAGAAGTCCACATGGTTAACTTACCACCTGACTTGCAACCCCAAGCAGTGAGTAGCGGATTTGTGATTCATAAAAATCAAAACTTTGGTACGCGTGTATGGATGCAGTTCTACGCTGGCTTCCCAGATCCGAAAACTGGCGTAGAAGGATGGCCGCTATATCCAGACGCAGTCCTCTTAGATTTAAATGTTCGCAAGGCCTTGAATAAGGCTATTAACCGAGACGAAGTCATGAATGCTTTCGCCCCAAATGGTGAGAAGATGATTCTGAACCACTTCCATCCCCAATTTGCAGGATGGAACCCGGATTGGGCAAAGAATTTTGAATCTGAATATGGTTATGATCCAGCCGCTGCGCGAGCGTTGTTAGCGAAATCCGGATTCAATACTAAGAACCCCTTGGTAATTAAAACGAGAATCCGATCCTGTGTAGTAATGGCTGGTTGCGAAGATGTAACTGAAGCCGTAGCTGGATACTGGGGAGATGTAGGTGTCAAAGTAGAGTTAATCACTATCGATGGCGCTAAACGAAACGCTTTGAGCCGCGCGACCAGAGGAGGAAAAGCAGGTATTGGGGAAGGCATTGTTGACTGGGTGGACGTTGATAACAGTAGCACCCATCCAGTGTTTGCTTTGGCCAACCGTCAGACGTGGCATGCCACAGGTGGTGTAAACGGTTTCGCGACACCGGAAATGTATAATATAGTTGGTAATATCCAATCTCAGATGGACTGGTCAAAGCATACTGCTGACCTCACGGCAGTGGGGAACCTGAGCTATGACCTGCATGCCAACGTTCCCTTGTGGTATCTACCCGCTGAGGCAACCGTTGACCCAGATGTTATCGCGGAATATAAGTGGAATGGTACCGAACACGGCACTTGGACCCACATGGAGGAAATTGTCGCCGTCAAGAAGTAGCCAAAATTCCTTCTTAAAGGACGAAAGAGGGGCAACTTCCGGCGATGATTCGCTCGGAGTTGCCCTTCCGCGATAATAGGCTTGTTAAGCAGATTTGAAAGGAGACACTATGGATAAGTTGCTTTGTATTTCTGGCGACTCTCACATTGTGGAACCCGCTGAATTCTTTGAGCCGTTGAAGAAGACCTTCGGTGATCGGGCACCCCACATGGCTGTAACCAACCCTGCAATGGGGCCGCAGTTGCAATTGGGTAACGGCAAGACAGGTCTCCCTGCCGCCGGGTTCCTGCAGCAGAACGTTGATTACACCAGCCCCAAAGCTAAGGAAGACATGAAACGCGGCTATGGCCTAGCGCTTCCCGGCTGCTACGATGTGGCTGAGCGCGTCAAGGAGCAGGACCAGGATGGAATTGATGCTGAGGTTATCTACCCCAGCTTGTTGTTCAATGTCTACCAAGTAGAGGACTTGGACATAGTTAAGGCTACGTTTGACCTCTACAACGATTGGATCACTGATTACTGCAAGCCGGTACCAGACCGTCTCTTTGCCCTAGGTGCTCTCCAGCTGTATGACTTGGACCACGCCATCGCTGAGATGGAACGATGCAAGTCCATGGGCCATGTTGGTGTATGCATCCCGGCCACCGCGCCTCCGGACCACCTCTATGTGGATCCCTGGTATGACAAGTTCTGGGCAGCCGCCCAGGATATGAAAATGTCATTGAACCTGCATATCTTCACTGGCGCTACTGACAGCCACGGGTTGGCTCCCCGACAGGCTCCCAGCCGAGCGAACGGCCCTATGGCCTTTGCCGGTGCTGCTATGACCATTGCTGACATCATCCAGTCGGGCGTCACAGAGCGCTTCCCCAACCTTAAGATAGTTATCACAGAGTTTGAGACTGGGTGGATTGGCCATTTGCTCAAACGCCTGGACTGGGCCTACATTCGTGGTGGCGGCGAGCGCACCTTTGGTCTTCCGATGCTACCGAGCCACTACTGGAAGCGGAATTTCTACGCCACTTTTGAGGACGACCCGCTAGGAATCGCCACCAGGGACTTTATTGGTACTGAGACCCTCATCTGGGGAAATGACTATCCCCACGGTGACTCAGTATTTCCTCACTCTCAGCAGGTGCTGAACGAGATTCTGTCTGATTGCACCGACGAAGAGCGGTGGCAAATGACTGTGAAAAACACTGTTGAGCTCTATGATCTTCCATTTGAGATCACCGGACCGGAGCAGGCCAAGGTCAACGCTGCTCCTCCGCCAACAGAGAAGACGTGGAAGGGCGCACTCCCTTCATACGCAACACCGTCTCCCGTATAGGAAAATCAAGAGGCAGCAGAGTGGCCCTCTGCTGCCTCTTTTCTTTTACGGTGATAGGAGATTAGAGGATGGACAACCTTCGGGCCTTTTGTTTTCCATGAATATCCGGCCACCTGTACATGGTGAACATTACGAATAAGGAGAACCATGAAAAAACGATTGGTCTACTTTGGTCACTGGACAAACCGCATGGGCGAGGAGGCGCTGTCCAAGGATGAGAACACGGAAATGGCGTTCTATGAGCGGGGGTTGGCTGATACTGAGGTAAGAGCCGCTCTTGCCACGGCACACGGATATCTCCTTTCCCTTCGGGAGATCGGTGTGGATGCGAAACTACTGGAAGAATGCCCTAATCTCCTGGCAGTGGGTTCTCGTGTTGCGGGGTTTGAGGCGGTAGATGTCGATGCCTGCACAGAAGCTGGTGTCTTGGTGGTGAACCAAGGCGGCATCGGCAACGAGCCAGTCGCGGAGCACGTCATCGCCGCGATGATTTCTCTGTCCAAGAACATCCCTCAAGCTGACCGCGCTCTCCGAGCCGGACATGTCAAAGGCCCCGGCGAGTTCACGGGTAACGACGTTATGAACCGCACAATGGGCGTCATCGGCATGGGAAACATCGGAGCCCGGGTGACAGACATCTGCAAAGGTGCATTTGCAATGCGGGTTTTGGTGCATGACCCCTTCTTGAGCGACGAACAAATCTCGGAGCGAGGCGGTGAACCCTGCTCGCTGGATGACCTGATGAGTGAGTCTGACTACATCACCCTCCATGTCCCGCTCAGTGACAAGACGAAGGGGATGATTGGCAAGAAAGAGTTCGCCATGATGAAGTCAACGGCATACTTCATCAACACTTCCCGCGGACCGAACATCGATGAGGCTGCTCTGACCGTTGCACTTCAGGAAGGAGCGCTTGCAGGTGCTGCACTGGATGTGTGGGACCCTGAGCCGCCGCTGCCAGACAACCCGCTCCTAGCGATGGACAATGTGCTGGCCACGCAGCACGTCTCGGGCCCGACGTTCCAGGCTCATGAAGCGATGTCGAAATCTGCGGCGGAGCAGTGGGCAGCCATCTTCAGGGGAGAGAAGCCCCCACGGCTGGCTAACCCTGAGGCCTGGCCAAACTATGTGGAGCGATATACACGGATTGTTGGTGAGCCCCCGAAAGAGGCATAGCAGACGCTGGTGGCATCAAAGAAGAGTCATGCAAACGCATGACTCTTCTTCATTGGTGCATTCGGAATGTGGTCGTAAGTGAGTCTAAGCCCTACCGATAAAGGGCATCTTGGTGCCCATGATGGTCATGAACTGTATGTTGGACGTCAGAGGCAAACTGTCCATGTGAGCAACGGCCTGGGCAGCTTGTTCAGAGGTCATGGTTGCCTCAACGACGATATCTCCGTTGGGCTGTGGGTTTCCTGCCGTGTTGCCCGTCGTTCGCTCCGTCTCTGCATTTCCAATATCTATCTGACCGCAGGCAATATCGTACTTCCGTCCGTCCAGAGATGTGGACTTGGTGAGGCCTGTTACGGCATGTTTGGTGGCGGTGTATGGCGCGGAGTTCGGTCGTGGCGCATGGGCGGAGATTGAGCCGTTATTGATAACCCGACCTCCCATAGGAGTCTGAGCCTTCATGATTTTGAAGGCTTCCTGCGTACAAAGGAAAACGCCTGTAAGGTTAATGTCCACCACGGTCTTCCACTGCTCAAACGTCAGGTCCTCAAGCGGATTCCGAGGTGAAAAGACACCTGCGTTGTTGAACAGTAGATCCAGTCGACCGAATGTCTCTTTTGTCTTGGAGAACAAAGCCTTCACCGAATCGGGGTCGCTGACGTCGGTGGTGATGGCCAATGCCTTGGATGCAGGAACTCCGGCTTCCTTGATGGTCTGTTCCAGCAGTTCTGTCCTTCTTGCTGCCAGAACTACAGAGTAGCCAAGCTTCAGGAGCGCGAGAACCGTCTGTTTGCCTATCCCACTACTCGCTCCAGTAATAATGGCAACCTTTTCACTAGCTTCCATTGTTGCAGCTCCCAACTATTCGTTTGATTCGATGATGCTACACCTGCGTTGATGTAGGCGCCATCATCTCACAGCGAGTAGCTGAGTTCTACGTCTATGACGGCACGCTCAATTGTGGTGCGGGACTCCCCCGCGAGGGCGGGAGGCAACGCTATGACGCGAAGCTGATCCTCGTCCGCCTAGCCCAGTATATTGCTTGGGTGGGAGACTCAGCACCAGACGATTCGGCAGTAGTGATGCGAAAAGTGACGGGCCGAGCTTAAAGCTGACTCAACATTCAAGTAGACATAACACAGTTCTCAATAAATTACGTTGGGAGCTGTGTTCATTTCAGATAGTACGGTGGTTCTCGACAGTCACGGGAGAGATGACTGATTTGAAGGGACAATCCCATAGAGGTTTGCTAGACTGTCTGAGAACCAATTCCAACATTGCATACAGGAGTTCGCATGGATCGCATCCCTTTTCAGAAAACTACGCTATCCAACGGTCTTGATGTCATACTGCACCAGGATAAATCCCTCCCTGTGGTATCGGTCAATGTCTGGTACCACGTTGGCTCCAAAGTCGAACAACCCGGCCGGACGGGTTTTGCACACCTTTTTGAGCACCTGATGTTTGAAGGCACCAAGCACCACAACAGCAGCCACTTCGGCCCACTTCAGGAGATTGGCGCTTCACTCAACGGCTCCACCACCACGGACCGCACCAACTACTGGGAGAACGTCCCTTCAAACTACCTGGAACTGGCATTGTGGCTTGAATCGGACCGCATGGGCTTTTTGCTGGAGGCTCTGGATCAGAAGCGATTCGACGTTCAGCGCGATGTGGTGAAGAACGAGCGTCGGCAGAGCTATGAAAATCGACCCTACGGCATTGCCAGCCTTGAGTTGCAGGAATCCATCTATGCCAGCCCTCATCCGTATCACTGGCCGGTCATCGGCTACATGGACGACTTGGATGCTGCTACCCTTGAGGATTGCCACGCCTTCTATCGCCAGTACTACGGCCCTGCGAACGCCAGCCTCTCCATTGCGGGCGATTTTGAGTTTGACGATGTGAGCCGCCTCGTCGAAAAGTACTTTACTGACCTACAGGGTGGACACGCGGTACAGAAGTCGCAGCCCTTGCAAGCGCCGCAGACTGGCAGGATTGAGCGGACGCTCTACGACAATGTGAATCTGGCCCGTTGCTACCTTGTGTGGCCGGGCGTGCCACGCTTCCACCCTGACGAGGCCGCCCTGGATGTCCTGTGCGACATCATGAGCGATGGCCGTAGTTCCCGTATGAACCAGAAGCTGGCGTATGAGAAACAGATCGTCCAGGGAGTGAACATCCGCAGCGGAACGGCAGAGCTTGCCGGGGACATCCAGTTCGATGCCACCATTGCCGATGGCCACACTACGGACGAGGCTATCAGCGAGGCGATGGCGGTGATTGAAGGGCTGCGAAAGCAGCCGCCCACCGAGCAGGAGATCGCACGGACAAAGAACCGGATTGAGTGGGGCCACGTGCGCCAACTGGCCAACGTTGGTGGCTTTGGCGGTATAGCAAACCAGCTCAACACGTTCAACATCTTTGGTGGAGACCCCGACCTGCTGAACACCGATATCGAGCGGTATCTCTCAGTGCAACCTGAGGATATTCAGCGCGTTGCGAATACGTACTTCAATAATGACGCTAACGTGAAATTCGTAGTGATGCCTGAGGCCGCACGGTCAGCACAGCCGAAGGTATCGGCCCCGCCGGTGGATCGTACGATTCAGCCAGCTGCGACCGAGCCTCGACCATTCACGCCGCCGACGCTCCAGAGCGGGCAGTTGTCCAACGGGCTTAAGGTAGTTGTGGCCGAGAAGCGTGGGGTGCCAGCGGTGTCCTTTGCCGTGTTGCTTGCCACTGGAGGCTCAGCCGACCCCGAAGGGTTGCCCGGACTGGCAAACATCACTGGTGACATGCTACAAGAGGGGACTGAAACCCGTACCAGTAACCAGATTTCTGAAGAGTTTGAGTTCATTGGCACACGTCTGGGAATCCATGCAGGGCGGGAACAGACATCACTATCGGTCTCTACGCTGACCAGGGAATGGCCCAAAGCCCTCAGCCTGGTAGGTGACTTGCTCATGCACCCGGTGTTTCCTGAAGAAGAGCTTAACCGGGTGAGGAATGAGACCATCAACGACCTTCGTAGGTTGCAGGATGATGCCACCTCTGTTGCAGGGCGGGAGTTCGCTGTTTTGATGTACGGCGCAAATACCCCCTATGGCCACTCCGTTTACGGCACTGAGGAATCCATGAGAGAGATTAGCCGAGGTGATCTGCTGGACTACTTCCAACGTTACTTCAACCCTGGAGCAGCCACCCTTTCGGTGTCGGGCGATGTCTCTCTGGATGAAGCTATGAAGCTGGCTGAAGAAGTTTTTGGTAGCTGGAATGTGACGTCACAACCCGCAGCCGCCGACCAGAAGGAGCCTGATACTGCTACGGGAATCACCATGGACAAGACGACCATTTATCTGTTGGACAAACCGGGAGCCGCTCAGTCCGTGATCCGGGCCGGGATTCTTGGGCTTTCACGTGATGACCCTGATTACTTTGCACTCATGGTGTTTGACCACCTGTTTGGTGGGCAGTTCACCGCTAGATTGAATATGAACCTTCGCCAGGACAAGGGCTACAGCTATGGTTATCGATCCTGGATAGAGTGGCACAAGACATCTTCGGCCCTCATGGTGGGTGGTTCTGTGCAGACAGAGGTGACAGCGCCTGCCGTGGTGGAGACGCTCAAGGAGATAGCCGAGGTCATCGGCAGCAGGCCGGTAGAGGAAGGCGAGTTCCAGGCTGCCAAGGATGCACTACTCCAAAGCTATCCGTTGTCCTTCGAGACACCCTGGCAGACGCTAGGCCATCTGGGGCCGATAGTGCAGTTCGGACTACCCCACGATTACCTGGCCACCTTTCCTGAGAACATAGACAAGGTCACTCTGCAGGATGTGCAACGGGTGGCCAACGAGCGTTTGGATAAGGACAGGATGACGATGCTTGTGGTAGGCGATAGGTCTGTGATTGAAGCTGAACTCAAGGCCATCGGGCCGGAAATAGTTGTCATAACCGATAACGCATAGCAAGAACTACCAGGAGGGCTTTCATGCAAGGGATGCTGTTTTTAGGTGATAAGAAGGTTGGGTTAGAGGACTTTCCCGATCCCAAGCCGACGGCCAGCCAGGTCGTTGTGAAAATGAAGGCTACCGGATTGTGTGGGAGCGACCTGCGGCCATACCGGTCTACCCTCGACGGGCTTGGAGCGCGAGCGAGCATTATCGGTGGACACGAACCGTGTGGCGAGGTTGTAGAGCTTGGCCCCGACGTCCGCACCCTTAAGGTGGGCGACCGGGTGATGGTCCACCACTACAGCGGCTGTGGCCATTGTGAACACTGCCTGTCCGGTTGGGCGCAACTGTGCCAGAACGGCATGACCTTGTACGGCTCCACTGCCCACGGTGGGTTTGCGGACTACCAGTTGGTTGAGGCCCACATGTGCGTCCCCATGCCTGAGTCGTTGACCTACGAAGAGGGTGCGGCGTGCTCTTGTGGCACAGGAACCGCCTACCAGGCGCTCAAACGGTTGGGTGTTTCAGGCAGGGACACATTCGCGGTGTTCGGCCAGGGCCCGGTGGGGCTCAACGCAACACTGTTCGGTGCCGCCACCGGAGCCAACGTAATCGCCATAGACCCTATCGCTGAGAGGCGTGCACTGGCGCTGAAGCTTGGGGCGGCCCATGCAATTGACCCGATGGCAGTTGACCCGATTGAGGCTATCAAGGAGATAACCCACGGGAAGGGCGCTGAGGCATCGCTCGATGCCTCAGGCGTCGGTGAAGTGCGACGGACTGCGGTCTTGTCTACCCGGGTGTGGGGTCGGGCCTGCTTTGTGGGCGAAGGGGGTGGCGTGAACTTTGAGGACGCCACCAACGACATCATCCATCGACAGGTCACGCTAATAGGCTCATGGACGTTCAGCACAGTGGTGCTGGAGGAGCTGGGCAACTACATCGTCGACCGAAAGATACTCCTCAAGGACCTGCTGCTTTACCGATATCCCCTCGCCCAGGTGGAGGAGGCGTTTACGCTCTTTGAGGCAGGGGCCGCAGGTAAATCGACCATCATCTGGAGCTAATGCCCTTGGGCGGGCGTGGCTACTCGGTAGGCGGCTTGATAAACATGCTGGCAATACCCTTACCGCTGTCCATTTCCAACATGGTGTCTAACCGAAGGCCGTCACCATTGAATGCAGCGCTCTCTGCCCGGAAGTTTATAAGTATCGTGCTATTGCCGCGCTTGCCAGCGTAGGGAACGCCAACACGCAGGACATTGCCAATCTGTGAGAATTCCATGCCGTTCAGCAACTGCCCTGATGGTTCAATCAATATCGAAGGCTCGTCCATTTCGGAAACGAACTCCAGAGAGAATGAGTTGAGACGGTAATACCGATCCGGCGTAATCGGTATCTCAACGAAGAAGGGTACATAACCGTCAGCGTTGACCTGGCCAGCCCTTACAAAGACCTGCCCAACAGTGTTGCCCTCTTCATCAAAGTACTTTGCCAGGACTTCACCCGGACCTCCAGATGTATCCGGGGAACCGGTGGACAGCGTGATGTTCTCACCACATGCCGCGAAAGCCATGAGTAGAGTCAGTGCCAGTACCAAGAACGTGATCCGATGTTTCATTGTGGAAGACTTCTCCAACTATTGATGCCATACGTTTGATGGTAGGTAATTGTCTCCTATCCACCTCACGACCTCAAGGGATTCAGCGCGTTGTTGCCGGTATGGGCTCAACGGGAATCAGCCGCTCCTCGACAATCATCCTGTCGCCTATGTCGCTGGAGCCGCCGGTCCACAGTCGCACCCACCGCGAGCCTTCTTCAGACGATGTGATGAGCAGCACCCCGAACACCGGGTTACCACTTGGATCATCACGAGATGTCCTTGTGAACGCGGCCAGATCAGATTCTATCGTGTCTACGCCCAACGTCCATTCCGGTTGAACCACTTGCTGGCGATAGTGCTCAAGGAGAACGGTCAGAGGCAAATCGGTCTTCAGGAGTGAAGATGACGTGAACTGACCCTCGCCACCACTGCTGCTGCTCATGACGGGGAACACACCCTCAGGAGGAGCGATACTCGTCAAGGAGAGAGGCGCTGCCGGGCTCTGGTGGGTCTAGAGCGTTGCCAACGGCAATGAACGTAAATGCAGCTGTGGCTAGCAGTAGACCCAGGAATCTGTTCCGCTGGGCATTTGCTGGGTTCGCGTAGCTTTCTTTAATGCGAGTAAACATATTTGAGAGTTATCGAGCGTCGGCAGTACACGTGGGGCCATGAGGAGCCATGGACACGCGTTCGCCTAGCTGCTTTCCTGACAATGCAATCATGGGCGGATTATACATCCTGGGTATTCATCGTGCCCTTGAGAAGCCTGCATGGTTGGCGGCTTAGGGGGATCGACCAATTGCTCTTGCTAGGGAGGCCCCAAATCTTGATACACCAATGAAAGAAGGCCGGGAATGTAATCCCGGCCTTCTACTTGTTACCCTTTTTCGGAAATTAAGCTACCGAAGGCGTTCACCAGGTTTGGCCGTCTCTCCCGCATCGGTGGCAACCAACCAGGGATCATCGTCAGGACCGATGACGATGTCTTCCGAGCGGATCTTGTGGTATGCGATCTCGCCTTGCGTCCCTGGTGGGTCTATTCCTTCTTGAAGGTCCCTAGCTGCCTTGCCCAGCATCTGGCGAAGTCGAATGATGGCGGCATCTCCGTGGTAGAGGTGCTCCTTCGTCCTATCCATGATGGGGCCCATAGTCTCAGTCACGCAGTAGTCCTGCTCAGCAATGGGGTAGATGCCAGGAGGGTTCTTCGATTTTTGCGCAGCCCTATCCTGCTGGTAATCATTGTCCAGCCGCTTGAGCCGCAATTTCGGGTTGTCAGGGTCGGAGAGAAGCCTCCGCTGGTCTTTCGCCGCGTCCCGCTCTGCAGCCGTGAAGGGGTTTCCAGGCCTGATTTGGAAGCCTACTCGCATGCAGTTCTCATCATCGATGGGAAGCTGCGTAAGGATGCCACCCAAACCTCGCTGCGACGCAATCCAGGACATGACCGGCAACGCGAGGCAATTTATGCGTATGTGTTGGTTCCCCTTAGGTGTCTTACGCACTGCAATCAACCGATACCCATAATCCGTGTCCTGCACATCTATGCGCGCATACTTCTCAATCCCGGTGATGTAATTTGAGAATCGACGGCTGGGGTGACCGGGCTTGTCATACTCAAGGTCAGCTGGAATCATGTTGTCATAATAGAGATGGAGCGTCCCCAGGTGGGTAGAGTCCAGATTACCTTCAATGCTCTGCAAGTAATTGCAGTAGATGGGTGTTCTGGAGGCCATGACTTCCTCTTCCGGAAGCACGTTCATTAGGTAGCTTGGAGGCGGTGGTTGCTTATCCGCCGGCCCCATATATGTCCAGATTGCTCCTGCGGATTCTAGGCACGGGTAGGAGGTGATGTGCACCTTGTCTTTGAAGGTACTGCCCGGTAGGTCAGACGGCATATCAACACAGTTACCTTCAGTGTCCCACTTCCAGCCGTGGTAGATACACATCATGCCGCATTCCTGGTTGATGGCGAAGAACAGGGAGGCGCCACGATGAGGACATCGTTCGTCGATCAACCCGACTTTGCCGTTCGTGTCACGGAAAACAATAAGGTCTTCCCCCATAAGCCGGACGCGAACAGGTGCGCCGTCGGCTTCCGGGAGCTCATCAATCAAAAGAAATGGGTGCCAATATCGACGGAACAAATCCCCCATTGGAGTTCCACGGTCAGTGCTTGTCAGAAACTTCGTCTCTTCAACAGTTAGCATGGTTACCTCCTGTTTTTGTGAGCCTGTTAAGGCCCTATTTTGAATGAATGAACCCGTCGAACCTACAGACAGCTAGGCCGTTGCCGGGGTTAGCTCTCCAAGCATTTGCCCAGCGTTGTGATGGGACATCGTCTCGATCTCTCTCTGCGTGAATCCATTGTCCAGAAGGTTCTCAATAAAGACCCCCATCCCTTCTTCCACCCAGGGAGCGGTGCTCTGTCCCAGGTCAGTTGAAAGGATGGTTGATGAGGGCCCTATCTGACGGATGTTGTCGTACACCGTCTCCCATGACACCTTCTTGGTGTATGGCTGGGTGAAGCACCGTTCAAACATCACATCAAGCCTGGCGAGTTCTCGTTGTTGGTCTAAATCAAGGTAGGTGGCAGGGAATTCAGGATGTGTAATCACCACGCGTTGAACCTTGGCTTCCCTTGCTGCCTTCACTACGGCAACCATTTCTGATGGCGCGATGTGGCCGGTAGCAAGGACCATGTCGTATTCAGCAATGACTTCCATACACTGTCGAGCCGCTTTGGTGACCTTGCCGTCCGAGTCCGTCACTATTACCGGATCCCCGGCCAATCCCTTTTCCCTCATGGCTCTTGCGATGGTCATCCAATAGGGAGGTGGTTTACCGTCAATGTGCTCACCGGTGATGTTCTTGGCCTCGTTCTCTGCATCCACGGTGGGGAACCAAACTACTTTGTTGCCCAGACGCCCTGCCACATCGACAGCCAGCGGGTTCATCCCTCCCATGGAGTTGTTCAATGCCAGACCGCCGAAGGCTTTAATATCAGGAAACATCTTATTGATCAGATTCGCGCGGTCCGCCGTGCAAATGTAGTGGGATTTCAGGACTACACCCGCCATCCCCGCTGCGGTGGCATGTTCCGCCAGCACAATGTCATCGAACTTCCTTGGAAGAACGTCCGGTTCACTGTGGATATGCATGTCATAGGCACCTTTGATGAGTTCCTTCACCATTTCCAGATCGGCCATAGTACCGTCCTCTCTTAACGTGCCCTTGATCGAATGATTCCCATTGATTGGGAATTAGGCATCGGTTGGTTTATTCCCAGGCTCGGTTGTCCACGGTGCCCTCAAAGGTAGCTCCGGGCGTAACCAACTCCGGGTAGCCCAGCATCCAGTTGTACGTATAATCGAAGCGCTCACGTGTGTACGCAACCGGAGGGGCGTATAGCAAACGCCAGGTCTGTAGGTCTTTGGGTTCAAGGAGACCCTTGGCCTCTTCCATGAAGTAATGCGCATACTTGCTGGGGTTATTGTTGATCATCTCCGACGCGGCGGCTTCGGCTCGGAACATTGCGGCAAGAGTAGGGCCGTCAAGCTCGTCTCCGGACGCTTCGCTGCGAGTGGAGTGGCTTTCCATGATGACGCGGAAGCCCTGCTTCTGGGCCACGCTGATCCACGGCTCCATGAATGAACCGGCTGCCACTTCTCCTTTGCCTATGGCTGTTAATCGCTCTTCCATGGTCCCGGCATTGGTGGTCTTGATGTTCTCTTTGGCTACAAATCCTTCCAGCAGCTTCAGGGTTGTGAAGTGCGAGCCGTTGAAGGGACTCACGGCGATTGGCACGTCCCTGAACTGCTCAGGCTCATAGTAGTCACTGTTTGCGGCGGCGATGATGGCGAAACTGGACATCGCTGAGCCCAACGCCACGATTTTGGCTGATCGTTGACCGGCTTCTTCAGCCTCGACAGTGCGTTTCATGATTCCCCACTCGCACATACGGAACTGGTCCACATCGCCCGAGTTATATGCTGACTCCATCGTGCGATCGAATATCACGTCCTTCATTGCTTGACGGTCTGCTCCCACCTGCGCAGTGCCCGGTGTTGTGACGATCTCCACGTCCAGCCCTTGGTCCCGGAACAACCCCTCGTCTCTTGCCACCAGCAGAGCCAGATCGTGGACCGCATTCATCATAGAGACTCGAACATTCTTCAAACCTGCTTCTGTCGTCATTATGCTGCCTTTCCTGTTTTATCTTGTTGTGACGTGTTTGCGTAAAATATATTGCCTATCTATGGGATTATCAATCCACTGGACTCAATCGCTATTCATCCCCAAAACTTCCTATTGGATAATGCCTATCGAATAGGGATTGTTAGCCTGTACGAACACCCCACGGGTCTGCTGGCATTGTTTGACCGCGCTGATCTGCCAGTACCTGTGCCCTGTCAGCGCCCGCCTTGGAACGCTCTAACTGCCAATCGCCAAGTTCGAGACCTAGCCCATCAACCATGCGCACGCGAAAATTAAAGTAGGCGCATACGTGGGCAATGTCCAAGATATCTCTATCCGACCAACCCACATCCCGAAGGTTTGTAATATCTCCCTCATTCATCATGCTGGGTGCAAGGCTCAGTTTCTCCGCATACTCCAGCATCGCGTAGTCAGGTTTAGAAAGGTCTGCTTTTCTCCAGTCGTCTTTCACCTGCTCTGTTACGAGATCGTCGCCACCCTCTTGTCGCAGAAACTCTGCGTGAGCAACCGTTCAGAAACGACAGTTCAACGTGGCGGAGGTCACAGTAGCAATCATCTCTCGCTGTGCCGTGGACAGTCGAGACTCGCCGCGCATGATCTCCCACATGAGTTCGGCCGTGTGCCACATAACTTTGGGGTTCAAACTATGGAGCATTGGCGGTGTAATCGGCGACTCCCCTGGGGCAGACTCTCTGTCCTGATTGATAGCCTCACCAGCTCGCTGCGCTGCGAGCTTGGCGTAAACCTCTTTCAACTCGCCTTCCGATTCCTTGGGGGTGATGACCTTGATCCAAGGCATTTTGTTTCCTTTCTCCCAACGACTCCGCGACTCCGTTGGTTCGCTTCAATCAGGTAACGCGGTTTCTTTAAATGGGCAATAATGCTTCAGTGCGTTGTTCGGGCACATCGATAGTGAAAGCATTCGCGTTGAGGGCCAACATCCGGTAGTACCCGATGTATGTGGTGAACTCTGTCAAACCTTGAAGCCCTACCTGGTCCAGTGCAGCCTGGAAGACTTCCTGGCTTACATGGCTGGTGGTTACAAGCTCCTGACCGAAGTGCACCAGAGGAGCCTCATCCGCAGGCAATGATGGGAGCGCGTTCTTCTCACGCATGGCATCGACCAGATCCCCGCTAAGCCCGGCTTTACGGCCTTCGGTGGCCTGGGCATCCCAGATGTACTGGCAGTCCATTGATCGAGCTGCAATCATCCCCGCCAGCCTTTTGATCTTTTCCGGTAGTGCATCGGACGCACCCAGATACTCCGATAGCCGATTAGATCGCAGTGCCATCTCAGGGCTGTTGATGAGGACGGACGAAGGGCCAATCGTCGGAGGTCGTCCACGAATCGAAGTAATCTCATCGTAGGCGGCTTTGTGCTCATCGGCCACCAGATCACGGGTTATGACAGGGACCCTTCTGGGCATAGCTTCCTAACCTCCGGCGTGTTGGTTACTAGTAGTGAAGTGGTCGATCCTTACTCCCAGGCGCGGTTATCTACCGCTGCCTCGTAGGTGGCGCCTTCCGGTATAAGGTCCGGGAATCCCAGCATCCATTGATACGTGCGAGCGAAACGCGCTCGCGTGTAAGGCGCAGGAGCGACATATAACAGACGCCAAGTCTGAAGTTCATCAGGGGTGAGTAAACCGCCTGTCTCATCACTCATATAGTGGGTGTACTTCGCCGGGTTGGCGGTAATGAGTTCGGCAGCCTTGGCTTGAGCACGGAAGGTTGCGGCCAGGGTGGGGCCGTCCATTTCATCGCCAGCAGCCTCAATTCGGGTGGAGTGGGCTTCAGTGATGATGCGTAGACCTTGTTTCTGGGCCACGCTGATCCACGGTTCGTTGAAGGTAGCAGCGGCCAACTCGCCTTTGGCGACGGCTTCAAGGCGCTGAGGCATGGTGCCTGCGTTTGTAACCTTGAGCTCGTCTTTCCTGAGGAATCCCTCAAGCATCTTGAGGGTAGTGAAATGGGAACCGTTGTAGATAGTGACGGCTATTTCCGTATCTGCGAGCTGTTCCGGTTCTACGATGCTGCTATTGGCCCCAACCACGATGGCAAATTTAGACATAGCGGCACCAAGGCCTACAATCTTGGCTGGGCGTTGGTCTGACTGCCACCCGTCCACGACCCGTTTGACGATGCCCCATTCACACAGGCGGAACTGATCCATTCCTCCGGAGTTATACAGGGATTCCAACGGACGATCAAAGATGGCAGTGCGAACGTCTTCTTTGGTCGTACCTACTTGTGCTGCACCCGCGGTTTTCACAAGCTCAACGTCAAGCCCCTGCTCAATGAAGAGGCCTTCTTCACTTGCCACCAGAACCGTCAATGAGTGAACCGCGTTACTGACGGAAAGACGCACCTTTTTCAAGGTAGTATCAGTAGTCATTACACCCTCCCCTAAGTGTTGCGAGCTACGCTGGTAATATACTTTGCCTGGTATCTACCCGTACAATTCCCATCAAATATTGATGGATTATGGCCACACAAAGATTTATATATGCGAAATTAGCACTTGCTTCACCCTGCGTCAAGTAGGGCTGGTTGGCCTAAATCTGGAGACGAGAGTCGGGTTCTGTTCCGAGTTGGGCCTTAGCCGTTTGGGGTTGGCCAACGCTGAATTCCAGGACATGAAGATGTAGCTGTCTCTGGAGCAGGAGCTGCGGCACCGGGACATCCTGAAGACGTAGTGTTCGCTGGTGCTCCATAAGGAGTCCTTACTGCCGGGGGTAGTCTTTCTGTCTCTCTGGCGGAGACTGGAGGCCAGCCTCTCGTTGAACCACTATTGGAAAGTCATGTTAGTTGTCCGACAGAATCTCGCGGGGTTCAGTGATTGGATATTAAGGTGGATCAGCGCTGTGGAATCGAGCAATTATGAAAGAGGAAAACTTCATCATGTTAAGAACAATTCTGCGTGGTAAATCAAATGCACGTTAAGCGGCTAAATGTCTATCCGCATCAAGTCGTGGCCAAAGATAACTTCACCTTTGTAGGTAGTAGCAATGGTCTCACGAACCCAATCTTCATCTGGCTCTGGAGGCAGATGGGACAGGATGAGCTTTGGCACCCCTGCGGCATCCGCAATTGGCCCCAACCCATGAGGACATGTGTGGGATTCCATGATGCGACGCCTCAACATAGGCACTTTCTCCATATCAATAAGATGGGGGTCGTTATCACGCCGGGCTTGCGAAAGTTCGTGAACCAGCACGTCCGCCCCTTTGGCTGCGTCGGAGATGGCCTGGCACGGAGTAGTATCGCCGGAAATAACGAGTTTTTTATGATCTCCTTCAAAAACAAATCCTAATGCTGGCTTGACGTAACCGTGCTCAACCTCAATCGTCGTCACTTGCCAGCCGTTTCCTTGGTAGGTATCACCGTGGCCTACCTCAACAACTTCCACATGCATCAAATCTGATCCAACCCGTTCTTCCAGGTGCCTGAGCTTGATATCCACTTCAAACGCGTGAATCAGTCGTTCCACGAAGGCGCTGGTCTCGGCAGGGCCAATGATTTTGATAGGCTTCTTCCTATACATGCGCCATCCTTCGATGAGCAAATGGGCGAGGTCAATAGTGTGGTCTGAATGCATGTGGGTCACAAATAAAACGTCTATGTTCTGAGCACCCGTCCCTGCTTCGAGTAATCGCCTACAGATGCCGCTTCCACAATCTACTAGCACCGAAGCATCGCCGATTTCAATGAGCTGGCTTGGTCCAGCTCGGACTGAACTCGGATTCGGAGTACCCGTACCAAGCAACGTCAGTTCCAATGGATCGCCTCCCCTTACTGCATTGAAATTATGGTACCACTCACAGAAGCC